>OCAO01000016.1_pt1 | contig 181047 bp, 156 predicted proteins | sample 1477151 | NCBI WGS metagenome assembly OCAO01 (sample SAMEA2580298, study PRJEB22360) | human gut metagenome | biome: human gut; feature: human-associated habitat; material: faeces | place: Denmark | collected 2008/2010 | reverse complement strand
CTGATCATGCGTTCGTCCTCTCTGCAATACGCAGAACTGAACTACGGGCACGAGGGTTCTCAGCCACCTCTTCTTCGCCCGGCATTAACTTGCCTAGTGCTCGCAGCTGACGGCCACCCAGTTTTTTGAGCTGCTCTTCAGTCATCGGTAACCCTGCCGGAACTTGCGGACCGCGGCTGTTTTCACGCATAAAACGTTTCACAATACGGTCTTCCAGCGAGTGGAAGCTGATGATCGAAAGCCGCCCACCCGGGGCCAGCACGTTGAGCGAGCTTTTTAGCGCCTGCTCTATCTCCTCCAGTTCACTGTTTACCCAAATGCGCACCGCTTGGAAGGTCCGGGTCGCGGGATGTTTAAACTTATCTTTCACCGGCGTTGCAGCAGCCACGACTTCCGCCAGTTCTTTGGTGCGGGTCATCGGCTGTTCGCGGTTACGCTCGACAATGGCGCGGGCAATGCGTTTGGCAAAACGCTCTTCACCATAGGTTTTCAATACCCAGGCGATATCGGCTTCTTCTGCGGTTTGTAGCCATTCAGCGGCTGACTGCCCACGGGTTGGGTCCATACGCATGTCCAGCGGACCATCGCGCATAAAGGAAAAACCGCGTTCAGCATCATCAAGTTGCGGTGAAGAGACGCCAAGATCGAGGAGAATGCCGTCGATCTTGCCGATAAGATCGCGCTCGGCAACGTAATCGCCCAGCGCGGAGAAAGGTCCGTGGATGATGGAGAAGCGCGGATCATCAATAGTCTTCGCAACGGCGATAGCCTGCGGGTCGCGATCGATCGCCAACAAACGCCCCTCTTCGCCAAACTGCGAGAGGATCAGACGTGAGTGACCACCGCGACCAAAAGTCCCATCAATGTAGATGCCATCAGGACGGATATTGAGGCCATTAACGGCTTCATCCAGCAGCACCGTAGTATGTTTATAGTTTTCCATCATTTTATAGAGACAAGTCCTGCAGTCGCTCCGATAAGTCTCCAGTAGCCAACTGCTCTGCGTCGATATCTTCCTTGACCTGTTGATGCCAGGTTGTTTCATCCCACAGCTCAAACTTGTTGAACTGTCCAACCAGCATCACTTCTTTTGTCAGCCCGGCATGTTGCCGCAGTACTGGCGCGATTAACAATCGACCTGCGCCATCCATCTGACATTCGCTGGCATGACCTAACAGTAGGCGCTGCACACGGCGCTCAACCGGGTTCATGCTCGACAGACGCGATAATTTTTGCTCGATAATTTCCCATTCAGGCAGGGGGTAAAGCAGCAGGCACGGGTGATGAATGTCAATGGTGCAAACCATTTGACCGGCAGCGTTCTCAAGCAGCTGTTCCCGATAACGGGTAGGCACTGATAAGCGCCCTTTGCTGTCGAGATTGACTAACGTTGCTCCCCGGAACATGCCAGCCTCACCCCTTATTCCCACTTTGCCCCACAATTTCCCACTGAAAGGAGTTTACGGAGCGGAGGAAAAGCTTGTCAAGCCAGTCACAAGGCATACCGAGGTAAAAAACCCGATGTTTACGGCTAATATCAGCGTTGTTTATTTTACGTCCAACATGCGAAGCAAATTAACGTTATGAATAGCTGTAAGAAAAAATCCCTCATCGTCATCACCGTTTTAAAATGACTCACTATTTTCCACAGCAAATATAAAGTGTCAGTTTGCGACGCGAGCGGCATTTTAGGACATATCTTCCCCGGTTAACAGTCCCTGTTGCGTCTGTGTGGCGCTTGATGCCAGCGGGTTTGCGCAAAAGCAAAGAAAAGTGTTTGTTAAATCGGCAATTCATCTCTGCATGTAACAAAATAATGCAAAAACGCGCTATCGATATCACTTAATTATTGTGAATTTCAGCTGGTGAGGTAATTAACGGGCAGGTTTAAAAGCATTTATCAATAATAGCCAGGAATAGTCTTATTTACTTTAAGGATATTGATGTCCATTCCCGTACTCAACGCGCCAGAGAGAAATTCACCTGGCGCGTATTTTTGTTCGCGGCTTAGCTACGGCTGAGCACGCCGCGGCGATAGAGATTACGTTTAATGCGCGTTAAACCAGGTTTTGGCTTACGCGGTTCGTCCAGGCTTGCCAGGACAATCTCCAGCACACGCTCTGCGACATCGCGGTGACGTTGAGCCACTGCCAGCACCGGGCACTGTAAGAAGTCGAGCAGTTCGTTATCGCCAAAGGTGGCAATTGCCAGGTCAGAAGGCAGTTTGCCGTCACGACGTAGCGTGACATCCATCACCCCTTGCAACAACGCAAACGACGTTGTGAACAGTGCCTGCGGCATCGGATGCGTTTCCAGCCATTTTTCGAATAACTGGGCAGCTGCCTCCCGCTCATAGCTGTTGGCATAAAGGAAATGCACTTCGCGCGGATCATCTTTCCAGGCAGTACGGAAGCCTTGTTCACGCAGGAAGCTGACAGAAAGCTCCGGCAGCGCGCCAAGATAAAGCACCGTCTCGGCGGGAAACTTACGTAACTCTTCCGCCAGCATTTCGGCATCATCCTGATCAGCACCAACCACGCTGGTGAAGTGTTCACGATCGAGGGCGCGGTCCAGCGCGACAATCGGGAACGGGTCGTTAGCCCAGCGTTGATAAAAAGGATGCTCAGGTGGCAACGACGTCGAAACAATAATGGCATCAACCTGACGCTGTAAAAGGTGCTCAATGCAGCGCATTTCGTTGTCGGGCTGATCTTCCGAGCAGGCAATCAGCAGTTGATAACCCCTTTGCCGCGCCTGGCGTTCAAGATAGTTAGCGATGCGGGTATAGCTGGTGTTCTCCAGATCGGGGATCACAAGACCAATAGAACGTGTGCGTCCAGCACGAAGCCCAGCTGCCACGGCGTTCGGGTGGTAATTGTGCTCACGCACCACAGCCATGACTTTTTCAACGGTTTTGTCGCTCACACGGTATTGCTTCGCTTTGCCGTTAATAACATAGCTTGCAGTGGTCCGCGACACTCCCGCCAGCCGAGCGATTTCATCCAGTTTCACAATTGCCCCTTGCGTAAAATGTAAAAACCATAGCCATTGTACTGGTATGGGTTAAATTCATTAACATCTAAGCGCAGAAAATTAACTGCGGCAACTGCTTTTATTCCAGGTTCCCACTGATTTCGCAAAAAAAGCCCAACGTGACATGTTGGGCTGCAAATTGCGCATTGAGATCATTCTCAACGCATTATTTTTTCGCCGCGCGAAAGTCCGACCACACCAGAGCGAGCAACTTCCACAATTTTCGCCACATCGCGAATCGATGCTAAAAATGCATCAAGTTTATCGCTGGTACCTGCTAATTGAACGGTATAAAGCGAGGGTGTGACATCGATAATTTGCCCACGGAATATTTCCGTATTACGTTTCACTTCGTCACGCCCGTAGCCGCTGGCCTGAATTTTCACCAGCATGATTTCCCGCTCAACATGCGCACCCTGCCCCAACTCGCTCACGCGCAAGACATCGACCAGCTTGTGTAATTGCTTTTCGATCTGCTCAAGCACTTTTTCATCGCCTACGGTCTGGATGGTCATACGCGATAATGTCGGATCGTCAGTTGGTGCAACGGTCAGGCTTTCAATGTTGTAGCCACGCTGGGAAAAAAGGCCAATCACGCGGGATAACGCGCCTGATTCATTTTCGAGTAAGACTGATAATATCCGGCGCATAATCAGGTTCTCTCCGTTTTGCTTAACCACATTTCATCCATTCCGCCCCCGCGAATCTGCATCGGGTAGACGTGCTCACTGCCATCGACGGTGACATCAACAAACACCAGGCGATTATTGCGCACCTGTTCCAGCGCCTCGCTAAGTTTGCTTTCCAGTTCTTGCGGATGAGAAATCTGGATCCCGACGTGACCATAGGCTTCCGCCAGACGAACGAAATCGGGTAGTGACTGCATATAAGATTGTGAATGACGGCCGGAGTAGATCATGTCCTGCCACTGTTTCACCATCCCCAGATAGCGGTTATTGAGATTCACCACCAGTACCGGCAACTCGTATTGCAACGCTGTAGACAGTTCCTGGATGTTCATCTGAATACTGCCGTCGCCAGTGACGCAAACCACGGTTTCTTCTGGCAACGCCATTTTGACGCCCAGTGCCGCAGGTAAACCAAAACCCATCGTGCCGAGGCCGCCAGAGTTGATCCAGCGACGCGGTTTGTCGAATGGATAATAAAGCGCAGCAAACATCTGGTGCTGCCCGACATCGGACGTCACGTAAGCGTCTCCCTTCGTCAACCGCCAAAGAGTCTCGATCACCGCCTGCGGTTTAATCTTTTCACTGTGAGAGTCATATTTCAGGCACTGACGAGCGCGCCACTGTTCAATCTGTTGCCACCAGTCGCGGATCTCATCCAGCGGTTGATGGACGGATTCTTGCGACAGGAGTTCAAGCATTTGTTCAAGGACCTGGCGAGCATCCCCCACAATCGGGATATCAGCAGTCACGGTTTTAGAAATGGAAGTAGGATCAATGTCGATATGCAGAACCGTGGCATTTGGGCAGTACTTCGCCAGATTGTTCGTCGTTCGGTCATCAAAACGCACCCCGACGGCAAAAATCACATCCGCGTTATGCATCGTCATATTGGCTTCGTAGGTGCCGTGCATTCCCAGCATGCCCAGTGCCTGACGATGCGTTGCCGGAAACGCCCCCAGCCCCATTAATGAGGAAACAACGGGCAGATTCAACGCCTCCACCGTTTCTTTTAGCTGCTGATGACAGCCCGCCGTGATTGCCCCACCGCCTACATAGACAACCGGTTTTTTTGCCGCCACCAGCGTTTGCAGAGCGCGCTTAATTTGCCCTTTATGCCCGGAGGTCGTGGGATTGTAAGATCGCATACTGACCGACTCCGGCCAGACGTAGGGTAATTTGTTCGCCGGATTAAGAATATCTTTGGGTAAATCAACGACCACGGGCCCAGGGCGACCACTTGCCGCCAGCCAGAAAGCCTTTTTCAGCACCTGCGGAATGTCTTCCGTTTGCTTAACCAGAAAACTGTGTTTAACCACCGGGCGAGAAATCCCCACCATGTCGCACTCCTGAAAGGCATCGTAGCCTATCAACGAGGTCGCTACCTGCCCGGAAAGGACAACTAAGGGAATGGAATCCATATAAGCGGTGGCAATGCCAGTAATCGCATTGGTCGCCCCTGGACCCGACGTTACCAGCACGACGCCGACTTCCCCGGTCGCGCGCGCCAGACCATCGGCCATATGCACCGCCGCCTGCTCATGACGAACTAAAACATGATCGATACCACCCACGGTATGCAATGCATCGTAAATATCAAGGACCGCGCCTCCGGGATAACCGAATACTTGTTTAACGCCCTGATCGATAAGCGATCGGACGACCATCTCGGCTCCAGACAACATCTCCATGGCCTGCCTCACTGTTTGACGGAAAAATGTGTAAAACACATTAACCGCCCGATCTTGCTTAAGCAATTGGCAGACAGAGACATAAACACGAGGTAATAAGAATAAACAGGAGGAAAGGTGAAAAGAAACGATAAAATCCTCCATTACAGAGGATTAAATTGATAATAAATCGGCTGAATCCTACAACTTACAGCAATTTCTCTATTTTTTTAATTAATCCTAAAATAGAGAGAACACACATTCAGAATAAAATTCTACATTCAATAAAAAATGCAGAATAAACCAGACATTGATGTCTGACCTATTCTGCATTCAGTTAGCGTTTGCAAATTGAGACTAATTGCTCTTCCATCCACTGATGGCCTTTATCGCGCCCGGCAGCTTCATGCCAGGAGAGATAACAGGTTCTGCTGTTTTGTTTTAACGGCAGCGGTAATACCTGTAACTCTAAGGATTCAGCGAACTCTTCAGCCAACCAACGCGGCGCAATAGCGACCAGATGCGTTTGCGACACCACGCTCAGTACACTCATCATTGCCATGCCCTGATACGCGATACTGGCTTGTTTATCTACCGTGTCATACCACGGTTGACTAAATGACGCGAAACGATCGAGCGAAACTGCCGCATGTTGTTCGTTATAAACATCATGTTTCAGTAACGGGCCTTTAATTGTTGGATGATTTTTGCTGGCTACCAGCACCATTTCATCTTTAAATAATGGCACACTGGTAAATTCAGGACGATGGAAGTCTTCATAACTAATCACAAACTCCGTTTCCTGATAACGCAGTTGATGTTCAGTGTTCTGATTTAATGAAGACTTGAACATAACATGTATATTTGGCGCAGTTTGCTCAATGTGATTATAAATCTGCGAGGTCAGAATGCTGTCTAACGGACTGCAAACACAAAGATGAAATACACGTTCACTGCTCGCGGGTTCAAAACCTGAACCTGGCAATTCATTTTGTACTAATTGCAATGCCTGACGAACTGAACCAAAAAGTTGAAATGCGCGAGCAGTCGGTTGAATGCCACGGCCATAACGAACAAAAAGCTCGTCATTAAACATCACCTTCAGGCGTGCAACCGCGTTACTGACCGCAGGTTGCGACATCCCCAGAACATGAGCGGCACGGGTGATGTTTTGCTCCTGCATCACGGCATCGAAAACGGTTAATAAGTTGAGATCGACCATGCGTAGTTGTGGCTTGCTTAACTCCGCCGTCTCTGGTTGATCTGTTTGTACCTCTGGCATACTTAACTCCACTGTCACACTTAACTCCCTTTCCCTTATTGGAATGCAGAGAAATAATCCTCGAGAATATGATTTATCATGCATATAAAATAAGAAAAAGGAAAATGAGAAAAATTAGGAAAACATAAAGATACGGGTTCTTATAAAAACAGAACCCATTGCCGAGTAAAGCGTCATTTACCGCAGCATAATAATCCATAATGTTTTTGTTGCGAAAACAATCTAATCATAACTACCGCGAATACTCAATCATCCACAAAATGGATTAAATGTGCTTTTTTAATAATTAATTTATATGTTTAATGCATTAATTCTTAACATTAATCGAACAATAATATTCACCAAATGAATATCAAAAAATTAGCAAAACATATAATTCAATACAAATCATCAAGATAGGTTTTGTAACGCGTGCATTTTATCCCCCTTTTCCTCGTTGATTAGATGCAAAAATTTATTCTGAAATATGTCAACCGATGAAAAGCGTCGGTGGTTAAGCAGAAATTAATATCGCTTGTTTTAACCACCGCAGCACAATTAGCTAATTTGACGAATGCAGAACTCACTCTGGCGGAACGTTTTTGTTGCGTCAGGGTTGACATCCGTTTTTGTATCCAGTAACTCTAAAAGCATATCGTATTCATCTGGAGCTGATTTAATGACTCACATCGTTCGCTTTATCGGTCTACTACTACTAAACGCATCTTCTTTGCGCGGTAGACGAGTGAGCGGCATTCAGCATTAAGCCAGCACGCAGTCAAACAAAAAACCCGCGCCATTGCGCGGGTTTTTTTATGCCCGAAGCGAGGCGCTCAAAAAGAGACAAGGACCCAAACCATGAGCCAGCAAGTTATTATTTTCGATACCACATTGCGCGACGGTGAACAGGCGTTACAGGCAAGCTTGAGTGTGAAAGAAAAACTGCAAATTGCGCTGGCCCTTGAGCGTATGGGTGTTGACGTGATGGAAGTCGGTTTCCCCGTCTCTTCGCCGGGCGATTTCGAATCGGTGCAGACCATCGCCCGCCAGGTCAAAAACAGCCGCGTATGTGCGTTAGCTCGCTGCGTGGAAAAGGATATCGACGTGGCAGCTGAATCTCTGAAAGTTGCCGAAGCCTTCCGTATCCATACCTTTATTGCCACTTCACCAATGCACATTGCCACCAAGCTGCGTAGCACGCTGGACGAAGTAATCGAACGCGCTATCTATATGGTGAAACGCGCCCGTAATTACACCGATGATGTTGAATTTTCTTGCGAAGATGCCGGACGCACACCCATTGCCGATCTGGCGCGCGTGGTTGAAGCGGCGATTAACGCCGGTGCCACCACCATCAACATTCCGGACACCGTGGGCTACACCATGCCGTTTGAGTTCGCTGGAATCATCAGCGGCCTGTATGAACGCGTGCCTAACATCGACAAAGCCATTATCTCCGTACATACCCACGACGATTTAGGCCTGGCAGTTGGCAACTCACTGGCGGCGGTACATGCCGGAGCGCGCCAGGTGGAAGGTGCAATGAATGGGATCGGCGAGCGAGCCGGTAACTGTTCGCTGGAAGAAGTGATCATGGCGATCAAAGTTCGTAAGGATATTCTCAACGTTCATACCGCCATTAATCACCAGGAGATATGGCGCACCAGCCAGTTAGTTAGCCAGATTTGTAATATGCCGATCCCGGCAAACAAAGCCATTGTTGGCAGCGGCGCATTCGCACACTCCTCCGGTATCCACCAGGATGGTGTACTGAAAAACCGTGAAAACTACGAAATCATGACACCAGAATCTATTGGTCTGAACCAAATCCAGCTGAATCTGACCTCTCGTTCGGGGCGTGCGGCGGTGAAACATCGCATGGATGAGATGGGATATAAAGAAAGTGAATATAATTTAGACAACCTGTACGACGCTTTCCTGAAGCTGGCGGACAAAAAAGGCCAGGTGTTTGATTACGATCTGGAGGCGCTGGCCTTCATCGGTAAGCAGCAAGAAGAGCCGGAGCATTTCCGTCTGGATTACTTCAGCGTGCAGTCAGGTTCTAACGATATTGCCACTGCCGCCGTCAAACTGGCCTGTGGCGAAGAAGTCAAAGCAGAAGCCGCCAACGGTAACGGTCCGGTCGATGCCGTCTATCAGGCGATTAACCGCATCACTGACTATAACGTCGAACTGGTGAAATACAGCCTGACCGCCAAAGGTCACGGTAAAGATGCGCTGGGTCAGGTGGATATTGTCGCCAACTACAATGGTCGCCGCTTCCACGGCGTCGGCCTGGCCACCGATATTGTCGAGTCCTCCGCCAAAGCCATGGTGCACGTACTGAACAATATCTGGCGTGCCGCAGAAGTCGAAAAAGAGTTGCAACGCAAAGCTCAACACAACGAAAACAACAAGGAAACCGTGTGATGTCGAAGAATTACCATATTGCCGTATTGCCGGGGGACGGTATTGGTCCGGAAGTGATGACCCAGGCGCTGAAAGTGCTGGATGCCGTGCGCAACCGCTTTGCGATGCGTATCACCACCAGCCATTACGATGTAGGCGGCGCAGCCATTGATAACCACGGGCAGCCGCTGCCGCCTGCGACGGTTGAAGGTTGTGAGCAAGCCGATGCCGTGCTGTTTGGCTCGGTAGGTGGTCCGAAGTGGGAACATTTGCCGCCAGACCAGCAACCAGAACGCGGCGCACTGTTGCCTTTGCGTAAACACTTCAAATTATTCAGCAATCTGCGTCCGGCAAAACTGTATCAGGGGCTGGAAGCATTCTGTCCGCTGCGTGCTGACATTGCCGCTAACGGCTTCGACATCCTGTGTGTGCGCGAACTGACCGGCGGCATCTATTTCGGTCAGCCAAAAGGCCGCGAAGGTAGCGGACAATATGAAAAAGCGTTTGATACCGAGGTGTATCACCGTTTTGAGATTGAACGTATCGCCCGCATCGCGTTTGAATCTGCTCGTAAACGTCGCCATAAAGTGACGTCTATCGACAAAGCCAACGTGCTGCAATCCTCTATTTTATGGCGGGAGATCGTTAACGAGATCGCCACGGAATACCCGGATGTCGAACTGGCGCATATGTACATCGACAACGCCACCATGCAGCTGATTAAAGATCCATCACAGTTTGACGTTCTGCTGTGCTCCAACCTGTTTGGCGACATTCTGTCTGACGAGTGCGCAATGATCACTGGCTCAATGGGGATGTTGCCTTCCGCCAGCCTGAACGAGCAAGGTTTTGGTCTGTATGAACCGGCGGGCGGCTCGGCACCCGATATCGCAGGTAAAAATATCGCCAACCCGATTGCACAAATTCTGTCGCTGGCGCTGCTGCTGCGTTACAGCCTGGATGCCGATGATGCGGCTTCCGCCATTGAACGCGCCATTAACCGCGCATTAGAAGAAGGCATTCGCACCGGGGATTTAGCCCGTGGCGCTGCCGCCGTTAGTACCGATGAAATGGGCGATATCATTGCCCGCTATGTGGCAGAAGGGGTGTAATCATGGCTAAGACGTTATACGAAAAATTATTCGACGCTCACGTAGTGTACGAAGCCGAAAACGAAACCCCGCTGTTATATATCGACCGCCACCTGGTGCATGAAGTGACCTCACCGCAGGCGTTCGATGGTCTGCGCGCCCACGGTCGCCCGGTACGTCAGCCGGGGAAAACCTTCGCCACCATGGATCACAACGTCTCTACTCAGACCAAAGACATTAATGCCTGCGGTGAAATGGCGCGCATCCAGATGCAGGAGCTGATCAAAAACTGCAAAGAATTTGGCGTCGAGCTGTATGACCTGAATCACCCGTATCAGGGGATCGTCCACGTAATGGGGCCGGAACAGGGCGTCACATTGCCGGGGATGACCATTGTCTGCGGCGACTCACATACCGCCACCCACGGCGCGTTTGGCGCACTGGCCTTTGGTATCGGCACTTCCGAAGTTGAACACGTACTGGCAACGCAAACCCTGAAACAGGGTCGTGCGAAGACCATGAAAATTGAAGTCCAGGGCAAAGCCGCGCCGGGCATTACCGCGAAAGATATCGTGCTGGCGATTATCGGTAAAACTGGTAGCGCAGGCGGCACCGGGCATGTGGTGGAGTTTTGCGGCGAAGCAATCCGTGATTTAAGCATGGAAGGTCGTATGACCCTGTGCAATATGGCAATCGAAATGGGCGCGAAAGCCGGTCTGGTTGCACCGGACGAAACTACCTTTAACTATGTCAAAGGCCGTCTGCATGCGCCGAAAGGCAAAGATTTCGACGACGCCGTCGCCTACTGGAAAACCCTGCAAACCGACGAAGGCGCAACTTTCGATACCGTTGTCACTCTGCAAGCAGAAGAGATTTCGCCGCAGGTCACCTGGGGCACCAATCCAGGCCAGGTGATTTCCGTGAACGACAATATTCCCGATCCAGCTTCGTTTGCCGATCCGGTTGAACGCGCGTCGGCAGAAAAAGCGCTGGCCTATATGGGGCTGAAACCGGGTATTCCGCTGACCGAAGTGGCTATCGATAAAGTGTTTATCGGTTCCTGTACCAACTCGCGCATTGAAGATTTACGCGCGGCAGCGGAAATCGCCAAAGGGCGAAAAGTCGCGCCAGGCGTGCAGGCACTGGTGGTTCCCGGCTCTGGCCCGGTAAAAGCCCAGGCGGAAGCGGAAGGTCTGGATAAAATTTTTATCGAAGCCGGTTTTGAATGGCGCTTGCCTGGCTGCTCAATGTGTCTGGCGATGAATAACGACCGTCTGAATCCGGGCGAACGTTGTGCCTCCACCAGTAACCGTAACTTTGAAGGCCGCCAGGGGCGCGGCGGGCGCACGCATCTGGTCAGCCCGGCTATGGCTGCCGCCGCGGCTGTGACCGGACATTTTGCCGACATTCGCAACATTAAATAAGGAGCACACCATGGCAGAGAAATTTATCAAACATACAGGCCTGGTGGTTCCACTGGATGCCGCCAATGTCGATACCGATGCAATCATCCCGAAACAGTTTTTGCAGAAAGTGACCCGTACGGGTTTTGGCGCGCATCTGTTTAACGACTGGCGTTTTCTGGATGAAAAAGGCCAACAGCCAAACCCGGACTTCGTGCTGAACTTCCCGCAGTATCAGGGCGCTTCCATTTTGCTGGCACGAGAAAACTTCGGCTGCGGTTCCTCGCGTGAGCACGCGCCGTGGGCATTGACCGATTACGGTTTTAAGGTGGTGATTGCGCCGAGTTTTGCTGACATCTTCTACGGCAACAGCTTTAACAACCAGCTGCTGCCGGTGAAATTAAGCGATGCAGAAGTGGATGAGCTGTTTGCGCTAGTGAAAGCCAATCCGGGGATCCATTTCGACGTGGACCTGGAAGCGCAAGAGGTGAAGGCAGGTGAGAAAACCTATCGTTTTACCATCGATGCATTCCGCCGCCACTGCATGATGAACGGTCTGGACAGCATCGGCCTGACTCTGCAGCACGACGACGCAATTGCGTCTTATGAAGAGAAGCAACCGGCGTTTATGCGTTAGTTTGTACACCGTCCGGCACTCAATCGCCAAAAAGAAAAAAGCCAGCAGATAATCACTGCTGGCGTGGCGATTAGCACCAATACTCAGTCACACATGATGTCCGCAAATCAGTAGTCAGAATGACTCCCCTCCCACTGCATCAGTTCTTCAAGCATAGTTAATCGTTGTGGGACGCTTAACCAACGCAACCAGCACAACTTCGCTGTCGCGGTAAAATAGTGCTGATAAAACTGACGCATGGGGCACCTCCTTGCTTCATCGTTAGGAATTATTGACTTAATATAGGGAAAATAAAATTGCTGACTTTTGCGCAGGAGTTCCCCTTTTATGCCATCTGCTCGTCTGCAACAACAGTTCATCCGCCTGTGGCAATGCTGCGAGGGTAAATCGCAGGACACGACGCTCAACGAACTGGCAGCGTTATTGAGCTGCTCGCGTCGTCATATGCGCACCCTGCTCAACACCATGCAGGATCGCGGCTGGCTGACGTGGGAAGCGGAAGTCGGGCGCGGTAAACGCTCGCGTCTGACATTCCTCTATACCGGGCTGGCGCTTCAGCAACAGCGGGCGGAAGACCTGCTGGAGCAGGATCGTATCGATCAACTGGTGCAACTGGTTGGCGACAAAGCGACTGTGCGGCAAATGCTGGTTTCTCATCTGGGCCGCAGCTTCCGCCAGGGGCGACACATCCTGCGTGTGCTCTACTATCGTCCGTTGCGTAATCTGCTACCTGGCAGCGCATTACGCCGTTCCGAAACCCATATCGCCCGGCAAATCTTCAGTTCGCTAACGCGCATAAATGAGGAAAATGGGGAACTGGAAGCAGACATCGCCCACCACTGGCAGCAAATATCACCGCTTCACTGGCGTTTCTTTTTGCGTCCAGGAGTCCATTTTCATCATGGTCGTGAACTGGAAATGGACGATGTGATCGCCTCTTTAAAACGGATCAATACGCTGCCGCTCTATTCGCATATTGCTGAAATTGTATCGCCGACGCCCTGGACGCTGGATATCCATCTCACGCAACCGGACCGCTGGTTACCGTTACTGCTGGGGCAAGTTCCGGCGATGATCCTGCCGCGCGAATGGGAAACCCTCAGCAACTTTGCCAGCCATCCCATCGGCACCGGTCCGTATGCGGTGATCCGCAACAGCACCAATCAACTGAAAATTCAGGCATTCGATGACTTCTTCGGTTACCGGGCATTAATCGACGAAGTTAACGTCTGGGTTCTGCCGGAAATTGCCGACGAGCCAGCCGGAGGGCTGATGCTAAAAGGGCCACAGGGCGAGGAAAAAGAGATTGAAAGCCGCCTGGAGGAAGGTTGCTACTATTTACTGTTCGACAGCCGCACCCATCGCGGGACGAATCAGCAAGTCAGGGACTGGGTAAGCTATGTGCTTTCTCCAACTAATCTGGTCTATTTCGCTGAGGAACAGTACCAGCAACTGTGGTTCCCGGCTTATGGACTGCTCCCCCGTTGGCACCATGCTCGTCCGACACATTGCGAAAAACCCGCCGGGCTGGAAAGCCTCACCCTGACCTTTTATCAGGATCATATTGAGCATCGAGTGATTGCCGGGATCATGCAGCAAATTCTGGCAAGTCACCAGGTCACGCTGGAAATCAAAGAGATCAGCTACGATCAGTGGCATGAAGGAGAGATCGAGAGCGATATCTGGCTTAACAGCGCCAACTTTACGCTGCCGCTGGATTTTTCGCTGTTCGCGCACTTGTGCGAGGTGCCGCTGCTCCAACGCTGTCTTCCGATCGACTGGCAAGCCGACGCCGCCCGCTGGCGCAATGGCGAAATGAACCTGGCGAACTGGTGCCAGCAACTGGTCGCCAGCAAAGCAATGGTGCCACTTATCCACCACTGGCTGATCATTCAAGGGCAACGCAGTATGCGCGGCCTGCGTATGAATACCCTCGGCTGGTTCGATTTTAAATCAGCGTGGTTTGCACCACCGGATCCAGAGTAGCTCGCGCCTTTTGGCGGTGATGAGCGCGTTTTTTATATTCAGACGGAATGAATAAAATACATTACTTTTATATTTTCTCTGTTTTATGCATCGTCTGATTAGCGTCGCAAATAAGATTAAAGAAGGGGCATTCCAGCCCCTCTTTCATATTCTGAGTTAATCAATAACGGCGCAGTCTAGCCTTGTTCTGGCCGGAACGGTCAGCTTTTTCAGGTTAACCTCGCACAGGTCAGTCATACCATCTGCTATTGTTCATTTCAGCATTGCTCAGGTCAACCTCGAGACGGTCAATACCACAAATGACAACCCCGTTAAAGTAAGCATGACTCAGATCAATGCACCCGGTCCTGGTGTTCTCTTTCATCTGCAACTCCAGAGTAAATATCGCCTCATCGCCAATAAAAAAACTGACTCTTAACGTATCTTTTGGCGAGAGTGAGGCCTTCGCGGCCATATTTTCCGGATCTATTGCATGTTCTTTGAGTTTATTAAAATTTATCAGCCAGTGGGTAAACTTATCACGCGCATCCCCGTCGACAGCCCCGGTAAAGTATTTTGAGTAGTCATCACTATTATGGAAATAAAATGCATCCTTCAGAATTTGCCTTGCCGCAGCCTGGGAATGTTTATCTGACCGGAAGAGATTGCGTAACGTCTCCCATAGCGCTTCAAAGAGATTCATATTCTCGGTCTTTTTGACCAGGTTAAACATCCTCATAATCTGAGAATGAGTAAGGCCTGGATCTTTAGTGGTATTACTAGCAGAGATACTAATCTGTTCTGGGTTTCTTACTTTCATGCTGATAGCTCCACTCTGAGTTAAAAACTCAGAATAAGCGTCCTGAATAAGAATACTGTCAAAAATCGCTCATTCACGCAATAAGCCGTTGCATTACCGATTTTGACTGTGCTAAGGGATTCTTTCGGTTCAAAGCTTCCCAGCTATGCAAATACGTCCTTGATAGCTGAACGAATATTGGCTTTTTTAATACGCCTTCTCTATGGATTGCTGGTTGATAACAAAATCACTACACTAACGCCGTTCTCAACGGGGTGCCACGCTGCCGCGTGCGCTGAGAAAATACCCGTCGAACCTGATCCGGATAACGCCGGCGAAGGGATTTGAGGCTCCTTCTCAAGTCCTTTGCCACTCTTCTTTGAGGTGCAAAGTGTTAAAAAAATATCTTCCCCTGCTGTTGCTCTGTACAGCACCCGCTTTCGCTAAACCCGTTCTGACTGTTTATACCTACGATTCCTTCGCCGCCGACTGGGGGCCTGGTCCGGTGGTCAAAAAAGCCTTTGAAGCCGACTGTAATTGCGAACTGAAATTGGTAGCGCTGGAAGATGGAGTTTCGCTTCTCAACCGTCTGCGGATGGAAGGCAAAAACAGTAAAGCCGATGTGGTGCTGGGGCTGGATAACAATCTGTTAGACGCCGCCAGTAAAACCGGACTATTTGCCAAAAGCGGCGTGGCAGCGGATACCGTTAACGTTCCCGGCGGCTGGAATAATGACACTTTCGTACCGTTTGATTACGGCTATTTCGCCTTCGTCTATGACAAGAACAAACTAAAAAACCCGCCGCAAAGCCTGAAAGAGCTTGTTGAGAGCGATCAAAACTGGCGGGTGATTTATCAGGATCCGCGCACCAGTACGCCGGGGCTGGGCCTGCTGTTGTGGATGCAAAAAGTCTATGGCGATGACGCCCCACAAGCCTGGCAGAAACTGGCGAAGAAAACGGTCACGGTCACCAAAGGCTGGAGCGAAGCCTACGGCCTGTTTTTAAAAGGTGAAAGCGATCTGGTACTGAGTTACACCACCTCTCCAGCTTATCACATTCTCGAAGAGAAGAAAGATAACTACGCCGCCGCGAACTTCAGCGAAGGTCACTATCTGCAGGTGGAAGTCGCCGCCCGCACCGCTGCCAGCAAGCAGCCGGAGCTGGCGCAAAAATTTCTCCAGTTTATGGTTTCTCCGGCTTTCCAGAATGCGATCCCAACCGGCAACTGGATGTATCCGGTGGCAAATGTCACGCTGCCTGCCGGGTTTGAACAATTGACCAAACCGGCAACCACGCTGGAGTTCACTCCAGCCGAAGTGGCGGCACAACGTCAGGCATGGATTAGCGAATGGCAACGCGCCGTCAGCCGTTAATTCCCGGCTGGTTAATTCCAGGTGTAAGCGCCGCTACGCTTGTGGTGGCGGTTGCGCTGGCGGCGTTTCTCGCCCTGTGGTGGAACGCGCCGCAGGGTGACTGGGTGGCAGTCTGGCAGGACAGCTATCTGTGGCATGTGGTGCGCTTCTCCTTCTGGCAGGCGTTTCTCTCGGCGCTGCTCTCTGTCGTACCCGCGATATTCCTCGCCCGCGCCCTTTATCGCAGGCGCTTTCCGGGTCGGCTGGCGCTGTTGCGTCTGTGCGCAATGACCTTGATCCTCCCGGTGCTGGTCGCTGTTTTCGGCATTCTTAGCGTCTATGGTCGCCAGGGCTGGCTGGCCTCGCTCTGGCAATCACTTGGTCTGGAGTGGACCTTTTCGCCCTACGGCCTGCAAGGCATTTTGCTGGCCCATGTGTTTTTTAATCTGCCGATGGCGAGCCGTTTATTACTCCAGGCACTGGAAAACATTCCCGGCGAACAACGTCAACTTGCCGCACAACTTGGGATGCGCGGCTGGCATTTTTTCCGCTTTGTCGAATGGCCGTGGTTACGTCGACAAATCCCGCCAGTTGCTGCGCTTATCTTTATGCTCTGTTTCGCCAGCTTCGCCACCGTGCTATCGCTGGGGGGCGGTCCGCAGGCGACCACTATCGAGCTGGCTATTTATCAGGCGCTGAGTTACGACTACGATCCTGCCCGCGCGGCGATGCTTGCGCTGATCCAGATGGTGTGTTGCCTTGGGCTGGTGCTGCTGAGTCAGCGATTGAGTAAGGCCATTGCGCCAGGCACCACGCTGCTGCAAGGCTGGCGCGACCCGGACGATCGTCTGCATAGCCGCATTTGCGACACGGTGTTAATTGTGCTGGCGCTGCTGCTATTGCTGCCACCGTTACTGGCGGTGATCGTCGATGGGGTAAATCGCCAGTTGCCGGAAGTGCTGGCACAACCGGTGCTGTGGCAGGCGCTGTGGACCTCGTTGCGTATTGCGCTGGCGGCAGGCGTATTGTGCGTAGTGCTGACCATGATGCTGCTATGGAGCAGCCGCGAATTGCGGGCACGGCAAAAAATGCTGGCCGGCCAGGCGCTGGAGATGAGCGGCATGTTGATCCTCGCTATGCCGGGGATTGTGCTGGCAACGGGCTTCTTTTTACTGCTCAACAACACCATCGGCCTGCCACAATCTGCTGACGGCATCGTGATTTTCACCAATGCGTTAATGGCCATCCCTTATGCGCTGAAAGTGCTGGAAAACCCGATGCGCGATATCACCGCGCGTTACAGTATGTTGTGTCAGTCGCTGGGCATTGAAGGCTGGTCACGATTAAAAGTAGTGGAGCTGCGCGCCCTGAAACGCCCACTGGCGCAGGCGCTGGCCTTTGCTTGTGTGCTGTCGATTGGTGATTTTGGCGTGGTGGCATTGTTCGGTAACGATGATTTCCGTACCCTGCCGTTTTATCTCTACCAGCAAATTGGTTCCTATCGCAGCCAGGACGGCGCGGTCACCGCGTTAATTCTGCTGCTACTCTGTTTTCTGCTGTTTACCGTGATTGAAAAAATACCGGGGCGAAATGTTAAAACTGACTGATATCACCTGGCTTTACCACCATTTGCCGATGCGTTTTAGCTTAACGGTGGAACGGGGCGAGCAGGTGGCGATCCTCGGGCCAAGCGGCGCGGGTAAAAGTACCCTGCTGAATTTGATCGCCGGTTTTCTGACGCCAGCCAGCGGTTCGCTGATTATCGACGGCGTTGATCACACCACTACGCCGCCGTCACGCCGTCCGGTGTCGATGCTGTTTCAGGAGAACAACCTGTTCAGTCACCTGACGGTCGCGCAGAACATCGGGCTGGGGCTAAATCCGGGATTGAAACTAAATTCGGCGCAGCAGGAGAAAATGCACGCTATCGCCCGTCAAATGGGAATTGATAATTTAATGGCGCGGTTCCCGGGCGAGCTTTCCGGCGGTCAGCGACAGCGCGTGGCGTTAGCGCGTTGTCTGGTACGCGAACAGCCGATTTTATTGCTCGATGAACCGTTCTCTGCGCTCGATCCGGCGTTACGCCAGGAGATGTTGACACTAGTGAGCACGAGCTGCCAACAGCAAAAAATGACGCTATTGATGGTGTCGCACAGTGTGGAAGATGTGGCGCGGATCGCCACGCGCTCGGTGGTAGTCGCCGACGGGCGCATCGCCTGGCAGGGTAAGACTGATGAGTTGTTGAGCGGTAAGGCGAGTGCTTCGGCACTATTGGGGATTACGGGTTAAAAGCGCACGGACAGCCCCCTCGCCCCTTCGGGGAGAGGGTTAGGGTGAGGGGAACAAACCAGCGCCGGTGCAAACTATCTCCTAAACCCCAACCACTTTACGCAAAATATCGATATACACCGGCATCAACGGGTGGCGAATTAACACCACCAGCGCCACCACGCCGATGGCAGAAATCAACGGCGTCAGCCACAACAAACGACCGCGCGACAAATAATGACTCAAACGGTCAGTCGCTTTACCGCTGCGCCATAACCGCCAGCACAGCCAGCCCCCAACCCACAAAAATACCGCCGTCGCCAGCAGCAACCATTTAAACTCACCACTCTGCATCCCGGCAGGAATATCGATCGCCGCACCCGCCAGAATCCCCGGCAGGAAGTAAAACGGTGGCCACAGCAGGCAGCCGATAATATTCGGCGTAATAAATTTTGCCACCGGGAGATCCAGCATTCCCGCCACCATTGGCACCAGCGGACGCGTCGGGCCAACAAAGCGACCGACCAGAATGGTGAACATGCTGTGTTGATGCAACGCATGTTCAGTTTTATCGAGTAATGCTTTGTTTTTCTTCAGAAATGACCAGCGATGCAATGGCTTTTTAAAACGCCAGCCCAGCCAGAAAGAGATCCAGTCGCCCAGCAGGCAACCGACGATCCCTGCCAGCCAGGCGTGCCAGAAACTTAACTCGCCACTGCCAATCAGCGCCCCCAGTCCCGCCATTAGCACCGTACCGGGTAAAATCAAACCGACCAGCGCCAGCGACTCCAGAAAGGCCACCAACACCACCGCCATCAATGAATACACGGTGGATTGGGTAATAAAGTGTTCCAGCAATGCTTGCATAATGTGCCTGTCAAATGGACGAAGCAGGGATTCTGCAAACCCTATGCTACTCCGTCAAGCCGTCAATTGTCTGATTCGTTACCAATTATGACAACTTGACGGCTACATCATTCACTTTTTCTTCACAACCGGCACAAAAGACACCCTCTGCCTATCATTCGATAGTCTCAAAATATTCCACCTGCAGAGAATCACGGTGCTCAATGATGCAATAACGCTGGAAATTATTTGCATAATCACTTTTATCATGAAAAAACCATATACAATCGTTTTGTAGACTCGGTCCCATTCCTTTCAAAAAATCTATTAGCTTTGCTTTCTGAAGAAAAATATTATCTATATTTCGCCATGTAACAATCACTCTTGTTTGCATATCATCAACATTATAGTAATAGCTATACTCGGCTACGTTTGATATATTTGGCAAATTTCGCAAACTCTCTGGCGTATAAAGGAAAAATGGGGAAAGTTCATGCTGTGTATAGTGATGTTCCTTTGACATCAATGAGATATAAGCATAGAAAAATATAAAGAATAAAACTAAAAATGATAATAAAATATAAATATATTTTGACATCTCTACTCACGACCTGTGCGGATAATGAGGGTTTAAGAAAAGAAAAAGCGGTCTTTCAAAGGGAGATTCTGAAAACTTTATAGCTCCCGAACTTGATAATGAACTATACAACTCATGATTTATTCTGTTTTTATCTTTATAATAATTAGTAATAGGTCTATTATTATATTGATTATATAACAATGTTGAAAAAGACTCATCTAATGGCTTTATATAATTTAACCATTCTGGAAGCTTCTTTTTTATTAGTTGATTTTTTTTAAAAGGAGGATGGGTTGTAAATAAGAATGGCGTAAACTCAGTATTTTTAAAATTCCCTGGCGCTCCATATGTATCCCATATTTGTAAGGCTTTTGTGTAAGATAAAGGTTTTGCCAATAAAAGTGGATCGGGGCCTGTTCCAAATACACGATAAAAACCAATCAAGTCTGAGACTAAATCTTCTGCACTAAATCCGCTATCAGTATACCAGTTAAAAATAAATGAGTTTTGCCATGCTTCAAACCTCTTCGCAGTTCCATACATTAACGTTAAGGCAACTCTTACTTTAAGAGTGGGTGAAAGACATGAACGAACCATAACCTTCGTATAAACACCGGTATGAAATGTAAGATCTACTCCTAATATTTTTTTCCGAATTCCCATTTCCTGATGATAATCAACAGGAAAATACCAATCATGAAATTCATCGTAATATGTTGAAAAATGTTCTTGCTCCAATTTTCTTTTTAATATTCTGGCATCTTGTCCCTGAGCATGCCCCAAATCGATCCAACCTAACTCTTCGGTATAAACTAATCCATACTTTTTCGTTGTTGCAAATATTCCATCAGTAATATCGTTACGTTTGCTCATCACAATCTCCCCTCAAAAAAAACGTATAGCAAATAATATCAATAAGGAAAAATATTATTTTTCAATGTTTTTTTGTATACAATTCATTTTATGAATGAATTTACAAAGATAGCTGCGCCTGATACCGCTACACTTTTGCCAGACCATGTTCTCCTCTGAGGGAGTAACTGGCGCTTTTCATAGAATGCCGTACTTTTTTCAACAACTGCCACATCGAACGGCATTTATGGTGGCGTGAAGTGCCTGCCATAACCGCTCAATGTGGTGTTCCTACGATGAACAAACCGCTTGATATATTCTCCTGATGCAACCGGACAATATGTTCATGATGGGTATCCCGATACATAAGCCTTCGTTTTATTTTTACAAAAAGAAATCGTTGTCGATATTTTATCAAGAAAAAAATAATTCAGGTGAAACGATTCAACTAAAAATAACTAAAATTAATCCCCCGTGAAATATATAAATAACGTCAGATGAAGAAAGCAAGGGGGGCCCCCCCTTGCTTTCTTATTATTCACATCCAGCCCTAAACTCGCTCGGGCTGGCCCCGGTGCATTTTTTAAATACTCGCGAGAAATAGAGTTGATCGTCAAAACCAACATTGCGACCGACGGTGGCGATAGGCATCCGGGTGGTGCTCAAAAGCAGCTTCGCCTGACTAATGCGTTGGTCCTCGCGCCAGCTTAAGACGCTAATCCCTAACTGCTGGCGGAAAAGATGTGACAGACGCGACGGCGACAAGCAAACATGCTGTGCGACGCTGGCGATATCAAAATTGCTGTCTGCGAGATGATCGCTAATGTACTGACAAGCCTCGCGTACCCGATTATCCATCGGTGGGTGGAGCGACTCGTTAATCGCTTCCATGCGCCGCAGTAACAATTGCTCAAGCAGATTTATCGCCAGCAATTCCGAATAGCGCCCTTCCCCTTGCCCGGCGTTAATGATTTGCCCAAACAGGTCGCTGAAATGCGGCTGGTGCGCTTCATCCGGGCGAAAGAAACCCGTATTGGCAAATATTGACGGCCAGTTAAGCCATTCATGCCAGTAGGCGCGCGGACGAAAGTAAACCCACTGGTGATACCATTCGCGAGCCTCCGGATGACGACCGTAGTGATGAATCTCTCCTGGCGGGAACAGCAAAATATCACCCGGTCGGCAGACAAATTCTCGTCCCTGATTTTTCACCACCCCCTGGCCGCGTATGGTGAGATTGAGAATATAACCCTTCATTCCCAGTGGTCGGTCGATAAAAAAATCGAGATAACCGTTGGCCTCAATCGGCGTTAAACCCGCCACCAGATGGGCGTTAAACGAGTATCCCGGCAGCAGGGGATCATTTTGCGCTTCAGCCATACTTTTCATACTCCCGCCATTCAGAGAAGAAACCAATTGTCCATATTGCATCAGACATTGCCGTCACCGCGTCTTTTACTGGCTCTTCTCGCTAATCCAACCGGTAACCCCGCTTATTAAAAGCATTCTGTAACAAAGCGGGACCAAAGCCATGACAAAAACGCGTAACAAAAGTGTCTATAATCACGGCAGAAAAGTCCACATTGATTATTTGCACGGCGTCACACTTTGCTATGCCATAGCATTTTTATCCATAAGATTAGCGGATCCTACCTGACGCTTTTTTTCGCAACTCTCTACTGTTTCTCCATACCCGTTTTTTTGGATGGAGTGAAACGATGGCGATTGCAATTGGCCTCGATTTTGGCAGTGATTCTGTGCGAGCTTTGGCGGTGGACTGCGCCACCGGTGAAGAGATCGCTACCAGCGTAGAGTGGTATCCCCGTTGGCAGAAAGGGCAATTTTGTGATGCCCCAAATAACCAGTTCCGTCATCATCCGCGTGACTACATTGAGTCAATGGAAGCGGCGCTGAAAACCGTGCTTGCAGAGCTTAGCGCCGAGCAGCGCGCAGCTGTGGTCGGGATTGGCGTTGACAGTACTGGCTCGACACCCGCACCGATTGACGCGGACGGTAACGTCCTGGCGCTGCGCCCGGAGTTTGCCGAAAACCCGAACGCGATGTTCGTATTGTGGAAAGACCACACCGCGGTTGAAGAAGCGGAAGAGATAACCCGCTTATGTCACACGCCGGGCAACGTTGACTACTCCCGCTATATTGGCGGTATTTATTCCAGCGAATGGTTCTGGGCAAAAATACTGCATGTGACTCGCCAGGACAGCGCCGTGGCGCAATCTGCCGCATCGTGGATTGAGCTGTGCGACTGGGTACCAGCTCTGCTTTCCGGTACCACCCGCCCGCAGGATATTCGTCGCGGACGTTGCAGCGCCGGGCATAAGTCGCTATGGCATGAAAGCTGGGGCGGCCTGCCGCCAGCCAGTTTCTTTGACGAACTGGACCCGATCCTCAATCGCCATTTGCCTTCCCCGCTGTTCACTGATACCTGGACTGCCGATATTCCGGTGGGCACGTTATGTCCGGAATGGGCGCAGCGTCTCGGCCTGCCTGAAAGCGTGGTGATTTCCGGCGGCGCGTTTGACTGCCATATGGGCGCAGTTGGTGCAGGCGCACAGCCTAACGCACTGGTAAAAGTTATCGGTACTTCCACCTGCGACATTCTGATTGCCGACAAACAGAGCGTTGGCGAGCGGGCAGTGAAAGGTATTTGCGGTCAGGTTGATGGCAGCGTGGTGCCTGGATTTATCGGTCTGGAAGCAGGCCAATCGGCGTTTGGCGATATCTACGCCTGGTTCGGTCGCGTACTCGGCTGGCCGCTGGAACAGCTTGCCGCCCAGCATCCGGAACTGAAAGATCAAATCAACGCCAGCCAGAAACAACTGCTTCCGGCGCTGACCGAAGCATGGGCCAAAAATCCGTCTCTGGATCACCTGCCGGTGGTGCTCGACTGGTTTAACGGCCGCCGCACACCGAACGCTAACCAACGCCTGAAAGGGGTGATTACCGATCTGAACCTCGCCACCGACGCTCCGCTGCTGTTCGGCGGTTTGATTGCTGCCACCGCCTTTGGCGCACGCGCAATCATGGAGTGCTTTACCGATCAGGGGATCGCCGTTAATAACGTGATGGCGCTGGGCGGCATCGCGCGGAAAAACCAGGTCATTATGCAGGCCTGCTGCGACGTGCTGAATCGCCCGCTGCAAATTGTTGCCTCTGACCAGTGCTGTGCGCTCGGTGCGGCGATTTTTGCTGCCGTCGCCGCGAAAGTGCACGCAGACATCCCATCAGCCCAGCAAAAAATGGCCAGTGCGGTAGAGAAAACCCTGCAACCGCGCAGCGAACAGGCACAACGCTTTGAACAGCTTTATCGCCGCTATCAGCAATGGGCGATGAGCGCCGAACAACACTATCTTCCAACTTCCGCCCCGGCACAGGCTGCCCAGGCCGTTCCGACTCTATAAGGACACGACAATGACGATTTTTGATAATTATGAAGTGTGGTTTGTAATTGGCAGCCAGCATCTGTATGGCCCGGAAACCCTGCGTCAGGTCACCCAACATGCCGAGCACGTCGTTAATGCGCTGAATACGGAAGCGAAACTGCCCTGCAAACTGGTGCTGAAACCGCTGGGCACCACGCCGGATGAAATCACCGCTATTTGCCGTGACGCGAATTACGACGATCGTTGCGCTGGTCTGGTGGTGTGGCTGCACACCTTTTCCCCGGCCAAAATGTGGATCAACGGCCTGACCATGCTCAACAAACCGTTGCTGCAATTCCACACCCAGTTCAACGCGGCGCTGCCGTGGGATAGCATCGATATGGACTTTATGAACCTGAACCAGACTGCACATGGCGGTCGCGAGTTCGGCTTCATTGGCGCGCGTATGCGTCAGCAACATGCTGTCGTTACCGGTCACTGGCAGGATAAACAAGCACATGAGCGTATCGGCTCCTGGATGCGTCAGGCGGTCTCTAAACAGGATACCCGTCATCTGAAAGTCTGCCGTTTTGGCGATAACATGCGTGAAGTAGCGGTCACCGATGGCGATAAAGTTGCCGCACAGATCAAGTTTGGTTTCTCCGTCAATACCTGGGCGGTTGGCGATCTGGTGCAGGTGGTGAACTCCATCAGCGATGGCGATGTTAACGCGCTGGTCGATGAGTACGAAAGCTGCTACACCATGACGCCTGCGACACAAATCCACGGCGAAAAACGACAGAACGTGCTGGAAGCGGCGCGTATTGAGCTGGGGATGAAGCGTTTCCTGGAACAAGGTGGCTTCCACGCGTTCACCACCACCTTTGAAGATTTGCACGGTCTGAAGCAGCTTCCTGGTCTGGCCGTACAGCGTCTGATGCAGCAGGGCTACGGCTTTGCGGGCGAAGGCGACTGGAAAACTGCCGCCCTGCTTCGCATCATGAAGGTGATGTCAACCGGTCTGCAGGGCGGCACCTCCTTTATGGAGGACTACACTTACCACTTCGAAAAAGATAATGACCTGGTGCTCGGCTCCCATATGCTGGAAGTCTGTCCGTCGATCGCCGTAGAAGAGAAACCGATCCTCGACGTTCAACACCTCGGTATTGGCGGTAAAGACGATCCTGCCCGCCTGATCTTCAACACTCAAACCGGTCCGGCCATTGTCGCCAGTCTGATTGATCTCGGCGATCGTTACCGTCTGCTGGTTAACTGCATCGACACTGTGAAAACACCGCACTCCCTGCCGAAACTGCCGGTGGCGAATGCGCTGTGGAAAGCGCAACCGGATCTGCCAACTGCTTCCGAAGCGTGGATCCTCGCTGGTGGCGCGCACCATACCGTTTTCAGCCATGCGCTGAACCTCAACGATATGCGCCAGTTCGCCGAGATGCACGACATTGAAATCACGGTGATTGATAACGACACCCGCCTGCCAGCGTTTAAAGACGCGCTGCGCTGGAACGAAGTGTATTACGGATTTCGTCGCTAAGTAGCCGCATCAGGTATGTAACGCCTGATGCGACGCTGAAGTGTCTTATCAGGCCTACACGCTGCGATTTTGTAGGCCGGATAAGCAAAGCGCATCCGGCACGAAGGAGTCAACATGTTAGAAGATCTCAAACGCCAGGTATTAGAAGCCAACCTGGCGCTGCCAAAACACAACCTGGTCACGCTCACCTGGGGCAACGTCAGCGCCGTTGATCGCGGGCGCGGCGTCCTGGTGATCAAACCTTCCGGCGTCGACTACAGCATCATGACCGCTGACGATATGGTCGTGGTCAGCATCGAAACCGGTGAAGTGGTTGAAGGAACGAAAAAGCCCTCCTCCGACACGCCAACTCACCGGCTGCTCTATCAGGCATTCCCGTCCATTGGCGGCATTGTGCACACACACTCGCGCCACGCCACCATCTGGGCGCAGGCGGGTCAGTCGATTCCAGCAACCGGTACCACCCACGCCGACTATTTCTACGGCACCATTCCCTGCACCCGCAAAATGACCGACGCAGAAATCAACGGTGAATATGAGTGGGAAACCGGTAACGTCATCGTAGAAACCTTCGAAAAACAGGGTATCGATGCGGCGCAAATGCCCGGCGTCCTGGTCCATTCTCACGGCCCATTTGCATGGGGCAAAAATGCCGAAGATGCAGTGCATAACGCCATCGTGCTGGAAGAGGTCGCTTATATGGGGATATTCTGCCGTCAGTTAGCGCCGCAGTTACCGGATATGCAGCAAACGCTGCTGGATAAACACTATCTGCGTAAGCATGGTGCGAAGGCATATTACGGGCAGTAATGACTGTATAAAACCACAGCCAATCAAACGAAACCAGGCTATAATCAAGCCTGGTTTTTTATTGGATTTTCAGCGTGGCGCAGGCAGGTTTTATCTTAACCCGACACTGGCGGGATACCCCGCAAGGAACCGAAGTTTCCTTTTGGTTAGCGACGGACAACGGGCCGTTGCAGGTTACGCTTGCGCCGCAAGAGTCCGTGGCGTTTATTCCCGCCGATCAGGTTCCCCGCGCCCAGCATATTTTGCAGGGTGAACAAGGCTTTCGCCTGACGCCGCTGGCGTTAAAGGATTTTCATCGCCAGCCGGTGTATGGCCTTTACTGTCGCGCCCATCGCCAGTTAATGAATTACGAAAAGCGCCTGCGTGAAGGTGGCGTTACCGTCTACGAGGCCGATGTGCGCCCGCCAGAACGCTATCTGATGGAGCGGTTTATCACCTCACCGGTGTGGGTCGAGGGTGATATACGCAATGGCGCTATCGTTAATGCCCGTCTGAAACCGCATCCCGACTATCGTCCGCCGCTCAGGTGGGTTTCTATTGATATTGAAACCACCCGCCACGGTGAGCTGTACTGCATCGGCCTGGAAGGTTGCGGGCAGCGTATCGTTTATATGCTGGGGCCAGAGAATGGCGACGCCTCCGCGCTCGATTTTGAACTGGAATACGTCGCCAGTCGCCCGCAGCTACTGGAAAAACTCAACGCCTGGTTTGCGACTCACGATCCTGATGTGATCATCGGCTGGAACGTGGTGCAATTCGATCTACGAATGCTGCAAAAACATGCCGAGCGTTATCGTATTCCGCTGCGGCTGGGGCGCGATAACAGTGAGCTGGAGTGGCGCGAGCACGGCTTTAAAAACGGCGTCTTTTTTGCCCAGGCCAAAGGGCGACTGATTATCGACGGTATCGAGGCGCTGAAATCCGCGTTCTGGAATTTCTCTTCATTCTCGCTGGAAACCGTCGCTCAGGAGTTATTAGGCGAAGGAAAATCTATCGATAACCCGTGGGATCGGATGGACGAAATTGACCGCCGTTTCGCCGAAGATAAACCTGCGCTGGCAACTTATAACCTGAAAGATTGCGAGCTGGTCACCCAGATCTTCCACAAAACTGAAATCATGCCGTTTTTACTCGAACGAGCGACGGTTAACGGCCTGCCGGTAGACCGCCACGGCGGTTCGGTGGCAGCGTTTGGTCATCTCTATTTTCCCCGTATGCATCGCGCTGGTTATGTCGCGCCTAATCTCGGCGAAGTGCCGCCGCACGCCAGCCCTGGCGGCTACGTGATGGATTCGCGACCTGGGCTTTATGATTCGGTGCTGGTGCTGGACTACAAAAGCCTGTACCCGTCGATCATCCGCACCTTTCTGATTGATCCCGTCGGGCTGGTGGAAGGCATGGCGCAGCCTGATCCAGAGCACAGCACCGAAGGTTTTCTCGACGCCTGGTTCTCACGGGAGAAACATTGCCTGCCGGAGATTGTGACTAACATCTGGCACGGGCGCGATGAAGCCAAACGTCAGGGTAATAAGCCGCTTTCGCAGGCGCTGAAGATCATTATGAATGCCTTTTATGGCGTGCTTGGCACCACCGCCTGCCGCTTCTTCGATCCGCGCCTGGCGTCGTCGATCACCATGCGTGGTCATCAGATCATGCGGCAAACCAAAGCGTTGATTGAAGCGCAGGGCTACGACGTGATCTACGGCGATACCGACTCAACGTTTGTCTGGCTGAAAGGCGCACATTCGGAAGAAGAAGCGGCGAAAATCGGTCGTGCACTGGTGCAGCACGTTAACACCTGGTGGGCAGAAACGTTGCAACAGCAACGGCTGACCAGCGCATTAGAACTGGAGTATGAAACCCATTTCTGCCGTTTTCTGATGCCAACCATTCGTGGAGCCGATACGGGCAGCAAAAAGCGCTATGCCGGGCTGATTCAGGAGGGCGATAAACAACGGATGGTGTTTAAAGGGCTGGAAACCGTGCGCACCGACTGGACGCCGCTGGCCCAGCAGTTTCAGCAGGAGCTGTACCTGCGTATCTTCCGCAACGAGCCATATCAGGAGTACGTCCGCGAAACCATCGACAAACTGATGGCGGGCGAACTGGATGCGCGGCTGGTTTACCGTAAACGCCTTCGCCGTCCGCTGAGCGAATATCAGCGTAATGTGCCGCCTCATGTACGCGCCGCTCGCCTTGCCGATGAAGAAAACCATAAGCGCGGTCGCCCCTTGCAATATCAGAACCGCGGCACCATTAAGTACGTATGGACCACCAACGGCCCGGAGCCGCTGGACTACCAACGTTCACCACTGGATTACGAACACTATCTGACCCGCCAGCTACAACCCGTGGCGGAGGGAATACTCCCTTTTATTGAGGATAATTTTGCTACACTTATGACCGGGCAACTTGGGCTATTTTGAACAAAAAAAGAGTTCGCCAGATACCATTTTGATGCGTGACGAATGCTTTGCCATCCAGTACCATAGCGCCCTTTCCATTCCTGGACCTGAATAACACCACTACCTCATAAGCACGGTAGCGGGTGGTTATTGCCTGCAATTAAAGATATAGAGCCGAACACATATGCCTTTTACACTTGGTCAACGCTGGATCAGCGATACAGAAAGCGAATTGGGACTTGGAACCGTTGTCGCGGTGGATGCGCGAACTGTCACTTTACTTTTCCCATCTACTGGTGAAAACCGTCTGTACGCACGCAGTGATTCCCCCGTGACCCGCGTGATGTTCAACCCTGGTGATACCATTACCAGCCATGACGGCTGGCAGATGCAAGTCGAAGAAGTAAAAGAAGAAAATGGCTTGCTGACCTATATCGGTACTCGCCTGGATACTGAAGAGTCCGGCGTAGCCCTGCGTGAAGTTTTCCTTGATAGCAAACTGGTGTTCAGCAAACCGCAGGACCGTCTGTTTGCCGGGCAGATTGACCGTATGGACCGCTTTGCGCTGCGTTATCGCGCGCGTAAGTATTCCAGCGAACAGTTCCGTATGCCGTACAGCGGCCTGCGCGGTCAGCGTACCAGCCTGATTCCGCACCAGCTCAACATCGCTCATGATGTTGGTCGCCGCCACGCGCCGCGCGTCCTGTTGGCTGACGAAGTGGGTTTAGGGAAAACCATTGAAGCCGGGATGATCCTGCATCAGCAACTGCTCTCTGGCGCTGCTGAACGTGTGCTGATTATCGTCCCGGAAACCTTACAGCATCAGTGGCTAGTAGAAATGCTGCGCCGTTTCAACCTGCGTTTTGCGCTGTTTGATGATGAGCGTTATGCCGAAGCTCAGCACGATGCTTACAACCCGTTCGACACCGAACAGCTGGTGATTTGCTCGCTGGATTTTGCCCGTCGTAGCAAACAGCGTCTGGAACATCTCTGTGAAGCCGAGTGGGACCTGCTGGTGGTCGATGAAGCGCATCACCTGGTGTGGAGCGAAGATGCGCCGAGCCGCGAATATCTGGCCATTGAACAACTGGCAGAGCACGTGCCGGGCGTTCTGCTGCTGACCGCAACCCCGGAACAACTGGGGATGGAAAGCCACTTCGCCCGTCTGCGTCTGCTGGACCCGAACCGTTTCCACGATTTCGCGCAATTCGTTGAAGAGCAGAAAAATTATCGTCCGGTTGCGGACGCCGTTGCCATGCTGCTGGCAGGTAACAAGCTGAGCAATGACGAACTGAACATGCTTGGCGAGATGATCGGCGAGCAGGATATCGAGCCGCTGTTGCAAGCAGCAAACAGCGACAGCGAAGATGCCCAGAGCGCCCGTCAGGAACTGGTTTCGATGCTGATGGATCGCCACGGTACCAGCCGCGTGCTGTTCCGTAACACCCGTAACGGTGTGAAAGGCTTCCCGAAACGCGAGCTGCACACCATTAAGCTGCCGCTGCCGACACAGTATCAGACGGCTATTAAAGTCTCCGGCATTATGGGCGCACGCAAAAGTGCGGAAGATCGCGCTCGCGATATGCTCTACCCGGAGCGTATTTATCAGGAATTTGAAGGTGATAACGCCACCTGGTGGAACTTCGATCCGCGCGTTGAGTGGCTGATGGGCTACCTGACCAGCCATCGCTCTCAGAAAGTGCTGGTGATCTGTGCCAAAGCTGCCACTGCGCTGCAACTGGAGCAGGTACTGCGCGAACGTGAAGGTATTCGCGCCGCGGTATTCCACGAAGGTATGTCGATTATTGAACGTGACCGCGCTGCCGCCTGGTTTGCTGAAGAAGACACCGGCGCACAGGTACTGCTGTGCTCGGAAATCGGTTCTGAAGGACGTAACTTCCAGTTCGCCAGCCACATGGTGATGTTTGACCTGCCATTCAACCCGGATCTGCTGGAGCAGCGTATTGGTCGTCTGGATCGTATCGGTCAGGCGCACGATATTCAGATCCATGTGCCTTATCTGGAGAAAACCGCTCAGTCGGTGCTGGTGCGCTGGTATCACGAAGGTCTGGATGCATTCGAGCACACCTGCCCGACCGGACGCACTATCTACGATAGCGTATACAACGATCTGATTAACTATCTGGCTTCACCGGATGAGACCGAAGGCTTTGACGATCTGATCAAAAACTGCCGCGAGCAACATGAAGCGCTGAAAGCACAGCTGGAACAGGGTCGTGACCGCCTGCTGGAAATCCATTCCAACGGTGGCGAAAAAGCCCAGGCACTGGCAGAAAGCATTGAAGAGCAGGATGACGATACCAACCTGATCGCCTTCGCCATGAATCTGTTCGATATTATCGGTATCAATCAGGACGATCGCGGCGACAACATGATCGTGCTGACCCCGTCCGATCATATGCTGGTGCCGGACTTCCCTGGCCTGTCGGAAGATGGCATCACCATCACCTTCGACCGTGAAGTGGCGCTGGCGCGTGAAGATGCGCAGTTTATTACCTGGGAGCATCCGCTGATCCGCAACGGTCTGGATCTGATCCTTTCTGGCGATACCGGTAGCAGCACGATTTCACTGTTGAAAAACAAAGCGTTGCCGGTAGGTACGCTGTTGGTGGAACTGATTTACGTGGTCGAAGCCCAGGCTCCGAAGCAGTTGCAGCTCAACCGCTTCCTGCCACCGACGCCGGTACGTATGCTGCTGGATAAAAACGGCAACAACCTGGCGGCGCAGGTAGAGTTTGAAACCTTTAACCGTCAGCTTAACGCGGTTAACCGTCACACCGGCAGCAAACTGGTTAACGCCGTGCAGCAGGATGTTCACGCGATCCTTCAGTTGGGTGAAGCACAGATCGAGAAATCTGCCCGTGCACTGATTGATGCCGCACGTAACGAAGCCGACGAAAAACTGTCTGCCGAGCTGTCTCGTCTGGAAGCGCTGCGCGCAGTGAACCCGAACATTCGTGACGACGAACTGACCGCCATTGAGAGCAACCGTCAGCAGGTAATGGAAAGCCTGGATCAGGCAGGCTGGCGTCTGGATGCCCTGCGTTTGATCGTTGTGACGCATCAGTAACGGAGCCGAAAATGGGGATGGAAAACTACAATCCACCGCAGGAACCCTGGTTGGTTATCCTGTATCAGGATGACCACATTATGGTGGTCAACAAGCCGAGCGGTTTGTTGTCTGTGCCGGGTCGTCTGGAAGAGCACAAAGACAGCGTGATGACGCGCATTCAGCGTGATTATCCGCAGGCAGAATCGGTGCATCGTCTGGATATGGCTACCAGCGGTGTGATTGTAGTGGCGCTGACCAAAGCCGCGGAGCGGGAGTTAAAACGCCAGTTCCGCGAGCGCGAGCCGAAAAAGCAGTATGTGGCCCGCGTCTGGGGGCATCCATCCCCTGCGGAAGGTCTGGTAGATCTGCCGCTGATTTGCGACTGGCCAAACCGCCCGAAACAGAAAGTCTGTTACGAAACAGGTAAACCTGCGCAGACGGAATATGAAGTGGTGGAGTATGCGGCGGATAACACGGCAAGAGTGGTGTTAAAACCGATTACCGGGCGTTCGCATCAGTTGCGTGTGCATATGCTGGCGCTGGGTCATCCGATTCTCGGCGATCGTTTTTATGCATCACCAGAAGCGAGAGCAATGGCACCACGTTTGTTGCTACATGCAGAGATGCTGACGATTACCCATCCGGCGTATGGCAATAGTATGACGTTTAAAGCGCCAGCGGATTTTTAATAGTCACGCTGGCGAAGTTCGGTAGGCCGGAGAAGGCGTTCACGCCGCATCCGGCAATTTTGCGCCGATTGCCTGATGCGACGCGGGCCGCGTCTTATCAGGCCTACACGTTGAAACTTATTTAAACCCTTTCTGCTGTTTTATCAGCTCATAGGCCTGCTGAATTTCCTGCGCTTTCTGCTTCGCCATCTCCATCATCTCTGGCGGTAAACCTTTCGCCACCAACTTATCGGGATGGTGTTCACTCATCAGCTTACGGTAGGCACGTTTGATTGTGGTGGCATCATCCGTCGGCTTCACGCCCAAAACATTACAGGCATCTTCCAGCGTCGGGCCACGCTGCGCTTGCTGCCAGTTACCACCGCCAGATTGCTGCTGATAACCGCCGCCAAACTGTGCACCGCCCTGCATCATGCGCAAAAACTGGTCAAACTGGGCGCGGGAGATCCCTAATTCTTCAGCAATGACATACAGCACCGCCCGTTCATTCGGGTGCAGTGAACCATCAGCAAACGCCGCCTGAATCTGGATCTCCAGAAACATACGAATTAAGTCAAAACGACCAAAGCAAACACTGCGAAACTGGCGCATCTTTTCGCGCAGCGGGTAATTATCTGATTTTCCCACCCGGAATGCATTTTGCGCCGCAGTACGGGAAGCGCCATGCAGATTCATTCGGTCCATCAACTGGCTGGCGATATGAATATCAGCCTCCGTGACGCGACCTTTGGATTTGGTTAAATGGCCCATCACTTCAAAAGTGGTGGCAAAAAACAGCGCCTGACGCTCACGCTGGTTGGCGAACCACGCCATTTTACGGCTACGGGCTTTATCAAACATATGGCCAATTAACAGGCCTAACACTACGCCCCAAAAGCCGCCGCCCATCAGTAAGGCCACGGCCACGCCAATGATTTTTCCCCAATACTGCATATATTCCCCAAATCGACACACGGATATCAGGGCTATCTCCCACAATATAAAGGTGCTTTTACCGTTTTCCGGCTGCGGTCAATTGTGGGACATCGCCTATAATTTGCATTATCATACCTGTCATTCAATGCCGTGCCTAACACCACTGACGCTATTCGGACAGGATTAACACTAGCGTAGAGATGACGAGTACGTTAGTCTCTGACCGTTTGTCACGCGCAACGTTACCGATGATGGAACAATAAAATCAACGTATGAAAAAACGTATCCCCACTCTCCTGGCCACCATGATTGCCACCGCCCTTTATAGTCAACAGGGACTGGCAGCCGACCTCGCCTCACAGTGCATGTTGGGCGTGCCAAGCTATGACCGTCCTCTGGTACAGGGCGATACCAATGACTTACCCGTGACTATCAATGCTGACCACGCGAAAGGGGACTACCCGGATGACGCCGTGTTTACTGGCAGCGTGGATATCATGCAGGGTAACAGCCGTCTGCAGGCCGATGAAGTGCAGCTCCATCAAAAAGAGGCACCAGGACAACCGGAGCCGGTACGTACCGTTGATGCGCTCGGTAATGTCCATTACGACGATAACCAGGTGATCCTCAAAGGGCCGAAAGGCTGGGCGAATCTGAACACCAAAGATACCAATGTCTGGGAAGGTGATTACCAGATGGTGGGTCGTCAGGGCCGCGGTAAAGCGGACCTGATGAAACAACGTGGCGAAAACCGCTATACCATTCTGGATAACGGTAGCTTTACCTCCTGTCTGCCGGGTTCTGACACCTGGAGCGTGGTAGGTAGCGAAATTATTCATGACCGCGAAGAACAAGTTGCGGAGATCTGGAACGCCCGCTTTAAGGTGGGTCCGGTACCGATCTTTTATAGCCCCTATTTGCAGTTGCCGGTGGGTGACAAACGTCGCTCTGGTTTCTTGATCCCGAACGCCAAGTACACCACCACCAACTACTTTGAGTTCTACCTGCCATATTACTGGAACATCGCGCCAAATATGGATGCCACCATCACGCCGCATTATATGCATCGTCGTGGCAATATCATGTGGGAGAACGAATTCCGCTACCTCTCCCAGGCGGGCGCTGGCTTGATGGAACTGGACTATCTGCCTTCAGATAAAGTCTATGAAGATGAACACCCGAACGATGACAGTTCACGTCGTTGGTTATTCTACTGGAACCACTCCGGGGTCATGGATCAGGTGTGGCGTTTCAACGTCGACTACACCAAGGTCAGCGATCCTAGCTACTTCAATGATTTCGATAACAAGTACGGTTCCAGTACTGACGGCTACGCAACGCAAAAATTCAGCGTTGGCTATGCGGTGCAAAACTTCAATGCCACCGTTTCAACCAAGCAGTTCCAGGTCTTCAGCGAACAGAACACCAGTAGCTACTCGGCAGAGCCGCAGTTAGACGTTAACTACTACCAGAATGATGTTGGTCCGTTTGATACACGCATTTACGGCCAGGCAGTGCACTTTGTTAACACCAGAGACGACATGCCTGAAGCAACCCGTGTTCACCTGGAACCGACCATCAATTTGCCGCTCTCTAATAACTGGGGCAGCATCAATACCGAAGCGAAGTTGCTGGCAACCCATTATCAGCAAACTAATCTTGACTGGTATAACTCCAGAAACACAACCAAGCTGGACGAATCCGTTAACCGCGTAATGCCGCAATTCAAAGTTGACGGCAAAATGGTCTTTGAACGCGATATGGAAATGCTGGCTCCGGGTTATACCCAAACGTTGGAACCGCGCGCGCAGTATTTGTACGTGCCGTATCGCGATCAGAGCGACATCTATAACTACGACTCGTCTCTACTGCAATCTGACTACTCTGGCCTGTTCCGGGACCGGACTTACGGCGGTCTTGACCGTATTGCCTCCGCTAACCAGGTGACGACCGGTGTCACATCTCGCATATATGATGATGCTGCCGTTGAACGTTTTAATATTTCCGTTGGTCAAATCTACTATTTCACGGAGTCTCGCACTGGCGATGACAACATAACATGGGAGAATGACGACAAAACGGGCTCGCTGGTGTGGGCAGGCGATACTTACTGGCGTATCTCCGAGCGTTGGGGATTGCGTGGCGGGATTCAGTACGATACACGTCTGGATAACGTAGCGACCAGTAACTCCAGCATTGAATACCGTCGGGATGAAGACCGTCTGGTACAGCTGAATTACCGTTACGCCAGCCCGGAATATATTCAGGCTACGCTGCCTAAGTACTATTCCACAGCTGAGCAATATAAGAATGGTATTTCACAGGTAGGTGCCGTCGCCAGCTGGCCAATTGCCGATCGTTGGTCAATTGTTGGGGCCTACTATTACGACACCAATGCGAACAAGCAAGCCGACTCTATGTTAGGTGTGCAATACAGCTCCTGCTGCTATGCAATTCGCGTCGGTTACGAGCGGAAGCTGAACGGTTGGGATAACGATAAACAACATGCGGTATATGACAACGCAATCGGCTTTAACATCGAACTTCGCGGCCTGAGCTCCAACTACGGTCTGGGTACGCAAGAGATGCTGCGTTCGAACATTCTGCCGTATCAAAACACTTTGTGATTTGTTGATTTACCACGTAATCCGCAGTGCGGTTAATTGAAATGGAAAAAGTATGAAGAACTGGAAAACGCTGCTTCTCGGTATCGCCATGATCGCGAATACCAGTTTCGCTGCCCCCCAGGTAGTCGATAAAGTCGCAGCCGTCGTCAATAACGGCGTCGTGCTGGAAAGCGACGTTGATGGATTAATGCAGTCGGTAAAACTGAACGCTGCTCAGGCAAGGCAGCAACTTCCTGATGACGCGACGCTGCGCCACCAAATCATGGAACGTTTGATCATGGATCAAATCATCCTGCAGATGGGGCAGAAAATGGGAGTGAAAATCTCCGATGAGCAGCTGGATCAGGCGATTGCTAACATCGCGAAACAGAACAACATGACGCTGGATCAGATGCGCAGCCGTCTGGCTTACGATGGTCTGAACTACAACACCTATCGTAACCAGATCCGCAAAGAGATGATTATCTCTGAAGTGCGTAACAACGAGGTGCGTCGTCGCATCACCATCCTGCCGCAGGAAGTCGAATCCCTGGCGCAGCAGGTGGGTAACCAAAACGACGCCAGCACTGAGCTGAACCTGAGCCACATCCTGATCCCGCTGCCGGAAAACCCGACCTCTGATCAAGTGAACGAAGCGGAAAGCCAGGCGCGTGCCATTGTCGATCAGGCGCGTAACGGCGCTGATTTCGGTAAGCTGGCGATTGCTCATTCTGCCGACCAGCAGGCGCTGAACGGCGGCCAGATGGGCTGGGGCCGTATTCAGGAGTTGCCGGGGATCTTCGCCCAGGCATTAAGCACCGCGAAGAAAGGCGACATTGTTGGCCCGATTCGTTCCGGCGTTGGCTTCCATATTCTGAAAGTTAACGACCTGCGCGGCGAAAGCAAAAATATCTCGGTGACCGAAGTTCATGCTCGCCATATTCTGCTGAAACCGTCGCCGATCATGACTGACGAACAGGCCCGCGTGAAACTGGAACAGATTGCTGCCGATATCAAGAGTGGTAAAACGACTTTTGCTGCCGCAGCGAAAGAGTTCTCTCAGGATCCAGGCTCTGCTAACCAGGGCGGTGATCTCGGTTGGGCTACACCAGATATTTTCGATCCGGCCTTCCGTGACGCCCTGACCCGCCTGAACAAAGGTCAAATGAGTGCACCGGTTCACTCTTCATTCGGCTGGCATTTAATCGAACTACTGGATACCCGTAATGTCGATAAAACCGACGCGGCGCAGAAAGATCGTGCGTACCGCATGCTGATGAACCGTAAGTTCTCGGAAGAAGCAGCAAGCTGGATGCAAGAACAACGTGCCAGCGCCTACGTTAAAATCCTGAGCAACTAATGGTTAAAACCCAACGTGTTGTGATCACTCCCGGCGAGCCCGCCGGGATTGGCCCGGACTTAATTGTCCAGCTTGCACAGCGTGAGTGGCCGGTCGAACTGGTTGTTTGTGCCGATGCCACTCTCCTTACCGACCGGGCAGCGATGCTCGGTTTGCCGCTCACCCTCCGCCCTTATTCCCCCAACTCCCCTGCACAACCGCAAACTGCGGGCACATTAACGCTACTTCCTGTCGCGCTACGTGAATCTGTCACTGCGGGGCAGTTAGCGGTTGAAAATGGGCATTATGTGGTGGAAACGCTGGCGCGAGCGTGTGATGGCTGTCTGAACGGTGAATTTGCTGCGCTGATCACAGGCCCCGTGCATAAAGGCGTCATTAACGACGCAGGCATTCCGTTTACCGGTCATACCGAGTTTTTCGAAGAGCGTTCGCAGGCGAAAAAAGTGGTGATGATGCTGGCAACCGAAGAACTTCGCGTGGCGCTGGCAACGACGCATTTACCGCTGCGCGATATCGCAGATGCTATCACCCCTGCGCTTTTGCACGAAGTGATTGCTATTTTGCATCACGATTTGCGGACCAAATTTGGTATTGCCGAACCGCGCATTCTGGTCTGCGGGCTGAATCCGCACGCGGGCGAAGGCGGTCATATGGGTACGGAAGAGATAGACACCATTATTCCGGTGCTCGACGAGCTGCGGGCGCAGGGGATGAAACTCAACGGGCCGCTGCCTGCCGATACCCTGTTTCAGCCGAAATATCTCGATAACGCCGACGCCGTGCTGGCGATGTACCACGATCAGGGTCTTCCCGTGCTAAAATACCAGGGCTTCGGGCGCGGTGTGAACATTACGCTGGGCCTGCCCTTTATTCGCACATCAGTGGACCACGGCACCGCGCTTGAACTGGCGGGACGTGGCAAAGCCGATGTCGGCAGTTTTATTACGGCGCTTAATCTCGCCATCAAAATGATTGTTAACACCCAATGAATAATCGAGTCCACCAGGGCCACTTAGCCCGTAAACGCTTCGGGCAAAACTTTCTCAACGATCAGTTCGTGATCGACAGCATTGTTTCTGCCATTAACCCGCAGAAGGGCCAGGCGATGGTCGAAATCGGCCCCGGTCTGGCGGCATTGACCGAACCGGTCGGCGAACGTCTGGACCAGCTGACGGTCATCGAACTTGACCGCGATCTGGCGGCACGTCTGCAAACGCATCCATTCTTAGGCCCGAAACTGACGATTTATCAGCAGGATGCGATGACCTTTAACTTTGGCGAACTGGCCGAGAAAATGGGTCAGCCGCTGCGTGTTTTCGGCAACCTGCCTTATAACATCTCCACGCCGTTGATGTTCCATCTGTTTAGCTATACTGATGCCATTGCCGACATGCACTTTATGTTGCAAAAAGAGGTGGTGAATCGTCTGGTTGCAGGACCGAACAGCAAGGCGTATGGTCGATTAAGTGTCATGGCGCAATACTATTGCAACGTGATCCCGGTGCTGGAAGTACCGCCGTCAGCCTTTACACCACCACCCAAAGTGGATTCCGCCGTCGTGCGCCTGGTTCCTCATGCAACGATGCCTCACCCGGTTAAAGATGTTCGCGTGTTGAGTCGCATCACCACCGAAGCCTTTAACCAGCGTCGTAAAACCATTCGTAACAGCCTCGGCAACCTGTTTAGCGTCGAGGTGTTAACGGGAATGGGGATCGACCCGGCGATGCGAGCGGAAAATATCTCTGTCGCGCAATATTGCCAGATGGCGAACTATCTGGCGGAGAACGCGCCTTTGCAGGAGAGTTAACGATGATCAATTCGCCCCGAGTGTGTATTCAGGTTCAAAGCGTCTACATTGAGGCACAATCTTCACCTGATAATGAACGTTACGTTTTTGCTTATACCGTAACCATACGCAATCTGGGGCGAGCGCCAGTGCAGTTGTTGGGGCGTTACTGGCTGATCACCAATGGCAATGGCCGTGAAACCGAAGTCCAGGGCGAAGGAGTGGTTGGCGTCCAGCCACTTATCGCGCCTGGCGAAGAGTACCAGTACACCAGCGGTGCAATCATTGAAACCCCGCTGGGCACCATGCAGGGTCACTACGAAATGATCGATGAAAATGGCGTCCCTTTCAGCATCGACATTCCCGTATTCCGACTCGCCGTTCCCACACTCATTCATTAAAAGAATATGGCGACATACCTTATTGGCGACGTTCATGGTTGTTACGATGAACTGATCGCATTGCTGCATAAAGTAGAATTTACCCCTGGGAAAGATACCCTCTGGCTGACGGGCGATCTGGTCGCGCGCGGCCCGGGTTCGCTGGATGTTCTGCGCTATGTGAAATCCTTAGGCGACAGCGTACGTCTGGTGCTGGGCAATCACGATCTGCATCTGCTGGCGGTATTTGCCGGGATCAGCCGCAATAAACCGAAAGATCGCCTGACACCGCTGCTGGAAGCGCCGGATGCCGACGAGCTGCTTAACTGGCTGCGTCGCCAGCCTTTGCTGCAAATCGACGAAGAGAAAAAGTTGGTGATGGCCCACGCCGGGATCACGCCGCAGTGGGATCTGCAGACCGCCAAAGAGTGCGCGCGCGATGTAGAAGCGGTGCTGTCGAGTGACTCCTATCCCTTCTTTCTTGATGCCATGTACGGCGATATGCCAAATAACTGGTCACCGGAATTGCGGGGGCTGGGAAGACTGCGGTTTATCACCAACGCCTTTACCCGTATGCGTTTTTGTTTCCCGAACGGTCAACTGGATATGTACAGCAAAGAATCGCCGGAAGAGGCCCCTGCCCCACTGAAACCGTGGTTTGCGATTCCTGGCCCTGTCGCTGAAGAATACAGCATCGCCTTTGGTCACTGGGCATCGCTGGAAGGCAAAGGTACGCCGGAAGGTATTTACGCGCTGGATACTGGCTGCTGCTGGGGTGGTACATTAACCTGCCTGCGCTGGGAAGATAAACAGTATTTTGTCCAGCCGTCGAACCGGCATAAAGATATGGGTGAGGGAGAGGCGGCCGCGTCTTAAATCCCGTCGAGCATAAAATCTAATGCTCCTTTAATCAACGTTCGGTGCGCGCTGGCATCGCAAAATTTCGTTCCCAGCGCGTTAACTGGAACAGTTGCAGTCTCATGCGTCATGAGCACATATTCTTTGCCATCTATCAGTAAAAGGATTGGATTAAGCCGTTCTGGTGGGCGAATACGGCTAAATCATTCAATAGGTGTTAATGGAATAACGATACGGCGATTAATCTCACCAATAATGTCGCTGGTAACATCGATAACAAAGGGAAACGCGGCGTTCCTGCCGCGACTGCGGTATACCGTAAATTGCATCGCTAGAAGCTCCGGTACTCATCAGAGAAACATCCGGTTTCATCAGCCAATTGATTTAACGCAGCGATAGCTTCTGTGTTCTCTTCACGCCAACGTGTTGCTGCATGTTTTTTAAGTTCAGCATTGAGCGCAACCGTAAGGGTGGCGCTCATATTTAAGCCTGCATCACGAGCGCGATTGACTAACTCACGGTCGACGGTGACGGTCACACTTTGTGTGGTACGTTTTGCAGTCATGATATCGTGCTCCTGTACAATTTATACGTCTAGTATACACGGATATCTGCACGTATTAGTGATGCCGGAATTCTAATATACAAACTTACCGCCGCTCCAGAATCTCAAAGCAATAGCTGTGAGAGTTCTGCGCATCAGCGTCGTGGAATTCGCTGAATACCGATTCCCAGTCATCCGGCTCGTAATCCGGGAAATGGGTGTCGCCTTCCACTTCTGCGTCAATATGCGTCAGATACAGTTTTTGCGCTTTTGGCAGGAACTGCTCATAAACGCGACCACCGCCAATCACCATGATTTCTGGTACGTCACCACACGCCGCGATGGCTTCATCTACCGATTTCACCCACGTTACGCGATCGTCCGTACCCGGTTGACTGCTGAGGATAATATTTTTGCGTCCTGGCAGCGGACGACCGATGGATTCCCAGGTATGGCGGCCCATAATCACGGGTTTATTTAAGGTGTTGCGTTTAAACCAGGCGAGATCGGCAGGCAGGTTCCACGGCATGGCGTTTTCCATGCCGATAACGCGATCTACCGCTAACGCCGCAATCAGACTGATCATTGAGATTTCCCGATAAAAAAAATTGTCGCCACTATACGTAAAGCGTAAACCGTCGTCGACTGGTGCGAGGATGATGTTGAGGAAAATTTTATATTCTGCTGGCGAGTCCACGCTCTCTCCCTGGACTCGCCGCATTACAATGAAATAAAAACAATTAGTTAGCTGTAAAGTGTGATTTACGTCACTCTTTATTAGGATGAGGGTTTCGTTTCCGGTTCATCCGCCATGTTGCCGGTATGTTTCCCTTCTTCGGTTCCCTGCCAGCCATGTCGTTGAATTAATGACAGATGTTCGCGGTCTTCGGTGATGATCTCACTTAACATCGCGCTGGTGCGTTTATAGACCGCCGCGCGGGCTTTGGTGTCGTTCTCAACCATTGCCATCTCTTCCACCATCTGAATATTAAAGCGGCGGAACACATCGGCGCGTTCTCGCGCTTCATACGGCCCCAGACCTAAACTTTCCAGTGCCAGACGCCCGGTTTTGAGCGCACCTTCAAAGGTTTCTCGCTCTGGCTTTTCAACGCCTGCCTGACGCAAACGAATGTAGTGGTCGACATCGCGGGCGCGGGCAATAATCTGCAAATGCGGGAAATGTTCTTTCACCATCTCTGTCAGTTGCAGGTTGGTTTGCGGATCGTCGATGGCGTTAATCAGCACTTCCGCTTTCGCCGCTCCGGCAGATTCCAGTAAATCCATCCGCGTGGCATCGCCATAAAACACTTTCATACCAAATTTACGCAAGGTTTCGATATGGTCCGGATCGTGATCGAGCACCACCATTTTCACCCCGCTGGAGAGCAGTAAACGTCCGGTGATCTGCCCAAAACGACCGAATCCGGCAATGATTACCCGCGGCTGTTCTTCGTCGATCTCATCGGCTTCACGCGCCTCTTCAGTAGAAGATTGCTCAAGGCGATTGAGGATCACCAGCAGAATCGGCGTTGCCGCCATCGACAGCGCCACCGCCAGGGTCAGCGATTTCGCCCACTCTGGCTCCAGCACATTCGCCATCTGCGCCGCACCAAATACTACAAAGGCAAACTCACTGCCCTGTCCTAACAGCACCGCAAACCAGCGACGCTGTTTATTTGGCACCTGCAACGGCCGGGCAATCAGCCACAGCATGGCGATTTTGATGATGAGGAAGCCGAGCAGCAAAATAACAATGCGCAACGGATTTTCAAGCAGCGTGCCAAAGTCTATCGACATGCCAACGCCGATGAAAAACAGCCCCAGCAGCAAACCTTTAAAGGGTTCGATATCGCTTTCCAGCGCATGACGGTATTCCGAGCTTGCCAGCAGTACACCCGCCAGAAACGCGCCCATCGCCATCGACAAGCCGACCTCTTCCAGCAGCAAACCAAAGCCAAACACGAGGAATAACGCCACGGCACTAAACACTTCCCGCAAGCCAGAGCGGGCAACAAAACGCAGCGCCGGACGCGTGACATAGCGCCCCAGCAATACCACCAGCACCAGCGCACCCGCCACTTTTAACGCCGAGAGAGCAAATGCGCCCATCGTCGTCGAGGCACTGCTCGCCACCAGTAGCGGGATCATCGCCACCAGCGGGATCGCCGCGATATCCTGGAACAGCAGCACCGCAAAGGCACTGCGGCCCATCTGCGTCACCATCAGATTACGTTCATTCATCGCCTGCATGGCAATCGCCGTAGAGGAGAGCGCCAGCGTCATGCCGATCAATTCCGCTACCTGCCAGCGCAGCCCAAGTAACATGCAGAACAGCCCCAGCAGGCCGCCGCAAATCACCATCTGCAATGCGCCACCGCCGAACACTGCCGCACGCAGCTTCCACAGCCTTTGTGGATCGAGTTCGAGGCCGATAATAAACAGCATCAGCACCACGCCAATCTCGGCAAAGTGCAGGATAGATTCGGCATCGGTCACCAGTCGCAGCCCCCACGGGCCAATAATACAACCCGCGATCAGGTAGCCAAGTACCGATCCCAGACCAAGACGTACCGCAATGGGGACAATCAGCGCCGCCGAACCGAGATAAATCAGCGCCTGAATCAGCGTATGGCTATCCATGATGTGCCTCCTGCCATTCCAGCAGACGTTGCTTATAGTGCCGCGCCTGCCCTTCGAGGGTTTCGTCGTCACAAATAAAGGTGCAGTGCATGGCAAACGGCGGCAGCCAGTTCAGCCCGCAGTAGATTGCCGTCGCCTGTAGCGGCTGTGACAGCACATCAAAGCCCGGATGCGCACCAATCTCAAAATGGCTTTCCCCGCCGCCGGTCGTCACCGCCCACAGCAAATGTTTGCCATGCAGCGCCGTACCGCCGTGACCGTAAGCCCAGCCGTGCGAGAAGACTTTATCGATCCAAAGTTTGAGGAGCGGTGGAATGCTGTACCACTGCATCGGGTGCTGCCAGACGATCAGATCGGCGCGAGACAGCGCCTCCTGCTCGGCGGCAATATCGATATTGAAGTCAGGATAGAGTTGATAAAGAGAGCGAATTTCGACGCCTTCCAGCGTCCTTGCCTGTTCAAGCATCCGTTTATTCGCATGGGAATGATGCGGATACGGATGCGCATAAATTATAAGAATCATAGGTAGCCCGCGTGATTACGCCTTTGTTTTCCCACAAAGTGTAGTCATATATTCACGCGGCTTATAGTCAATAATATTGATTCAGAAAAGAGAGAAATCTGAACAAATTACCCCATTCTCTGCCCGCGGATCGTCATATTGCTGGTCTGCGCCAGTGACATCCCTCGAGTCTCCGGAGCAAACGCTACGGAAATCAACAAGCCAAATAGCGAGATACCCGCCCCCATCAGCATGGTGCTACTGATGCCGTAATTATTGATAAAGATTGGCAGTGCCCAGGTCGAAACAATGGTGCCAATACGGCTTAAGGACATAATCACGCCCACGGCAGAGGCGCGGATATCCGTCGGGAAGAGTTCATTAGGATAGAGCCACTGCAAATTACCCGGCCCGCCAGAGAAAAAGGCATACACCGCAAATGCCATCACTACCAGCCAGATCCCCATATCCGGGATCAGCCCCAAAACCGCCAGCGCCAGCGTCATCATGGCAAAACTGCCAATCAACAATGGACGCCGTCCGGCGGTGTTTAACCACAGCATCGGCGGAATACAGCCAAGCATAAAGAACAGGCTAATCACCACATTCCCCAACGCCGCGTTTTTGCCAACTCCCAATCCCAACAAACCAACGATTTGCGGGCCAAAGGTGTAAATGGCGAACATGGGGATCACCTGGCAGGTCCAGATGGCGGCAACAAACAGAACAAAAGGAAAATGGCGGCGATTAAACAGATCGCGAAAACGGGTTTGCTGCGGCTGCTCTTCATCGAAAGCCACCGGTTCGCCAAACAGTTTGATCATCATCTCTTCGCACTCTTTTACTCGCCCTTTGCGTAACAACCAGCGGGGAGATTCAGGCAGTTCGAATCGACCAATCAAAATCAACAAACAGGGGATCGCTGCGCTACCCAGCATCCAGCGCCAGCCGCCTTCCACATCATAAAGCCAATAGCCGACCAAATCGGCGCAGGTCGCGCCGACATACCACATCGCGGCGATAAAGCTGATGGAAAACGCCCGCTGACGGGTACTGGAGAACTCGGTGATCATTGAGGTGGCGATGGGATAATCCGCACCGATGACAATGCCGATAAGTACCCGCATCACCAACAGTTCGACGGGGGATGAGACAAACATCGTCGCCACCGATATCACGCCGATGGCGATGATATCAATGAGGAACATTTTGCGCCGTCCGACTTTATCGGAGATATAGCCAAACAGCGATGTGCCAACGAACAGCCCGGCGAGCGTTCCCGCGCCCAGCAAGCCAATCCAGTCAGCGTCCAGTTTCAGCGCCGGAGTCAGTTGCTCCAGCGCCACGCCAATCATTACCAGTACATAACCATCCAGAAACGGACCACCGCTTCCCCACAGCAAAATGCGGCGGTGAATAGAGGAGAATTTGAGATCGTCAAAGTTTCTGGACGGTTGCATGGGTTATTCCTGTTTTTTGCAATGAGAGTCAGTGCGGCGTTACGTATCAAACCAACATCAGCCGTAACGGAACTCCACACCAAAGGTGCCGCGCGGGTATTCCCACTGTTCCAGCGCCGACCCCAGCCCCAGAATGCGACAGGTGCCGCACTCCAGACATCCGGCGTAATCGAAGCGCACACTGCCGTCATCCTGCTTCTTGTACAGACCTGCGGGGCACGCTTTCACCAGCAGCTCCAGCGCCTGTTTATCGGCATCGGCCTTCACAACAATGTGCGGATGCTCTTCATCGACATTGAATTTATTGACGCCCAGTTTGACGTCCACATTGACGGGAGAAGTCATAAAACGGTCACTCCTTTCATGCCATCCTTGATCAGATTGATGAAACCCACTTTCTTGCCGTGGCGGAGGATTTTCTTGCGCATCAGTTCCGGCGCACTGCCGTCAATGGTGAACAGGTCACGCGCCACGCCCACCGCCAGTTCCGGGTAGCCGTTAAACATGCGTGGGTTATCAAGGAACGCCGGTAGTTTCTGGTACATGCGCATATCGCGCAGCGGGCCACTCTCAAGATGCTGACGATATTCCGCGAGTTTTTGCTTACTGAAATCGTCGCTTTTCATCGCTGAAAGCACAGTTTTTGCTGCTGCTTCCCCGGCGGCAATCGCCAGATCCATACCGCGAATGGTAAAACCGAGGTTCATACACATTCCGGCGGCATCACCGGCAATCAGTACGCCGTCACCAACCAACTCCGGCAGCATGTTGATACCTGCTTCCGGCACTACGTGAGCGGAATATTCCACCAGCTTGCCGCCCGCGATCAGCGGTGCAACGGCCGGATGTTGTTTGAAATCTTCCAGCATTTGCGGCACCGATTTTTTTGCGTCATGCAGATGATGCAAACCACAAACCAGCCCCAGCGACAGGGTATTTTCATTGGTATAAAGGAAGCCACCGCCCATCAGGCCATCGGTGGGTGATCCCGCAAACAGGCAAGCCGCGCCCTGATTACCCTGCAACTGAAAACGGTCTTCGATAACCGACTTCGGTAACTCGATCAGTTCCTTCACGCCAACCGCCACATCCGTCGGTTTAACGCGTTTTGCCATCCCCAGCTTTTCGGCAAGGATGGAATTCACCCCATCAGCAAGGATCACCGTTTTCGCTTCAATCACATCGCCATCAGCTTCTACGCCGACAACTTTGCCATCGCGCTGTACGAGGTTATCGACGCGGATCCCAGTAATTAACTGCGCGCCCGCTTCTTCGGCCTGCTCCATCAGCCAGGCATCAAATTTACTGCGCAAAACGGAGTAAGAACGCTGGGATGGCGAGGTTTCGTCGCCATTGCAGTAGTCCATAGTCATCGCTGACTTTTCCGTCATAAACGCGAGTTTTTCATGGGTGATCAGGCGTTCTACGGGGGCGGAGTCAGCGAAACCAGGAATAATGTGTTCCAGACTGTGGGCATAGAGACGCCCGCCGGTGACGTTCTTGGCACCTGCGGAATTGCCTCGCTCGATAACTAACACTTGCGCCCCTTCGCGGGCGAGCACCAGTGCGGCAACCGAACCGGCAAGCCCTGCACCGACGATGATGGCGTCAAAGATATCTTCGGACATAAGAGCTCCCTGTCAGCGGCAGGGCCAAAATGCAGCCCTGCCAGAGTGGATCAACGCGCTAAAGCTGCGGTCAGTGCCGGAAGGATTTTCACGGCGTCGCCAACAATGCCGTAATCCGCGTACTGGAAGATCGGCGCATTTTTATCTTTGTTGATGGCGAAAATGGTTTGCGACGCATTAGCGCCAACCATGTGCTGGATCTGCCCGGAGATCCCCACCGCCAGGTACAGTTCAGGTTTCAGCATCAGGTTGGAGATACCGACATAGCGTTCGTGCTCCATCCATTTTTCGTTTTCCGCCACCGGACGAGAACAGGCCAGCTCCGCACCTATCGCCTTACAAAGCTGTTCTGCCAGCGCAATGTTCTCTTTGCTGCCAATACCGCGACCGACGCTGACCACCAGTCGGGCTTTGTCGAGATCGACGCTGTTGCTCTGACGCGCCTGGGTTGCCGTGCGGGTAATCGCCACAGCCGGAGCCAGCCACTCCACGGTGTGCGTTTCGCCAGTGCGTGACGCGTCTGGCTGAGCCGCATCGAACGTGCCGCTGCTGATGGTCAGTACCGCATACGGCGTGGCAATGCGTTCTTCGCCAATCGCCAGACCGCCGTAAACCATGTGTTTCACTGTCGCTTTACCGTCCTGTACGCTGACGGTGCTGGCATCGTTAGACACCGCCGCTTTAAGGCGATAACCCAGTTTTGCCGCCAGTAATTTGCCGCGACGGGTGTTTGGCAACAGCACCAGACCGTCTGCGCCGTGCTGGCGAATAGTGTCAGCCATGACACCGGCGTAATCTTCGATCATCCGCTCGTCCGGTTTGCCGCTTAATTTCCAGACATGATTAGCGCCGAGCTGGATTGCCTGTGCGCCGTCGGCATCATTGAGGACGAACGTGTTGATTTGATTAGCTAAAGCCTGCGCACCGTTCATCAGTTCCGGCAGACGAGAAGGGGTATCGCTGAATACCCAGACTTGAGAAAACGTGTTCATAGCATCCCCTGTAATTAAATGACTTTGCGAAGATTTTCAGCAAATGCGGCGATCTGTTCTTCGCCGTCGCCTTCAATCACGATGCGCTGACGCTCGCGCTGTTTCGGCGCGGCAACCTGTTGTTCTGACCAGGCTGCCTCTGCGTTAAAACCGATATCCGCCGCCGACCATACCTGGACTGGCTTTTTCGCCGCGCCGAGAATGGCTTTCATCGAAGGAATTTGTGGGGAGTTGATATCAGTGGAAACAGCAACAACCGCAGGCAGCGGAATGCTTAAGGTTTCGGTTTCATCTTCCAGTTCGCGCTCAACGGTGAGGGTATCTGCCGTCAGGGAGATAATTTTGCTGACGCCGTTAACTGCCGGAATATTGAGGATTTCGCCTACCAGCAAACCAACCTGCTGGGCATAAAGGTCGGAAGAACCATCGCCACAGAGGATCAAATCAAAGCCTGCTTTCTGGGCGGCTGCAGCCAGTGCGCTCGCCGTTTGTTGCGGCAGTGCCTGCTCGAACTGGTCATCAATCACCACAATCAGTTCATCCGGACCGCGCGATAGCACATCTTTACGCCCTTTGGCGTTGGTCAGGGCTTTACCGCCCACACTTAAGGCCGTCACCTGCCCCTCTGCTGCCTGTTGCTTTAGCTGGCAAGCCGCTTCAATAGCGTTGAGATCGTATTGGCTTATTTTGGCATCGGCTTTACTGAAGTCTAACGAACCATCAGCATTATTGACCGCAATATCCTGTTCATCAGGCACGCACTTATAGCAAGTAATAATCTTCATTGCATCTCCAGAAATCATGAAGGAAACGTCGTTCATATCGGTGGTGTTAATTACAGATATCACGCCCTTTAATTTGGAAATAAAACTTTAATCACCAATATTGAAAATGTCACACGCAGATAAATCCAACTTTCAATATTGTTAAGTTCCTCACCAATATTGAAAACATGGCGTAGCAAAAAGAAATTTTCAATATTGCTTTATGGATCACCAATATTGAAAGTCAGATGCTATTTTTTTACTCACAACCAAACTCATCACATTGATAAACAATGAATATTTACACAAAGATGCCCTGTTTTTACCCGATAAAAAACTGTGACTAACATCACAGAACGCAGCCAATTGAATACCCATTATGAGTTAGCCATTAACGCGTCCACGAGGTTAATAATAATTATATTAAATGTTAACAAAAATAAAACGAACGGGAACGCAAAATAAATATTCGTTTTCACAGTGGAATTAACTCATGAAGAATGAAAAGAGAAAAACGGGAATAGAACCGAAGGTTTTCTTTCCGCCGTTAATAATCGTCGGCATACTTTGTTGGCTTACAGTCAGAGATCTGGATGCAGCGAATGTCGTTATTAATGCTGTATTCAGTTACGTCACCAATGTATGGGGATGGGCATTTGAATGGTATATGGTAGTGATGCTTTTCGGTTGGTTCTGGCTGGTGTTTGGCCCGTATGCCAAAAAGCGTTTAGGTAACGAACCGCCAGAATTTAGCACCGCCAGTTGGATCTTTATGATGTTCGCCTCCTGTACGTCTGCTGCCGTACTGTTCTGGGGATCGATTGAGATCTACTACTACATCTCCACCCCGCCGTTTGGCTTAGAACCGAACTCGACAGGGGCGAAAGAGTTGGGGCTGGCTTACAGCTTGTTCCACTGGGGACCTCTGCCGTGGGCCACTTACAGCTTCCTTTCAGTCGCCTTCGCTTACTTCTTCTTTGTCCGCAAAATGGAAGTGATTCGCCCCAGCTCGACACTGGTGCCGCTGGTGGGTGAAAAACACGCCAAAGGGTTGTTCGGTACCATCGTCGACAACTTCTATCTCGTCGCCTTGATTTTCGCGATGGGTACCAGTCTGGGCCTTGCCACGCCGCTGGTGACCGAGTGTATGCAATGGTTGTTTGGCATTCCGCATACCCTGCAACTGGACGCTATCATCATTACCTGCTGGATTATCCTCAACGCCATTTGCGTCGCTTGCGGTCTGCAAAAAGGGGTACGTATCGCCAGTGACGTGCGTAGTTACCTGAGCTTCCTGATGTTGGGTTGGGTGTTCATTGTCAGCGGTGCCAGCTTCATCATGAACTACTTCACCGATTCGGTGGGGATGTTGCTGATGTATCTGCCGCGCATGTTGTTCTATACCGATCCCATCGCTAAAGGCGGCTTCCCGCAGGGCTGGACCGTGTTCTACTGGGCATGGTGGGTGATTTACGCTATCCAGATGAGTATCTTCCTCGCCCGCATCTCCCGTGGTCGTACCGTGCGTGAACTGTGCTTCGGCATGGTGCTGGGGCTGACAGCGTCAACCTGGATCCTGTGGACTGTACTCGGTAGTAACACTCTGCTGTTGATGGATAAAAACATCATCAACATTCCAAATCTGATCGAACAGTACGGTGTGGCGCGCGCCATCATCGAAACCTGGGCCGCTCTGCCACTCAGCACCGCCACCATGTGGGGCTTCTTCATCCTCTGCTTTATTGCCACCGTTACGCTGGTTAACGCCTGCTCTTATACCCTGGCGATGTCCACTTGCCGCGAAGTACGCGATGGTGAAGAACCACCGCTGCTGGTGCGTATCGGCTGGTCAATTCTGGTTGGCATTATCGGTATTGTTCTGCTGGCGCTCGGCGGCCTGAAACCGATTCAAACCGCCATTATCGCCGGAGGATGCCCGCTGTTCTTCGTCAACATTATGGTGACGCTCTCCTTTATTAAAGACGCGAAACAGAACTGGAAAGATTAATTAACCCCCAAAATATCAAGAGGTTGAAAGATGGATTTTAATTTAAATGATGAGCAGGAACTGTTTGTCGCCGGTATCCGCGAACTGATGGCCAGCGAAAACTGGGAGGCCTATTTTGCCGAGTGCGACCGTGACAGCGTCTACCCGGAACGTTTTGTCAAAGCACTGGCGGATATGGGTATCGACAGTCTGCTGATCCCTGAAGAGCACGGTGGTCTGGACGCGGGGTTTGTTACTCTCGCCGCCGTGTGGATGGAGCTGGGACGTCTGGGGGCACCAACCTATGTGCTGTACCAGTTGCCGGGCGGGTTCAATACCTTCCTGCGCGAAGGCACACAAGAGCAGATCGACAAGATTATGGCTTTCCGCGGCACCGGTAAGCAGATGTGGAACTCAGCGATTACCGAACCGGGCGCGGGCTCCGACGTGGGTAGCCTGAAAACGACTTATACCCGTAGAAATGGTAAGATTTATCTTAATGGTAGTAAGTGTTTTATTACCAGCAGCGCCTACACCCCGTACATCGTGGTGATGGCGCGCGACGGGGCTTCTCCGGACAAACCTGTCTACACCGAATGGTTTGTTGATATGAGCAAACCGGGCATCAAAGTGACCAAACTTGAAAAGCTCGGTCTGCGTATGGATAGCTGCTGTGAAATCACTTTTGACGACGTGGAACTGGACGAGAAAGACATGTTCGGTCGGGAAGGTAACGGCTTTAACCGCGTCAAAGAAGAGTTCGACCATGAACGTTTCCTGGTAGCCCTGACCAACTACGGTACGGCGATGTGCGCCTTTGAAGATGCGGCGCGCTACGCCAACCAGCGCGTGCAGTTTGGCGAGGCTATTGGTCGTTTCCAGTTGATTCAGGAAAAATTCGCCCACATGGCGATCAAATTAAACTCCATGAAAAACATGCTGTATGAAGCAGCGTGGAAAGCAGACAACGGCACCATCACCTCTGGCGATGCAGCGATGTGCAAATACTTCTGCGCCAATGCGGCATTTGAAGTGGTGGATAGCGCAATGCAGGTGCTGGGCGGTGTCGGGATTGCGGGCAACCACCGCATCAGCCGCTTCTGGCGTGATCTGCGTGTAGACCGCGTTTCCGGAGGATCTGACGAAATGCAGATCCTGACGCTGGGTCGCGCGGTGCTGAAGCAATACCGCTAAGTCCGTGCGCTGCCTGATGCGACGCTGCCGCGTCTTATCAGGCCTACGGGAGCACGAATGTCGGCCGGATAAGGCGTTTACGCCGCATCCGGCAGTCATGCGCTACATAAATTTTTCAGGAGCTAATAATGGATCATCTACCCATGCCGAAATTCGGGCCGCTGGCCGGATTGCGCGTTGTCTTCTCCGGTATCGAAATCGCCGGACCGTTTGCCGGGCAAATGTTCGCAGAATGGGGTGCGGAAGTTATCTGGATCGAGAACGTCGCCTGGGCCGACACCATTCGCGTTCAACCGAACTACCCGCAGCTCTCCCGCCGCAATTTGCACGCGCTGTCGTTAAATATCTTCAAAGATGAAGGCCGCGAAGCGTTTCTGAAATTAATGGAAACCACCGATATCTTCATCGAAGCCAGCAAAGGTCCGGCCTTTGCCCGTCGTGGCATTACCGATGAAGTACTGTGGCAGCACAACCCAAAACTGGTTATTGCTCACCTGTCCGGTTTTGGTCAGTACGGCACCGAGGAGTACACCAATCTTCCGGCCTATAACACCATCGCCCAGGCCTTCAGTGGTTACCTGATTCAGAACGGTGATGTTGACCAGCCAATGCCTGCCTTCCCGTATACCGCCGATTACTTTTCTGGCCTGACTGCCACCACGGCGGCGCTGGCAGCACTGCATAAAGTGCGTGAAACCGGCAAAGGCGAAAGCATCGACATCGCCATGTATGAAGTGATGTTGCGCATGGGCCAGTACTTCATGATGGATTACTTCAACGGCGGCGAAATGTGCCCGCGCATGACCAAAGGTAAAGATCCCTACTACGCCGGTTGCGGTCTGTATAAATGCGCCGACGGCTACATCGTGATGGAACTGGTGGGCATTACTCAAATTGCAGAGTGCTTTAAAGATATTGGCCTCGCGCATCTGCTCGGCACGCCAGAAATTCCGGAAGGCACTCAACTTATACACCGTATCGAATGCCCTTACGGCCCACTGGTAGAAGAGAAACTCGATGCCTGGCTGGCGGCACATACCATCGCAGAAGTTAAAGAACGCTTTGCCGAACTGAATATCGCCTGTGCCAAAGTACTGACCGTACCGGAACTGGAAAGCAATCCACAGTATGTGGCTCGCGAATCAATCACTCAGTGGCAAACGATGGATGGTCGCACCTGCAAAGGGCCGAACATCATGCCGAAATTCAAAAATAACCCCGGACAAATCTGGCGCGGAATGCCCTCACATGGCATGGACACGGCTGCCATTTTGAAAAATATCGGCTACAGCGAAAACGACATTCAGGAGTTGGTCAGCAAAGGTCTGGCCAAAGTTGAGGACTAAACGCGTGGCGTCAGTCAGCTTGCCTGACTAGCGCCCGCCCAATAACAAACGAACAAAATGGATAGAGGTGCAATGGATATCATTGGCGGACAACATCTACGTCAAATGTGGGACGATCTGGCGGACGTTTACGGTCATAAAACGGCGCTGATTTGTGAATCCAGCGGCGGAGTCGTTAACCGGTATAGTTATCTTGAGTTAAATCAGGAGATTAACCGCACGGCAAACCTGTTTTATACGCTGGGGATTCGCAAAGGCGACAAGGTTGCTCTACATCTCGACAACTGCCCGGAATTTATCTTTTGCTGGTTCGGGCTGGCAAAAATTGGTGCGATTATGGTGCCGATTAACGCCCGCCTGTTACGCGAGGAAAGCGCGTGGATCCTGCAAAATAGCCAGGCGTGCCTGCTGGTGACCAGTGCGCAATTCTATCCCATGTATCAACAGATTCAGCAGGAAGATGCCACGCAGTTGCGGCACATTTGCCTGACAGATGTGGCACTTCCCGCTGATGATGGCGTGAGTTCGTTTACTCAACTGAAAAATCAACAACCTGCCACCTTGTGCTATGCACCGCCGTTATCGACTGACGATACGGCGGAAATTCTCTTCACCTCCGGCACTACCTCCCGACCGAAAGGTGTGGTGATTACCCATTACAACCTGCGCTTCGCTGGATATTACTCCGCCTGGCAGTGTGCACTGCGTGACGATGACGTCTACCTGACGGTAATGCCTGCGTTTCATATCGATTGCCAGTGTACTGCGGCGATGGCGGCGTTTTCTGCCGGGGCCACCTTTGTGCTGGTCGAGAAATACAGCGCCCGCGCCTTCTGGGGACAGGTGCAGAAGTACCGCGCCACCATTACCGAATGTATTCCGATGATGATCCGTACCTTGATGGTGCAACCGCCTTCTGCGAACGATCAGCAACACCGCCTGCGGGAAGTGATGTTTTATCTCAACTTGTCGGCGCAGGAAAAAGACGCATTTTGTGAACGCTTCGGCGTTCGCTTGCTGACGTCTTATGGGATGACGGAAACCATTGTTGGCATTATCGGCGATCGCCCTGGTGATAAACGACGCTGGCCGTCGATTGGTCGGGCGGGCTTTTGCTACGAAGCGGAGATCCGCGACGATCACAATCGCCCGCTCCCGGCAGGTGAGATCGGTGAAATCTGTATTAAAGGCGTACCAGGGAAAACCATCTTCAAAGAGTATTTTCTCAACCCGAAAGCCACTGCGAAAGTGCTGGAAGCCGATGGCTGGCTACATACCGGCGATACCGGATACCGCGACGAAGAGGGCTTTTTTTATTTCGTCGATCGCCGCTGCAATATGATCAAACGCGGTGGCGAGAATGTCTCCTGCGTGGAGCTCGAAAATATCATCGCCGCGCACCCGAAAATTCAGGATATCGTGGTTGTGGGTATTAAAGATTCGATTCGCGATGAAGCCATCAAAGCATTTGTGGTGCTGAATGAAGGTGAAACATTGAGCGAAGAGGAATTTTTCCGCTTCTGCGAACAAAATATGGCGAAATTTAAAGTGCCCTCTTATCTGGAGATCAGAAAAGATCTGCCACGTAATTGCTCGGGGAAAATAATTAGAAAGAATCTGAAATAAATGAAACGGCAGGGAACTACCCTGCCAGCTAATAATCACGCTCTAAAACAATATGCATTTTTTGCAGGGATGTTGTCGTCCCTGAAAAAGCAAAAATGGAGAAAAGGAATGAGTGAATCATTACATCTGACCCGCAATGGATCAATTCTGGAAATTACCCTTGATCGTCCAAAAGCGAATGCTATTGATGCAAAAACCAGCTTTGAAATGGGCGAAGTATTTCTAAATTTCCGTGACGATCCGCAATTACGTGTCGCCATTATTACCGGTGCCGGAGAGAAATTCTTTTCCGCGGGCTGGGATTTAAAAGCGGCAGCAGAAGGCGAAGCACCGGATGCTGACTTTGGCCCAGGAGGTTTTGCGGGATTAACCGAAATTTTCAATCTCGACAAACCGGTCATCGCAGCTGTGAACGGCTATGCCTTTGGCGGCGGCTTTGAACTGGCGCTGGCGGCAGATTTTATTGTTTGTGCCGATAACGCCAGCTTCGCCCTACCGGAAGCCAAACTGGGCATCGTTCCTGACAGCGGCGGCGTGCTGCGTCTGCCGAAGATCCTGCCGCCTGCCATCGTCAATGAAATGGTGATGACCGGCAGACGAATGGGCGCAGAAGAGGCGCTGCGTTGGGGGGTAGTCAACCGCGTGGTTAGCCAGGCGGAACTGATGGATAACGCCCGCGAACTGGCGCAGCAGCTGGTTAACAGCGCTCCGCTGGCGATTGCGGCGCTGAAAGAGATCTACCGCACCACCAGCGAAATGCCGGTAGAAGAAGCGTATCGCTATATTCGCAGCGGCGTGTTGAAACACTATCCGTCGGTTCTGCATTCGGAAGATGCCATTGAAGGGCCGCTGGCGTTTGCCGAGAAGCGCGATCCGGTGTGGAAAGGACGTTAACAACCGTGAGCTATTACGCCTTTGAGGGGTTAATTCCGGTGGTTCACCCGACGGCGTTTGTCCATCCCAGTGCAGTATTGATTGGCGATGTGATTGTGGGAGCCGGTGTCTACATCGGTCCACTCGCCTCACTGCGTGGTGACTACGGGCGGTTGATCGTGCAAGCGGGAGCCAATATTCAGGATGGCTGCATTATGCATGGCTACTGCGACACTGACACCATCGTTGGGGAAAACGGCCATATCGGGCACGGAGCGATCCTGCATGGTTGTGTGATTGGTCGCGATGCATTGGTCGGGATGAACAGCGTGATTATGGATGGCGCGGTCATTGGCGAAGAGAGCATTGTTGCCGCCATAAGCTTTGTCAAAGCGGGCTTTCGCGGCGAGAAACGCCAGTTGTTGATGGGTACGCCAGCCCGCGCTGTACGCAATGTTAGTGACGACGAGTTACACTGGAAACGGTTGAATACCAAAGAGTATCAGGATCTTGTCGGGCGCTGTCATGCATCGTTACATGAAACACAGCCTCTGAGGCAAATGGAGGAAAATCGCCCCCGTTTGCAGGGGACGACGGATGTGACGCCGAAACGGTGATCATGCCGGATGCGGCGTAAACGCCTTATCCGATCTGGCTGGAAAGCAACCGTAAGCCGTATAAGATGCGCCAGCATCGCATCCGGTGACCAGGTCGCACGGTATCATCGAAATGACATTAACGACGCATACTCTTTGACAACATCATCTGCCACTTCTGCTCGCGGTTAAGTTCCGTGAGCGGAACGGCAGGAATACGCGGCGTCTTTCTTACGCCGACTAATTTTTCCCGACTGTTATTGCGCAGGCGCGCGTAAATTTGCTCATCGATATCGACCACTTTAACCAGTCGCTGACACTGGCATCCCCGCCCTTCCAGCTTATTAGGGATCATCTTAACTTCGCAGCTTATTTCTGTGACTTCCGACAGAATATAAGTCAGGGTATTAACCGCCTTGCTGTGTTCAATATCGAAATGAATAGAGATCTCTCTTGCTATCACCCACCGATTTTCAGCCATCATCCATTCGGCGATTAACAAGTAGAGTGGTTTTTCAACATATCCTTCACACATACGAACTCCAGTTTCACAAATTAAAAGTCTGGCTATGACTCGTTTTGAAGCAATTAAACAAGGCCATATTAAAATTGTGGATATATCGATAGTATGCAACTTCACCGTCGATAAGTGTGAGCTAAATCCTGCTTAGGTCATCAAAAATATCGATTCCCCAAAAGATTTACTTAATGGGCAAAAAAAACGGTCCTCATCAGAGAACCGTATTAGTTATTCGATCAAATTAGCGGATGAAAAATATCCGCCATGACACGCTATTATTTGATCTGCGCGTGCATTTCCTGCACCGAAATTACTTTTTCGGTCGCATCGGCATTCAGCGCCATCGCGGTGGCAAAGCCGCCGTTCAGGGTGGTGTCGTAATGCACTTTATATTGAAGCGCACTGCGACGGATCACGCGGGAGTCTTCAATCGCACGACGGCCTGAGGTGGTGTTGATGATGTAGGTATATTCGCCATTCTTGATGCGGTCCTGAATGTGCGGACGGCCTTCATGCACCTTGTTCACCAGACGCGGATTGATACCCGCTTCGCCCAGCACAATCGCCGTGCCGTGAGTCGCATCCAGCTCGAAGCCCTGTTTCAGCAGTTTTGCCGCCAGGTCCACCACGCGTTCTTTATCGCCTTCGCGCACGGAAAGCAGCGCACGACCGTGTTTCTTCATGGTGGAGTTGCTGCCCAGCTGCGCTTTGGCAAACGCTTCAGCGAAGGTGCGGCCCACGCCCATGACTTCCCCGGTAGAGCGCATTTCTGGCCCTAACAGCGGGTCAACGCCCGGGAATTTATTGAACGGCAGCACCACTTCTTTCACCGAGTAGTACGGCGGGATAACTTCTTTGGTTACGCCCTGCTCAGCCAGCGATTTGCCAGCCATCACACGCGCCGCCACTTTTGCCAGCGGTACGCCGGTGGCTTTGGAGACGAACGGAACGGTACGCGCCGCACGCGGGTTAACTTCAATCAGGTAGACTTCGTTGTTTTTCACCGCAAACTGCACGTTCATCAGGCCGCGCACCTGCAATTCGAAGGCCAGTTTCTGCACCTGCTGGCGCATCACATCCTGAATTTCCTGACTTAAGGTGTAGGCTGGCAGAGAACATGCGGAGTCACCGGAGTGCACGCCCGCCTGCTCAATATGCTCCATGATGCCGCCAATCAGCACCATTTCGCCGTCGCAGATGGCATCCACGTCAACTTCTACTGCGTCATCAAGGAAGTGGTCCAGCAACACTGGCGCATCGTTAGATACGCTGACCGCTGTCTGGAAGTAGCGACGCAGGTCAGCTTCGTCATAGACGATTTCCATCGCCCGACCGCCGAGAACGTAAGACGGACGCACCACCAGCGGGTAGCCAATCTCTTTCGCTTTCTCAACCGCCATTTCGATGGTGGTAACGGTGGCGTTCGCCGGTTGTTTCAGTTTCAGACGCTCAACCGCATGCTGGAAGCGTTCACGGTCTTCCGCACGGTCGATGGCATCCGGGCTGGTACCGATAACCGGTACGCCAGCAGCTTCCAGCGCGCGCGCCAGTTTCAGCGGGGTCTGACCGCCGTACTGGACGATAACGCCTTTCGGCTTCTCAATACGCACAATTTCCAGCACGTCTTCCAGAGTTACCGGCTCGAAGTAGAGGCGATCGGAAGTGTCGTAGTCGGTAGAGACGGTTTCCGGGTTACAGTTAACCATAATGGTTTCGTAACCGTCTTCGCGCAGCGCCAGCGAGGCGTGTACACAGCAGTAGTCGAATTCGATACCCTGACCGATACGGTTCGGGCCGCCGCCGAGCACCATGATTTTTTCACGATCGGTGGACGGATTCGCTTCGCACTCTTCTTCATAAGTGGAGTACATGTAAGCGGTGTCGGTGGCGAACTCTGCCGCACAGGTATCCACGCGCTTATAAACCGGGTGCAAGTCATACTGGTCGCGCAGCTTGCGGATTTCTGCTTCACGCACGCCCGCGAGTTTTGCCAGACGCGCATCGGCAAAGCCTTTGCGTTTCAGCTGGCGCAGGAATTCAGCGTTCAGGCCAGTGATGCCCACTTCTGCGACTTTCTCTTCCAGACGCACCAGCTCTTCAATCTGTACCAGGAACCAGCGGTCAATGTTGGTCAAATTAAACACGCCGTCTACAGACAGGCCCGCGCGGAAGGCATCAGCGATATACCAGATACGCTCTGCGCCAGCATCTTTCAGTTCGCGGCGGATTTTAGTCAGCGCTTCCGGGTCGTCGAGACTCACTTTCGGATCGAAGCCAGTTGCGCCCACTTCCAGGCCGCGCAGCGCTTTTTGCAGGGATTCCTGCTGCGTGCGACCAATCGCCATCACTTCGCCAACCGATTTCATCTGAGTGGTCAGACGGTCGTTAGCACCGGCGAATTTCTCGAAGTTGAAGCGAGGAATTTTAGTCACCACGTAGTCGATGGACGGCTCGAAGGAGGCCGGAGTACGCCCGCCGGTGATGTCGTTCATCAGCTCGTCGAGGGTGTAACCCACCGCCAGTTTCGCCGCCACTTTGGCAATCGGGAAACCAGTGGCTTTCGACGCCAGCGCCGAAGAACGCGACACGCGCGGGTTCATTTCGATAACAATCAGGCGACCGTTTTTCGGGTTCACCGCAAACTGGACGTTAGAACCACCGGTTTCAACGCCGATTTCACGCAGCACCGCCATCGAGGCGTTACGCATGATTTGATATTCTTTGTCGGTCAGCGTTTGGGCTGGCGCGACAGTGATGGAGTCACCGGTGTGGATGCCCATCGCATCAAAGTTTTCGATAGAGCAGACGATGATGCAGTTGTCGTTTTTATCACGCACCACTTCCATCTCGTACTCTTTCCAGCCGATCAGCGACTCGTCAATCAGCAACTCTTTGGTCGGAGAGAGATCCAGACCGCGGGCGCAAATTTCTTCAAACTCTTCGCGGTTATAAGCGATACCGCCACCGCTACCACCCATGGTAAAGGATGGGCGAATAATGCACGGGAAGCCCACGTCAGCGGCAACCGCCAGCGCTTCTTCCATGGTGTGCGCGATACCGGAACGCGCGGTTTCGAGGCCGATTTTCTTCATCGCTACGTCGAAACGGCGGCGGTCTTCTGCTTTATCAATCGCATCGGCAGTGGCACCAATCATGGTGACGCCGAACTCTTCCAACACGCCCTGACGTTCCAGCTCCAGCGCGCAGTTCAGCGCCGTCTGACCGCCCATGGTTGGCAGCACCGCGTCCGGGCGCTCTTTTTCAATAATCTTGCGTACCACTTCCCAGTGAATCGGCTCGATGTAGGTCGCATCAGCCATTTCCGGGTCGGTCATGATGGTCGCAGGGTTAGAGTTCACCAGAATGACGCGGTAACCTTCTTCACGCAGGGCTTTACATGCTTGCGCGCCAGAGTAGTCAAACTCACACGCCTGACCGATAACAATCGGGCCCGCACCCAGAATCAGGATACTTTTTATATCTGTACGTTTTGGCATGGCTCTTTTACTCCTGATTACTTAGCGGTTTTACGGTACTGCTCAATTAACTCGATAAAGTGGTCAAACAACGGCGCGGCGTCGTGTGGACCAGGGCTGGCTTCCGGGTGTCCCTGGAAGCTGAACGCCGGTTTATCGGTGCGATGAATCCCTTGTAACGTACCGTCGAACAGGGATTTATGTGTGACACGCAGGTTTGCAGGTAATGTTGCTTCGTCCACCGCAAAACCGTGGTTCTGGGCGGTGATCATCACCACGTTTTTCTCAACATCTTTAACCGGATGGTTGCCGCCGTGGTGACCAAATTTCATTTTGATGGTCTTCGCACCGCTCGCCAGCGCCAGCAGCTGATGACCGAGACAGATGCCGAATACCGGAATATCGGTTTCGAGGAATTTCTGGATGGCGGTAATGGCGTAATCGCACGGGGCCGGGTCGCCAGGACCGTTGGAGAGGAAGATGCCGTCTGGATTCATTTTCAACACATCTTCCGCAGAAGTTTGCGCCGGAACGATGGTCAGGCGGCAGCCTCTATCCACCAACATGCGCAGGATGTTGCGCTTGGCACCAAAATCATAAGCCACAACATGGAACGGCAGCTCGTCTTCTTTCTTCGCTTCTGGCAGGCCGCCGGTCAGCGTCCAGCTCCCTTGTGTCCAGCTATACGTTTCTGCGGTGGTCACTTCTTTTGCCAGATCCATGCCGTTCAGACCTGGGAACGCGCGGGCTTTTTCTAACGCCAGCGCCGCATCCGGGTTATCGCCCGCGATAATGCAGCCATTCTGTGCGCCTTTCTCGCGCAGTAAACGTGTCAGCTTACGGGTATCGATATCGGCAATCGCCACGATGTTATGGCGCTTCAGGTAAGAAGAGAGGTCTTCGGTATTACGGAAGTTGCTGGCAATCAGCGGCAGGTCGCGAATCACCAGACCTTGTGCATGTACCTGAGAAGATTCTTCATCGGCGTCATTAGTGCCGACATTGCCAATATGGGGATAAGTAAGAGTAACGATTTGACGAGAATAGGAAGGATCAGTGAGGATTTCTTGATAACCGGTCATTGAAGTATTGAAAACGACTTCCCCAACCGCCGAACCTGTTGCCCCTATGGCCCGACCGTGAAACTGGGTTCCGTCTTCCAGAACCAATAGCGCTGACTTAATCAAAACACCCTCCAGAGAATATTCACTCACTTTATTTGCATATTAATTCACAATGATGACGTAAATCAATGCAAATCTGCTTACCGACGAATTTCTGGCAAACGGCGGCATTCTGGAGATATGGGAGCTAAAAGTCAACTTAATGGCGGGATTTTTTATATTATTTTGTGGCTCATGCATATTTTACAGGCATTAAGCGACAAAAAGATCATATAACATGTTCTGGAAAACGCTTGCGCAGCAAGAAGATTGCATGAAATCAAAATGAGCAGAAAAAAGTGGACCAAATGGTCAAAATTTACATTAAAACAACAAAAACAGAATACAAAACATGTAATTTTCAGCATTTGAATTAAATTTAAAAACATAACACCAAAAATAAAAGGGCCAAAAATTAAAGCCCTTTATATTCAATGAATTAAATGTGTTATTTTTGCATCACTATAAATATTTTGTGGTTACAGATTATTGAGATCAAGCACATCTCGCATATCAAAAAGACCACTTTCCTTACCACTCAACCACAAAGCCGATCTTACCGCACCGTTAGCAAATGTCATGCGGCTGGATGCCTTATGGGTGATCTCCAGACGCTCGCCAATATCGGCAAACATCGCGGTATGTTCACCAACGATGTCACCTGCACGCACGGTGGCAAAACCAATGGTGCCAGGCACTCGTTCACCGGTATGGCCTTCACGACTGTAGACCGCGCAATCTTTCAGATCTTTATCAAGAGCGTGGGCGATCGCCTCTCCCATTGCCAGTGCGGTGCCTGACGGCGCATCAACTTTATGTCTATGATGTGCTTCAATAATTTCGATATCGGTGTAGTCACCCATCACTTTGGCTGCTTTCTCCAGCAGCTTAAGCATGACGTTAACGCCAACGCTAAAATTGGCGGCAAAGACAATCGCAATATCGGCGGCGGCGTCACGAATCGCCTGTTTACCGGCTTCGTCAAACCCCGTAGTGCCGATCACCATCCCTTTGCCATGCTGGCGACAAAAAGCGAGATGGTTCAGCGTACCTTCCGGACGGGTAAAATCGATAAACACATCAAAATCATCTTTTATCGCATCAAGGCTGCTTTGCACAGTAACGCCTGTTTTTCCTGCACCCGCCAGCTCACCGGCGTCGCTGCCCAGTAAAGAAGATCCTTCGCGCTCCAGCGCCGCGCCCAGCTGCACGCCTTCTAATGCCAGCGCCGCCTGAATCAACTGGCGGCCCATACGCCCCCCGGCTCCCGCGATGGCAACGCGGATGTTTGCATCATGCATAGCTATTCTCTTTTGTTAATTTGCATAGACCGTTTTCAGAGTAACCAGCGCATCGCTACGCCGCCAGCCAAAAACGCTGATAATTAGAAATTAATGATAAACAGGGAGGGATATCAGTGAAAGGCATGAGTCGATGAATGACTGCATGCCGATAACATGTGACAGGTTACGACGCCAGGGCCAGCACCTCAGCCACCCACTGCTGGAAGCCTTTCACATCCAGCTCCAGCGCCACCTGTACATTGGCTGGTTTGTCCAGGCAACCGTCGATATCAACAACCGTCGTGCCTGAGGTAAATTCACCCTGAGTTTCTACCGCGACAAAACACGGTTTGAGAGTGAACAATTCCGGGCGCACCAGCCAGGCGATAGCGCAAAGATCGTGCATACGTAGTCCACTTTGCATACTGCCGCTACGGTAGTGGCTAAACAGGGCGTGTAGCATTTTTCCGGTGCGATTCAACTCCGGCAAAGTAGCGAGATAGTCAGGGGTTAATATTGCCTGATTGGTGACATCCAGACCGCACATGACGATTTCGATGCCGCTACGGAAGACACATGCAGCCGCTTCTGGATCGGCAGCGATATTAAACTCGGCGTTTGGTGTGCAGTTGCCGCGACCAGCAGAACCGCCCATGATCACCAGACGGCGAATATACGGCTTACATTCCGGGCATTGTGAAAGTAACAGCGCAATATTGGTTAACGGGCCGATGGCCACCAGGGTAACGGGCTCTGGCGCACGCATCAGGGCATCACGAATTGCCAGAAACGCCGGTATACCCAGTGGCTTACGGTTGTGTTCAACAAAGTCATAGCCAGCCATTCCCGATTCACCGTGTACAGATGCTGCATCACGCGGTGCGCGTACCAGCGGCACAGCGGCTCCCTGGGCGAGCGGAATCTCCGCATTCCAGAAATGCAGCAGTTGCAGGGCGTTGCGGGTGGTTTTCTCAACCGAGACATTACCCGCGACGGTGGTCATCAGTTGCAGGTCGAGTTCGGGGGCAAAAATCGCGGCGGCAATGGCGACGGCATCGTCAATGCCGGGGTCAGTATCGAGGAAGATAGGTAAACGCATGTTTTCTCCATAAAAAATGCCGGTAACAAGACCGGCATTTTCGCATAACTTAGGCTGCTAATGACTTAATCGACTTCACGAATATCGACACGCAGCTCTTTCGGCACTTCGAAAACAATGTTTTCTTCACGGCCTTCCAGCGGAATGGCTTCACCACCACCCAGCTGCTGCAAACGTGCCACCACATTCTGCACCAGAATATCCGGAGCCGATGCGCCCGCAGTCACGCCGACGCATTTAACCTCTTTCACCCACTCTTCCTGGATATCTTTCGCATCGTCAATCAAAAACGCGCGTTTGCCCATACGTTGGGCCAGCTCCGCCAGACGGTTGGAGTTGGAGGAGTTTTTCGAACCGACCACCAGCACAACTTCCGCCTGTTCTGCCAGGGCGCGTACCGCTTCCTGACGGTTAGTAGTGGCGTAGCAGATGTCATCTTTGCGCGGACCGACAATTTTCGGGAAGCGTTTACGCAGCGCGTCGATCACATCAGACGTGTCATCCACCGACAGCGTGGTTTGGGTCATAAAGGAGAGCTTCTCTTCGTTTTTGACCGTCAGTTTCCACACATCGTCTGGCGATTCGACCAGATACATTCCCCCTTCCGGGTTACTGTACTGCCCCATCGTACCTTCCACTTCCGGGTGCCCGGCGTGACCGATAAGAATAGATTCTTCGCCACGGCGACTGGCGCGGGCGACTTCCATATGCACTTTGGTCACCAGCGGGCAGGTGGCGTCGAATACCGTTAAATCACGGCTTTTCGCTTCGTTACGTACCGCCTGAGAAACACCGTGTGCGGAGAAAATCAGGATCGCGCCGTCCGGTACTTCGCTAATCTGCTCAATAAAGATAGCCCCACGCTCGCGCAGGCTATCGACCACGTAGCGGTTATGCACCACTTCGTGACGGACATATATCGGTGCGCCGTAAATGGCCAGCGCGTTTTCAACAATGCTGATAGCGCGGTCTACCCCGGCACAAAAACCACGCGGGTTGGCCAACAGGATCTGCATGTTACGCCTCCAGTGCCGGATCGATTTCCAGCACTTCAATATCAAAATGAACGGTCTGCCCGGCCAGCGGATGGTTGAAATCAACGGTAATGGAGTCGCCGTTAATTTCGCGGATCACGCCAGGCATCTCACTGCCATCCATTGCGGTAAAAAGCATGATTGCGCCAATTTCTGGCTCGCCTGCATCCATAAACTCACGGCGGGAGAAGTACTGAATCAGGTCTGGTGACGGCACGCCAAACGCCGCATCGGGCTCCAGCGAGAAAGTGGTTTTATCGCCCACTTTCAGCCCCAGCAGGTGTTGCTCCAGCCCTTCAGAAAGAGAAGCATCGCCCAGGCGGAACAGTGCCGGTTTACCGTTGTTGCGGGTAGACTCGGCGGTGGTGCCATCGTCGAGTTTTAGCGTGAAGTGCACCAGGACGGCGCTATTGCTCTGTACAGATTCAGACATGCAGGTTTGCTCTTATATTTTGAGGATTTTTGCCGGATGCAGCCTACGATTTCGCAGCAATCTGTAGGCTGCATCCGGCAGGGTTTATTATTGTTTTTTCGCTTTAGAAGGCAAAAAACCTTCCAGCACAATCAGTGCCGCACCGACACAGATGGCAGTATCGGCAAGGTTGAAGGTAGCGAAGTGCCAGTCGCCGACGTAGAAGTCGATCATATCGACAACGAAGCCGTGCCACAGGCGGTCGAACAGGTTGCCCAGCGCACCGCCAATAATCAGCGCGTAAGCGATATTGTTTAGCTTCTGCGTGGCCTTCGAGCGATACATCATCACTGCCAGGATCACGCTAATACCAATCGCAATACCGGCAAAGAACCAACGCTGCCAGCCGCCGCTATCGGCAAGGAAACTAAACGCCGCGCCATAGTTACGCGCATAATGCAGATTAAGCGACGGGAACAGCGGGACCGTATCCCCCAGAGCAAAGTTCTGGAGGATCAGGTATTTGCTGCCCAGATCGATAATCAGCACGACTACCACCAGCCACAGCCAGCGTAGCCCTGTTGAACAGATCGATTGACTCATCAGGCAAACTTACGTTTTTCACCGTCACCGGCGACGTTGCTGACACAGCGGCCGCAGATTTCTGCGTGTTCCGCCACCTTGCCGACATCCTGGGTGTAGTGCCAGCAGCGTGGGCACTTCTCACCTTCGGCTTTACTCAACGCGACTTTCAGCCCTTTGAGTACTTCGCTCTGCTGAGCATCAGCAGGTGCATCGTTATAGTCTGCAACGGTAGCGCCGGAGGTCAACAGGACAAATCGTAATTCATCGCCCAGCGCGGTCAGTTTCGCCGCCAGTTCCGGTTCTGCATACAAGGTTACTGCCGCTTCCAGCGAGCCGCCCACTTTCTTGTCGGCACGCGCTTGCTCAATGACTTTGTTCACTTCGCCACGCACTTTCAACAGCTCGTCCCAGAACGCATCGTTCATTGCTTCACTGTCTGCCAGACCAAACAGGCCTTCGTACCACTCACCGGTGAAGACGTATTTTTCACGTTCGCCCGGCAGGTAGCCCCACACTTCATCAGCGGTGAAGGAGAGGATTGGTGCCATCCAGCGCACCAGCGCTTCCGCGATGTGATACAGCGCAGTCTGGCAGCTACGACGCGCCACACTGTCCGCTTTGGCGGTGTACTGACGGTCTTTGATGATGTCGAGGTAGAAGGAACCCATCTCAACGGAGCAGAAGCGCATCAGACGCTGTACCACTTCGTGGAAATCGTATGCTTCGTACGCCTTGAGGATGTCTTCCTGTGCCGCTTTCGCACAACCTACGGCCCAGCGATCCAGTACCACCATCTCTTCCGGTTTCACCATATCTTTTGCCGGATCAAAACCGTTCAGGTTTGCCAGCAGGAAGCGCGCGGTGTTACGGATACGACGATAGCTGTCGGCAGCACGTTTCAGGATTTCGTCAGAAACGGCCATTTCACCAGTGTAGTCAGTTGATGCCACCCACAGACGCAGAATATCCGCGCCCAGTTTGTTCATCACATCCTGCGGCGAAACGGTGTTGCCGATGGATTTAGACATCTTGCGACCCTGACCATCTACGGTAAAGCCGTGGGTCAGTACCTGACGATACGGTGCTTTGCCCTTCATCGCGGTAGAGATCATCAGAGAGGACATGAACCAGCCACGGTGCTGGTCTGAACCTTCCAGATACATGTCCGCAGCGTGACCGGCAAATTCCGGACGCACGTCAACAACGGAAGAGTGGGTAGATCCGGAGTCAAACCATACGTCGAGAGTATCCGGCACTTTCACGTACTGATCAGCTTCATCGCCGAGGATCTCTTTCGCATCGAGATCCCACCACGCCTGGATGCCGTCAACTTCCACGCGTTTAGCCACTTCTTCCATCAGTTCGAGGGTACGCGGATGCAGCTCTTCCGTGTCTTTATGCACGAACAGTGACATCGGTACGCCCCAGGTGCGCTGACGGGAGATACACCAGTCAGGACGGTTAGCAACCATCGACTCGATACGCGCCTGGCCCCAGTCCGGGATCCACTGCACGCCTTTGATCTCTTTCAGTGACTGCGCACGCAGACCTTTCTGATCCATGCTGACGAACCACTGCGGCGTCGCACGGAAGATGATCGGCGTTTTGTGACGCCAGCAGCACGGATAGCTGTGCTGCATTTTCTCAACGTGCAACAGCGCGCCTTTTTCCTGCAGCAGCGCAACAACGATGTCGTTCGCTTTGAAAACGTTCACGCCATCCAGCGTCGGGTAAGTACCCGGCAGATAAGTGCCGTCCGGGCCAACCGGGTTAGCGGTTTCCAGGCCGTATTTCTGACCGATCACATAGTCGTCCGGGCCGTGGCCAGGCGCGGTGTGAACGGCACCGGTACCGGCATCCAGCGTAACGTGATCGCCGAGGATTGCCGGAACGTCGAAGCCCATAAACGGATGGGTAAAGCGCAGCAGCTCAAGCTCTGCACCTTTTACCGTGCCGAGAATGGTGTAATCGGTCACGCCGATACGCTGCATTACGCTTTCAACCAGATCTTTTGCCAGAATCACAGCCTGACCGTCGATCTGCACCAGCACATAGTCGAAATCAGGTGCAATAGAGATTGCGCGGTTCGCAGGCAGAGTCCACGGCGTAGTGGTCCAGATCACCAGCGAGATTGGGCCGTTAACGTTGCTTACGGCAAATTTTGCTTTCAGTGCATCCTGATCGACCGCCTGGAAAGCGACGTCGATGGACGGAGAAGTTTTGTCGTAATACTCAACTTCCGCTTCCGCCAGCGCAGAACGGCAGTCAACGCACCAGTGTACCGGCTTCGCGCCTTTGTGCAGGTGACCGTTGCCGATGATTTTGCCCAGCGCGCGGATGATATTGGCTTCAGTTTTGAAGTCCATGGTCAGGTACGGGTGCGACCAGTCGCCCAGCACGCCCAGACGGATAAAGTCTTTGCGTTGACCGTCAACCTGGGTCGCAGCGTATTCGCGGCACTTGGCGCGGAACTCGGCAGCGGTGAATTTCTCACCCGGCTTACCGTATTCTTGCTCTACTTTCAGCTCGATCGGCAGACCATGACAGTCCCAGCCAGGCACATACGGCGAGTCATAACCGGAAAGCCCTTTGGACTTCACGATAATGTCTTTCAGAATCTTGTTAACCGAGTGACCAATATGAATGCTGCCATTCGCATAAGGAGGGCCATCATGCAGAATGAAGGTTTTTTTGCCTTTTTTAGCCGCACGGATGATGCCGTACAGATCATCATCAGTCCAACGCGCCAGCATTCCCGGTTCGCGCTTGGCGAGATCGCCACGCATCGGGAACCCTGTTTCCGGCAAATTCAGGGTTGATTTATAGTCACTCATCAGATTCTCGGTTCCGTATTTCGGTTTGATTACATAACAGGCTTAAGCCGGTTTTGTTAGCCCAAAAAATTCGCGGGCGGTTAATTCATCACGCGCAATCTGCGCTTTCAGTTCGTCCAGCGACGCAAATCGCTGCTCATTGCGTATTTTTTTACGCAGCACTACTTGTATATGGCGACCGTAAAGGTCCATTGCAACATCTAACAAATGCACTTCCAGCTGCTGGCGAATACCGGCAACCGTTGGGCGTGTTCCGATGTTTGCTACGCCGGGTAACGGCTTTTCACCGAGGCCCAGCACTTCTACCGCATAAACCCCTTTCACCGGGGAAACCTGACGGCGTAGCGGTACATTCGCCGTCGGGAAACCTATAGTGCGCCCTAATTCATCACCGTGGACTACACGCCCGGAGATGGCAAACGGGTGCCCCAGTAAACTTTCTGCCAGAGCCAGATTGTCATCCGCCAGCGCCTGACGCACGGCGGTGCTGCTGATACGCACGCCACCTTCGCAAAAAGTTTGCGTACTGGTGATATCGAAGCCGTATTCCATGCCAGCTTTCTGTAATAACAAGAAATCGCCTTCACGACCAGCGCCAAAGCGGAAATCATCACCTACGGCAAGAAATTTTACGCGCAAATGCTTCACCAGAAGATCGCTGATGAAATTTTGCGCGGTTAACGCCGCGAAACGCCTGTCGAAACGTACACACAGCACGTAATCAACGCCACACTCTGCAAGGTAACGCAGTTTTTCCCGCAGCCGGGTCAGTCGTGCCGGGGCTTTATCGGTTGCAAACAGTTCCAGTGGTTGAGGTTCAAAAAGCATCACCATCACCGGTAAGTTGCGCTTGCGCCCTTCTTCCTGCAAGCCCTGTAACAGCGCGCGATGACCGCGATGCACGCCGTCGAAATTACCAATAGTCAGCACACACCCTTCTTGCGGGGCCTGGCTGAGATTATGTATGCCGCGTATCAGCTTCATGTCTGGCTCAAAACAGTGAAAATCGTCCGAGTATACCTTGTACAGCGGTCAAGGTTAACCGGCGATTGAGTACCGAAATCAGAAAGAAGTGGCTTTTCATTGCCATGGCGCAAATCACGGGAAGAAACTGACCGCCTGCTGCAATTTTTATCGCGGAAAAGCTGTATTCACACCCCGCAAGCTGGTAGAATCCTGCGCCATCACTACGTAACGAGTGCCGGCACATTAACGGCGCTTATTTGCACAAATCCATTGACAAAAGAAGGCTAAAAGGGCATATTCCTCGGCCTTTGAATTGTCCATATAGAACACATTTGGGAGTTGGACCTTGGCTAATATCAAATCAGCTAAGAAGCGCGCCATTCAGTCTGAAAAGGCTCGTAAGCACAACGCAAGCCGTCGCTCTATGATGCGTACTTTCATCAAGAAAGTATACGCAGCTATCGAAGCTGGCGACAAAGCTGCTGCACAGAAAGCATTTAACGAAATGCAACCAATCGTGGACCGTCAGGCTGCTAAAGGTCTGATCCACAAAAACAAAGCTGCACGTCATAAGGCTAACCTGACTGCACAGATCAACAAACTGGCTTAATCGCCAATTTGCTGAAGCTTTGTGAAAAAGCCCGCGCAAGCGGGTTTTTTTATGCCTGCTGCTTTGTGATGTGTGAGAAAACACACTGCCGATTGCCAGATAGTCAAAAGATGCTGGTTCTTGCAGACATGCAGTTACACTCTCTGAACTCTTCGTGGCTTAAGAATCGTAGAATCATCGGTTGATACATTCTGAATAAGAATATCTACTCAATCTTCAGACTCCCCCTACACAGAATGTGGAGATTGTGATACACATTGAGGTATTAAACTTAAGACCACTCTATTTTTGAATTAAATTCCTATACACTTTAACCATTCATAAATATCTCCTTATTAGACCTTGTAAATTATTAACAGCAATCAACACAGGTTATCTACTTATTTATATTGTACTTCTTAAAATTAATGAGCGATTTTTGATAGTAGTCACATTCACTCATAAATTAAATTAATAAAAATTCATCAACTTCAAGGACTGATAATGACAGATGGTATCTCAACTTCGCCACATTGTCTTTATAAATCAAATATAGCAGATGATGTAATAATAAATAAAACAAGACAAAATGAGTTAGTAAAAGTGTTTTGCGAGTATAAAACAGAGTTCTTAATTTTGTTTGATGACTTTTTCAGAAGCCAGCATTTGCCTAAACCATCTCCAGTCCTTCATCATTTTTTTCAATACACTCATCTAAGAGATGCACATTTTTATAGATGTAAACTCATAGAACATACAGTTCAATTATCTTTTTTTAAACACAAAGGCATTACATTACTTAGATTGGATGTTTTTGATGACATAACAAGCGAATGTCTTTCTGAAGAGATTAAGATATATCAAGAATGCTATGAAAAATTCGTTAAGTTTTTAAAGGAAAACTTCAACCAGGAAATATACCCACAGCTATATACTCCTGAAATATTTTATGAGGCCTGCAGAAACCTCCAGTCATTTTATGATCATCAGGAGACGTCACAAAACGCTAAATACAGTGCAATAGACAAGAAAAAAAGTTATTTTAATAAGGAAATCAAAAGTCTAATTAAAAAGAATATTTATCCTGAGCTATACAATGAACAATGCTTGAAAATCCCCGTCTCATCGACAGATGATAACCAGGAAAAAACATGGCAAAATTTTAAAACTAGCAATGCGGCATATTCACAACTATGTGAAAAATCAGCTTTATTTAAAAGCGTGCCCAGTCGGTTAATAGAAAAGTCAGCTTACTGCTCAACTGAAAACATGGTCACCAATAAATTTGGTGTTGTCTTTTCTTACTGCGGAGATAATATAAAGGAATTTATACTTTTATTACCCTATAATAAATCACTGGAGATGTATGAACTTAACGAGCAAAAAATCCAGTATTTGATTACCCATAATATTAATATAAATAAACTATTGCTATCAAATATAACAATAGAAAAGAGCAATCTTTCATATGGGTATTATTTTGGTTGTGTATTATCCAATATATCATGTTTTGAAAGCGACTTATCAAACACCATCTTTTCGAATGGAGAAATAAATAATCTCTTCATTAAAAAAAGCAACATATTTGGAACATCGTTCACTAATACCAGGATAAAAAATTTGCGCTGTGAAGATATTATGCCTGGTCGATGGAACACTCAACTTGTCAATAAGCACTTAGGTTACCGATACACCGGAGTATTCAAAACCCTGGCAAGTATTGATGACAAACCGTCCCGTTTCGAAATTTTGATACCATTGATACAAACTTTAGTTCGTGACAATGTAAAGCTAAATAATGATGTGTATAAAGAACTTAATAATTTTATGCTCGATTACGACAAAACATCCTCAGAAATGAGAAAATACCTTCAGAGCATCAACGAGTGTATACTCCTTATGAAAAACATAGTTCATCAAGATTAAAACACTCCCAAAAGAAGTAATTTCAGAATGAAATTATCTGTGATGATTATTAATTCACTGCAGAGAAACAAAAAATAATCTGAAGCATGATCTTAAACATCCCACTCTGTCACTCTAATGATGGCACCTTGCTCTTCTTATAAAGAAGGGAACAATTAAGAATATTAAATTTTCAAAGTTTCATCAACTTCACATCAAGAAATTAAAAAATTTAAACATTAATCTAAATAATAACAACCTGATCACATAATCGGGTTTGAAAACGAGTGACCTTCCATACCAGTTAATTAAGGATGATTTATGAAAAAGTATATTATTCCCTTCGTTGCGACAACGTTGATGTTTAGCGCAACAACCTTCGCCAAGGATGTCGATCAAGGAACACTAACCATTAGAGGAGAAGTTGTTGATACAACGTGTTACTTTGTTAATGGTGATTCGACAACAGATATCGTTGTCGAAGATGTTGTAACCAGTGCAATGAATCAACTTATCAATAATGAAATCTACACTTTAAAAACCGGTTCAACCTCTCATGACTTAGAAATTCAGTGTGACGGCAATACAGCCCCCAGTATCGAAGTGCTAGCATCAGAGTTTGATGCTAATAACTTTACGCTGAATAAAGGAACTGCTGAGAACATTGGCTTTGCCATTTTCCTCGATGATGGAACTTTGACCAGAATGAGACCGGGGTTAAAAACACCGCTGAAAGATAATGGCTCTGGTCAATATTTTCTTAATTTAAGTGCACAATATGCCCGCACAAGTGGCAATCCTGTTACAAAAGGCTCCGTAGAGTCAACCGTAACGATTAAAATCAGTGCAGATTAACGTTTTTTGCCGGTAGCTCTGCTACCGGTATTATTTACGGAGTGATTACGTGAGAATAATAACAGCATTACTGATGTCATTTTTTATTTTACCTGTTCATGCCGGTGTGGTCATCTATGGTACGCGCATTATTTATCCGGAAAAAAGCAGAGAAGTTCTCGTACAGTTAATGAATCAAAGTAAAAATGCCTCTTTGATTCAGGCATGGATCGATGATGGGAACACCACTATCGCGCCAGAAAAAATTCAGGTCCCATTTATTCTCACACCGCCAGTAAGTCGTGTAGCAGGTGGTTCTGGCCAACAACTTAAAATAAGAAAAATGCCAAACAATTTGCCTCACAATAAAGAAAGTTTATTTTATCTAAATGTTCTGGATATCCCTCCAAACAACCCACAAAATGCAGGAAAAAACAAAATTAAGCTTGCATTGCAAAACCGTATAAAGTTACTTTGGCGTCCAAGCGGAATCGCTCCAGTAGATAAAAAAAGCTTTTCTCAATTAAATATCAAAAAGAAAAATAACGCCATCTCAATAAACAACGAAACAGCCAACTGGATAACGATTACAACTATCAAAGCACAAAACGTGAAAGTTAATAATGAAAGTATCTTACTACCTCCATTTTCGAACAACGACATTACATTAAAAAATAACCACGCATCAGAATATGAACTAACGGTAGTTGATGATTACGGGAATAACATCCATAGTAACATCGCCGCAAGATAACAGGAAAAAGTCATGTTAAGGACGACACGATGGGTCGCTGCTATTATTTTTTTGTATTCTTTTCCGGGTTATGCTGAAGAAACTTTTGATACGCACTTCATGATTGGCGGCATGAGAGGAGAAAAAGTTTCCGAATATCGTTTCGATAATAAACAACCGCTTCCAGGAAACTACGAACTTGATTTTTATGTAAATCACCAGTGGCGTGGGAAAAAAGATATCACGATCCCAGAGTCACCAGCCAAACCATGTCTGCCTAAGGTGCTGCTAACCACACTGGGGGTAAAGACCGATAACCTCAATACAGAAGATAATTGTATTTTACTGGATGAAGCGGTTCATGGTGGACAATATCAGTGGGATATCAGTGAACACCGACTAAATTTAACAGTACCACAGGCGTATATCAATGAACTTGAAAGAGGCTACGTTCCCCCAGAAAGTTGGGATCGCGGCATTGATGTTTTTTATACCTCCTATAATTTAAGTCAGTATCGCTCTTATGACAGCAATAATAACAGTAATACAGCCAGTTATGGCCGGTTTAACAGCGGATTAAATTTATTTAGTTGGCAGTTACACTCTGATGCCAGTTATAGCAAACCTGATGATATGAAAGGCAAATGGCAAAGTAATACTCTTTACCTGGAACGTGGCTGGTCGCAAATATTAAGCACAGTTCAGATAGGAGAAAATTACACATCCTCACTCATATTCGACTCTCTGCGATTTAGCGGAATACGCTTATTTCGCGATATGCAAATGCTACCTGATTCTATGCAAAGCTTTACACCTTTAGTACAAGGTGTTGCGCAAAGTAACGCCTTGATAACGGTTTCGCAAAATGGCTATACCATTTACCAAAAAGAGGTTCCCCCAGGACCATTTACTATCGCAGATTTGCAACTTTCGGGCAGCGGCTCTGATCTCGATGTCAGCATTAAGGAAGCAGATGGTAGTGTTCGTTCCTTTTTGGTTCCCTACTCTTCCGTGCCCAATATGCTGCAACCTGGTGTTTCAAATTTCGATTTTATCGCCGGACGCAGTCAGATATATGGTGTCAAGAATCAGGAGGACTTTCTCGAGGCAAATTATATATATGGCCTCAACAATCTTTTGACACTTTATGGCGGTACGATTTTATCCGATAACTATAATGCTATAACTCTGGGAAATGGTTGGAATACACCGCTGGGAGCAATCTCTTTTGATGCTACCCGATCGAGTAGTAAGTTAAATAATGATACCAGACACGAAGGTACGAGCTATCAGGTCGCCTATAATAAATATCTATTGCAAACGGCTACTCACTTTAGCGTGGCCGCCTGGCGTTATGCTTCGCAGGATTACAGGACATTCAGCGACCATCTTTACGAAAATGATAAAATAAATCATCAGAGTGACTATGACGATTTTTATGATATTGGCAGAAAAAATAGCCTTTCTGCCAATATCATGCAACCTTTATCCAATAATCTGGGAAATGTATCATTAAGTGCGCTTTGGCGGAATTACTGGGGGCGAAGTGGAAATGCTAAAGATTACCAATTCAGTTATTCCAATAGCTGGCAACGCATCAGTTATACTTTCTCTGCCAGCCAATCCTATGATGAAAACGACAAAGAAGAGGAGCGTTTTAATCTGTTTATCTCCATTCCTTTCCACTGGGGGGATGATATTGCCAAAACACGTCACCAAATTAACTTATCGAATTCGACCTCATTTTCCAAAGATGGCTATTCCTCCAACAATACTGGAATTACTGGCATAGCCGGTGAACATGATCAGTTAAATTATGGTATATATGTTAATCAGCAACAACAAAATAATGATACCTCGCTTGGTACGAATTTAAGCTGGAGAACTCCCATCGCCACAATAGATGGCAGCTATAGCCATTCTAAAAACGCCTGGCAAAGTGGTGGAAGTATTAGTAGTGGATTAGTTGTCTGGCCCGGTGGTATTAATATAACTAACTAGTTATGCGATACATTTGCAATTCTGGATGCGCCTGGGTTAGAAGGCGCGCATATTAATGGACAAAAATACAACCGAACAAACAGCAAAGGCCAGGTTGTTTACGACCTGATGATACCTCATCGTGAAAACCATCTGGTACTTGATATAGCAAACAGTGAAAGTGAAACAGAATTGCAGGGCAATCGTCAAATTATTGCGCCTTACCGTGGAGCAGTTTCTTATGTGCAGTTTACAACTGACCAACGTAAGCCCTGGTATATACAGGCACTGCGTCCCGATGGTTCGCCATTAACCTTTGGCTATGACGTACTGGATCTCCAGGAAAACAATATTGGAGTCGTTGGCCAGGGTAGTCGCCTTTTTATTCGCGTAGATGAAATTCCCACTGGCATAAAAGTTGCTCTCAATGATGAACAGAACTTATTCTGTACTATTACTTTTCAACACGTTATCGATGAAAACAAAACATATATATGCCAGTAAAAGGAGTTTACTATGAAGTGGCTTTTATTAATCACCTTGAGTCTATATTCTTTTATTGTGCAAAGTGCTCCCTGTGCAGTGACCAATGTCGGTGAACAACGTGGAACATATATACTCAAGCCACTAAGTATGAAAGGAAATCTAACTGCCGAGAAAATTGAAAACACCGGGAATATCATTGAGTGTGCAGACTTGCAAGAGACGACCAACGCCATTAAAGTTCATTTCTTAACACAGAACGCTTTAAGGTTTAAAGTCGGAAGTCGTCATTATATTATTAATTTTCCCTTTGAATCTGACGGTAAAAAAATAGAGCTTCCAGGGAAGGCATCTTATAATTTAGAAGAAATGCTATCTGCGATAAATTTCACCATTCCATATTCTATCGCATCTGTATCAGATAGTTCTAACACCGCAGACATTTTTCCAGGAACGCCTTTTCCTTTGCTGTTCGAAATTGAAGTGAATTCATGTACAGGGAATAATACTAATTGTAATAGCGTCCTCTTTAATTTTAATTTAAATACTATTTTACAGGTAAATTTAATGACCTGTGGTTTTGAAGATCAATCCATCGATACTGGACGATTTGTACTGTCTCGTATCAATAATGAAAATTATCAGTTTCATCATATAAGATTTGACTGTATCCAGGGTGAGCAAGGTGAATTAGTTTTTGAACCCAGTGATGTTGAATATTACTTTGAGCCAGTGACGATACAGGATTCAGGAACCAGCATATTAAAAAATGAGTTAGAAAACAGTGAGGACGGTGCGGGTCAAATAGGCTTTCAACTCTCCAATGATGGTACGAATGAAATGCAGTATGGTAAAAGCAATTACTACTCTTTTCAGCATCCCCATGAAGGAAGTAATCAGATTCCTCTATTTATTCGCCCGCGTACATATGGAAATAATGTCTCAAGCGGGCAAATAATGAGCCGAGTCAAAATCGTGGTAATGTACAACTAATCTATCTCCCCCACCTTAACTTTGGGGGAGCTGCCGATTAACGTGCCGCTGGGCTAAAAAGCGCAGAATAATCCGTATTGCAGATTCGCTGTACCGCCGGGTGCTGAATCATCCGCTCAGCAAAAATAGCATGGTACTCTTCCATCACATTTTCGACGCGACCAATTTCTACGACAGTTTTATCGGCATAAAAGTCATATGCATAAAGCGTTGGGGCAACGAAGATTGCATTGTGCATCGCACCAAAAGCTTTCATCAACGCGGCATCATCAAACTCGCCGAGGATTTCTACGTTTAATCCCTGGGAGTTAAACCAGTTAAGCAATTTGCGCCCTAACATTGAACGTCGCCCAGGAATCAAAAGCCGCCGTTCTTCCAGACAAGCCGGGAACGGTTTTTCCGGTGGTGGATTTGTACACCAGAAACTCACGCCACATTCGCCAATTCTCACGGAGAACAGACCTTCCTGCTGCGTAGAATCTATCGGACAGTCGGAAATGATCATATCCAGTTTATGCTGACTTAATTGCTCCAGCAGCATTTCGTGGGTGGATTCGAAGCAGCGAAGATGAATCGGCTCGCCTTCTACCACTGCGGCGTTAAGTACGCTACTGACCAGGCGTTTAGAAAGTGCATCAGCCACGCCAACGTCAAACAATAAATTGGATTCTTTGCGATAGTTCACGATATCCAGCATTTCCTGGCTTAAGGTGAACATTTTATCGGCATAGCGATAGACCAGCTCTCCCAGCTCGCTGGGTTCGAGACCACGTCCCTTGCGCTTAAATAATTTGCCTTGCAGGCGCTCTTCCAGCGCCCGAATCTGTCCGGTAATGGTTTGTGGTGTTAAATAAAGCGCCTCCGCTGCGCCAACCACGGAACCTTCTTTATAGACATGCCAGAAGTAATACAAGTGGTTGTAATTGATATGAGACATGCTCATTTCTCTCCCTGATAACAATGAAAAGGGAGCCGTTTATGGCTCCCCGGTAAACCGTCCTGTCAAACTGATGGACGCAAACGAACGCGTAACCAGCTGTATCCAATTACCGCCGAAGAGATAGAACCGACCAGGATACCGAGTTTCGCCCAGTTAATCAGTTCTGGATCTACGCTACCAAAGGCAAGGCTGGCAATAAAGATAGACATAGTAAAACCGATACCGCACAGGATCCCCACCGCCATAATTTGCTGATAAGTCGTTCCCTCAGGCAGATGCGCCAGTTTCAAACGCAGCGCCAACCAGCAGAACAGACTAATACCCAGCGGTTTGCCAATCAGCAAGCCAGCGATGATCCCCAATGGCAGAATGGAGGCCAAGCCATCCAGCGTGACGCCTTGCAGTGAAACGCCAGCATTAGCAAATGCAAACAGCGGTAAAATCAGATACGCCACCCACGGGTGCAACACATGCTCCAGTCGCTTCGCTGGAGAACGCCCATGCTTCTCTTTCAAAGGAATAAAGAAGCCGACAATTACCCCCGCCAGGGTTGCGTGAACCCCCGATTTCAACACCGCAGTCCACAACACCACGCCAACCAGAATATAGACGCCCGTGCGGCGTACACCACACAGATTCAATACCGCGAGTACCGCAATTGCTACAGCCGCGACGCCAAGAGAGGCCATCGATAAGTCATTAGTGTAGAACAATGCGATGATAATGATGGCCCCAAGATCGTCGATAATAGCCAGAGCCATCAAAAAGATCTTCAGCGCTAACGGAACACGACTTCCCAACAGCGCCAGCACACCAAGTGCAAAGGCAATGTCAGTAGCCGCCGGGATCGCCCACCCTTCGCGGGTAATCGGATCGGCATAGTTAAAGGCCAGATAGAGCAATGCCGGCACAATCATCCCACCAATAGCGGCGATAACTGGAAATGCGGCCTGGCGTAAGCTGGCTAGCGATCCTTGCATCAGTTCACGTTTAACTTCCAGACCGACTAACAGGAAAAATACCGCCATCAGCGCGTCATTTATCCATAACAGCATGTTTTTGTTGATTTCGAGTGAACCAACCCGGAGCTGAACCGGCGTCTCCAGAAAGTCGTGATACCATCCACTGGTTGCGCCGCTATTGGCCATAATCATCGCCAGGATAGCGGCAATGATAAGAATAATGCCTCCCGAGGCATCACTGCTAAAGAATCGATGCAGATGTTTCACTTTTTATTTCTCTTTCAGGTGAATAGATCGTTTTTACTATTTTACCCCGCACGAATCATCGTTAAAATCAGATTATAGTGTAGGAATAATTCGTTTTTTACGAGCCATTGAAGGATTTGCGTCATCAGTGATGAGATGAGTTTTTGACGGCTGTAAGCGCTGACGTGTGACCCTAAGCCCTGATAATCATAGCTTAAGGTGAGGATTTCTGAGGGATTAATTAGGAAAAGTAATAATAAAATCGCACTGTGCTATAGCTGTTTATTCCAGAGATGCTTGAAAATATCTAATGTTGAGACAACATTGGCAGGCGACATTCGGTTTAATGAGGGTAGAAAGGGATGAGACTCCAGGAAGTTGATAAAACGAGTCGCGCTTGCTAACGTCGAATACCGCATTTCATTTGCTTTCTTGTTTCCTGTAAGGTTACAAACAGCCATTGAATAATCACGGGCGGAAAATGCACGCCAAACATTATTTCTCACGCCACCACTCAAAAACAACCGCGGCGGCGTATCATAATGAGTCGTTTTCTCGCCGCGTTCTTTCACAAATGAAATATGGCACCGGCCTTGATGAATATGCTGTAAATTAGCCATTAGACAACCGCCTAATATAAAGCACTCGTGATCAAGGTAGTGTTGAATATTTATAGAATATGCTTCAGTCAGTACTCTAACCAGTTCAAAATGGCGATACGCCGGAAGAACCGGTTTCACCAGCATCCCCGGATCGTTTTGATGTAATATCGCCCGACCATAATCAATATCAAATAAGGTATCACGTCGCATAGTAAGTAACTCCTTGCGTTGTACGTGATGCGCCAGTGTACCTGGAGACAAACGCTCTTCATAACTTGATGCATATTGATAATGCGACTCTACCGCTGATGGAGAATAATTTGTTGAAATAGCGACGACTCTACCGCTTTGTTCTTCTGCGGTAACAAGGCTATAAAGATAGTTATTACTACCGTTAAACTTTACGCGAAAAGCGCGGGTAGATAGAGAAATATCAGAAGCAGAAGAGTATTGGTAACTTTCTTTATAGTTTACTTCCCGGGCTAGTTTCATCAACTCACGGTTAAGCCCTGTGCTATTAAGAAGTAATAATTTACGGATATCTGCAAGTGAAGCGCCTTGATCAATCATCAATGCTAAATGTGTTCTTCGCGGCGTTGTATTTACATGATCCAGAGTGATAAAAGTTCTGGAACAATGATGACAATACATTCTCCTCTGCCCCTGAGCTGAATAGCCATACTTTTTCAGAGATGTGCTTCCGCAAGCTGAACATTGTGGAACCAACCCTCTCCATGAATGATTAACACGATTACGATAAATATTAAGAGATCGTTCAGATATCACAGGAAACAAGTAACCGCATTCCCGACATAAAATATTTTTGCCTTGTGCAATATAATCCTGGCTATTCAACAACCCCAGGTTTTTGCATCCTGGTGTTTTGCAACAATCAACATTTACGTTGGTAAACATATTCACTCCCTGCGAATACCCGGATATTATCGTCATATGTCAAAGAAAAGAACCTGATTCAATGTGTAACATTGAATCAGGCGGGCATGGCCCTGAAAGGCATACATTACATTTATTATGGTTATCAGATTAGCCCCAGGTTACCGCTTCCGGTTTATCACCTCTGGCTTTCATTAATGAATCATTATCAATATCGGCTTTATACTTTAAGAACTTACCATACATTTGTTTTTCAATGTCTGGATTTTTACCTATCTGATTAATGGTCTCAAAACGATCGGTTTTGAGGTTGTATAGGTACTTTGGCTTATTGTTACGATCGATGATCATTTTCCAGTCACCATCACGTATCGCCCATTCGTCGGTTGGATCATCCTGGAATGGCATGTCAATTCCGAAGATTAATGGCTTTTCACGTTTTAGCGCTTTGTTCTCAAGGACAGGAACCAACGATTCGCCATCAAAAGTCCGGTCCGTCGGTAATTTGAAGTTCATCATTTTCGCCAGCGTAGGCATCCAGTCCAGACCATAAACAGGCGTATCTGAAACCATTCCCTTTGGAAGATGCTTTCCGTATTTAATAATCGCCGGAACACGGATGCCACCTTCCCAGAGATTATCCTTGCGACCACGTAATCCATCAGTTTCCCCTGCCAAATTCAGTTCATAAACTTTGCGCGCTTCACGCGTTACTGGTCCGTTATCACTGGTAAAAATAACGATGGTGTTATCTTCTTCACCCATCGCTTTGATTTTATCCAGTACTTTTCCAACCTGAGCATCCAGATAACTGATGTTGGCATAATATTCTCCTGTACCACGCCAGGGTTTATCCGCCCAGTCGCCATAAAATAAATCAGGATGCTGCTTCTGATAGTCGCTCATATATTGTGAGTACATGTCGAGGTATTTTTTGGGCGAAGCCAGGGGACTGTGCACTTCGGTAAAAGCGACATAAAGGAAGAAAGGCTTACTGTCCTTTTTGTTATCCAACCAGTTAACGACTTCCGAACTGACATACTCACCACTCATTTTATCGGAACGTGGTGTGGGTTGCCCGTTACGCAACCAGCCCGTTGGATAGACCATGCCAAAACGGGGACGCTCCTTCGCATTATCCAGAGTAGCGTCGGTAACAAAACCCGCCGTATTAACCAGTGAGTAATCAAAGCCCATATCTTTTGCCTGCGGCTGATCGGTGCGATCGCCGCCTGCATTCAGATGCAGCTTACCCATCATGGCCGTGTCGTACCCTTGCGCTTTGAGTAGATTAGCAATCGTGAGTTCATTACGCCCTAATGCCACATCTTTTCCCGTTGGGATCCATGAGCGTATGCCGGTACGAAATGGCATCCGCCCTGTTAATAGTCCCGCCCGTGAAGGAGAACTTAAGGGGGCAGGTGCATAATAGTCGGTAAATTTGACGCCTTCCTGGGCAAGCCTGTCTATATTGGGCGTTTTAACGATCTGATGTCCATATGTTGCCAAATCACCATAGCCTAAATCATCCGCCATAATGATGACTAAATTGGGTTGTTTAGTTTCGGCGGCTACGGCTGGATTAAAAGCATTCCCTGTGCAAACTGCAAGGCCGATCAAACTGGCCATTAATGTTTTCTGCATAATTATTCCCTGATGAAAATTAGAAATCATAACCAAGCATATAAATCATTTGATCGCCAAAACCATCGTAGCCCAACTTATTATCGAAATAACGCCACGTCACACTGGCTTTCCAGCGAGGATAGAACTTCCAGGCCACTGTTAAACCGCCATTTAGCCCATTCCGACCAAATTGTTGTTCCGCATAGGCATCATTTCTGTCCAGTTCTATTTCATTCCAGTTAGATAAAACAAATTTTTCGTCAAATAACGTAAAAGGTAATACTGCTGTCCAGCCAACAACATAACCATTCCAGCCATTTGTTTGTCCATATTTGGCTGAGACGTAGTCTCCAGATTGATTATGTAATCCTATATACGGTTTAAAAAACCCCCATGAACCATTCCAGCCGAGGTAGCCCAAACCATAAAACATATCAAGATCGTCACCCCATGAGTTATCCCATTGACCATAGATCTTGCCAAAGAAAGTCATATTGGAGTCAAAGAGTCTGACATGTGTCATAGCAGAAACGGTATGATTACGCCCCGCTACGGCATGGTTAAGCACATTGCTTTCATAAAATGAGTAAAACTCGGCTTCTTTAAAATTCACACCAAAGTCTGCAGTCACTTTCCATACTTCACCACGATGAGTGTTAACGAAGCCACTATTCCAGTCAGCATAACCTGCATTTATTGAGCCAAAGGAACCTTTATATTCTAATGAAGAATATGCAGGAAGATGATAGAAAATCGTTGTCAAGGCACACGCAATAAGAAGCCGTCTTTTGGCAGACATATAATATGCTCTCCATTCATTGTTTTTATGGTTCCATAGAAATCAATACATCAGATAATTCATTTTGATTAAGAACGACTCAGAAAGTATATTTAAAGGTGAATGGCAAAGCGTGATGGAGATCGCAGATTACTTTTACCCCCGAGTGTGGAGGTATCGTGTTTCAAAAAGTGTGTCGATTTTAAATATCACTCATTGATTTATAAACATTTTTCCTCACAAAAAGAAAATTCAATTCTGTACAAGAATATTTTGTATCTTCTATTACTTTCTCCAGTAATAACTCACCATTCTGGCATAACTTAAACCTCTTGTTCATAATCTCAACTTTTGTAAATGAAAAGGCACATAAGAGTTAAAATAAACAATGTACTAAAGATTGATTACGCAAAAATGCGAGGCGTCTTCAGGATTAGAATCGATAAAACAGAATGGGTTAAAGAGAGCGATATAATAGCGGCGGGTGCTTGAGGCTGTCTGTCTCAGGCATTAGCTGAACGGCAGATAGAGAAAAGCCCCGAGTGATATTTTACCATCAACCCGAGGCCCCCTATATGCAGAACACATGTAGAGTGCCTCTTACTGACCGTAAGGTCAAGGAGAAGAGAGCAATGAAGCAGCATAAGGCGATGATTGTCGCCCTGATCGTCATCTGTATCACCGCCGTAGTGGCGGCGCTGGTAACGAGAAAAGACCTCTGTGAGGTTCACATCCGAACTGGCCAGACGGAGGTTGCTGTTTTCACGGCTTACGAATCCGAGTAAGAGCAACGGCGGGGAGTGATCCCCGCCACTTTACAGGTGCTCGCATATCTTCAACGCACCCTATTTTTACCCTGGCCTGCCCACGGGCAGGCTTTTGGGGAGGTTAGCGAGTCAGGTCGTCAAAAAACTTCTTCACACCATCAAAGAAGCTCTTTGAGCGCGGGCTGTTGTGCTCGCCGGTTGGGCCACCGAAGCTTTCCTGCAGCTCTTGCAGCAGCTGTTTCTGCTTCTCGTTCAGACCTACCGGTGTTTCGACGACAACGCGGCACAGCAAGTCCCCTTGCGCACCGCCGCGAACAGACTTGACGCCTTTACCACGCATACGGAACAGCTTACCGGTCTGGGTTTCGCCAGGCACTTTCAGTTTGACGCGACCATCAAGGGTCGGTACTTCGATTTCGCCACCCAGCGCTGCCATCGCGAAGTTGATCGGGACTTCGCAATACAGGTTGTTACCTTCACGCTCGAAAATCGGGTGCTGTTTAACCTGAACCTGAACGTACAGATCGCCTGCCGGTGCGCCATGCTCGCCCGCTTCACCTTCGCCCGCAAGACGGATGCGGTCTCCAGTGTCCACCCCTGCCGGGATTTTAACGGACAGCGTTTTGCTGCGCTCAACACGACCATGACCATGACATTTGTTGCACGGATCTTTGATCAGCGTACCGCGGCCCTGACAGTGTGGACAGGTCTGCTGTACAGCGAAGAAGCCCTGGCGCATCTGCACCTGACCAGAACCATGACAGGTCGGACAGGTCTGCGGCTGTGTACCTGGTTTTGCACCGCTACCGTGGCAAACGTCACACTCTTCCAGAGTCGGAATGCGGATCTCTTTGGTCACGCCACGTACAGCTTCTTCGAGGGTGAGCTCCATGTTATAGCGTAAATCAGCACCGCGCGCCGCACGTTGACGACCACGTCCGCCGCCAAAAATATCGCCGAAAACGTCACCAAAAATATCGCTGAAGTCTGCGCCGCCGCCAAAACCGCCGCCGCCCATGCCGCCTTGCTCAAACGCAGCATGACCATACTGATCGTATGCCGCACGTTTTTGCGAGTCGGTCAGAACTTCATAAGCTTCCTTGATCTCTTTAAATTTCGCCTCGGCCTCTTTGTCACCCTGGTTACGGTCCGGGTGGTATTTCATGGCCAGGCGTTTGTAGGCCTTTTTGATTTCACGCTCTTCCGCTGTTTTGGAAACGCCTAAAATCTCGTAATAATCTTGCTTAGCCATCTTTTTTAAATTGCCCCTAGATGAATGCACGGGCGGAGAGGAAATTCCCCTTCGCCCGTGTCAGTATAATTACCCGTTTATAGGGCGATTATTTTTTGTCTTTGACTTCTTCAAATTCAGCGTCGACAACATCGTCATCTTTCGCGTTGTTTGCAGAAGCATCAGCACCGGCAGTCTGCTGCTGGGCATGTTGCTGCTGGGCGATTTCCATCAGTTTCTGGGAAACCTGTGCCAGTTCCTGCATTTTCGCTTCGATAGCGGCTTTGTCTTCACCTTTCAGAGCAGTTTCCAGTGCAGTCAGTGCAGACTCGATAGCAGTTTTGTCGTCAGCCGGCAGTTTGTCGCCCGCTTCTTCAACCTGCTTACGGGTGCTGTGCAGCAGATGGTCGCCCTGGTTGCGAGTCTGTACCAGCTCTTCAAACTTACGGTCAGCTTCGGCGTTAGCTTCTGCGTCGCGTACCATTTTCTGGATTTCATCTTCGTTCAGACCAGAAGAAGCCTTGATGGTGATCTTCTGCTCTTTACCGCTGTTTTTATCTTTCGCGGAAACGTGCAGGATACCGTCAGCATCGATATCGAAGGTAACTTCGATCTGCGGCATGCCGCGCGGTGCCGGGTTGATACCATCCAGGTTGAACTGACCCAGAGATTTGTTATCAGCCGCACGTTTACGTTCACCCTGCAGCACGTGGATGGTTACCGCAGACTGGTTGTCTTCAGCGGTAGAGAACACCTGGCTGTGCTTGGTCGGGATAGTGGTGTTTTTCGCGATCAGCGTCGTCATCACACCGCCCATGGTTTCGATACCCAGAGACAGCGGGGTAACGTCCAGCAGCAGTACGTCTTTCACGTCACCAGTCAGAACACCACCCTGAACAGCAGCACCGATTGCTACAGCTTCGTCCGGGTTAACGTCTTTACGCGGCTCTTTACCAAAGAATTCAGCAACTTTCTTCTGAACCATTGGCATACGAGTCTGACCACCAACGAGGATAACGTCGTCGATATCAGATACGGACAGGCCAGCGTCCTGCAGTGCAACTTTCAGCGGCTCAATGGAACGGTTTACCAGATCTTCAACCAGGCTTTCCAGTTTCGCACGAGTCACTTTGATGTTCATGTGTTTCGGACCGGTCGCGTCTGCAGTGATGTACGGCAGGTTAACGTCGGTCTGCTGAGCGGAAGACAGTTCGATTTTCGCTTTTTCTGCCGCTTCTTTCAGGCGCTGCATTGCCAGCGGATCGTTGCGCAGGTCAATGCCCTGATCTTTCTTGAATTCTTCAACCAGGTAGTTGATCAGACGGCTGTCGAAGTCTTCACCCCCCAGGTGGGTATCACCGTTGGTTGCCAGAACTTCGAAGGTTTTTTCGCCGTCAACTTCGTCGATTTCGATAATAGAAATATCGAAAGTACCACCACCCAGGTCATAAACCGCGATAGTACGGTTGCCAGTACCTTTGTCCAGACCGTAAGCCAGCGCAGCTGCGGTCGGTTCGTTGATGATACGTTTTACTTCCAGACCAGCGATACGGCCTGCGTCTTTGGTTGCCTGACGCTGAGCATCGTTAAAGTATGCCGGTACGGTGATAACAGCTTCAGTTACCGGTTCACCCAGGTAATCTTCAGCGGTTTTCTTCATTTTTTTCAGCACTTCAGCAGAGATCTGCGGCGGTGCCATTTTCTGGCCTTTAACTTCGACCCATGCGTCGCCGTTATCAGCAGCAATAATTTTGAACGGCATGATGGAAACATCACGCTGTACTTCTTCGTCCTGGAAGCGGCGGCCAATCAGGCGTTTAATCGCAAACAGGGTGTTTTGCGGGTTCGTCACTGCCTGACGTTTAGCCGGCTGACCAACCAGAGTTTCACCATCCTGGGTATAGGCAATGATAGAAGGCGTGGTGCGATCGCCTTCGGCGTTCTCCAGTACACGAGGAGTGGTGCCATCCATAATCGCTACACAAGAGTTGGTAGTACCCAGGTCGATACCAATTATTTTACCCATCTAAACGTCTCCACTATATATTCGGTCATCATGTGGTTGTGAGTCTGTAATAGGGGCGAAACGTCTGGTTTCAACTGCCCAATTTCATTTTTTTGCAGACTCACTCACTGCGGTTGACTACTAAATGGGGTCGTAACCCACGTCATCAAGGGGGAGATGCAAAAATTTTTTGTGCTTTTGCGCAGAAATTTCGCGATATGGCAGGACAAGACATGAAACTGACAGCAATTTTATTCATATAGAGAATGAATGACAGCCAAGACATTCATAGAAAAATTGTAATAAAAAGAAAATATTACGTACCTGAATCTTCTCTTTATCAGCAGTAAACTAGTGGGTATTCATCCCCTACCTCTCCCCACTAAGAGAATACTTATGAAATCCGTTTTTACGCTTTCCGCCAGCCTGGCGATTAGCCTGCTGCTGTGCTGCACGGCGCAGGCAAACAACCATAAAATCCTCGGCGTCATTGCGATGCCGCGTAACGAAACCAACGATCTGGCGCTGAAACTTCCTGTTTGTCGCATTGTTAAACGTATTCAACTCACTGCCGACCATGGCGATTTACAGTTAAGTGGTGCAGCGGTTTATTTCAAAGCCGCCCGTAGCGCCAGTCAGAGCCTGAATATTCCTTCAGAAATAAAAGAAGGGCAAACCACTGACTGGATCAACATTAACAGCGATAACGACAATAAACGCTGCGTCTCAAAAATCACCTTTTCCGGTCATACGGTGAACTCATCGGATATGGCCACGCTGAAAATTATCGGTGACGACTAACGCCAGAATATAGAAGCCACAAAAAATGAATGTTAATTACCTGAATGATTCAGATCTGGATTTTCTCCAGCATTGTAGTGAGGAACAATTGGCAAATTTCGCCCGGCTGCTCACTCATAATGAAAAAGGCAAAACTCGCCTCTCCAGCGTACTGATGCGCAACGAACTGTTTAAATCGATGGAAGGGCACCCCGAGCAACATCGCCGCAACTGGCAGCTGATTGCTGGAGAATTACAGCATTTTGGTGGCGATAGTATCGCCAACAAACTGCGTGGACACGGTAAATTGTATCGGGCCATTTTGCTCGATGTTTCAAAACGATTGAAGCTGAAAGCCGACAAAGAGATGTCTACGTTTGAAATTGAGCAACAGTTACTGGAACAATTTCTGCGTAATACCTGGAAGAAAATGGACGAGGTACATAAGCAGGAGTTTCTGCACGCGGTCGATGCCAGGGTGAATGAGCTGGAAGAGCTGCTGCCGCTGCTTATGAAAGACAAATTATTGGCAAAAGGCGTGTCGCATTTGCTTTCCAGCCAATTGACCCGCATTTTACGCACCCACGCAGCAATGAGCGTACTTGGGCATGGTTTGCTTCGCGGCGCGGGGCTGGGAGGCCCTGTAGGCGCGGCACTAAATGGGGTTAAAGCGGTCAGCGGCAGTGCCTATCGCGTGACGATTCCAGCCGTACTGCAAATCGCCTGCCTGCGCCGGATGGTTAGTGCCACTCAGGTCTGATACCGGAAACCGGGGAAAATTTTCATTTTCCCTTCAAAAGATCGTAGACACTGCCCCACTGGCTGATTATTATGCCGCGCCCTGAAAACACTACAGTTATTCAGGGAAATTATTTCACCATTCATTCGATGATGATTTTTGAGGAATTATGGGCAACACTAAGTTGGCTAATCCGGCACCGCTGGGCCTGATGGGCTTCGGCATGACCACCATTCTGCTTAACCTGCACAACGTGGGTTATTTCGCTCTGGACGGTATTATTCTTGCCATGGGCATTTTCTACGGCGGCATCGCGCAAATTTTTGCCGGTCTGCTGGAGTACAAAAAAGGCAACACTTTCGGTTTAACCGCATTCACCTCTTACGGTTCTTTCTGGCTGACGCTGGTTGCGATTCTGCTGATGCCGAAACTGGGTCTGACCGATGCGCCAAATGCACAGTTCCTTGGTGTCTACCTGGGTCTGTGGGGCGTATTTACGCTGTTTATGTTCTTCGGCACGCTGAAAGGCGCACGCGTTCTGCAATTCGTTTTCTTTAGCCTGACCGTGCTGTTTGCCCTGCTGGCGATCGGTAACATTGCCGGTAACGCCGCGATCATCCACTTTGCCGGCTGGATTGGTCTTATCTGCGGTGCCAGTGCAATCTATCTGGCGATGGGTGAAGTGCTGAACGAGCAGTTTGGTCGCACCGTTCTGCCGATTGGTGAATCGCACTAATTGTTTTGAGATCCCCCCGCTCGGGGGGATTTTTTTATTCGCTAACTTCGCGTCTTGCATTCTTCGGTCTGAATGCAGCAACCACTTCCGGTGCCGTTTCAACGTATGGCCCTTCCAGCAACTGAATGCAGTACGGTACGCTGGCAAAAATACCGTGCACCACAACGTTACCCTCAGCGTCCTTTACACCTTCCAGCGTCTCTTTAATAGACTTCGGCTGACCGGGTAAGTTAAGGATCAGCGCCTGTTTGCGAATCACACCCACCTGACGCGAAAGGATCGCAGTTGGTACAAAATGCAGGCTGATCTGGCGCATCTGTTCACCAAAGCCAGGCATCTCGCGGTCCGCTACTGCCAGCGTCGCATCGGGCGTTACGTCACGACGCGCCGGGCCAGTTCCGCCCGTGGTGAGCACCAGATGGCAACTCATTTCATCCACCAGCTCACACAACGTTTGCTCGATGATCGCCTGCTCATCGGGGATTAAGCGGGTTTCCAGTTCAAACGGCGTGGTTAGCGCCGATGTCAGCCATTCTTCCAGCGCAGGGATGCCTTTATCCTGATAAACGCCGCTGGATGCGCGATCAGAGATGGAAACTAAGCCAATACGTAAAGTATTCATCAAGATTTTTCCGTTTAAACAGTCTCGTTAAACAGAATGATACACTGCGAAGGGAGTGACAGACAGGCTTCAGAAGAGGTAGCGTGACCGACTTCCCGGTCACGCTAAGAATGATTACAGCAGATCGCCGATCATTTTTTCCAGTTTTTCCTGGTCAACAGCAAACTTACGGATACCTTCCGCCAGTTTATCTACTGCCATTGGATCCTGGTTATGCTGCCACAGGAACTCGGACTCAGTGATACGCGCCGGACGCGCTTTCACTTCGCCGGTGTAAGACAGTTTACGTTCGATAGCCCCTTCGCTCTCAGCCAGCTCTTTCAGCAGCGCCGGTGCGATGGTCAGACGGTCGCAGCCTGCCAGTTCCAGAATTTCGCCGATGTTACGGAAGCTTGCGCCCATAACCACGGTTTCATAACCGTGCTCTTTGTAGTACTGGTAGATTTCAGATACAGAAACCACGCCTGGATCTTCTGCCGGAGCGTACTCTTTCTTATCGGTATTCGCTTTGTACCAGTCAAGAATACGGCCAACAAACGGCGAGATCAGGAACACGCCTGCTTCCGCACAAGCACGAGCCTGAGCGAAGGAGAACAGCAGGGTCAGGTTACAGTTGATACCTTCTTTTTCCAGCTGTTCTGCAGCACGGATACCCTGCCAGGTAGAAGCCAGTTTGATCAGAATACGATCGTTGCTAATCCCTGCATCGTTGTAGAGTTTGATCAGGCGTTTTGCTTTCGCAATTGACGCTTCGGTGTCATAGGAAAGACGCGCATCAACTTCAGTTGAGATACGGCCCGGAACCAGTTTCAGGATTTCCAGACCAATATTTACTGCCAGTTTGTCGGTCGCGTCCACGATCTGCTGCGCGCGATCGTTGCTCTGCTGTTTCGCCCAGGCGACAGCATCATCAATCAACTTACGATATTCCGGAATCTGCGCTGCGTTAAGAATGAGAGAAGGGTTGGTTGTGGCATCCTGCGGTTGATACAGCTTCATTGCCGCGATGTCCCCAGTGTCGGCCACTACGGTGGTGTACTGACGAAGGGAGGTCAATTTGTCCGTCATGATAGTATTTCTCTTTAAACAGCTTGTTAGGGGGATGTAACCGGTCTGCCCTGATGATATCACGACGCAACGTCAGCGCAACCGCCGACAAGACGGTTATCGCCAGGCGAGACTGTTTCGGATTTCTGACACTGCGTTGATATCGCCCGCCATTTTTATACAAAACCTCATGTATGCTACGCAGAAGTTATCAAGTACCTCGTAGCGTATATACTTCTTAAACAATTGGTAACGTTTACACAGGAAAGTCATCGCGACCGGCAATAAGAGGGATATGCATGCCAGATTTTTTCTCCTTTATTAACAGCGTCCTTTGGGGATCGGTAATGATTTACCTGCTCTTCGGCGCAGGTTGTTGGTTCACTTTTCGCACCGGATTTGTGCAGTTTCGCTACATCCGCCAGTTTGGCAAAAGTCTTAAAAATAGCATTCATCCACAGCCAGGCGGTTTAACCTCATTTCAGTCATTGTGTACCAGTCTTGCGGCGCGCGTGGGTAGCGGCAACCTGGCTGGCGTTGCGCTGGCTATTACCGCCGGTGGACCAGGTGCCGTCTTCTGGATGTGGGTTGCCGCGTTTATCGGCATGGCGACCTCGTTTGCCGAATGTTCCCTTGCACAACTTTATAAAGAACGTGACGTTAATGGGCAGTTTCGTGGCGGACCGGCATGGTATATGGCGCGCGGGCTGGGGATGCGCTGGATGGGCGTTCTGTTCGCCCTCTTTTTGCTCATCGCTTACGGCATAATTTTCAGCGGAGTTCAGGCGAACGCCGTTGCCCGCGCCCTGAGTTTTTCTTTTGATTTTCCTCCGCTGGTGACAGGCATTATTCTCGCTGTCTTTGCTCTGCTGGCAATCACTCGCGGTCTTCATGGCGTCGCCCGGCTCATGCAGGGGTTTGTCCCGTTGATGGCGATAATCTGGGTACTGACCAGCCTGGTAATTTGCGTAATGAATATCGGGCAACTTCCCCACGTCATTTGGTCTATTTTTGAGAGTGCTTTTGGCTGGCAGGAAGCGGCAGGCGGCGCGGCGGGATATACCTTAAGCCAGGCGATTACTAACGGTTTTCAACGCAGTATGTTTTCCAATGAGGCGGGAATGGGGTCGACGCCAAACGCGGCAGCGGCAGCGGCGTCCTGGCCTCCGCATCCCGCAGCGCAAGGGATTGTCCAGATGATTGGCATTTTTATCGACACCCTGGTCATCTGTACGGCAAGCGCCATGCTGATATTACTGGCGGGTAACGGCACAACCTACATGCCGCTGGAAGGTATTCAGCTTATCCAGAAGGCGATGCGGGTGCTAATGGGCTCCTGGGGTGCGGAGTTTGTTACCCTCGTGGTTATTCTGTTTGCCTTCAGCTCCATCGTTGCCAACTACATTTATGCCGAAAACAATCTCTTCTTTTTACGCCTGAACAACCCTAAAGCGATCTGGTGTTTGCGGATCTGCACCTTCGCAACGGTCATCGGCGGCACCTTGCTAAGTCTTCCGCTGATGTGGCAACTGGCAGATATCATAATGGCCTGCATGGCTATTACCAATTTGACCGCCATATTACTGCTCTCGCCTGTGGTTCATACCATTGCCAGTGATTATCTACGCCAGCGTAAACTCGGCGTGCGCCCGGTGTTTGATCCGTTGCGTTATCCGGAGATCGGTCGCCAGCTTTCTCCAGACGCGTGGGATGACGTTTCGCAGGAGTAATCACAACTATCGATCAACTCATTCTCTTTTTTTGCTAAAGTCGGCATAAATTTCCTGCAAGGACTGGATATGCTGATTCTTATTTCACCTGCGAAAACGCTTGATTACCAAAGCCCGTTGACCACCACGCGCTATACGCTGCCGGAGCTGTTAGACAACTCCCAGCAGCTGATCCATGAAGCGCGGAAACTGACGCCCCCGCAGATTAGCTCCCTGATGCGCATCAGCGACAAACTGGCGGGTATCAACGCCGCTCGCTTTCATGACTGGCAGCCAGATTTCACGCCGGAGAATGCCCGCCAGGCGATTCTGGCATTTAAAGGTGATGTCTACACCGGCTTGCAGGCCGAAACCTTCAGCGAAGACGATTTCGATTTTGCCCAACAGCATTTGCGAATGCTTTCCGGCTTGTATGGCGTACTGCGCCCGCTCGATTTAATGCAGCCTTATCGTCTGGAAATGGGGATCCGTCTTGAGAATGCCCGAGGGAAAGATCTGTATCAATTCTGGGGAGATATCATCACCAACAAGCTGAACGAGGCGCTCGCAGCACAAGGCGATAATGTGGTGATTAATCTGGCGTCAGATGAGTATTTTAAATCGGTGAAGCCGAAGAAATTGAATGCCGAGATTATCAAGCCAGTGTTCCTCGATGAGAAGAACGGCAAATTTAAGATCATCAGCTTCTACGCTAAGAAAGCACGCGGTCTGATGAGTCGTTTCATTATTGAAAATCGGCTGACCAAACCAGAGCAACTGACTGGTTTTAATAGCGAAGGTTACTTCTTTGATGAAGCTTCCTCCAGCAATGGCGAACTGGTGTTTAAACGCTACGAGCAGCGTTAAGTTTGTAGTCAATGCCGGATGGCAATCCGGCATTGATATTTAGCGATGATGTTTGTCAGGCCCCGGACGATGATCGCCACGATGATCATTGTGCTTGTTATGGCGCGGCGATGGCGGCGGTCCGTGTGGGTGCCAGCGATTGCCTCGCCATTCATAATGTTGTTTCCACCAGCCGTGGTCGCGCCAGTGACCGCCATCCCAGTAATAGCCACGATTATCACGATCGCCTATCTGTAATTTTACTGACGGGACTAACGTAATTTCCGCAGCCTGTGCTGCCATGGGAGCGACCAGAACCAGGGAAAGTGCGAGTACGATAGATTGCATCTTTTTCACAGGTTACTCCTTTTATCATTGCCCGTTATGGGTCGATATCCGGAGATTACGCGATGAGAACGGCGGTTGTTATTCTCCGCAATCCTAATCTCTAAGTTACCGCATTTATTGAGAATTTCTCCTTTTTCCCTGTCGTTTTTCTCCATATTTTCTTCATAAAAAAGCCGGGCTGCATAAAAGCAAACCCGGCCTGATTGAGATAATGAATAGATGTTACTGATGATTCATCATCAATTTACGCAACGCAGCAAAATCGGCGGGCAGGTTATGCGAAAGCAAGGGTAAATCAGCACGTTCTGCCAGCTCTTTTGGCAGATCCAACGTTTCACCGAGAATCGCTTCCACGCTCTCTTTAAATTTCGCCGGATGCGCGGTGCCGAGGAACAAGCCATATTCGCCTGGATGCAACTGGTCACGCAGCGCACGATAAGCTACGGCAGCGTGCGGCTCCGAGGTATAGCCCAGTTCTTTTAACTCACGCATTGTCTGTTGCGTGGTTTCATCATCTACGGCTGCATAACCCAGCTCTTTCAGTTGCCAGATTTTGCGGCGGAACAACTCTTCCACACGCGGCCAGTTGTTCGGTTGACTCACGTCCATCGCGTTGGATAACGTCGCCTGAGTCGCTTTGGGTGACCACTGCCCGTCGTGCAGGAAACGCGGCACGGTATCGTTCACGTTAGTGGCAGCGATAAAACGCTTCACCGGCAGACCGAGTGACTTCGCCAGCAGACCCGCCGTCAAATCGCCGAAGTTTCCGCTTGGCACCGAGACAACCAGCTGGTTGCGCGCTTCCTGCGGCAGCTGCGCAACAGCTTCAAAGTAGTAGCAAATCTGCGCCAGCAAACGGCTGATGTTAATGGAGTTAGCAGAGTTTAGCCCCAGCGCCACTTTCAGTTCTTCATCATCAAACGCCTGCTTCACCAGCGCCTGACAGGCATCGAAATCGCCGTCGATGGCAACAGTTTCGATATTGCCGCCCAATGTACAGAACAGTTTTTCTTGCAGTGGACTGATTTTGCCTCGTGGATAGAGGATAACCACTTTCACATTCGGTAAACCGTAGAAAGCATGAGCCACTGCCGCTCCAGTATCACCGGATGTCGCGGTCAGAATGGTCACTGGCTTATCGCCCGCAATATGGGTCAGCATTTGTGCCATAAAGCGACCGCCGAAATCTTTAAATGCCAGCGTTGGCCCGTGGAACAATTCCAGACAACCGACATCGCTTTCAACATTGGCGACCGGAGCCGGGAAGGCAAACGCCGCGCGTACGCGCTCTTCCAGGATTTCCTGCGGGATTTCATCACCAATAAACGCCGAGAGGATCTTCGCACTGCGGGTGACAAAATCCAGCTTCAGCATCTCATCAATTTCAGTCAGGCTGAATTCCGGCAGGTCGTGCGGGAAAAACAGCCCCTGATTTTTGCCCAACCCCTGGGTTACGGCTTGCGCAAAGCTGACCTGCTCATTGTGATCTTTCAGATTGTAGAGTTTCATTTAGTTTTCCAGTACTCGTGCGCCCGCCGTATCCAGCCGGCAAATATGAACAAAACCTTCCTGATTTTGCAGGTAGTTCTTACCCAACCAGTCGGCAACGCGCTGGGCGGTATCCGGCTTGTCACACAGAGCGAACAAAGTCGGGCCGGAGCCGGAGATACCGCTCGCTACCGCGCCGATTTCCGCGACCGCCTGCCGCGCCTGCCGGAAGCCTGGCAGTAACCGTTCACGGTAGGGTTCAGCGATAACATCTTTCATCAGCTTCGCGGCAAGCTCAGGCTGACGGGAATAGCAGGCGTGAATAAAGCCTGCCAGATGTCGCCCGTGCGCAATGCAATCCTGGCGGCGATACTGCGCCGGTAAAATAGCCCTGGCTTCTGCCGTCGAGACTTTAATCCCCGGATACGCCAGCACCCACAGCCACTCATCAAACCCTGGCACTTGCTGGCTGATGATGTCGTTTTCTTCGATCATCAACTGCATACCACCGAGAAAACACGGTGCCACGTTGTCGTAATGAATGCTGCCGGAGATACGGCCTTCCAGCTCGCCCATCAAAGCCAGCAAACGAGTGTCATTAAGCGGCTTGCCGCAGTGTTCATTCATCGCCATCAGCGCCGCGACCACCGAACAGGCACTGGAGCCTAAGCCCGAACCGATCGGCATATTCTTTTCCAGGGTCATCGCCACTGGAATTTGCTTACCCAGTTCCTGGCAAAAACGCTCCCAGCACTGATAAACGATATTTTCCCGTGGTTCTGACGGCAGCTTATCGGCAAAGCGTCCGAGGTTGTTGAGACTGAATGTCTCTGCCGCCTCAACCGTGACTACATCTCCGAGCAATGCACCATCAACAGGTGTCACCGCCGCCCCGAGCACATCAAACCCGACGCTCATATTGGCACTGGAAGCCGGGGCATAAACTTTAACCATGTCAGACTCCTAACTTCCATGAGAGGGTACGTAGCAGATCGGCAAAGACACCGGCAGCTGTAACGTCATTGCCCGCACCATATCCGCGCAGTACCAACGGCAGCGGCTGATAATAGTGGCTATAGAAGGCCAGGGCGTTTTCGCCATTTTTCACTTTGAACAGCGGATCATTACCATCCACTTCGGCAATCTTCACGCGGCAGACGCCATCTTCATCAATATTGCCAACATAGCGCAAAACTTTTCCTTCATCACGGGCCTTCGCCACGCGCGCGGCAAAGAGATCGTCGAGCTGTGACAGATTCGCCATAAAAGCGGCAACATCACCCTCGGCGTTAAACTCTGCGGGCAGCACAGGTTCAATTTCAATATCCGCCAGCTCCAGTTCACGTCCCGTTTCACGAGCGAGAATCAATAGTTTACGCGCCACATCCATACCAGAAAGATCATCTCGCGGATCCGGTTCGGTATAACCCATTTCCCGCGCCAGTGTGGTCGCCTCGGAGAAACTCATGCCTTCGTCTAACTTGCCGAAGATATAAGAAAGCGAACCTGAAAGAATGCCGGAGAACTTCATCAATTCATCACCAGCATTGAGCAGATTTTGCAGGTTCTCAATAACCGGTAATCCAGCCCCAACGTTGGTGTCATAGAGGAATTTACGCCGCGATTTTTCCGCCGCATAACGCAACTGATGGTAGTAATCCATCGACGAGGTGTTGGCCTTTTTGTTCGGCGTAACAACGTGGAAACCTTCGCGCAGGAAGTCGGCATATTGATCCGCCACTGCCTGGCTGGAAGTACAGTCAACAATGACCGGGTTCAGCAGATGATATTCTTTCACGAGGCGAATTAAGCGCCCGAGATTAAACGGCTCTTTGGCTTGCGCCAGTTCTTCCTGCCAGTTTTCCAGATTAAGGCCATGTACATTGGTGAGCAGTGCCTTCGAGTTAGCAACACCGCAGACACGTAAGTCGATATGTTTATTCTTCAACCAGCTTTGCTGACGCTTCAGTTGCTCCAGCAGCGCACCGCCAACGCCACCGACGCCAATCACAAACACTTCGATAACCTGATCGGTATTGAACAGCATCTGATGAGTAACGCGCACGCCAGTGGTCGCATCATCGTTATTGACCACGACGGAGATTGAGCGTTCAGAAGATCCCTGAGCAATGGCGACAATGTTGATATTGGCGCGGGCCAGCGCGGCAAAGAATTTCGCCGAGATCCCACGCAAGGTGCGCATACCATCACCTACCACCGAGATAATGGCCAGCCGTTCCGTCACCGCCAGCGGCTCCAGTAAGCCTTCTTTCAGTTCTAGGTAGAACTCTTCCTGCATTGCCCGTTCAGCTCGCACACAGTCGCTTTGCGGAACGCAGAAACTGATACTGTATTCGGAAGATGATTGCGTAATCAGCACCACGGAAATACGGGCGCGTGACATCGCTGCAAAGACGCGCGCCGCCATGCCGACCATTCCTTTCATCCCTGGACCAGAAACGCTGAACATTGCCATGTTATTCAGATTGGAAATGCCCTTGACCGGTAATTCGTCTTCATCACGGCTGGCACCAATGAGCGTACCTGGTGCTTGAGGATTTCCGGTATTTTTAATCAGGCAAGGGATCTGGAACTGGGCGATGGGGGTAATGGTGCGGGGGTGAAGAACTTTAGCGCCGAAGTAGGAAAGCTCCATCGCTTCCTGGTAGGACATCGACTTCAACAACCTCGCATCGGGCACCTGACGCGGGTCGCAGGTATAGACCCCGTCAACGTCCGTCCAAATCTCGCAACAATCGGCGCGTAAACAGGCAGCCAGCACCGCAGCAGAGTAGTCGGAACCGTTGCGTCCAAGCACCACCAGTTCGCCTTTTTCATTACCGGCGGTGAAACCTGCCATCAGCACCATGTGATCAGCCGGAATACGACTTGCCGCAATACGGCGGGTGGACTCAGCAATATCGACGGTAGATTCGAGGTAATGCCCCACTGCCAGCAGTTTTTCGACCGGATCGATAACGGTAACGTTGTGACCGCGCGCTTCTAATACGCCGGCCATAATGGCGATCGACATTTTCTCGCCACGGCAAATCAGCGCAGCGTTGATGCTATCCGGGCACTGCCCCAACAAACTAATGCCATGCAGGACATGTTTTATTTGGGCAAATTCCTGATCGACGAAAGTTTTCAGTTGCGCCAGCGGGAATCCCGGTTGGGCAGCGGCGAGTCCCGTCAGAAGTTCGGCAAAAATACGTTCGGCATCGCTGATATTGGGTAAAGCATCCTGGCCGCTAATGGTTTTTTCAATCATCGCCACCAGGTGGTTGGTGATTTTGGCGGGGGCAGAGAGGACGGTGGCCACCTGCCCCTGCCTGGCATTGCTTTCCAGAATATCGGCAACACGCAGAAAACGTTCTGCATTTGCCACTGATGTACCGCCGAACTTCAACACTCGCATGGTTGTTACCTCGTTACCTTTGGTCGAAAAAAAAGCCCGCACTGTCAGGTGCGGGCTTTTTTCTGTGTTTCCTGTACGCGTCAGCCCGCACCGTTACCTGTGGTAATGGTGATGGTGGTGGTAATGGTGGTGCTAATGCGTTTCATGGATGTTGTGTACTCTGTAATTTTTATCTGTCTGTGCGCTATGCCTATATTGGTTAAAGTATTTAGTGACCTAAGTCAATAAAATTTTAATTTACTCACGGCAGGTAACCAGTTCAGAAGCTGCTATCAGACACTCTTTTTTTAATCCACACAGAGACATATTGCCCGTTGCAGTCAGAATGAAAAGCTGAAAAATACTTACAAAGGCGTTTTTTATTTGGTGATATTTTTTTCAATATCATGCAGCAAACGGTGCAACATTGCCGTGTCTCGTTGCTCTAAAAGCCCCAGGCGTTGTTGTAACCAGTCGACCAGTTTTATGTCATCTGCCACTGCCAGAGTCGTCAGCAATGTCATGGCTCGTTCGCGTAAAGCTTGCAGTTGATGTTGGTCTGCCGTTGCATCACTTTTCGCCGGTTGTTGTATTAATGTTGCTAATTGATAGCAATAGACCATCACCGCCTGCCCCAGATTGAGCGAAGGATAATCCGCCACCATCGGCACACCAGTAAGAACGTCAGCCAACGCTAACTCTTCGTTAGTCAACCCGGAATCTTCGCGACCAAACACCAGCGCGGCATGGCTCATCCATGAAGATTTTTCCTCTAACAGCGGCACCAGTTCAACTGGCGTGGCGTAGTAATGATATTTCGCCCGACTGCGCGCAGTGGTGGCGACAGTGAAATCGACATCGTGTAACGATTCAGCCAGTGTCGGGAAAACTTTAATATTATCAATAATATCACCAGATCCATGTGCGACCCAGCGGGTGGCTGGCTCCAGGTGTGCCTGACTATCGACAATCCGCAGATCGCTAAACCCCATCGTTTTCATTGCCCGCGCCGCTGCCCCAATATTTTCTGCTCTGGCGGGTGCGACCAGAATAATCGTTATACGCATATTGCCACTCTTCTTGATCAAATAACCGCGAACCGGGTGATCACTGTCAACTTATTACGCGGTACGAATTTACAAATTCTTAACGTAAGTCGCAGAAAAAGCCCTTTACTTAGCTTAAAAAAGGCTAAACTATTTCCTGACTGTACTAACGGTTGAATTGTTAAAAAATGCTACATATCCTTCTGTTTACTTAGGATAATTTTATAAAAAATAAATCTCGACAATTGGATTCACCACGTTTATTAGTTGTATGATGCAACTAGTTGGATTATTAAAATAATGTGACGAAAGCTAGCATTTAGATACGATGATTTCATCAAACTGTTAACGTGCTACAATTGAACTTGATATATGTCAACGAAGCGTAGTTTTATTGGGTGTCCGGCCCCTCTTAGCCTGTTATGTTGCTGTTAAAATGGTTAGGATGACAGCCGTTTTTGACACTGTCGGGTCCTGAGGGAAAGTACCCACGACCAAGCTAATGATGTTGTTGACGTTGATGGAAAGTGCATCAAGAACGCAATTACGTACTTTAGTCATGTTACGCCGATCATGTTAATTTGCAGCATGCATCAGGCAGGTCAGGGACTTTTGTACTTCCTGTTTCGATTTAGTTGGCAATTTAGGTAGCAAACATGCAGACCCCGCACATTCTTATCGTTGAAGACGAGTTGGTAACACGCAACACGTTGAAAAGTATTTTCGAAGCGGAAGGCTATGATGTTTTCGAAGCGACAGATGGCGCGGAAATGCATCAGATCCTCTCTGAATATGACATCAACCTGGTGATCATGGATATCAATCTGCCGGGTAAGAACGGTCTTCTGTTAGCGCGTGAACTGCGCGAGCAGGCGAATGTTGCGTTGATGTTCCTGACTGGCCGTGACAACGAAGTCGATAAAATTCTCGGCCTCGAAATCGGTGCAGATGACTACATCACCAAACCGTTCAACCCGCGTGAACTGACGATTCGTGCACGCAACCTGCTGTCCCGTACCATGAATCTGGGTACTGTCAGCGAAGAACGTCGTAGCGTTGAAAGCTACAAGTTCAATGGTTGGGAACTGGACATCAACAGCCGTTCGTTGATCGGCCCTGATGGCGAGCAGTACAAGCTGCCGCGCAGCGAGTTCCGCGCCATGCTTCACTTCTGTGAAAACCCAGGCAAAATTCAGTCCCGTGCTGAACTGCTGAAGAAAATGACCGGCCGTGAGCTGAAACCGCACGACCGTACTGTAGACGTGACGATCCGCCGTATTCGTAAACATTTCGAATCTACGCCGGATACGCCGGAAATCATCGCCACCATTCACGGTGAAGGTTATCGCTTCTGCGGTGATCTGGAAGATTAATCGGCTTTACCACCGTCAAAAAAAACGGCGCTTTTTAGCGCCGGTTTTATTTTTCAACCTTATTTCCAGATACGTAATTCATCGTCCGTTGTAACTTCTTTACTGGCTTTCATTTTCGGCAGTGAAAACGCATACCAGTCGATATTACGGGTCACAAACATCATGCCAGCCAGCGCCACCACCAGCACACTGGTTCCCAACAACAGCGCGCTATCGGCAGAGTTGAGCAGTCCCCACATCACACCATCCAGCAACAACAGCGCGAGGGTAAACAACATGCTGTTGCGCCAACCTTTCAATACCGCCTGCAAATAAATACCGTTCATTAACGCCCCAATCAGACTGGCGATTATCCATGCCACGGTAAAACCGGCATGTTCAGAAAGCGCCAGCAAGAGCAAATAAAACATCACCAATGAAAGCCCCACCAGCAAATATTGCATTGGGTGTAAACGTTGCGCGGTGAGCGTTTCAAAAACAAAGAACGCCATAAAAGTCAGCGCAATCAGCAGAATGGCGTACTTAGTCGCTCGGTCAGTTAATTGGTATTGATCGGCTGGCGTCGTTACTGCGACGCTAAACGCCGGGAAGTTTTCCCAGCCGGTATCATTGCCTGAAGCAAAACGCTCACCGAGATTATTAGCAAACCAGCTGCTTTGCCAGTGCGCCTGAAAACCTGACTCGCTAACTTCCCGTTTGGCTGGTAGAAAATCACCTAAAAAACTGGGATGCGGCCAGTTGCTGGTTAAGGTCATTTCGCTATTACGCCCAGCAGGCACCACAGAAAGATCGCCGGTACCGCTTAAATTCAGTGCCATATCCAGCTTCAGGTTCTGCTTTCGCCAGTCCCCTTCGGGTAAAGGGATATGTACGCCCTGCCCGCCTTGCTCTAACCCGGTGCCGGGTTCAATGGTCAGCGCCGTTCCGTTAACTTCAGGCGCTTTCACCACACCAATACCACGCGCATCCCCGACGCTAATCACAATAAATGGCTTGCCTAAGGTGATATTTGGCGCGTTGAGTTCGCTAAGACGCGAAACATCGAAATCGGCTTTTAGCGTTAAATCACTGTGCCAGACCTGACCGGTATAAATCCCTATCTTGCGTTCTTCCACGTTCTGATTGCCATCAACCATCAATGACTCAGGTAACCAAAAATGGATAAAACTTCGTTTCCGCTCCACGGTTTTATCCTCTTCCTGCACCGTATAAAGCTCGGTCACAGGAATAGCGATGAGCGGCCCAACGAGTTTTTGCGGCCCGCTGGTACTTTGGCGAATCGCATCTTCCACATCGCTACGGTAATCAGCACGTTCGACAATCACCTGCCGAATCAGCATTATCGGAATCAACAACAGCAATACTGCACCAAACAGGGTGGTCATTTTCCAGAACAGGGGGGATTTCAACATAGTCTTCTCCTTTGCAATGGCAGCAGGATACGAAGGCTATGTGGGAAGAATTTGAAGCTATGTGAAGTGACGGTGAAGTCGAAGCGAGGCCAGCACGCCACCTTCCTGCACGTTGCGCAGCGTGACTTCGCCGTTAAACAAACGGGCGACCTCACTGACGAACGCCAACCCCAGACCGCTGCTTTTTTGCCCATTTGCACGAGGCAAAGAGTAAAAGCGTTCAAAAATACGTGAAAGCGCGTAGTCAGGAATACCACTACCGGTATCCAGCACCTTAAGCGTGACGTGTTCCTGATCCACTTCGGCGCTTAGCGTGATGCAACCGCTCTCGGGAGTAAAATCGATGGCGTTATCCAGTAAATTCCCCAGCGCCTGCTCCAGTAACGCCGGTTCAGCAGCAACGTTAATCTCAGTAGGCATAACATGCAAAGTGATGTTTTTTTCTGCCAACTGCACGGTGCGCGCTTCGCTGACGCGGCGAAATAATGCCGCCACATCAACAGCAGTCAGAACGACTTCCTGACGATTCTCCAGTCTTGCCTGGCGTAGTAACGTTTCCACCAGTGCCTGCATTCGCGCATTTTGCGTCAGAATGTTGTCAGTAAAACGAGCCACCACTTCCGGCGGCGGACCTTCGCGTAAAATTTCCGCCGCGCCACGAATCGCCGCCAGTGGGCTTTTTAGCTCATGAGTTAATGCGTAAACATACTGCTCAATATAGTTTTTCCCTTCCAGCTTCACGCGCATACTTTCCAGCGCCTGCGCGAGTTTACGCAACTCGCTACTACCGAGATCGGGGAGAGGAACGGGCTTATTGTCAGTGACGGAATCAGCATAGCGAGTGAGCCGGGCAATAGAGCGGTTGATCCACCAAACCATGCCTGCGCCAATCACCAGTGCAATCCCCAACAAAATGGCGCTGGCCCATAAAATTCGCCGCTCGCTACGCTTAATGACCGGAGCCATCGCCGCGTTCGGTTTGCCTACGCTCAAAACGCCAATAAGCCGCGAGCCGTCCATAATCGGTGCGGCAACATACATCACAGAACTTTCGGGATCGGCAGGATTTTGCAACGTGCTGCGCGCACCATACTGACCACGCAACGTTAGCCAGACGTCATTCCAGCGCGAATAATCCTGTCCAACGGCTTTATTTGCCGAATCGAACAATACTTTGCCCTGCGCATCGGTCATATAGACATGATATTCATTGCGCACTTTGTTAATGCCACCGATATTGGCGCGAAACGGGCGATGTTGTAGCTGATTAAACGCCTGCGCCAGTTGCCCATGCGTTGGGTCCCCAGAGAGCAAATCGGGACGCGCCAGCTCCGCCAGCAACGTTGCGGTGTCGATCAACGTCCCCTCCGTTGCTCTTCGCACGCCCGGTTTAACTTCTTTGACAAAAATGGCCAGTACGAACCAGGCTGCCACCGCCACCAGTAAAAAATAGCCCAGCAACAACCGCATGCCGATACGCATTACAGGCCCCTCAGGCTATATCCCATGCCGCGATGAGTATTAATCGGTGAAAGATCGGGGTTGATGGCGCGCAGCTTGGCACGCAGCGTTTTAATGTGGGTATCGACGGTGCGATCGTAGGTGTCCTGCGCATCTTCCCACACGCTATCCATCAGTTGCTGGCGGGACCAGACGCGGCCTGGCGACTTGAGTAACGTCTTCAGCAATAAAAACTCATACCGCGTCAGCGTTAATGGCGTGTCAAACCAGCTGATCTGCGCCGCGGGTTCATTCAATTCAAAATGTCCAATACGGATGACGGGAGACGGCGTCGAGAACTTCTTCACCCGACGCAGTAAGGTGCGCACCCTGGCGCACACTTCGCGGGGTGAAAACGGTTTAGCCACGTAGTCGTCAGCACCAATTTCCAGCCCAAGCAGGCGATCGACCTCTTCACTTCGGGCCGTCAGGAACAGTACAGGTAACGCCGGATGGAGCGCCAGTAACTGGCGGCACAATTCAAAGCCGCTAATATCCGGCAGACCAACATCGAGAATCATGACGTCGGGTACCTGCTGGCGAGCTTTATCCAGCACCGGCAAGCCTCGCTCAAAGACCTCGACAGCAAAACCTTCCTGCTGCAACATGTAGACCAGCGTGTCGGCTATCCCTTGCTCATCTTCCACTAACCAGACCGTTTCCCGTCGCATAAATCGCCTCTGTTATTGCCGCCACGGCATGACAGGAACCGCGCTAATCGCGTTTTTCGGCGAACCTTCTACAACTTTGTCGGAGTAAGCCAGATAAGCGAGCGCGTTGCGTTTGGCGTCATAAAAGCGCACGACCTGTAACGACTTAAAGACCAGGGACGTGCGTTTTTTGAATACTACCTCGCCCTGAGCTTTGCCGTTTTTAATACGATCCGACAGTTCAATCGGCCCGACTTGCTGACAAGAAATGGCCGCATCGGAGGTATCTTCTGCCAGGCCCAATCCCCCTTTAATACCCCCGGTTTTCGCCCGGCTCACATAACAGGTGACATTTTTCACATCGGGATCGTCAAAGGCTTCCACAACAATTTTGTGATCCGGGCCGATCATTTTAAATACGGTGTCGACCGAACCAATCTCTTCTGCATGAGCCAATGGCCCCAGCATTATCAGGCTTAAAGACAGGATCAAATGCTTGTATTTCATATTGTTACCATTTTTATCTATTACACGAGCAATTAGTTCGTCACGGTAAATAACATATTGATTAAGAACAAAATCTCAATACTTTTATTTCCGTCAAGACCTAAAACATACTCTACTAAGAAAAAAACACTGAATGCTAAAACAGCAAAAAATGCTATTATCCAATTACCTGATGTCAGGTGCTCGTTGTTGAAAGGATGAGGATATTTTATGGATCAGGCCGGCATTATTCGCGACCTTTTAATCTGGCTGGAAGGTCATCTGGATCAGCCCCTGTCGCTCGACAATGTAGCGGCGAAAGCAGGTTATTCCAAGTGGCACTTACAGAGAATGTTTAAAGATGTCACTGGTCATGCTATTGGCGCGTATATTCGTGCTCGTCGTTTGTCGAAATCGGCGGTCGCACTACGCCTGACTGCGCGTCCGATTCTGGATATCGCGCTGCAATACCGCTTCGACTCTCAACAGACATTTACTCGCGCATTCAAGAAGCAGTTTGCCCAAACTCCTGCTCTTTACCGCCGTTCTCCTGAATGGAGCGCCTTTGGTATTCGCCCGCCGCTGCGTCTGGGTGAATTCACCATGCCAGAGCACAAATTTGTCACCCTGGAAGATACGCCGCTGATTGGTGTTACCCAGAGTTACTCCTGTTCGCTGGAACAAATCTCTGATTTCCGCCATGAAATGCGTTATCAGTTCTGGCACGATTTTCTTGGCAACGCGCCGACCATTCCGCCTGTTCTCTACGGCCTGAATGAAACGCGTCCGAGCCAGGATAAAGACGACGAGCAAGAGGTGTTCTATACCACCGCATTAGCCCAGGATCAGGCCGATGGCTATGTATTGACCGGGCATCCGGTGATGCTGCAAGGCGGTGAATATGTGATGTTTACCTATGAAGGTCTGGGAACCGGCGTGCAGGAGTTTATCCTGACGGTATACGGAACGTGCATGCCAATGCTCAACCTGACGCGCCGTAAAGGTCAGGATATTGAGCGATACTACCCGGCAGAAGATGCCAAAGCGGGAGATCGCCCAATTAATCTACGCTGTGAACTGCTGATTCCGATCCGTCGTTAACGCTGCAGCTCATCTAATGCAGGGGCGTCCAGATGCGAGATGTCCCCTGCGGTTTCAACGACCCAGCCAGACGCCAGCCACAGGCTTTCCTGATAATCCACGCGCGAAATAGAACAGTTACGCAGACGTAAGCGACGCTCTGCCCATGCTGGTAATCCGAGAATCGTACTCACCAGGCATCCCAGTGCAATACCGTGGCTCACCAGCAGCGGTCGGCTTCCCTGCGGTAAGTCCCGGCAAGATTCCAGTGCCGCATTGACGCGATCGCTGAGCTCCTGCATTGACTCGCCTTCAGGAATACGCCCGTCAACGGTGCCATTGACCAGCTGCCGACGCCAGTTCTCTTCTTCTTCGGTGAGTGAATCGATATTTCTTGTTTCCAGTACACCCATATTTAATTCACGCAGGCGAGAATCAAAGATGATGTCACAGCCGCAGGCCTGGGCGATGATTTCCGCCGTGCGCCGGGTGCGTCCTAAATCGCTACTGATGATATGCGTAATGCCAAGCTCTTTGGCACGGGTTGCCACCTGCATCGCCTGTTGCTCACCTTTGGCGGTCAGCGGGCTGTCAGACTGGCCCTGAATACGTCGCTCGGCGTTCCACTGCGTTTCACCGTGGCGGACTAGGTATACCTGTAACATGCTTTTTTTCCGTATACTGCTGTAACGTTAATTTTCTGAGTAATGCTGATTATGCACCAAATTGTCTGTGCGACCACCAATCCCGCTAAAATTCAGGCCATTCTGCAGGCATTTCACGAGATCTTCGGCGAAGGATCCTGCCATATTGCATCCGTTGCCGTCGAGAGCGGTGTACCGGAACAGCCCTTTGGCAGTGAGGAAACGCGCGCTGGCGCACGAAATCGGGTAGCAAATGCCCGCCGTTTACTTCCAGAGGCTGATTTTTGGGTGGCGATTGAAGCTGGCATCGATGGTGACAGCACTTTCAGTTGGGTGGTGATTGAAAACGCCAGCCAGCGCGGCGAGGCGCGTTCGGCTACTTTGCCGTTGCCTGCGGTGATTCTGGAAAAAGTGCGTGAAGGTGAGGCACTTGGTCCCGTGATGTCGCGTTATACCGGTATTGATGAGATTGGTCGTAAGGAAGGGGCGATCGGCGTGTTTACCGCCGGGAAACTCACTCGCGCCAGCGTCTATCACCAGGCGGTGATCCTGGCGCTGAGTCCGTTTCATAATGCGGTGTATCAGTGATCTTTCAGCAACACCTCTTCCAGCCACTGGCGCAGCTCGACGGGCGCGGCTTTCAGGCTGTTAGATCCACGCGTAATCGTCGCGATGCCAGCGCCGAGTTCATTTTTCAACTCACGCTGGCTCATTTCGCCGCGCAACAGCTCTTCGACAATACGCACGCGAGTCCCCAACGCTTCGCGCTCATCTGGCGTCAGCATCAGGTTTAACAACGGTAAATGGAGATCGTTTTGGTAGGCATTCTTAAGCAGGTCGACAAAACGTAACCACTCCTGGTGACGCTGTTCTGCCATCGCTGCTGAATAGGGTGATTGTTGGGCCATAATATGTCGCCATTGTTAGCGGGGGAAGCAAAATGCCTCCCCCGGTTGTACTCGCTAAAGAGTACGATAGCATATCATAAACGTGCGGATCAGTAACGACGTCCCCATTCCGTGGCGCTCATCAATGTCGGTTTATCCCCCATGAAATAGCGGTAGTAAGCGTCATAAGCCAGCACGTTCTTCACATAACCGCGCGTCTCGGAGAACGGAATACTCTCGACAAATGCCACAGCGTCGATACGCCCGGCGCTGTTGCCAAGCCAGGTTCGCACCCGCCCTGGTCCGGCGTTATAAGCTGCTGAGGAGAAAATACGGTTATTACCAAACTGCTGATAAACATATTGCAGGTAACTGGTGCCAATGTTGATGTTTGTTTCCGGATCCAGCAATTGCCCAGGGCTGCTATAACCGGGAATAGAGAACATCTTCACCGTATGGGTCGCCGTGCCCGGCATAATCTGCATCAGGCCGCTGGCCCCTACCGGTGATTTCACTTTCGGATTCCAGGCGCTCTCCTGACGGGCAATCGCCATCGCATAGCTTTGCGGGATCTCCTTCCCACTGGTGTAACGTTTGAAAAGATCGTTGTAAGCCAGCGGGAATCGCTCTTCCAGATGATCCCAAAGCTTCCCGGCGATCGTTGCCTGAACGCTAAGATCCCACCATTGGTTATTGAAAGCATACCGAGCCAGTTGCGCCTGCTCTGTTTTTGACTTGCTCTTCACCAGATTGGCCCACTCGCTACGCGCGGTATTATCGAGATTCCAGTACATCAACTCGCGCACGCGCGCCATCTCCGGGCCCTGAGTCAGGGCGCTGTCAACATTCTGCGGCGCTTTATCAATCTTCAGCTCATACTCTTCACCGATGCGTTGTGCTGCAACCATCGGGTAGAAACCACGCTGTTGCATGAGTTGATGCAAAATCTCTTTCGCTTCAGCTTCACGTCCGCGTTCCAGCAATAAATCGGCCTGCCAGTAACGCCATTCATCTTTCTCTTTCGCTTCCATCGGCAAACGCGCCAGCCAGGTATTCAGTCCACGCCGATCGCCAGTGCCAAGCGCCATCCGCACTCGGCGTTCAATCAACGAGGTGGATTGCGAGCGCATAATGGCGTCATCGCGCCATTTCGCCTGCTCGTCGGTGACATCGTTGCCCATCAAACGCCAGGCGACGATATCGCGCAGCTCCTGAATCTGATCTTCATTAAGCTGCTGTGCCTGAGCAAGCGATGGAATCATCAGCCGTGCATTTTCAGCATCCTGCCGCGCCACGCTGGCAAACGCCACCGCCGCCATTTGACGGGTAAAATCGGTCGCACCGGTTGTACGCGCGAAGGTCAGTACCGTATTAGGGTTGTTCGCCAGAGAAATAATCGCCGAGGCGATAGTCTGGTAATCAGCAGGCATCTGACCTGCCAGCACTGTCACCAGACCCGTGTTACCCGCTTTCATCGCCAGACGGATACGCTCCAGATACGCCAGCGGATCTTGTTTGCCTGACGCACGCCAGACACTAAATAACTTGTCACAGGCGTTAGGCTGGCTCTTGCCGGTTAGCCACAACTCTTTCGCCCCTTGCCAGGCTTCTTCACTCTGCCCGGTATTCCATTTCGCATAGTAGTAATTACATTGCGCTTCGGTAGTTCCTGGCTTTTCCGGGCTAAAGGCTAACAAACCACGCCAGTCTTCACGCCGCGCCAGTTCATTGACGAAACGAGATTGCAGCGTGCGAGCGGGAGGAAGCGTGGGGTTAGCGCGAACAAAGTTAGTGACCGTCACCGCCGGTTGATTCATCAGATCATCGGTGATCTGGCGGTATTCCAGATAGGGATAAAGTGGATAATCCTTCAATCCAGGCATCATTTGTTCGACCACATCCATTTGTCGATTATCCCAGGCCTGCTTAATTTGCGCGTAACGGCTACGCTGCTCATCCAGTGAGTCGGCTCGCGCCACGCTGCTGACCGTCAGCAGACAGACACCGGCAGCCAACAGCCGCCAGGTAACGTGTTTGGCTTTTTCCACAAGCGCATCCTCTAAGTGTAAATACATCAATGCAGCGTCATGCCGCGTAATAGATTTATGCTAACCAGTCATTGCCGTTTACGCCACGTTACGGACACTTTTTTACTTTTACTGCGAGGGTGATCGACCGGCTGGGATTAGATAAGGAAACAGGCTACACTTCGCCTTTGAAAACTCATCATCACGATAAACATAGAGGCGAAGTCCAACGTGGCTCAATTCGTTTATACCATGCATCGTGTCGGCAAAGTTGTTCCGCCGAAACGTCATATTTTGAAAAACATCTCTCTGAGTTTCTTCCCTGGGGCAAAAATTGGTGTCCTGGGTCTGAACGGCGCGGGTAAGTCTACCCTGCTGCGCATTATGGCGGGCATTGATAAAGATATCGAAGGTGAAGCGCGTCCGCAGCCAGACATCAAGATTGGTTACCTGCCGCAGGAACCTCAGCTGAACCCGGAACACACCGTGCGTGAGTCCATTGAAGAAGCGGTTTCTGAAGTGGTTAACGCTCTGAAACGTCTGGATGAAGTGTATGCGCTGTACGCCGATCCGGATGCCGATTTTGACAAGCTGGCCGCTGAACAAGGCCGTCTGGAAGAGATCATTCAGGCTCACGACGGTCACAACCTGAACGTTCAGCTGGAGCGTGCGGCGGATGCGCTGCGTCTGCCGGACTGGGACGCGAAAATCGCTAACCTCTCCGGTGGTGAGCGTCGTCGCGTGGCGTTGTGCCGCCTGCTGCTGGAAAAACCAGACATGCTGCTGCTCGACGAACCGACCAACCACCTGGATGCCGAATCCGTGGCCTGGCTGGAACGCTTCCTGCACGACTTCGAAGGCACCGTTGTGGCGATTACCCACGACCGTTACTTCCTTGATAACGTTGCAGGCTGGATCCTCGAACTGGACCGCGGTGAAGGTATTCCGTGGGAAGGTAACTACTCCTCCTGGCTGGAGCAGAAAGATCAACGTCTGGCGCAGGAAGCTTCACAAGAAGCTGCGCGTCGTAAGTCGATTGAGAAAGAGCTGGAGTGGGTACGTCAGGGAACTAAAGGCCGCCAGTCGAAAGGTAAAGCACGTCTGGCGCGTTTTGAAGAGCTGAACAGCACCGAATATCAGAAACGTAACGAAACCAACGAACTGTTTATTCCACCTGGACCGCGTCTTGGCGATAAAGTGCTGGAAGTCAGCAACCTGCGTAAATCCTATGGCGATCGTCTGCTGATTGATGACCTGAGTTTCTCGATCCCGAAAGGGGCGATCGTCGGGATCATCGGTCCGAACGGTGCGGGTAAATCGACCCTGTTCAGTATGATCTCTGGTCAGGAACAACCGGACAGCGGCACCATCACTTTGGGTGAAACGGTGAAACTGGCATCGGTTGATCAGTTCCGTGACTCAATGGATAACAGCAAAACCGTTTGGGAAGAAGTTTCCGGCGGGCTGGATATCATGAAGATCGGCAACACCGAGATGCCAAGCCGCGCCTACGTTGGCCGCTTTAACTTTAAAGGGGTTGATCAGGGTAAACGCGTTGGCGAACTCTCCGGCGGTGAGCGCGGTCGTCTGCATCTGGCGAAGCTGCTGCAAGTTGGCGGCAACATGCTGCTGCTCGACGAACCAACCAACGACCTGGATATCGAAACCCTGCGCGCGCTGGAAAACGCCCTGCTGGAGTTCCCGGGCTGCGCGATGGTTATCTCGCACGACCGTTGGTTCCTCGACCGTATCGCCACGCACATCCTGGATTACCAGGATGAAGGTAAAGTTGAGTTCTTCGAAGGTAACTTTACCGAGTACGAAGAGTACAAAAAACGCACGCTGGGCGCAGACGCGCTGGAGCCGAAGCGTATCAAGTACAAGCGTATTGCGAAGTAATGCGTAAAATGCCGGGTGCGGCGCGCCAGCATCGCATCCGGTAATAGTTAAATGATTAATGGGAGGCAAGTTCCCGGAAAAAGGCAGGATTTTCTTTAATTGTGGCAAGTACTTTTGCAGCCAATCCCGTAGGATTTCTTCGCTTCGATTCCCAGCTTTTAATGGTATCTACACTGGTTCCCAGAGCTTTTGCCATCTCACTTTGAGAAACGTTGAGTTGCTCACGAATAGCTTTAACATCCGCAATTTCGTAGCGGGTCACCCGTGCAGGTTCTTTTAAACCTTGTTTAATCTCGACAGCCTCTTCCAGAGAGGTTTTCAACTCATCAAAAAAACTCAATTTATACCTCGCCTTTGAGCCGTTTCGTCACGGTTATCTTTGCTCCCCCATCATCTCCCGCACCAGCTCCACGCAGCGCAGGAAACGGCTGTCATAATCGTCCTCTTCAACCCGCACAAATTCGATATTGTTCTCTTCCAGCATCTCCACCAGCAAGTTCTGGAACTCTTTGCGATCCACCGAACTGCCGAGGCTGCGTAAACCATCCGCCACCCACGGGGTGTTGTTCTCCAGCAAGATAACCAGATCAAAACGGTATTCATCAATCAGCGCCTGCACGAACGGATGCTCACGCCCTTCGTACTTTTTGCAGAACGCCTGGGTAGTGACAAAATCAGTGTCGATAAACGCCACTTTATTGGCGTATTTCACTGCAAAATCAATATATTGCGCGTGTCCCAGCGCGATTTTATCGTAGTCGGAATACTGCAATGCGATCTCATCGCCGCCAAGATGTGAAAAGACATAATCGCGACCATATTCCCATGCACTGGTAGTGTTGAAGATATTAGCAAGCTTGTTTACCAGGGTGGATTTACCGCTCGACTCACCGCCAAGGATCGCCACGGTACGCACAAAAAACGGCTTCACTTCAGTGGGGATATATTCCCAGTAGCGGAACGGGTTTTCGCGGATCTGCGCACCGCTGATACTCATAAAGGTGCGTTTCGGATCGACCAGCACCGTTTCGATCCCCAGATGTTCCATATACTGTGGCGCATCGGCTTCTTCCGAGGTGTAGATCAGGTCCGGCTGGATCCCCTTTTCAGCCATAAACTTTTTGATGCCGTTGCTCCACACATCCCAGCCGTGTGGATACGGCTCCATGCCCTCTTCGTTGAAGGCATGAATGCGAATATTTTTCTGATATTTAAAGGTTTGTAATAACCAGCGCAAACGATCCGGCACCGTGGGCTGCTGCGACATGGCGCTGTCTTCAAACAACGCACGGTCACGGGTATCGTCAAAGCCCATAATGATATGCAGCTCGTCAACCTGGCTACAGGCGCGCTGGATAAGGTAGATATGTCCGGTATGTAGCGGGTAGAACTTACCGAATACGACACCAATGGTTTTCTTCTGTCGGGGAAATTCAAGCCCCAAAAAACGGTGCAACGCCTCCAGCTTTTGCGCGCTGGGGCTTTTAATTTTGGCATTCAGTAACTGGCTTAAATACCCTTTGGTCATACCGCTGGCATCAGCTACCTGCTGTAGCGTGCAGCCCTGTTGCTTGATGGCAGTTTTCAGGTAATCAAATGACGACATATCTCCCTCCGTATCTCTCATTATAAGTCGTCGAACACGCTAAGCGCGTCGGAGAGTTTTTTAACGCCAAAAATCTGCATCCCTTCCGGCGCTTTTTTCGGCACGTTAGCCGCCGGAACAATCGCCCGCCGAAAACCATGTTTCGCCGCTTCTGAGATACGTTCCTGACCGCTGGGCACCGGGCGGATCTCCCCTGCCAGCCCGACTTCACCAAACACCACCAGATCCTGCGGCAGCGGTCTGTCGCGCAGGCTGGAAACCATCGCCAGCAGTAACGCTAAGTCGGCGCTGGTTTCCGTCACCTTCACGCCGCCGACCACGTTAACAAATACATCCTGATCGGCCATTTGCAACCCACCGTGACGGTGCAGCACCGCCAGCAGGATTGCCAGACGGTTTTGCTCCAGCCCTACTGCGACGCGGCGTGGATTCGCCATCATCGAGTGATCGACCAATGCCTGAATCTCCACCAGCAGTGGACGCGTTCCTTCCCATACCACCATCACTGAGCTACCCGAGGTCACTTCATCACCGCGGCTTAAAAAGATTGCCGAAGGGTTGCTAACTTCACGCAGACCCTGTTCGGTCATTGCGAAGACGCCCAGCTCATTCACCGCGCCGAAGCGGTTTTTATGGCTGCGTAAGGTGCGAAAACGGGAGTCGGCATCGCCATCCAGAAGCACCGAACAGTCGATACAGTGTTCCAGCACTTTAGGGCCAGCCAGCGAGCCATCTTTGGTTACGTGCCCAACCATGACAATCGCCACGCCGCGCGTTTTGGCGAAGCGCGTCAGATAAGCCGCCGTTTCACGCACCTGCGCCACGCTGCCAGGCGATGATTGTACATCCGCCATATGCATCACCTGGATGGAGTCAATTACCATCAGCTTCGGTTGCTCTTCTTCGGCAATCAGGCAGATCTGCTCGATGCTGGTTTCCGACAACATATTGAGATTGTCAGTCGGCAGGCCAAGGCGATGAGCGCGCATTGCCACCTGTTGCAGCGACTCTTCGCCAGTGACATATAGCGTTTTCATCTGCTGCGCCAGTTTGCACAGCGTTTGCAGTAGCAGCGTGGATTTCCCCGCGCCTGGGTTACCGCCAATCAGAATGGCGCTTCCTGGCACTACGCCACCGCCTAATACGCGATCGAACTCTTTAAATCCGGTTGAAAAACGCGGCAACTCCTCAAGGCTGATATCGGAGAGTTTCTGGACTTTTGCCACCCCGGCGCTACCGGCATAGCCACTGAGACGCTCGTTACGCGCCACCGTTGGCGACGCAGCAAGACGCACCTCGGTGATGGTGTTCCAGGCATGGCAGGCGTTGCACTGCCCCTGCCAGCGCGGATAATCGGCCCCGCATTCATTACAAACAAAGGCGCGTTTTGGAGCTTTTGCCACGGTGTACCTCGTTAATGCTGTGCCGCCCGCAGGATGACGGGCAGGCAATTACTTCTGATTCAGGCTGCCAGAGAGGATGCAGAATACCCCCATCAGGTCAGCGTGACGGATGGTGACTTCCGTTTTTTCATTCACTTTTGGCTTGGCATGGTAGGCAATCCCCAGCCCTGCCGCTTTGATCATCGGCAGGTCATTGGCTCCATCGCCAATCGCCACGGTCTGCGCCAGCGGGATTTCATACTCCTGCGCGAGGCGAGTCAGAGTTTTCGCTTTGTACTGCGCGTCTACGATGTCGCCGATCACATTGCCGGTAAATTTACCGTCCATGATCTCCAGTTCATTGGCTACCACGGCTGTCAGGCGCAGCTTGTCGCGCAGGTATTCAGCAAAGAAAGTAAAGCCACCGGAGGCAATCGCCACTTTCCAGCCCAGCGTTTCCAGCTTGAGTACCAGTTGCGTTAAGCCTGGCATCAGCGGCAGATTTTCACGCACCTGTTGCAGAATATTGGCGTCAGCGCCTTTCAGCGTCGCCACGCGGCTGCGCAGGCTGGCGGTAAAATCGAGTTCGCCGCGCATCGCCCGTTCGGTTACCTCCGCCACCATCTCGCCCGTTCCGGCCAGTTTGGCAATTTCATCAATACATTCAATCTGGATGGCGGTGGAATCCATGTCCATCACCAGCAAACCCGGAGAGCGCAGGTGCGGGATTTTCCCCAACGGCGCGACATCCAGCTGCGCTTCGTGGGCCAAGCGCGTAGCCCGCGCGGTGAGTGAACCTGCCAGACGAATCACCTGATAATCTTCCACGCACCAGGCGGCAACAATCACCATAGCCGCGCCCAGTTTGCTCTGGTATTGGGTCAGACGTTGTTTATCCAGCCCACGACCATACAGCAGCCAGCCGCTACGACCTGCGTGGTAATCCAGTGGCATCACTTCATCACCACTTAATGAAAGAGGCAGACCCGGCCATAAAGAGACATCTTCAGGCAGGTCGCACCAGGTAATGTTAGGCATTAAGGCTCCTGTAAAATCGTTCGAAGCAGGGAAAATAACGCATGAGGCTACCTTGTATCCATTGCTTCTGGCAACATTAAGTCTCAAATTTTCAAAGGGTGGAAGATGGCTCGCACAAAACTGAAATTCCGGCTGCATCGGGCAGTGATTGTCCTGTTCTGTCTCGCCTTGTTAGTGGCGCTGATGCAGGGGGCGTCATGGTTTAGTCAAAACCACCAGCGACAGCGTAATCCACAGCTGGAAGAACTGGCCCGCACCCTGGCGCGTCAGGTAACGCTGAATGTTGCACCGCTGATGCGTACCGACTCACCGGATGAAAAACGTATTCAGGCGATCCTTGATCAGTTAACGGATGAAAGCCGCATCCTCGACGCGGGCGTGTATGACGAACAAGGCGATCTTATCGCCCGTTCTGGCGAAAGCGTCGAAGTGCGCGACCGGTTGGCGCTCGACGGTAAAAAAGCGGGCGGCTATTTTAACCAGCAGATTGTCGAGCCAATTGCGGGTAAAAACGGACCGCTCGGCTATCTGCGCCTGACGCTCGACACCCATACGCTCGCCACCGAAGCCCAACAGGTGGATAACACCACTAACATTTTACGCCTGATGTTGCTGCTCTCACTGGCAATCGGCGTTGTGCTGACCCGCACGCTGCTACAGGGTAAACGCACCCGCTGGCAGCAATCGCCCTTCCTGTTAACCGCCAGCAAACCGGTGCCGGAAGAGGAAGAAAGCGAGACAAAAGAGTGACCCATTACTACAAGAAAGGAAATCGTTATGTCCACATTACGCCTGCTCATCTCTGACTCTTACGACCCGTGGTTTAACCTGGCGGTGGAAGAGTGTATTTTTCGCCAGATGCCCGCCACGCAGCGCGTTCTGTTTCTCTGGCGCAATGCCGACACCGTGGTGATTGGTCGCGCGCAGAACCCGTGGAAAGAGTGTAATACCCAGCGGATGGAAGAAGATAACGTCCGCCTGGCGCGGCGCAGCAGCGGTGGCGGCGCGGTGTTCCACGATCTCGGCAATACCTGTTTTACCTTTATGGCAGGCAAGCCGGAGTACGATAAAACTATCTCCACGTCGATTGTGCTCAATGCTCTGAACGCGCTCGGCGTCAGCGCCGAAGCGTCCGGCCGTAACGATCTGGTGGTGAAAACCGCCGAAGGCGACCGCAAAGTCTCAGGCTCAGCCTATCGCGAAACTAAAGATCGCGGCTTCCATCACGGCACCTTGCTACTCAATGCCGACCTTAGCCGTCTGGCAAACTATCTCAACCCGGATAAAAAGAAACTGGCGGCGAAAGGCATTACCTCGGTACGTTCCCGCGTGACCAATCTGACCGAATTGCTGCCGGGGATCACCCATGAGCAGGTTTGCGAGGCGATTCGAGAGGCCTTTTTCGCCCATTATGGCGAGCGCGTGGAAGCGGAAATCATCTCCCCGGACAAAACGCCAGACTTGCCAAACTTCGCCGAAACCTTTGCCCGCCAGAGTAGCTGGGAATGGAACTTCGGTCAGGCTCCGGCATTCTCGCATCTGCTGGATGAACGCTTTACCTGGGGCGGCGTGGAACTGCATTTCGACGTTGAAAAAGGCCATATCACCCGCGCCCAGGTGTTTACCGACAGTCTCAACCCCGCGCCGCTGGAAGCCCTCGCCGGGCGACTGCAAGGCTGTCTGTACCGCGCGGATATGCTGCAACAGGAGTGCGAAGCGCTGCTGGTTGACTTCCCGGAACAGGAAAAAGAGCTACGGGAGTTGTCAGCGTGGATGGCAGGGGCGGTAAAGTAACTCGCTGATTAAAATATCCAGGGAAGGAAATATGATCGATCTGGAAAACCAGGAACGGGAGATTATCAATTTAATGTTCAGCCAGGGTATATCCTGGCTAACCGCCGTGCGTATCAGGCATAAACTATCACTTGCTGAAGTAAGTAAAATGTTAGGTATCTCCATTAATTCTCTAAAACAGATCGAAAAGACGGAACGGCTTAGTTCAAACATCAAAAGCAAAATGGCAGGAATTTATGGTTGTCCACCAGAGTTGCTGATATGCCCTTCCTGGATGACTGCTGAACATAAATGAATAGATTCGTGAATAGATACTTGAATGGATTTTATTTTCTATCCATATGAAAAATAATAGTAAATCTATAAATCAGTTGCTATTGATGAATAGATGCTAAAAAGCCGGAGCAGTCTCCCGCTCCGGCTTCACAAGGCAATCGCCTTTCAGCGAAACACAATTACTCTTTATCGCCCAACAGAACGGATTCCAGTGCGATTTTGATCATGTCGTTGAAGGTGGTCTGACGCTCAGCGGCAGTGGTCTGCTCGTGAGTGCGGATGTGGTCAGACACGGTGCAGATGGTCAGGGCTTTCGCGCCAAATTCTGCAGCGACGCCGTAGATACCAGCTGCTTCCATTTCCACGCCGAGGATGCCGTATTTTTCCATCACATCGAACATTTCGCCGTCCGGAGAGTAGAACAGGTCAGCGGAGAACAGGTTACCAACGCGAGCATCAACGCCCAGTGCTTTAGCCGCGTCTACCGCGTTACGCACCATGTCAAAGTCAGCGATAGCGGCAAAGTCATGGTCTTTAAAACGGATACGGTTAACTTTGGAATCGGTGCAGGCACCCATACCGATAACGACGTCGCGCAGTTTTACGTGTGGCAGAACAGCGCCACAGGAGCCTACGCGGATAATTTTCTTCACGCCGAAATCGGTGATCAGTTCTTTGGTGTAGATGGAGCAGGACGGGATACCCATACCGTGACCCATTACGGAAATTTTGCGGCCTTTGTAAGTACCGGTGAAGCCCAGCATACCGCGAACGTTGTTCACTTCACGGGCATCTTCAAGGAAAGTTTCAGCAATATACTTCGCACGCAGCGGGTCGCCTGGCATCAAAACTACGTCAGCGAAATCGCCCATTTCTGCATTAATGTGTGGGGTAGCCATTGTTTTATCCTTTTTGTGACATAACAAAGGCGGAGTCAACGCTCCGCCCAAATCCATCAGAACATGGCTTTGCCATATTCCATATCAGAAGTACCAAAATATTTTGCCAGAGTCTGGCCGATATCCGCGAAGGTTTCACGGTGACCCAATGAACCCGGTTTTACTTTCGGGCCGTAAACCAGTACCGGAATGTGTTCACGCGTGTGGTCAGTACCGGTCCAGGTCGGATCACAACCGTGGTCAGCAGTGAGGATCAGGATGTCGTCATCGCGCAGCAAAGACATCAGCTCCGGCAGACGGCGGTCGAACAGTTCCAGACCTGCGGCATAACCGGCGACGTCGCGACGGTGGCCCCAGGAAGAGTCGAAGTCAACGAAGTTGGTGAAGACGATAGTGTTATCACCCGCTTCTTTCATCTCTTTGATGGTGGCGTCAAACAGCGCGTCCAGGCCGGTTGCTTTCACTTTTTTGGTGATACCGCAGTTGGCGTAGATGTCGGCAATTTTACCGACAGAAACCACCTGGCCGTGTTTTTCATCAACCAGTTTCTGCAGCACGGTCGGTGCTGGCGGTTCAACAGCCAGATCGTGACGGTTACCGGTACGCTGGAAGTTACCGGCTTTGTCGCCGATAAACGGACGAGCGATAACACGACCGATGTTGTAGCCGCCGTTGGTCAGCTCTTCACGAGCGATTTCGCACAGTTCGTAGAGTTTGTCCAGACCGAAAGTTTCTTCATGGCAGGCAATCTGGAACACGGAGTCAGCGGAGGTATAGAAAATCGGCTTGCCGGTTTTCATGTGCTCTTCGCCCAGCTGATCCAGAATGACCGTACCGGAAGAGTGGCAGTTACCGAGGTAACCCGGCAGATTAGCGCGTTCAACCAGTTTATCCAGCAGCTCTTGCGGGAAGCTGTTTTCGTGATCGGAGAAGTATCCCCACTCAAACAGAACCGGGACACCGGCGATTTCCCAGTGACCAGACGGGGTATCTTTACCGGATGACATTTCGTGCGCCCATGCGTACGCGCCGATAACTTCAGCGTTGCCGTCCATTCCCGCCGGAATGAAACCGGTAGAACCTTCGTGTGCTTTCGCCAGCCCCAGACGGGTCAGATTTGGCAGATTGAGCGGGCCTTTACGACCGTTATCAGCTTCGCCTTTGGCACAAGCTTCTGCGATATGACCCAGGGTGTCAGCCCCGACGTCACCAAAGCGTTCTGCATCTTCTGTAGCGCCGATGCCGAATGAGTCCAGCACCATAATAAATGCACGTTTCATATGTTCTCCGTACTCAGTGCTTCAAATTTAAATGATCAGATCAGTATACCGTTATTCGCTGATACGGCGATAGACAGTTGGTGTGCTTTCCGGTGCTTTATCGGCAAGTTTAATTGCCGCTTTCACCGCTTTCGCCGCTTCCTGCCAGCTGTTTTCGTCTTTCGCGTGGATAACTGCCAGCGGACGCTGACCGTCTACCTGGTCGCCCAGACGCGCCATATCAGTAAAGCCGACGCTGTAATCGATGGTGTCAGATGCCTGACGGCGTCCGCCGCCCATTGCAACCACTGCCATCCCCAGCGCACGGGTATCCATTTCACTGACAAAACCTTCGGTATCAGCATAGACTGCTTTCGTCAGCATCGCTGTCGGTAGATACTTCGCGTAGTTCTCAACGAAGTCAGTCGGGCCTTTTTGTGCCGCTACCATACGACCAAAGACTTCTGCCGCTTTACCGTTGTCCAGCACCGCCTGCAATTTCGCGCGCGCTTCGGCGTCATCTTTCGCCAGTTTGCCGGAGATAAGCATCTCTACGCACAGCGCCATTGTGACATCAAACAGACGCGGGTTACGATACTCACCCGTCAGGAACTGCACCGCTTCACGAACTTCAACCGCGTTACCTGCACTGGAGGCCAGTACCTGATTCATATCGGTGAGCAGCGCGGTGGTACGCACGCCAGCGCCGTTAGCTACGCCAACAATCGCTTCGGCAAGGGCTTCAGAAAGTTCGTAGGTCGGCATAAACGCGCCGCTACCCACTTTCACGTCCATCACCAGCGCATCCAGACCTTCCGCCAGTTTCTTCGCCAGGATCGAGGCAGTGATCAGCGGGATGGAGTCCACGGTTGCGGTAATATCACGGGTCGCGTAGAAACGTTTATCCGCCGGAGCCAGTGAGCTGGTCTGACCGATAATCGCCACGCCGACGTCTTTAATAATTTCGCGGAAACGGTTGTCATCCGGGAAAATGTCGAAGCCAGGGATGGATTCCAGTTTGTCGAGCGTACCGCCAGTATGACCGAGGCCGCGACCGGAGATCATCGGAATATAGCCGCCACAGGCAGCGACCATCGGCCCCAACATCAGCGAAGTCACATCGCCGACACCGCCGGTCGAGTGTTTATCAACAATCGGGCCATTCAGATGCAGGCTTTTCCAGTCGAGAACGGTTCCTGAATCTCGCATCGCCATGGTCAGCGAGACACGCTCAGGCATTGTCATATCGTGGAAGAAAATGGTCATCGCGAGGGCGGCAATCTGCCCTTCGGAGATAGTGTTGTCGCGAATGCCGTTGATAAAGAAACGAATTTCTTCATCACTCAGCGCATGACCATCACGTTTTTTACGAATAATTTCTTGTGCGAGAAACAAGGTAACCTCCCGTGGAAAAGAGACGAGGTAATCGGGGAACCGGATGAGCATCGCTGCATCATCCGGCAAATCAAGCCTTAGTAGCTGCTGGCGCTCTTACCGTCGCCGTGGCCCAGAGCTTTCAGCAGGCTTGCCAGCAAGCTGGAAGCACCAAAGCGGTAGTGACGCGCATCAGCCCAGTCAGCACCGAACAGTTCATCTGCAATGGCGAGATATTTCTGCGCATCTTCCGCAGTACGCACGCCGCCCGCCGGTTTGAAACCAACGGTTTTTTCTACGCCCATATCGCGGATCACTTCCATCATGATGCGCGCGCTTTCCGGCGTCGCATTCACAGCCACTTTACCGGTAGAGGTTTTGATGAAGTCAGCACCCGCTTTGATGGAGATTTCAGACGCTTTACGGATCAGCGCTTCGTCTTTCAGTTCGCCGGTTTCAATAATCACTTTCAGCAGTACGTTCGCCGCAGCGCAAGCCTCTTTACAGGCTTTCACCAGGTCAAAACCAACCTGCTCGTTACCTGCCATCAGCGCACGGTACGGGAACACTACGTCAACTTCATCGGCACCGTAGGCGATTGCCGCACGGGTTTCTGCCAGCGCGATTTCGATGTCATCGTTACCGTGTGGGAAGTTAGTTACCGTAGCGATACGGATTTCCGGGGTGCCCTGCTCTTTCAGCGTTTTGCGAGCAATTGGGATAAAGCGAGGATAGATACAGATAGCGGCGGTATTGCCGACCGGAGTTTTGGCCTGATGACACAGGGCGATCACTTTCTCATCGGTGTCGTCGTCATTCAGGGTGGTCAGGTCCATCAATTTCAGTGCACGCAGGCTGCTTGCTTTCAGATCAGTCATTTCATTCTCCTGGCTTGTCGCCAATAAAATTCACCTTGCGAGTTTGTTAGTATTCTAACATCTACTCCGCAACACACTTCGATGTACATCACAATTAAGGAAATCTACTTACAAGTTTGCATCACTGTAATGCGATCTGGTTCAAATAATTCACTTTCAAATGAATGCGTCAGTGGTGGCAAACGCATCAGGATCAAAGTGAACATCACGAAACTTCTTACAATGGCGCATCACCTTCGGCATAAAAGGAAAAGAAGATGCCCACTTCTCATGAAAATGCACTGCAACAACGTTGCCAGCAAATTGTCACCAGCCCGGTACTTAGCCCGGAGCAGAAGCGCCATTTTCTGGCACTGGAAGCAGAAAACAATCTGCCTTACCCCGCGTTGCCTGTCGAAGCCCGCCGCGCGCTGGATGAGGGGGTAATCTGCGATATGTTTGAAGGTCATGCGCCGTACAAACCGCGCTATGTCTTACCCGATTACGCCCGTTTTCTGGCGCACGGTTCCGAATGGCTGGAGCTGGAAGGCGCGAAAGACCTTGATGACGCACTCTCTCTGCTGACCATTCTTTACCACCATGTACCGTCGGTCACATCGATGCCGGTCTACCTGGGGCAACTGGATGCGTTGTTGCAACCGTATGTTAGAATTCTAACACAAGACGAGATCGATATTCGAATAAAACGTTTCTGGCGTTACCTCGACAGAACCCTGCCAGACGCCTTTATGCATGCTAATATCGGCCCGTCTGATTCGCCCATTACCCGTGCGATATTACGTGCAGACGCAGAGCTGAAGCAGGTTTCACCGAACCTGACCTTTATCTACGATCCTGATATCACCCCTGATGACCTGCTGCTGGAAGTGGCGAAAAACATCTGTGAATGTAGCAAACCGCACATCGCCAACGGGGTCCGGTGCATGATAAAATTTTCACAAAAGGGGGCTACGGGATTGTGAGCTGTTACAACTCACTGCCGCTGGCGGGTGGTGGCAGCACGCTGGTACGCCTTAACCTGAAAGCCATTGCCGAGCGCAGCGAATCGCTGGATGACTTCTTTACGCGCACTCTACCGCACTACTGCCAACAGCAGATCGCCATCATCGATGCGCGGTGTGAATTCCTCTATCAACAATCACACTTCTTTGAGAATAGCTTCCTGGTGAAAGAAGGGCTGATTAACCCTGAACGTTTTGTGCCGATGTTTGGCATGTATGGGCTGGCGGAAGCGGTTAACTTGCTGTGTGAAAAAGAAGGGATTGCCGCACGCTACGGTAAAGAGGCCGCCGCAAATGAAGTGGGTTATCGCATTAGCGCGCAACTGGCGGAGTTTGTCGCCAATACCCCCGTGAAATATGGCTGGCAAAAACGCGCCATGTTACACGCACAGTCGGGGATAAGTTCCGATATCGGCACCACGCCGGGCGCGCGTTTGCCGTATGGTGATGAGCCAGATCCGATTACCCATCTGCAAACTGTCGCCCCGCATCATGCTTATTATTATTCCGGCATCAGCGACATTCTGACGCTCGACGAAACCATCAAACGTAATCCGCAGGCGCTGGTACAGCTTTGCCTCGGTGTCTTTAAAGCCGGAATGCGTGAATTTACCGCCAATGTCAGCGGTAACGATCTGGTTCGCGTTACCGGTTATATGGTGCGTTTGTCGGATTTAGAAAAATATCGCGCCGAAGGTTCACGCACCAACACTACCTGGCTGGGAGAAGAAGCCGCACGCAACACTCGTATTCTGGAACGCCAGCCGCGCGTGATAAGCCATGAACAGCAGATGCGCTTTAGTCAGTAAGATTATCCCCTTCTCCTGCGTTGACGGGCCAGGCAGTCGTCTGGCTCTGTTTTTGCAGGGCTGCAATCTGCGCTGCAAAAACTGTCACAATCCGTGGACGATGGGGCGCTGTAATGATTGCGGAGAGTGCGTGCCGCAGTGTCTGCATCAGGCGTTGCAGATTGTCGACGGCAAAGTGGCGTGGAGCGCGGCTGTCTGCGAGCAATGTGATACCTGCCTGAAGATGTGTCCGCAACATGCTACGCCAATGGCGCAATCCATGAGCGTGGACGAGGTGCTTAACCATGTCCGCAAAGCGGTTCTGTTTATTGAAGGGATAACGGTAAGCGGCGGCGAAGCCACGACCCAGTTGCCGTTTGTGGTGGCGCTGTTTACTGCCATCAAAAACGATCCGCAACTGTGCCATCTCACCTGCCTCGTGGACAGTAACGGCATGTTGAGCGAAACCGGCTGGGAAAAATTGCTCCCGGTGTGTGACGGCGCAATGCTCGATCTCAAAGCGTGGGGGAGCGAATGTCATCAACAATTAACCGGACGCGATAATCAGCAGATCAAGCGCAGCATCTGTTTGCTGGCAGAGCGCGGTAAGCTGGCGGAACTGCGTTTGCTGGTAATCCCTGGCCAGGTGGATTATTTGCAACACATCGAAGAACTGGCGGCGTTAATCAAGGGACTTGGCGATGTTCCGGTACGCCTGAACGCGTTTCATGCCCACGGCGTGTATGGCGAGGCGCAAAGCTGGCCGAGCGCCACGCCGGAGGATGTGGAACAACTGGCTGATGCGTTATGGGAGCGCGGGGTGAGCCGGTTAATATTTCCGGCGCTATATTTGTGACATGCCGGATACGGCCTACGGATCGGCACAGACCTGTAGGCATGATAAGACGCGTCAAGCGTCGCATCAGGCATTGTGCGCCAGCTGCCGGATGCGGCGTGAACGCCTTATCCGGCCTACGGTTCGGCACAGACTTGTAGGCATGATAAGACGCGTCAGCGTCGCATCAGGCATTGTGCGCCAACGGCCGGATGCGGCGTAAACGCCTTGTCCGGCCTACGGCACGTTAAACAACGTATAGGTGTTATTAAGCAACACTTCGGCAATCTCATCCGCGGGTTCCGGGCGTAACTCGCACAGCACGGCAAACACACGGGCGGCCTGTTCAGGGCGATTAGGCTGCCCCTGAAAACCATTGAGCGGCATATCTGGTGCGTCGGTCTCCAGCAACAACGATGCCAGCGGCAGCTTTGCGATGACATCGCGGGTTTTACTGGCGCGTGGATAGGTGATAGTCCCGCCTACGCCAATTTTGTAGCCCAGTTGCACAAACCGTTCGGCCTGTTGCAGGCTGCCGGAAAAACCATGAACCACGCCAGTGCACGGTAAATCGTGGCGTTTAAGATGCATCGCCAGTTTGTCGTGCGTGCGTCGTGAATGCAGGATCACCGGCAGATCGTAGCGTTTCGCCAGTTTCAGTTGTTCGTCGAGTAACCACTGCTGCCTCTCAAATTGCGGATCGTCGCCAAAGAGATCCAGACCGATCTCCCCCACCGCCACCACCTTCGCCGGATGCCTTTCCAGTGCCTGCTGTAGCTGATCAAGAGACACATCGCTATGTTTTTCCAACATACCAGGATGCAAGCCCAATGCGGCATACAGCGGTTGATATTTTTCCGCTAACGCCTGCACGCGGGCAAAATTTTCCGCCTCTGTCGCCGGAACAATGATCTTGCCTACGCCCGCTTGTGCCGCGCGTTGCAGGCTGGCCTCTTCATCGCCACTAAACGGCGGGAAATCAAAATGGCAGTGGGTGTCGATAAAACGGCAAATCAAGCCAGATCCTCATTGTTAAATGTCGGGTCGTTCGCCTGCGGAGCGTCGCTCACTTCGGCAACCAGCGTATCGTTGGCGACTGGCGCAGGCGGAATAACGATCGACTCCGGCGTCACCACCGGCACCAGATGGCGGCTCAGCGGCGCTTTTTCAGTCAATAATTTACCGACCGTTGCCAGAAAATAACGCCCGCATAAACGTCCAAGTTTATAGTCTTCACGCAGCGCCGGAATCCGACTGCCGAGCGCGATACTATGCAATGGCTTCGGCGGATAAATTTCGAATATCCGCAGCTGGCCCGGTGGTTTCTCAATAAATTGCTGAATCTCACGATAGCTTGTTTCATGATGCTGCACCAGATTGACCAGCGGCTGCAGGCTACTGTCACCCAGCCAGCGTTCCATGCGTTTGAACCACTGCGGCGTGTAGTACATTTGTGACGGCACAGTGCGGATGACGACCAACGTTTTTGCTCCCTGCCTTGCCGCCTCTTTAACCGGGATCGCATCACTAATCCCACCATCCAGGTAGTTAATACCTTCCAGCGACACTCCGCTACGATAAAAGCCAGGTATCGCACTGGAGGCGCGAATCACATCCAGCCAGTTTTGTTTAGTTGGCAAAAAGTAATTCGGCGCATAGTCATCCTGACGACAGGCGCACATATAAAACGATTTGCCGCTGTCAAATAACCGCGCTGCGGTATCCATTTGCAACGGCATCTGGCTTGCGGTGGCCTCCACCAGCCAATCGAGATCGATAAGATTTCCTCCACGGACAAAGCGCAATGGATCGAAAAATTCGCGTTTTGTGGTGTAACGCATGATGACTTTGCGCGCGTAACCGGGCTGATTGCAGATATACGCCGAGAGGTTCTGCGCCCCGGCAGATGTGCCGAGATAAAGATCGAAAGGATTAAACTGCGCGCGCATAAACTCATCCAGCACGCCAGCCGTGAAAATTCCACGTTGTCCGCCGCCTTCGCACACCAGAGCAATCCGTCCAGGCTGGAACGGCCTTAGCGACAACGGCGCAATATTACCAAGCGTTACAGGTATTCGCTGCCCCACCTCTGCCTTCCTGTTTTTGTTGTGAAAGAATGACAAAGTAACGCAATTTATTATTCGCTAAAACCGCAAAAGCCAGTCCGCTGGACTGGCTTTGGATAAAATTTTCTTAATGGTCTGAAATCTAGGGTCGTTTTCGGCCCATGAACAAACTCACCAGGAACAGAATAATCCCGACGACAAAGACAATTTTAGCTGCGCCTGCAGCAGTACCGGCCAGACCACCAAACCCAAGTGCGGCGGCGATTAACGCGATAACCAGAAATATGATGCCCCAACGAAACATAAGCGTCTCCTTTACCATAGTTAATGTCACCGCTTGATATGAGCGTGAAAATCACTCAATGCGATATTTTTAGTGTGGTGCACATCGCGCCTCCCGACAAAGTTCGGGAGGTCGAATTACGACGAATTACTTAGTTTTCAGATCATTTTTAACGCTTTTCACACCATCTACCGCTTTGGCGATACTTTCAGCACGGTCGCTCTGTGCCTGAGAATCTACGGTACCGGAGAGCTGGACCACGCCATCGGTGGTTTCAACTTTCACATGACGGGAAGGGACAATGTCATCTGCCAGCAGTTTGGCTTTGATTTCACTGGTAGTGGCGGTGTCACCCGCGTAGCCTTTCACAGAGCCTTCTTTAGCGTCGCGAACGTGCAGTTTGTCGCTGACAGAGGTCACGCCCTCAACACCTTTCGCCACTTTCACCGCCTCTTCGGCCTGAGCCTGGCTTTCAACGAAACCGCTCAGGGTCACGACTTTTTGATCGGTTTTGACAGAGATATCGGTGCTCTTGATGTTGTCATGATCCACCAGGGCCGCCTTCACTTTCGCGGTGATGGCGCTGTCATCCATGAAATTACCGACTTTATTCATAGAGCTATCGACTTTTTGCCCTGCGCTTTCATTGGTAGTCTGCGCGTTGTTTTCCGCGTAGGCAGAGCCGGTCGCGACGGCAGAGGTCAACATTACAGCCAGCAGAGTTTTCGAAATCTTCAGTCTTGTCATAGTCATCGATTTATTCCTGTATGTTTGCTCGTAATTTGAGCCTGGCAACACGAGGTTGCATTGCTGAATAGGGAGAGACTTCACCCTCTACAGAAGTCAATGGTCGCCATCACAAAAGCGATGGGTGATAAATAACGACCATTACAGCCTCTGAATCAGTTATTAATATCGGTAGAATGACAATCGACGGCTTTAGATACTGATATCTACGCATTGAACGGTATTTAACGCCATCAGAAATGTCATTACTTTGTTAAATATAGATCACAATTTTGAAACCGCTCGGGATATCAGCTAAAACATAAGCAAAAGTGAATGTTTTAAGAACATTCCGTAAGCGGCTAATAAGGAAGGGAAATTGACAGGGCGCAGCGGCTACCGCGCCCTGGAGGCAAGAATTAATGCTCGCGGGTCTGGTGGAACTGAACGTCCGGATAACGTTCCTGCGCCAGGCGCAGATTGACCATGCTGGTAGCGATGTAAGCGAGGTTATCGCCGCCATCAAGCGCCAGTTGGCTTTCGTTCTTACGCTTGAACTCTTCGAATTTCTTCGCGTCCGCACATTCTACCCAGCGGGCGGTGGCAACGTTGACTGACTCATACACTGCTTCAACGTTGTATTCGCTCTTCAGGCGCGCTACCACCACATCAAACTGCAGCACACCAACCGCGCCAACGATCAGATCGTTGTTGGAGATCGGACGGAACACCTGCACCGCCCCCTCTTCGGAAAGCTGTACCAGCCCTTTGAGCAGCTGTTTTTGCTTCAGCGGATCTTTCAGGCGGATACGACGGAACAGTTCTGGCGCGAAGTTCGGAATACCGGTGAACTTCATCATCTCACCCTGGGTAAAGGTATCGCCGATCTGAATGGTGCCGTGATTGTGCAGGCCGAGGATATCGCCCGGATACGCTTCTTCAACGTGCGAACGGTCGCCTGCCATAAAGGTCAGCGCGTCGGAGATCACCACATCTTTCGCGGTGCGCACCTGGCGCAGCTTCATGCCTTTTTCATATTTACCGGATACCACGCGCATAAACGCCACGCGGTCGCGGTGTTTCGGGTCCATGTTGGCCTGAATTTTAAATACGAAGCCGGTAAATTTATCTTCGCTCGCTTCTACGGTACGGGTATCGGTCTGACGCGGCATCGGCGCAGGCGCCCACTCCACCAGGCCATCCAGCATATGATCGACGCCGAAGTTACCCAGCGCAGTACCAAAGAATACCGGGGTGATTTCGCCCGCAAGGAACAGCTCTTTGTCGAACTCATTAGACGCGCCTTTCACCAGCTCCAGTTCGTCACGCAGCTGCTGTGCCAGATCTTCACCAACCGCAGCGTCGAGATCCGGGTTATTCAGCCCTTTAACAATGCGGACTTCCTGAATGGTGTGGCCTTTACCGCTCTGATAGAGATAGGTTTCATCTTTATAAAGGTGGTAAACGCCTTTAAACAGCTTGCCGCAGCCAATCGGCCAGGTGATCGGTGCGCAGCCGATTTTCAGCTCGTTCTCAACTTCATCGAGCAGTTCCATCGGGTCGCGGATATCACGGTCAAGTTTGTTCATAAAGGTGAGGATCGGCGTATCGCGCAGACGGGTAACTTCCATCAGCTTACGGGTACGATCTTCTACACCTTTTGCGGCGTCGATAACCATCAGGCAGCAGTCCACCGCCGTCAGGGTACGATAGGTATCTTCCGAGAAGTCTTCGTGCCCCGGGGTATCGAGCAAGTTAACCAGGCAGTCGTGATACGGAAACTGCATCACAGACGTAGTGATGGAGATCCCACGCTGCTTTTCCATCTCCATCCAGTCCGACTTAGCGTGCTGGTTAGAGCCACGGCCTTTTACTGTACCGGCGGTCTGAATGGCCTGTCCGAACAGCAGCACCTTCTCGGTGATGGTAGTCTTACCGGCGTCCGGGTGAGAAATAATGGCAAAAGTGCGGCGCTTCGCCACCTCTTGCAAATAAGGAGACAACGTCATAATTCTTTCTTCTTGAGTAAGCGGCATCGCGCCGCGCTTGTTGAAAACGAAAAATTGCGGCTATTTTACCCATCAACGGGGGGGAGGCAATCAGTGTTTACACAGGAGCTGCTCCAGTTCGTGCAACGAAGAAACGGTCCAGGTGGGCGCGATGCCTTCTGGTTGCTCGCGATTGTGCGCATTCAGCCAGCAGGTCGCAAGCCCGGCGTTGATGCCACCGAGAATATCGGACTCAGCAGTGTCGCCAACCATCAGCACGCGTGAACGGTCAGGATTGCCCGCCTGTTCCAGCGCATAATCGAAAATTTTCTTATTCGGTTTGGCAACGCCAACTTCTTCGGAAATCACCAGCAAATCGAAGTAATCACGCAGGCCCGTGCGTTCCAGACGTACCTGTTGCAAGGCGCTAAAGCCGTTGGTGATGATGCCGATTTTGGCGTTGCCACGAATGGCGTTAAGCAGGGAAACCGCCCCCGGCAACGGCGTACAGATTTCCGCCATCGCATTAATAAAGGCCTCGTTGAGTTTACCCGGTTCGACGTTCAGCCGTTCGGCCCAGCTCTCAAACCGCCCGTGCTGAAGCTGTAATGAAGTGATCGCGCCGTTTTGATAATCCACCCACAGTGGCTTGTTAACGGCCTGATAGTCCTGAAAATCTTCAGCGGTAAAGGTGACGCTGTAATCAAGAAACATCCGCTGCAGGCCGGTGAATGAGTCAAAGGTAAACAGCGTTTCATCGGCATCAAAGAAAATCCAGTCCCACTTCATTATTCCACCTTGTCTTACATACTGATTGGTAACGCCATGATGATGGCGTCTTCGCGACCGTCCGTGGTGGGGTAGTAATTGCGGCGAATCGTCGCCTCGTTAAAGCCTAAACTTTCGTACAGGGCAATGGCGGCAGCATTTGAGGCACGGACTTCCAGCCATAGCGTCGCCACGCCGCGTTTTTCCAGTTCGTCGATCAGATGTTCCAGCAGCACCCTTCCCAGTCCCTGACGCTGATAGTCAGGATCGACCGCAATATTGAACAATGTAGCTTCATCCAGCACCACTTGCGTAATCGCAAACGCCGCCATTTTGCCGTTTTGCGTTAACTGAAAGTTGAGATAGCGCTCGCCCTGATTACTGGCAAAGGTTTTTTCACTCCACGGAAAGGCGTGGGCGCGTTGTTCAATGTGGTAAGCCGCTGGTAAATCAGTCGTTTCGAGGGAAGAAATCGTGTTCATATGTGCAAATTTGTTGCCATAACGCGGCGCGTGCCGTTGGGTTTGCCCGTAATTCGGTGAGCGCCGGTGATGCCACCTGAGCGCCTTCCAGTGATAGCGGTTCGTCAGTACCCAACCGCCAGCTGTTGCAGCGACTGCCTTGCGGCAGCATCGCGATTTTTTCTGGCGTCAGTTGCAGCACTTGATCGGGGCTGACGGTTAACGCACGCAGAACATCGCTCACCAGAGGATCGGTCAGGGCGGGAAGATCGTTTGCCACCATCACCAGACGGACGTGTGGCGGGATCGCAATGGCAATCTCCCCCTGCAACGCGCCAGGGCGACGCAGCGACCACTGGGTAATGCCCAGTTGCTGTAACTGCCAGTCTCGTCGGGATGTCATAGCGAATCGCTCCTGTTGTCAGGGGCGCAAATATAGCAAATTCGTCGATACCGCGCCAACATATGGCTATAATCGCCGCCAGTATCAATTGAGGAGCATTCCATGTCTGCATTTACCCCGGCAAGTGAAGTCTTGCTGCGTCACAGTGATGATTTCGAACAAAGCCGTATTCTGTTTGCCGGAGACTTACAGGATGACCTGCCCGCGCGTTTAGATACCGCGGCCAGCCGTGCTCATACCCAGCAATTCCACCACTGGCAGGTGTTAAGCCGCCAGATGGGGGATAACGCCCGTTTTAGTCTGGTCGCCACGGCGAATGATGCCGCAGATTGCGATACGCTGATTTACTACTGGCCGAAGAACAAACCGGAAGCCCAGTTCCAGTTGATGAATTTACTTTCTCTGCTTCCGGTGGGCACGGATATTTTTGTCGTTGGCGAGAACCGCAGCGGCGTGCGCAGCGCCGAGCAGATGCTGGCCGATTATGCGCCGTTGAATAAGGTAGACAGCGCCCGTCGCTGCGGCCTCTATTTTGGTCGTCTGGAAAAGCAGCCGGTATTTGATGCCAATAAATTCTGGGGCGAATACAGCGTCGATGGCTTGACGGTCAAAACACTGCCGGGCGTGTTTAGCCGCGACGGTCTGGATGTCGGCAGTCAGTTGCTGCTCTCGACGCTAACTCCACACACGAAAGGTAAAGTGCTGGATGTCGGCTGCGGCGCGGGAGTGCTTTCCGTTGCTTTTGCGCGCCATTCACCGAAGATCCGCCTCACTCTGTGTGATGTTTCTGCACCAGCGGTAGAAGCCAGTCGCGCAACACTTGCTGCCAACAGTGTTGAAGGTGAAGTCTTTGCCAGCAACGTCTTTTCCGAGGTGAAAGGTCGCTTTGATATGATAATCTCCAACCCGCCGTTCCACGATGGGATGCAAACCAGCCTGGATGCCGCGCAAACGCTGATTCGCGGCGCGGTGCGTCATCTTAATAGTGGCGGCGAGCTGCGAATTGTAGCGAACGCCTTCCTGCCTTACCCGGACGTGCTGGATGAGACATTTGGTTTCCACGAAGTGATTGCGCAAACCGGGCGCTTCAAGGTGTATCGCGCCATTATGACCCGCCAGGCGAAGAAAGGTTGAGTATCTGATATATGTCGCCGCATACCGTGTCGGATGCGGCGTACACGCCTTATCTGACCGACAAACGAATTATCCACAATCCGCTGATGGATATTTTTCCAGCAATTACACCTCTGTCGATAATTAACTATTGACGAAAAGCTGAAAACCACTAGAATGCGCCTCCGTGGTAGCAATTCTTTTTAAGAATTGATGGTATGCGAAGGTGGCGGAATTGGTAGACGCGCTAGCTTCAGGTGTTAGTGTCCTTACGGACGTGGGGGTTCAAGTCCCCCCCCTCGCACCAAAAACCACGTTGATATTGCTCGCACTGGGCGAAGGTGGCGGAATTGGTAGACGCGCTAGCTTCAGGTGTTAGTGTTCTTACGGACGTGGGGGTTCAAGTCCCCCCCCTCGCACCAAACGAGGCGATATCAAAAAAAGTAAGATGACTGTGCGAAGGTGGCGGAATTGGTAGACGCGCTAGCTTCAGGTGTTAGTGTCCTTACGGACGTGGGGGTTCAAGTCCCCCCCCTCGCACCAATTATCTTTACTTCTTTTCTTGTCTCGTCACTGTTTTATCACCCCTGATTCAAATTCATTATCATCAGCATGATGCCAGCAATAAGCGCCAGGCACGATGGTAGCAAAACGTAATGCCGTAACTGTTTGTGATACAGCATCACCGGCGTCAATACCAATCCCATCAGAATGACAATCCGCCATTGATCCGGCGATAAATCCGCATACATCAGCCCTGCAATCAGCAATCCCGGCAGCAACACTCCCCAGCCACTGCCCAGCGTACGTTGCAACATGGTTTCATCTCTTTCATTGATAATGATAACTAATATCATATGATAATTTTTATCATTTGCAAGCCAGAGAAATCCCTTGCTATCGGGTAAACCTATCGATAGGATTAGCAATAATTATCATTTAGATTACTATCACGATTATGGCCTATCGTTCCGCACCGCTCTATGAAGATGTTATCTGGCGAACGCATCTCCAGCCGCAGGATGCTGGGCTTGCACAAGCCGTGCGGGCGACGATCGCCGAACATCGTGAACATTTGCTGGAGTTTATCCGCCTGGATGAACCCGCCCCACTTAACGCCATGACGCTGGCGCAATGGTCATCACCTAATGCGCTAAGTTCTCTACTCGCGGTCTATTCCGATCATATCTACCGCAACCAACCTTTGATGATCCGCGAAAACAAACCGCTGATCTCACTGTGGGCGCAATGGTATATCGGCCTGATGGCACCACCATTAATGCTGGCGCTGCTGACTCAGGAAAAAGCATTAGATGTGTCGCCGGAACATGTCCACGTTGAGTTTCACGAAACCGGACGCGCCGCCTGTTTCTGGGTCGATGTGTGTGAAGATAAAAACGCAACACTACATTCGCCGCAGCAGCGAATGGAAACGTTAATCAGCCAGGCGCTGGTTCCGGTTGTGCAGGCACTAGAAGCAACGGGAGAGATTAACGGCAAACTTATCTGGAGCAATACAGGTTATTTGATCAACTGGTATCTGACTGAGATGAAACAGCTGCTCGGCGAGGCGACGGTTGAATCGCTGCGCTATGCCCTCTTTTTTGAGAAAACGCTTACTACCGGTGAAGATAATCCACTCTGGCGTACCGTGGTGCTACGCGACGGCCTGCTGGTGCGCCGCACTTGCTGCCAGCGTTATCGCTTACCGGATGTGCAGCAATGTGGCGATTGTACGCTGAAATGAAAGCACTGCCGGGGAAGTAAACCCGGCATCATGCGGATTAATAAGGATGCAACACATTACTTGTTTCGCAATGCCGCATACATAACAGAATATCTGCGGCCTCCAACAACCCTGCATCAGAACTGACGCCCAGTTTCGACATCACATTAAATTTATGTGCACGGATCGTTTTAATATTGCGTTTAAGCTGCTCGGCAATTTGTGTCATTGAGTAGCCACGCGACATAAAGCGCAATATTTCTCTCTCCGTCGGGCTTAACGTCCGGCTTTGGTTAATGTACCACTGATTGTTCAGTCGATCGGTCGCCTGACGTACACCATTTAATGACAAAAAGAGTTCCTGATGAAAAATCTCCAGCGTTGACGCTTTACTTAATACACCGTCCAGCGGTGATGGCGATAATGAACCAATCAGCCGAGCTTCAATATCATCATCCGCAATAACTAAACGCCGGGTACGCGGAAACTTAATCGCCAGTTCAGTCAGGCAGGATAATCCCTCTCTGCGCGCACTTCTCATGGCAGAAAAAGAAAAAATGACCGCTGCAAACGAGATCCGCGACATGGCATCCTGAAATGACTCCTGACTGGTATAGGTATGGAGCTTATAAGGGTTACCTGCAAACTTTCTGAATAAACTCTCAATACCGATACTACTCATGACGCATTTTTCTATGAGTGCGACATTTCTCTTCTTAATTCGGCTGTGTTCCATTCTGCGGCATCTCCATAAACAGAAGGCAAGTTAAGTTCTCTTGCACCCTGCGCGCTATTTATCCATGCATACATTTCAGCGTTGCTGTGAATTGCCAGTCGACGCATCGCACTGTTTTTTTGGGCGCTAATAGTTTTATTACTTTTCTTAAGCAATGAAGCTATCTGGTTGATGCCCCATCCTTTACCTAATAGCCGCAGTACCTTGCGCTCTGAAAGAGTGAGAATGACGGAGCGATAGCTAAAATCATGAGTTTCAGTCATTGCCGGAGAGGTCAGCATGGCGCTGATACGCTCTGAGTGCGTATTGCCGGAACGTACGGTCTTGACCAGATTCTCAATGGGTTCAACATCAGACAATAACGTCGCCGTAGGGCACATGAGCAATTCTACTGCCTGGGAATACCAGGAGCGTGACACCATGAAAACCCAGTGAATTTCCCGATATTGTGAGATTAAAGAGTAATAATGCTCACAAACGGAACGTGGATCTTCACTTTCACCGGCTAAATCAGCAATGACTAATCCGGAACGACGTAATTGTAATAAGGTAAGGTCCTCCGCAGAGGCGCTGGATATTATTTCATATTCAGGGAAGTGAGTCCTCATGACCTCTTTTAACCCTGCTTGCATAACAGGTATTTTACTGATAACAATTCCATTTTTGCAGCATCCTGGCAACATATTTCCTCCACATCCACTGTCTAAAAATCATGATGGTTTATTCAAGGTATTCATTCCTTAAATATTTCCAGCAAATTAATAGATTAAGCGAATAAATTATCCTTAGCATTCACTTTCATATCAGCATACTCCTGCTGCACAACAACTCCACTGCATGTGTCAGAAGGTTAGCATCAAATGATAACCTGGTGAAATAGCCTGGAGACATTTAAAATATCTACATTAAGTTGTTAGAAATACTTAATGAAAAACAGAAATCTCATTCATTTAATTTATAATTAAATGATATCTCTTCCCGCAGAGTGCGGGAATCACACAATCAATATTTATTCAATAAAATCTGATGGTTTTAACTTGTTAACATTAAAAAACGCGCCCAGCTATCTATTATCCTGACTCGTAAAGGCCAAATAACAAATTCATTATAGTGATAATATTCATGCGATAGTTTGTTTACGGCGAGAGATAATTCGCTTTTTATCACCGAGCATCTCCCGATAACCAGGATTAATCAGCGCAATTTTGATCTTAACCTACCGCAAAACAACCGTGCTTCATGATACAAATGGATTCTCATTATCTGAACAATACGCAGCACGTCTATGACAAAGGGCGAGTTATGCAAACTGAGCAACAGCGAGCCGTAACACGGCTTTGTATCCAGTGTGGATTATTTCTTTTGCAACATGGTGCGGAAAGCGCGTTGGTCGATGAACTTTCCTCACGACTGGGTCGGGCGTTGGGAATGGACAGCGTCGAAAGTTCTATCTCTTCGAACGCCATCGTGCTGACAACCATTAAAGATGGGCAATGCCTGACATCGACACGTAAAAATCACGATCGCGGCATTAATATGCATGTGGTGACTGAAGTCCAGCACATTGTAATTCTGGCGGAGCATCATCTGCTGGATTACAAAGGCGTAGAGAAACGATTTAGCCAAATTCAGCCATTACGTTACCCAAGATGGCTGGTAGCCTTAATGGTTGGCCTTTCCTGCGCCTGTTTCTGTAAACTCAATAAAGGTGGCTGGGATGGTGCCGTCATCACCTTCCTGGCCAGTACGGCCGCGATGTATATCCGCCAGCTGCTGGCACAACGTCATCTTCATCCACAGATCAACTTTTGCCTCACCGCTTTCGCCGCCACCACCATTTCCGGATTGCTTTTGCAACTTCCCACTTTCAGCAATACCCCCACCATTGCGATGGCCGCCAGCGTTCTGCTGCTGGTGCCGGGCTTTCCGTTGATAAATGCCGTCGCCGATATGTTTAAAGGCCACATCAATACCGGACTGGCACGCTGGGCAATCGCCAGTCTGCTGACACTGGCTACCTGTGTCGGCGTAGTAATGGCACTGACGATTTGGGGGCTACGCGGATGGGTGTGATCGAATTTCTGTTAGCGTTGGCGCAGGATATGATCCTCGCCGCCATTCCTGCGGTCGGCTTTGCGATGGTGTTCAACGTTCCCGTTCGAGCGTTACGCTGGTGTGCGCTGCTTGGTGCGATAGGTCATGGTTCCCGAATGATCTTAATGACCAGCGGGTTGAATATTGAGTGGTCAACTTTTATGGCTTCTATGCTGGTCGGCACCATTGGTATTCAATGGTCGCGCTGGTATCTGGCGCATCCGAAAGTGTTTACCGTGGCGGCTGTTATCCCTATGTTCCCTGGCATATCAGCTTATACCGCAATGATTTCGGCGGTAAAAATCAGCCAGCTAGGTTACAGCGAACCGTTGATGATTACCCTGTTAACCAACTTTCTTACAGCTTCATCGATTGTTGGTGCGTTATCCATCGGTCTTTCCATTCCTGGATTATGGTTGTACCGCAAGCGCCCTCGCGTATAAAATTGCCTCACTTAAAGCACGCGGATGAGAGACAGCCTCCTCTCCTCCGTGTGTTACTATAAAAGTTATCTCCCTTCTCGTTCATCGTTCCATATTTGAGAAACAGTATGTCTTCCAGAGTTTTGACCCCGGACGTCGTTGGTATTGACGCCCTGGTACACGATCACCAAACCGTTCTGGCAAAAGCTGAAGGCGGTGTGGTTGCCGTATTTGCTAACAATGCTCCGGCGTTTTATGCCATCACTCCTGCACGCCTGGCTGAACTGCTGGCGCTGGAAGAAAAGCTGGCGCGTCCGGGAAGTGACGTGGCCCTGGACGATCAACTCTATCAGGAACCGCAAACCGCTCCCGTTGCCGTACCCATGGGGAAATTTGCCATGTATCCGGACTGGCAACCCGATGCCGACTTTATCCGCCTGGCGGCGCTATGGGGCGTGGCACTAAGAGAGCCGGTGACCGCCGAAGAACTGGCGTCATTCATTGCCTACTGGCAGGCGGAAGGCAAAGTCTTTCACCATGTGCAGTGGCAACAAAAACTGGCGCGCAGCCTGCAAATCGGTCGTGCCAGCAACGGCGGACTGCCGAAACGAGATGTGAATACGGTCAGTGAACCTGACAGCCAAATTCCACCAGGATTCAGAGGGTAACGATGAAAAACGTTGGCGACTTGATGCAACGCCTGCAAAAAATGATGCCTGCCCATATCAAACCTGCTTTCAAAACGGGTGAAGAACTACTGGCCTGGCAGAAAGAACAAGGGGCGATCCGCTCCGCCGCTCTCGAACGTGAAAATCGGGCGATGAAAATGCAGCGCACCTTTAACCGCTCCGGTATTCGTCCACTGCATCAGAACTGCTCCTTTGAGAACTATCGCGTTGAGTGTGAAGGGCAAATGAATGCGTTAAGCAAAGCGCGCCAGTATGTCGAAGAGTTTGACGGCAACATCGCCAGCTTCATCTTTTCTGGTAAGCCAGGAACCGGCAAAAACCATCTGGCGGCGGCAATCTGCAACGAGCTGCTGCTACGCGGTAAATCCGTATTGATCATCACCGTGGCCGATATTATGTCGGCGATGAAAGATACCTTCAGGAATAGCGGTACCAGCGAAGAACAACTGCTTAACGATCTGAGTAACGTTGATCTGCTGGTGATCGATGAGATCGGCGTGCAGACCGAATCGAAATACGAAAAAGTGATCATTAACCAGATCGTCGATCGCCGCTCTTCTTCCAAACGCCCAACCGGGATGCTGACCAACAGTAATATGGAAGAGATGACCAAGTTGCTGGGCGAACGCGTGATGGACCGTATGCGCCTGGGTAACAGTTTGTGGGTGATCTTCAACTGGGATAGCTACCGTAGCCGTGTAACAGGTAAAGAGTATTAATCCCCGTTTCTGGCGGTATACTGCGACACAATTCAACCTTGAGTAATGATGATGAAAACTATTAAACATCTTCTGTGCTGTGCCATTGCCGCCAGCGCATTAATTTCCACCGGGGTGCATGCTGCGTCCTGGAAAGATGCGCTCTCCAGCGCCGCCAGCGAACTTGGCAACCAAAACAACACGACACAGGAAGGCGGTTGGTCGCTCGCGTCATTAACTAACTTGCTTAGCAGCGGGAACCAGGCCTTAAGCGCAGATAACATGAACAACGCCGCAGGCATTCTGCAATACTGCGCGAAGCAAAAGCTGGCTTCGGTAACCGATGCCGAAAACATCAAGAATCAGGTACTGGAAAAACTGGGCCTGAACAGTGAAGAGCAAAAAGAAGACACCAACTATCTGGATGGCATTCAGGGTTTGCTGAAAACCAAAGATGGTCAGCAACTCAATCTGGATAATATTGGAACGACTCCGCTGGCAGAAAAGGTGAAAACCAAAGCCTGCGATCTGGTGTTAAAGCAGGGGCTGAACTTCATTTCCTGAACCGCGAAACGCCGCGTTTTAGCTGTTACCCGGCTGACGCGGCTCTCTCCTGCCCTTTTCCCTGCTCCTGGACGGTTTTACCCCTGTTACACGGGAAGCGACCGCGATCAAAAAAGTCTGTTTATAAACTAATTCCTAACAACATCGCATTTTTTTGACACTAGAATTGCAGCAATATGGCGACGCCATTACATTGTGCTTCTCAAAAAACTTAAACGTTGGCTAAACGGCCCGGTTTAGTGAGGATCGCCCGTTGTCAGAACTACTCTCTTTCGCCCTTTTTCTCGCCTCTGTGCTGATTTACGCATGGAAAGCGGGACGTAACACCTGGTGGTTTGCGGCCACATTAACGGTACTGGGGCTATTTGTCGTTTTAAATATCACCCTGTTTGCCAGCGACTATTTTACTGGCGATGGTATTAACGACGCGGTTCTCTATACCTTAACCAACAGCCTGACCGGTGCTGGTGTCAGCAAATACATCCTGCCTGGTATCGGCATTGTGCTGGGGCTGGCGGCGGTGTTCGGTGCGCTGGGCTGGATCCTGCGCCGTCGTCGCCATCATCCGCACCATTTTGGTTACAGCCTGCTGGCACTCTTACTGGCGCTGGGTTCAGTGGATGCCAGCCCGGCATTTCGTCAGATAACGGAACTGGTGAAATCCCAGTCACGCGACGGCGACCCGGACTTTGCGGCTTATTATAAAGAGCCGTCGAGAACTATCCCTGACCCGAAACTCAACCTGGTTTATATCTACGGCGAAAGTCTCGAGCGGACCTATTTTGATAACGAGGCTTTCCCGGATCTCACGCCTGAACTGGGCGCGTTGAAAAATGAAGGCCTGGATTTCAGCCACACGCAGCAGCTGCCGGGAACGGATTACACGATTGCGGGCATGGTAGCTTCTCAGTGCGGCATACCGCTGTTTGCCCCATTTGAAGGCAACGCCTCCGCCTCTGTCTCCAGCTTCTTCCCGCAGAACATCTGTCTGGGCGATATCCTGAAAAACTCGGGTTATCAGAACTATTTCGTGCAGGGCGCGAATCTGCGTTTTGCCGGTAAAGATGTGTTCCTGAAGTCGCATGGCTTCGACCACTTATACGGCTCAGAAGAGCTGAAAAGTGTGGTGGCCGACCCGCACTATCGCAACGACTGGGGATTCTACGACGATACCGTTCTCGATGAAGCGTGGAAAAAATTTGAAGAGCTTTCCCGCTCAGGTCAGCGATTCTCACTGTTTACCCTGACAGTCGATACCCATCACCCGGATGGTTTTATCTCGCGCACCTGTAACCGCAAAAAATATGATTTTGACGGTAAGCCGAATCAGTCATTCAGCGCGGTAAGTTGCAGCCAGGAGAATATTGCGACGTTTATCAACAAAATCAAAGCGTCACCGTGGTTTAAAGATACCGTCATCGTCGTCTCTTCTGACCATTTAGCGATGAACAATACGGCGTGGAAATACCTTAATAAGCAGGATCGCAATAACCTGTTTTTTGTCATCCGTGGCGACAAGCCGCAGCAAGAGACGCTGGCAGTGAAGCGTAATACGATGGATAACGGCGCGACGGTGCTGGACATTCTCGGTGGCGATAACTATCTCGGACTTGGCCGTAGCAGTTTATCCGGGCAGTCGATGTCGGAAATCTTCCTCAATATCAAAGAGAAAACATTGGCGTGGAAGCCGGATATCATCCGCCTGTGGAAATTCCCTAAAGAGATGAAAGAGTTCACCATCGACCAGCAGAAAAACATGATTGCCTTCTCAGGTAGCCATTTCCGTTTGCCGCTGCTGTTGCGGGTTTCAGACAAACGCGTGGAACCGCTGCCGGAAAGCGAATACTCAGCACCGCTGCGTTTCCAGCTGGCAGATTTCGCTCCACGCGACAATTTCGTCTGGGTTGACCGTTGCTACAAGATGGCACAACTCTGGGCTCCGGAACTGGCACTCTCCACCGACTGGTGTGTCTCGCAAGGGCAGCTTGGCGGTCAGCAAATTGTTCAGCATGTTGACAAAGCAATATGGAAGGGAAAAACGGCATTTAAAGATACGGTCATCGACATGGCGCGTTACAAAGGCAATGTCGATACGCTAAAGATTGTTGATAACGATATTCGCTACAAAGCCGACAGTTTCATCTTTAACGTCGCTGGTGCGCCAGAAGAGGTGAAACAGTTTAGCGGGATTTCTCGTCCAGAGTCGTGGGGCCGCTGGTCCAACGCACAGCTGGGCGATGAAGTAAAAATCGAGTACAAGCATCCGCTGCCGAAGAAATTTGACCTGGTGATTACCGCCAAAGCATACGGCAATAACGCCAGCCGTCCTATTCCGGTACGCGTAGGCAATGAAGAACAAACCCTTGTGCTGGGCAATGAAGTGACCACCACCACACTGCATTTCGATAACCCAACCGATGCCGACACACTGGTAATTGTGCCACCGGAACCTGTCTCAACCAACGAAGGGAATATCCTCGGGCACTCGCCGCGTAAGCTCGGGATCGGCATGGTGGAAATTAAAGTGGTAGAACGTGAAGGGTAATTCCTGACTGATGTGTAGGTCGCATAAGGTGCGACCTACACACCTTCTCCGGCCTACAAAACATTATTGAGAAACAGAAAAAAAACAGCGCCCAACACTTCCCCGGACGCTGCATGGCAACTTGAATAATCTCGCCTTATCAGAAAGTACTTACGCCCTTAATCAACTCACGATTGTTAATCACATCGCGCTCGTAGGTTTCTGCCAGCGTGGCGAACGGATAGCGATGGGTTAACATCATGTCGGCAGTGATTTTCCCTTCCGCCATCAATCGACCGACTTTAGCGAAATCTTCCGGCGTGGCGTTGCGGCTGCCCATCATCGTCGTTTCTTTTTTATGGAATTCCGGATCGGAGAACTGCAACTCACCTTTAAACAGGCCGACAAATACCACCGTGCCGCCGTGACGAATCAGATTTACGGTGTTATTCATCGCATGTTGATTACCTGTCGCGTCAATCACTTTCTGCGCCAGCGAACCACCAAACTGCGCCCGCAGCTGCGCGTCAAAATCTTCGGCTGACGGGTCCAGAACAGGTAATTCCAGACGCGTTGCCACATGTTCACGGCGCGCCGGACTGGTATCCGCCACCACCACCTGCGCGCCATCGGCTTTAGCGATTGCCGCCGCGCCCAGACCGATTGGCCCCGCCCCGACCACCAGCACCTGCTCGCTGGGTGCAATAGCTGCACGACGCACCGCATGAGCGCTAATAGCGAAAGGTTCAATCAATGCTGCCGCCTGCGGGTCAATACCGTCTGCGGGCAAAATGTTCGCCACCGGCACGCTCAAATACTCACTAAAACCGCCATCCTGATGCACGCCAATGACTGAAATTTTTTCACAGCAATTGGTACGACCGCTTTTACACGCCGGGCATTGCTGACAAGAAATATACGGAATTACCGCAACTTGCTGTCCGATATTAAAATTGTGAATGTTTTTTCCTGATCCAATAATCTCCCCACATATTTCATGGCCTAAAACGCGTGGATAACTGAAAAATGGCTGATTGCCCGCCTAGGCATGAATATCTGTACCGCAAATCCCGACAGTTTTAATTTTAATTAATGCTTCATTATCGCCTGGCACCGGTCTTTCCCGGACTTCCCATACTAAATTCTTTATTTCCTGACAAATTAATACTTTCATTGTGGACATGATTCACCGCTCCTTTTATTTTATGACTTTCAGATATCGTCGAATTTATAAGAGCGCCTGAATTTACCCATAAAATATGCGGATGATCGCGCATAAAAATGTTTTAAATCGGCTTTTAATGCCGGACTGGAGGGAAGAATGAGTCGTTCGCAGAATTTACGTCATAGCGTCATAAATCAGGTGATTGAAGATATGGCGAGGGGCAATATTCCTTCTCCGCGGCCTTCACAAAGCGGACTGGCAGAAATGTATAACATCAGTCGCACTACGGTACGCCACATACTCCAGCATTTAAGCGCATGTGGCGTGCTCACCCTGGTGGGGAAAAATTATGTTATCGCCCGCAAACCCGAACAGAACGATGGATTTGATTGCATCACGGCCTCGCTGAAAGAGCAAAACCGTCTTTTCGAGCAGGCATTTTTCACCATGATTAACCTGCGCCAGTTACGCGCCGGAGAAAGCTTTTCCGAACTTCAGCTGGCGCGAGCGGCAAGCGTCAGTCCGGTAGTGGTACGAGAATATCTTTTGAAATTCGGTCGTTATAATCTTATTCAAAGCGAAAAGCGCGGCCAATGGAGCATGAAGCAGTTCGATCAATCCTACGCCGAGCAGCTGTTTGAGCTACGCGAAATGCTCGAAACACATTCCCTGCAACACTTTCTCAACCTTCCCGATGATGACCCTCGCTGGCTGCAAGCGAAAACCATGCTCGAACGCCACCGGACGCTGCGCGACAGCATTGGCAGCAACTTTCGAATGTTTTCTCAATTAGACCGTGATTTTCATGCCATGCTGTTATCCGCTGCTGACAACATCTTTTTTAATCAATCACTTGAAATTATATCGGTGATCTTTCATTTTCACTATCAATGGGATGAAAGCGATCTCAAACAGCGCAATATCATTGCTGTTGATGAACATATGACCATTCTCAGCGCCCTGATTTGCCGTAGCGATTTAGATGCAATAACGGCGTTGCGAAACCATCTGGATACCGCCAAACAATCAATGATTCGTTCCATCAGGCAACATCACCGATAAATTAAGTACAGATTAAAAACATTGATTCTTGGTTTATATCACTATGTTGTATTAATGCAGTATTAATCCAGGCGATTGTTCTGCCCATAAGGAAATACATAGGGAATAAACGATGCTGAAAGTATTACTCTCAGCCATCATTTAATTCCCTATTACTGGCAGCGATAAAATTATCGGCTATCCATGATTAACGTTTCCAGCACATCTAATTCACTGACTATTTTTGCCAGTGTTTCATCACTGACTTCTTGCCTTGCGCGCATCTGGTAAATAGCCGCACGTTTGGCATTTAACGCCGCCAGATTAAATGTTCTTTCCAGCTTCGCACGCTGCATATGCAGGGAATTATCATTAGGCGACATATCCTCTTCACTATGTCGCATATAACCGATAACTCTGGCCCCCGTTTCCATAATCAACTCGTTATCGAGGTTTTCTGTTCTGGCGCGCAGCAAACGTTGCTCGGTCTTTTGCACACTCAGTATGGACATTTTAGCCATAAACAGATCGGCAGCTTCCTCTTCTTTTTGTCGGTTATCGCTGAAAATCCCCACATTTTTCCCTAGTAATAACGGCAGAATAATAATGCCGCAAACCAGCGAAAAGAGGATCACACCTGTAGCGAGAAATACCAGCAAGTAACGCCCGGGAAAAGGTGTGCCATCCGGCAGCAATAACGGGATAGAAAGCACCCCCGCAAGCGTGATAGCTCCGCGCACCCCCGCAAAGGTCGCCAGCAGCATATGACGCGTTTTATATCCAGCAAACAGCATCGGATGTTTGCCGGGTCGTTTACGGCTATACAGACGCATCAGCCAAAGCCAGCCCAGGCGCACAACCATTAACGCCAGGTAGATCCAAATGACATCAAGGAGCAGCGATCCGGTGTCCACCAGTGGATCGTTTTCTGCACGGATCAGTGATTCCGAAATAATGCCCGGCAGTTGTAAGCCTAAAATCAGAAACACCATGCCGTTAAAGACATATTCAAGCATCGACCAGCTACTTTTAGCTTTAATTCTCAGGCGAATAGGCGCGTGGTGGACTACGCCAATGCGACTGGTTGTTAACCCCGCGGCGACAGCGGCAAGAATGCCAGATAAGCCAAAATGTTCCGCAACCAGATAAACAATAAACGGCAACAGAAGCATCAATACAATCTGAATGGAAGGTTCATCGTGAGCATATCGGCTGATCAACAGCAGCCCTTTACCATATAACCAGGTAACAGCGATCCCCACGGCAATACCGCCCAACGCAACGACAAAAAACGCAATGGTTGCGCCATGAACGCTGAATTCCATCGTTCCCATCGTCACTGCAACAGCAAATTTCAACGCCACCAGGCCGGAAGCATCATTCATCAACGCTTCGCCTTCGAGCACTTCCTGGATGTTTTTGCTGATACGCCCTTTCCCGACAATCCCCAGCAACGCCACGGCATCGGTAGGCGACAACACGGCGGCTAATGCGAAAGCAGCGATGAGCGGCACATTCGGTAAGAGTAAATGAATCACATAGCCGACACCAAAAATAGTGATTAGTACCAACACAAGTGCCAGGCTGATAATTTCCCGGCTGTGCTTGATCAATTCTTTAGGTTGTATTTTTGAACTTTCAGCAAACAACAGGGGTGGTATAAACAATAAGAGAAAAAGTTCAGGATTGAATTCCACATGCAGACCAAATATAGGCTGGGCCAGTACTGCACCAGCGGCAATCTGGATTAAAGGAAGTGGTATCTGGACAGGAGACAGACGTGTAAGCACGCTGGTTAATGATACTACCAACGTAAGAATTAAAATTGTTAAAAGTATTTCCATATAATAAACAGGCTTCCTCATTCATAAATAATGGATATTATTAATTTAACTTCATAAAAAGCGCTCTGGTTAGCACTTAACGTTAATCATTAATCACTGCGTTCACTCACATGATCAGAAGGAACCCAGTAAAATAAGTTTTCAAGTTGATAACAAATTCACCATGTGAATATTTACTGCCTTTCCCCGTTGTAACGAATCATCCGTTACTCTCTGATTTCCTTGCCGAACAAGTTATTTAGTGAATGACGGCTTTCTTTTAATATCAGCATGAATTATACGTTCAGCAAATGTATTAAATCAGCACTAAATAAATTTAATGGATACCACCATTCTGCGTCAACACTTAGTTTTTATCTGTATTGACAATTAAAAATGACCGCAGCCAAATTAATGATTTTATTTTTAATAAATCATCAACCGAATAAGAGATCTTATCAGCGATAACTAAACTCATCAGAGGGTGTTCCTTGTAACGTCATGCATTACATAACTTTAAGATATACAATCAAAAAATGCATTAAAAACCGATTAAAAGCAGCAAAGTATTACCCGGTGCACGAATTTATGATACATCTGCAGCCATTCTGCTATTCGCTGACTACTTTTCAGTAATGACTGCTTTTTCATAAGGTTTCACTCCCGACAACAATGTTGGAGTTTTATTTCCTTAGCATGGAGTAAGTAAAGATGAGCAAAATAATAGCGATGCTAATTACTGTCAGTACCCTTTTTTTACCGTCAATAATCCAGGCAAAACCTATTTCAATAAAAGTTGCCTATGAAAATAACCCTGGAGAACCCCTGGATGTGGTCATGCGTTACTGGGCAGACCTATTAAATAAAAAAAGTAATGGCGAAATAACACTTGCGCTCTATCCCAGCTCCCAATTGGGATCAAAACAGGATGTCACCGAGCAAGCCATGATGGGCATGAATGTCATAACCTTGAGTGATGTGGCTTTTCTTGCCGATTATGAACCCGATTTAGGGATTTTGTTTGGACCGTATCTGACTGACGATCCGCAAAAACTGTTCAAAATATATGAAAGCGACTGGTTTAAACAAAAAAATGAAAGTCTGAAGAAAAAGGGAATTCATGTGGTAATGAATAATTATCTCTATGGCACTCGACAGATTATTTCGAAAAAACCCATTCGCACCGTTGACGATCTCGCAGGTTTAAAAATTCGCGTTCCTAATAACGTCATGCAAATAAAAGCCATTCAGGCGATGGGGGCAACACCAACTCCCATGCCATTAGGCGAAGTTTATCCCGCATTAACCCAGGGCGTTATTGACGGCGTAGAAAACCCAATTTCAGTGCTGCAAGGGCAAAAACTGTATGAGCAGGCAAGATATCTGACAATGGTTAACTACCTGACAAATACCTCAGTGTGGATAGGTGGTGAAGCCTTCTTTGGCACCCTTTCACCAGAACAACTGGAGATGATCCACCAGACCGGCTATGAAGCGGGTGTCTATAGCCAGAAACTCACTCTTGAGCGTGATGCCGAAATGTTGAAAACCATGCAGGCAGCCGGCGTCGAAGTGATCTATCCCGATACTGGACCATTCCAGAAGAAAGCACGCGAAGTTTACTCTCAATTCCCGGAATGGACACCAGGTCTGTACGAAACCATTCAACAGCAACTGCAATAAGCATTAATGCTCAGCGTCCTGCCTCATCTCTCTTAGGCAGGACACGCACTAACAGGAGGTTTCATGCGTCTTTTTGGCAAAGTGGCAGAATTTAGTGCTGCCTTTGCGCTATTCGTTCTGGTTGTGGTGACAATTGGAGCGGTATTTATGCGTTATTTCATCGGCCAACCGCTTCAATGGACAGAAGAAATGTCGGGAATGCTGATGATTTGGGTGGTGATGTTAGGTGGAGTGGTGGCGGAACGTGACAGGGCGCACCTGACCATTCCCTTCCTGATGGAGATGCTTCCAGGCAAACTCAGGCGTGTTATTGCAGTACTGGTCGCCCTTCTCTCCATCGCACTGCTGCTTTATATGGCCTGGCTGGGCTACCGACTAGCCGAAATGGCGCAGTTTAAAGTGACACAAATTCTGAAGGTTTCCTGATTCTGGATCGATCTGGCGGTCCCTGTCGGCGCACTGGCAACGGCTATTTATACCCTCTACTGGTTAATAAACGATACAAAACAATCCGATAGCGGAGACAAAATGCAATGAGTTGGTTATTGATTATTCCGCTAATGATCGTCTGTTTGTTTCTCAACATTCGGGTCTATCTGGCGATGTTTATTGGCATCATCGCTTACTTTTTATTCTTCTCCAGCGTACCGATTGAAATTGCCGTGCAAAGACTAATCGCGCCAACGCAAAGCCCATCATTGCTGGCAATTCCGTTTTTTATCTTGCTCGGCACACTAATGAGCTACACCGGCATTGCCGAACGCATCCTGCACATTGCCAACGTTCTGGTGGGGAAAATGCGCGGCGGACTGGGCGTGGCAAACATTCTCGTCAGCACCATGATGGGCGGCGTCAGCGCCTCTAACCTTGCTGACGCGGCGATGCTGTCGCGCATGATGGTGCCGGAGATGGAACGTAAAGGCTACAATCGCGCGTTTGCCGCCGCCATTACCGCTGGTGGCTCGTTAGTCACCCCGATCATACCGCCTGGAATAGCCCTGATTATTTACGGTCTGGTTGCCGATGTCTCTATCGGAAAAATGTTTATCGCCGGACTGGTACCTGGTTTGCTATGCGCAGTCGTACTGATGTTTACCGTCTACCTTGTCGCCCGCAAAACTAACGCTAAACCCTCGCGTGAAAGCTGGCCTACGGGCAAAGAGGTGGTGTTCTCGCTGGGACAGGCCTGGCCTGCGCTGTTCCTCATTTTTGCTGTGGTGGGTGGTATTCGCGCTAACATTTTCACCCCAACAGAAGCAGGTGCAGTAGCGGTGCTAATCGTGCTGGCGATTGGCTTTTTTATCTATCGTGAAATGCGGATTTCTCATGTCGTCAAAGCATTGGGCGAAACGGCACGCGCAACCGCATCGGTGATGCTGGTAATCATGGCCAGCGCCGCATTGGGATGGATTTTCTCAATGGAACATGCTGGTGTCGCAGTGGCGAATTTTGTGACTTCGCTGACCGAAAACAAATACATGTTCCTGTTGATTATCAACATATTGCTGCTGACGCTGGGGATGTTTCTGGAAGGAAACGCCATTTTGCTGATCCTGGTACCACTATTAAAACCGGTGGTCGAACACTTTGGCATCGATCCGGTGCATTTTGGCATCATCATGATCTTCAACCTGTCGATTGGCGCATTCACGCCACCGGTAGGTACCGTGATGCTGCTGGTATGTAATATCACGCAAGTTTCGGTGGGAAATTTCTTTAAACAATCCCTGCCCCTACTGGCGGCTCTACTGTTAATGCTAATGCTGGTGACATATATCCCGGCGATTTCACTGTTCCTGGTTTAATAATAAAAACGCCGGATGAAATACTCATCCGGCATCATTACGTTAAAACGTTTCCCAGTTCTCCTCGCTATCTGCCACGGCCATTTTGCGCGGCGTAGCTGGCGTCACGGTTTTTACCACAGCCGATGCTTCACGCTGCTGTTGCTGCTGTTGCTGAATCCGGAACACTGCCACTGCTTCGGTCAGGCGACTGGCCTGCTCTTCCAGCGCGGCGGCGGCGGCAGATTCTTCCACCAGCGCGGCGTTCTGTTGAGTTACCCGGTCCATCTCAGCAACCGCTAAGCCAACCTGATCGATACCACGGCTCTGCTCATCAGAAGCAGAAGCAATTTCGCCCATAATGTCCGTCACGCGGGTCACGGCACTGACAATCTCCGCCATTGTTTCCCCGGCGCTTTCGACCAGCGTAGAGCCAACATCCACTTTCCCCACCGAGTCTTCAATCAGGCTTTTAATTTCACGAGCAGCCTGAGCGCTACGCTGGGCCAGATTACGCACTTCTCCCGCGACCACCGCAAAACCGCGTCCTTGCTCACCCGCACGCGCAGCCTCAACCGCCGCGTTCAAAGCCAGAATATTGGTCTGGAAGGCAATGCCGTCAATTACGCTGATAATATCGGCGATTTTCTGCGAACTGGTGGAGATATCGCGCATGGTCTGCACCACGTTATCCACCACTTTGCCGCCGCGTTGCGCCGTTTCGGAAGCACTTAACGCCAGATGGCTGGCCTGGCGCGCATTTTCGGCATTCTGTTTCACCGTTGCGGTCAGTTGCTCCATGCTGGCTGCCGTCTCTTCCAGCGAAGCGGCCTGTTGCTCGGTGCGCGAAGAGAGATCGTTATTGCCGGTGGCGATTTCGCTGGCACCGCTATAGATGGCATTGGCCCCGTTGCGCACATCACCGACGGTACGCATCAGCTCTCCCTGCATATGGCGCAAACTCTCTGCCAGTTGCCCCATCTCATTAGAGCCATCCACCTCAATCGGTTTCACCAGATCGCCGCCTGCAATATGACGAATGCTGTCAATCAGGCGATTCATTGGCGCGACCAGCGAGGCTTTAATACCGAACCAGACGGCGAGGATGACCGCCAGTACGACGATCATCACGCCTACCAGAATCCACATCGCCTGGCTGTAGGAGGCATTGTTATCGCTGACGGCGATATCATAGAGCCGATCGTTTTGCTCCATGTAAGCCACATACTGCTTCTCGAAACCGTCCTGATATCCCTGGGTCGGCTGATCAAAGAACTCGTTGATTTTGCCTGCACCTAACAGTTGTATCAGCTCCGCCAGCGCATTGTGATAAATATCGTAATTACGTTTGATCTCTGCCGCTGCGGCGGTGCTCTGACGCGGGTCACGCGGCAACGCTTCGTAATCCGCCCAGTTTTTTTCCGCCTGTTTCAGCGAAATACTGGCACTCTGCATCAGCTCAGCAACGGTTGAACCGCTACCAATATTGTTCTGATCCATCATGTAGCGGATACCCGCGCGGTTGAGGGTGTTACGCGTCTGCAACAACGCGACCCAGCTGCCATTCAGCGTGGATTGCTGCTGGCGAATGGTTTGTAAAACAGTGAAATTTTCTTTGTCGTTCTTTAAGGCATTAAAGAACAGACCGCCTGAAGTCAGTTGTAAAAGGCCAAAAACGGCCAAAACCAGCAGTAGGCTGGTCACAATTTTGATACGTTTTAACATGGTTTCTCTATTCCTGTGGACCGATGCAAGATTTTCGGCCAGGAAAGGAAAAACTTTATGAATATCCCGCGGAGATGACGCCGAGTAATTTTATTCACCCCCTGAATTTAAAAAGCCATTATTTACATAAATTATTCGCAATATAAATATGTGATATAAATCACATATTTATGGTCACTTAAACGACGCCTTTGCCGCTCACCGCCATTCCTGACCGCTTACGTCCCTAAAATAACCACTCAGTTATTTACCTTACTTTACGCGCGCGTAACTCTGGCAACATCACTGCAGGATAGCGGTCAATTTACCTCCTCAAACGCAACGCAAACCTAGAACGGCTTCGGCCAACTATTAATCAATACATGCCAGGTTTTACTATGGATACTAAAAAGATATTCAAGCACATACCCTGGGTGATTCTCGGAATCATCGGTGCATTCTGCCTCGCGGTAGTTGCATTACGTCGGGGGGAGCACGTCAGCGCCCTGTGGATCGTGGTCGCCTCTGTGTCGGTGTATCTGGTGGCGTATCGCTACTACAGTCTGTACATCGCCCAGAAGGTGATGAAACTCGACCCCACGCGCGCGACGCCTGCGGTTATTAACAACGACGGTCTGAACTACGTTCCGACCAACCGTTACGTGTTGTTTGGTCACCACTTCGCCGCTATCGCCGGTGCTGGTCCGCTGGTGGGTCCGGTTCTCGCCGCGCAGATGGGCTACCTGCCTGGCACGCTGTGGCTGCTGGCGGGGGTCGTGCTGGCCGGTGCGGTTCAGGACTTTATGGTGCTGTTTATCTCCTCTCGCCGTAATGGCGCATCTCTTGGTGAGATGATCAAAGAAGAGATGGGGCCAGTACCGGGGACTATCGCGCTGTTTGGCTGTTTCTTAATCATGATCATCATCCTCGCCGTCCTGGCGCTGATTGTGGTTAAAGCCCTGGCCGAAAGTCCGTGGGGTGTCTTCACCGTTTGCTCAACCGTACCGATTGCGCTGTTTATGGGTATCTACATGCGCTTTATTCGTCCGGGGCGTGTGGGTGAAGTCTCTGTCATTGGTATCGTGCTGCTGGTTGCCTCTATCTACTTCGGTGGCGTGATTGCTCACGATCCGTACTGGGGTCCGGCACTGACCTTTAAAGACACCACCATTACCTTCGCGCTGATTGGCTATGCGTTTGTTTCCGCACTGCTGCCAGTGTGGCTGATCCTCGCACCGCGCGACTATTTGGCAACCTTCCTGAAAATCGGCGTTATCGTCGGCCTGGCGCTGGGTATCGTGGTGCTGAACCCGGAACTGAAAATGCCTGCCATGACCCAGTACATTGACGGTACTGGCCCGCTGTGGAAAGGCGCTCTGTTCCCGTTCCTGTTCATCACCATCGCCTGTGGTGCGGTATCTGGCTTCCACGCGCTGATCTCTTCCGGTACGACGCCAAAACTACTGGCTAACGAAACCGACGCGCGTTTCATTGGCTACGGCGCAATGCTGATGGAGTCCTTCGTGGCGATTATGGCGCTGGTTGCTGCATCCATCATCGAACCGGGTCTTTACTTCGCGATGAACACCCCGCCTGCTGGCCTTGGCATCACCATGCCTAACCTGCATGAAATGGGTGGCGAGAACGCGCCGATCATCATGGCGCAGCTGAAAGACGTTACCGCACACGCGGCGGCGACCGTCAGCTCCTGGGGCTTCGTGATTTCGCCAGAGCAGATCCTGCAAACCGCGAAAGACATTGGTGAGCCTTCTGTCCTGAACCGTGCAGGTGGTGCGCCGACGCTGGCGGTAGGTATCGCTCATGTGTTCCACAAAGTGCTGCCGATGGCTGACATGGGCTTCTGGTATCACTTCGGTATTCTGTTCGAAGCCCTGTTCATCCTGACCGCGCTGGATGCGGGCACCCGTTCTGGCCGCTTTATGCTGCAAGACCTGCTGGGTAACTTTATCCCGTTCCTGAAAAAAACCGACTCTCTGGTTGCTGGTATCATCGGTACTGCGGGCTGTGTGGGTCTGTGGGGCTACCTGCTGTATCAGGGCGTGGTCGATCCGCTGGGCGGCGTTAAGAGCCTGTGGCCGCTGTTCGGTATCTCCAACCAGATGCTGGCAGCCGTAGCGCTGGTACTGGGTACCGTTGTACTGATTAAGATGAAGCGCACCCAATACATCTGGGTTACCGTTATCCCGGCGGTATGGCTGCTTATCTGCACCACCTGGGCGCTGGGCCTGAAACTGTTCAGTACCAACCCGCAGATGGAAGGCTTCTTCTACATGGCAAGCCAGTACAAAGAGAAGATTGCTAACGGTACTGACCTGACGGCGCAGCAGATTGCCAACATGAACCACATCGTTGTGAACAACTACACCAACGCAGGCCTGAGTATTCTGTTCCTGATTGTGGTGTACAGCATCATCTTCTACGGTTTCAAAACCTGGCTGAAGGTGCGTAACAGCGACAAACGTACTGACAAAGAAACACCGTACGTTCCAATCCCGGAAGGCGGCGTGAAGATCTCTTCGCACCACTAACCGTGTTTAGCCCCGCTTCGGCGGGGCTTTGTTCTTATCAGAGTGAACTATGTTTGGTAACTTAGGACAGGCAAAAAAATATCTCGGCCAGGCGGCGAAGATGTTGATTGGCATTCCAGACTACGACAACTACGTCGAGCATATGAAGACCAACCATCCCGACAAGCCGTACATGAGCTATGAAGAATTCTTCCGCGAACGCCAGAACGCGCGCTACGGCGGCGATGGTAAAGGCGGTATGCGCTGTTGTTAATGGAGAGAGCATGAACCCGATTGCAGTTACCCTACTCACCGGTTTTTTAGGCGCGGGCAAAACTACCCTGCTGCGCCATATTCTTAACGAACAACACGGCTACAAGATCGCCGTGATTGAAAACGAATTCGGCGAAGTCTCCGTTGATGATCAACTGATTGGCGACCGCGCCACGCAAATAAAAACGCTGACCAACGGCTGCATCTGCTGTTCGCGCTCCAACGAGCTGGAAGACGCCCTACTCGACCTGCTGGATAATCTCGACAAGGGCAATATTCAGTTCGACCGTCTGGTCATTGAATGCACCGGCATGGCCGATCCCGGCCCGATTATTCAGACCTTTTTCTCCCATGAAGTTTTATGCCAGCGTTACCTGCTGGACGGAGTGATTGCGCTGGTGGATGCGGTACATGCCGATGAGCAGATGAACCAGTTCACCATCGCCCAGTCACAGGTTGGCTACGCCGACCGTATTCTGCTGACTAAAACCGACGTCGCAGGCGAAGCAGAAAAACTGCGTGAACGCCTGGCGCGCATCAACGCCCGTGCACCGGTCTACACCGTCACCCACGGCGACATCGACCTGGGCCTGCTGTTCAACACCAACGGTTTTATGCTGGAAGAAAACGTCGTCAGCACCAAGCCACGTTTTCACTTTATCGCGGACAAACAAAACGATATTTCGTCGATTGTGGTGGAACTGGATTACCCGGTAGATATCAGCGAAGTTTCCCGCGTGATGGAAAACCTGCTGCTGGAGTCGGCGGATAAACTACTGCGTTACAAAGGGATGCTATGGATTGACGGCGAACCTAACCGCCTGCTGTTCCAGGGCGTCCAACGCCTCTACAGCGCCGACTGGGACCGCCCGTGGGGCGATGAAAAACCGCATAGTACGATGGTGTTTATCGGGATTCAGTTACCGGAAGATGAGATTCGGGCAGCGTTTGCGGGGTTGAGGAAGTAAGTTCGGGAAAGATCAACTTTTTGAGAGTTCCACCGCAACATTATTACGAGTGGAACTCTTTAGATATGTCAGACCAACCAAAGCTTCTTCAATTGCGTTTTCATTTTTTCATGTCTCATTTTCAGTTCAGCCAATCCCCATTCTGAAGAATTACAAACATCTTTTGTTAAATCAAAAGAGCTTTTACTATTAAGTTTCTCATAAATAGATTTCTTTTTGATAAAATCATAGTGTTGTGCTTCAGAATTTTTGGAACCACTTATGAGTGTTAAATTACCTATTTTATGCAGCCAGTAGACATGCTCTTGAGGTTGGAATCTATTAATCCAGTATTCATTAACTAATGCTTGAGGAAGAATATGCTCAATTGTGATTCTCCCCGTATAGGTTTTAATCACGCTCTCATCTTGTTGCTCCATATCTAAGCGAAGCAAAATTGCTTTTATTAAGTTCACTTGATTCGGACGAGGCTCATATAAATCTTCATCCAGAGCAGCTATAAAACCTGAATTATCTGCATGTTGGTTTATCTGATTTATCACAGAATCAAAAGGCATATCATTATTTATTGCTACCAGAGCTGAATAACAAACCATTTCTCTTTGGCTTTTAATTTGTTTTTTTAACCACCCATGCATATATACCTTCTCAAAGGCGGTAATAAATTGAGAAAAATCATCTAAATTAAAATCTTCTGTACGAGCCATTCGATTCATGAATGCCATAACCGGAGGAATCCACTCATCTACCCCTAAATTACTTAGTGATGCTATTTTTCGTCGTATTGAAGAGTGTTCAAAATCATTCTCTAAAATCTTAGTATAATTTTTTGCAGAATTAACCAACATCAGTGACATAGCAATAGCATCTCCATCAAATTGCTGCTGGAGATTTTCAATAAAAGCTTCAAAACCTTTTTGTAACACCCTGTCACGATCTTTTTTCTCGGAAAGCTTATGAAGAGTAAGAAATTTATCAAGCCGTCTCACTCCAACCATATCTTCAATTTGCGACCATGCTGATTCTATTTGCTCTGATTTTTTATTATGCGTAGAAGCTGATTCAAACAGTGCATTTTTTAAAAGATCTGCATTACTTAAAGGTAAACCTCGACTATTTAATACATTAAAGAGTCTAAATGATGATGCGAAATCATCAGTTTGCACAAATACGATATATACATTTTGCAAAATATATTTAGCAAGCAACTTCAACTCATCAACAGATAACCGCAACAAGTAATCTCTAATTGTTTCAGCGTTGCTAATGAATACTAACTCAGTATCCGATGGTTTTTCAGGTTTATAATCTTTAGAATCCTGAAGTATATAATATTTATAAAGATCATACTCTTTTTTCTAACAATTAGCCTTGGTTCATCTGTTTCATCAGAATAAACATCAATAGGCAGAACTCTTTTTTGCAAATCATCTTTTATCCCCTGAATCGGGATGATTTTTTTTAGCTCGGAGACAATAATGCTTAACGTTGTAAGACGTTGTTGTCCATCTACAACTTCATACTGATTTTGCCCTTTATTGATACAAATCATACTCCCAATAAAATATTCATTCTCTTCTGATTGAGAGCTTTTATAAATGTCATCAATGAGTTGCTCTGCATTATCTACCGTCCAACTGTAAGGACGCTGATAAGAAGGAATAATAAACTTTTTGTTTTCAGTAAGGATATCCTGCACCTTACATTCTTTAGCTTCCATTTCATATACCCAATCAAACAATCAACAATAACATTATCTTTCTTGCTCGAAAGAAACGCAACTATAAGATTTTTATATATTTTGTTAGAGTTGATACGGTTCCTGTAACTTCTGTTTATCTGTCTCTGATATGCCCAGATTAATTCAAGCAAGATATAACAGAGATATCAATGTGATCTCTGCTACGTACTTCACGTTGAAACACTGCCCTAAGTCATAGCCAGGCTATTGATTTTATGTACAATCAGAATCGTCCTGATAAAAGCGAGAACACCCCATGGCGGAACTGAACCTAAGTAACCTGACGGAAGCAGACATCATTACCAAATGCGTTATGCCAGCCATTCTCAATGCAGGCTGGGACAACACAACGCAAATCAGACAGGAGGTCAAACTCCGGGACGGTAAAGTCATCGTACGTGGTAAAGTTGCGGCACGCAGAACGGTAAAATCTGCTGACATCGTGCTGTATCACAAACCAGGCATTCCCTTAGCCGTGATTGAAGCAAAAGCCAACAAACATGAAATTGGCAAAGGGATGCAACAGGGCATTGAATATGCGCGCCTGCTGGACGTTCCTTTTGTTTTTGCCACCAACGGGGATGGCTTTATCTTCCGCGATGCCACCGCAGCCGAAGGTGAATGCCTTGAAAAGCAAATAACGCTGGATGACTTCCCCTCCCCCGCTGAACTCTGGCAAAAATTCTGCCTCTGGAAAGGATACACACAAGCTCAGCTTCCGGTGATTACTCAGGACTATTACGACGATGGCAGCGGTAAATCGCCACGTTATTACCAGCTTCAGGCAATCAACAAAACCATTGAAGCCGTCTCCAACGGGCAAAACCGCGTTCTGCTGGTCATGGCGACCGGAACAGGGAAAACCTATACCGCATTCCAGATCATCTGGCGCCTGTGGAAATCAAAAAATAAAAAACGCATTTTGTTCCTTGCCGATCGCAACATTCTGGTCGACCAAACCAAAAATAATGATTTCCAGCCATTTGGTACGGCAATGACCAAAGTCAGCGGACGCACCATTGATCCCGCTTATGAAATTCACCTCGCGCTCTATCAGGCTATAACTGGCCCGGAGGAAGACCAAAAAGCGTTTAAACAAGTCGCACCAGATTTCTTCGATCTGATCGTGATCGACGAATGCCATCGCGGCAGCGCATCCGAAGACAGCGCCTGGCGAGAGATCCTTGATTATTTCAGTTCCGCCACCCAAATTGGCTTAACCGCCACGCCAAAAGAGACGCATGAAGTCTCCAGCACGGATTACTTCGGCGATCCGGTTTACGTCTACTCACTAAAAGAAGGGATCGAAGACGGCTTCCTCGCCCCTTATAAAGTTGTCCGTGTTGATATTGATGTTGATCTGCAAGGCTGGCGCCCAACCAAAGGGCAAACTGACTTAAACGGCGAAGTGATCGACGATCGTATCTATAACCAGAAAGATTTCGATCGCACGATGGTAATCGACGAACGCACAGAACTGGTTGCCAGAACCATTACCGACTACCTCAAGCGCACCAACCCGATGGATAAAACCATCGTCTTCTGTAACGACATCGATCATGCAGAACGTATGCGCCGCGCCCTGGTGAATCTCAACCCGGAGCAGGTGAAAAAGAACGACAAATACGTCATGAAAATCACCGGCGATGATGAAATTGGCAAAGCTCAGTTGGATAACTTCATCAACCCGAAAAAAGCGTACCCGGTTATCGCGACCACTTCAGAGCTGATGACCACTGGTGTGGATGCTAAAACCTGCAAACTGGTAGTACTGGACCAGAACATCCAGTCGATGACCAAATTCAAGCAAATTATCGGTCGTGGTACACGCATCGACGAACGTTACGGCAAACTCTGGTTTACCATCCTCGACTTTAAAAAAGCCACCGAACTGTTTGCCGATGAGCGTTTCGATGGCATTCCCGAAAAAGTCATGGATACCACACCAGAGGATATCGCCGATCCAGAATCTGATTTTGAAGAGAAACTCGAAGAAATCAGCGAACATGACGACGAACAGGTAACAGGCGTTGATGAACCGCCTGCGCCACCATACCAGGTTACCGATACCGATGATGTCGGCCCACTTCCGGAAGAAGACGAGAAGAAAATCCGCAAGTTTCACGTCAACGGTGTAGCGGTGGGCGTTATTGCGCAGCGTGTTCAGTATTACGATGCCGACGGTAAACTGGTTACCGAATCTTTTAAAGATTACACCCGCAAAACACTGCTCAAAGAATATGCCTCGCTGGATGACTTTACCCGCAAGTGGCAGGACGCCGATCGCAAAGAAGCGATCATTCACGAGCTGGAACAACAGGGGATCATCTGGGAAGTACTGGCAGAAGAAGTCGGTAAAGATCTCGACCCGTTCGACATGCTTTGCCACGTAGTGTATGGTCAGCCGCCGTTAACCCGCAAAGAGCGCGCCGAGAACGTGCGCAAGCGGAACTACTTCACAAAATACTCTGAAGCAGCGCAAGCCGTGCTCGATAATCTGCTGGATAAATACGCCGATGCGGGCGTACAGGAGATCGAAAGTATTCAGGTGCTGAAACTTAAACCATTCGACAGCATGGGCACCCTACCGGAGATTATTAAAACCGGATTTGGCGACCGTAACGGGTATAATCAGGCGCTCAGCGAGCTGGAAAACGAAATCTACCAATTACCGCCCCGCTCTGCTTAACAACTCTCTTTTGCGCCTTCTGCAACCATCATGTTGCAGAAGGCCTTGTTTTTCATGGAATACAACATGTCTATCAGCTCAGTAATCAAATCATTACAAGATATTATGCGCAAAGATGCCGGTGTGGATGGCGATGCGCAGCGTCTCGGTCAGCTCTCCTGGCTGCTGTTTTTGAAAATCTTCGATGCCCAGGAAGAGGCGCTGGAACTGGAGCAGGATAACTATCAATATCCGATCCCACAACGTTATTTGTGGCGCAGTTGGGCCGCAAACGCGCAGGGCATTACCGGTGATTCCCTGCTGGAATTCGTTAATGATGATCTGTTCCCGGCGTTGAAAAACCTCACTGCGCCTATCGATAAAAACCCACGCGGCTACGTGGTAAAGCAGGCGTTCAGCGATGCCTATAACTATATGAAAAACGGTACGCTACTACGTCAGGTGATCAACAAGCTGAACGAAATTGACTTTACCAGCGCCAGCGAACGCCATCTGTTTGGTGATATTTACGAACAGATCCTTAAAGATCTGCAATCTGCGGGCAATGCTGGCGAATTCTATACTCCACGCGCCGTCACTCGCTTTATGGTGGATCGCGTTGATCCGAAACTCGGCGAATCCATTATGGACCCGGCCTGCGGTACGGGCGGTTTTCTTGCCTGCGCATTTGATCATGTAAAGAACAAATACGTGAAGAGCGTCGCCGATCATCAGACGCTGCAACAACAGATCCACGGTGTTGAGAAAAAACAGCTTCCGCACCTGCTGGCGACCACCAATATGCTGCTACACGGCATTGAAGTGCCAGTGCAAATTCGTCACGACAACACTCTGAACAAACCGCTTTCCTCCTGGGATGAGCAACTGGATGTGATTGTTACCAACCCGCCATTTGGTGGCACGGAAGAAGACGGTATTGAGAAGAACTTTCCGGCAGAGATGCAAACCCGCGAAACGGCGGATCTGTTCCTGCAACTGATTGTGGAAGTACTGGCGAAAAACGGTCGCGCGGCGGTGGTATTGCCGGATGGCACACTATTTGGCGAAGGCGTTAAAACCAAAATCAAAAAACTGCTTACCGAAGAGTGCAACCTGCATACCATCGTGCGTTTACCGAATGGTGTGTTTAACCCCTATACCGGCATTAAAACCAACCTGTTGTTCTTTACCAAAGGTCAGCCAACCAAAGAGATTTGGTTCTATGAGCATCCGTATCCGGCGGGCGTGAAAAATTACAGTAAAACCAAGCCGATGAAGTTTGAAGAGTTTCAGGCGGAGATCGACTGGTGGGGTAACGAGGCCGATGGTTTTGCCAGCCGCGTCGAGAATGAGCAAGCGTGGAAAGTCAGCATTGATGACGTGATTGCGCGTAACTTCAATCTGGATATTAAAAACCCACATCAGGCGGAAACCGTCAGCCATGATCCGGACGAACTGTTAGCGCAGTATGCAAAGCAACAGGCGGAGATCCAGACGCTGCGTAATCAACTGCGCGATATTCTCGGCGCTGCGCTGTCTGGCAAGGAGGTTAACTGATGAGTGTGGAAAAGCTGATCGTTGATCATATGGAAACCTGGACCTCGGCGTTGCAAACCCGTTCCACCGCCGGGCGCGGCAGCTCCGGTAAGATTGATTTATATGGCATTAAGAAATTACGTGAGCTGATTCTGGAACTGGCTGTGCGCGGTAAACTGGTGCCGCAGGATCCGAATGATGAACCGGCGTCGGAGCTGCTTAGAGGAATGAAAAAGCAGCAAGAAGACTTAATTAAAGAAAGAAAGATTAAAAAACCGAAAAAGCTTCCGTCAATAGATGGAACTTTAGAATCAATTTCCGTGCCGCAAGGATGGGAGTTGTGTTATCTGAATGATATTGGCGATTGGGGGGCTGGAGCCACACCAAATCGTACAAATTCTGGATACTACGGTGGAGATATTCCATGGTTTAAATCTGGTGAATTATCTGAAGATTACATAACCGATTCAGAAGAACATATTACAGCATTGGCATTAAAAGAATGTTCCTTACGCGACAACCAGCCTGGGGATGTATTGATTGCAATGTATGGGGCTACAATAGGCAAAACATCAATACTCAACTCTCGTTCAACAACTAATCAAGCCGTCTGCGCTTGTACCCCTTTCGATGGTTTATCAAATCAGTATCTGTTGATCTTCCTTAAGGCTAGTAAGAAAGTATTTACAGCCATGGGAGCAGGTGGAGCGCAACCTAATATTTCTAAGGAAAAAATCGTTGCCACCCTGTTTGCATTACCACCTCTCAATGAACAATTGAGAATTGTAAAAAAGGTCGAGCAACTCATGTCCCTCTGCGACCAACTGGAACAGCAATCCCTGACCAGTCTGGATGCACATCAGCAACTGGTTGAAACCCTGTTGGGAACGCTTACAGACAGCCAAAACACCGAGGAACTGGCTGAAAACTGGGCGCGTATTAGCGAGCATTTCGACACCCTATTTACCACCGAAGCCAGCGTGGATGCGTTAAAACAGACCATTCTGCAACTGGCCGTAATGGGTAAACTTGTGCCGCAGGATCCGAATGACGAACCAGCTGAAAACTTATTTAATCGGCTTTGCATTACACGTAATCTGTCTTTACAGAACCAGTTGAAAAACAAAGAAGCCGATATAATGCTTCGTAAAATAAAAAAAACAAAACCCGTAACTCCTCCTTTCAAATTACCTGAAAATTGGATTTGTACTAACCTAATAGAAATTTGTGAATATTTAGTTGACTGTCATAACAAAACAGCTCCTTATGTAGATGCTGGTATTCCTATCATACGAACAACAAATATTCGCAATCGTAACTTTCAGGAACAAGATTTAAAATTTGTAAACAAAGAAACCTATGAGTTTTGGTCAAGACGCTGTACACCACAGCCCGGAGACATCATATTTACTCGTGAAGCACCAATGGGTGAAGCTTTAATCATTCCACCTAATGTTCAGTGGTGCTTAGGTCAACGAACTATGCTTATTAGAGTCATGCACGAATTCATCTCAAATGAATTTATTTTGCTTGCACTTACAGAACCACTCTTATTAGAAAGAGCTTCAAAACACGCGGTAGGGTTAACAGTGAAACATTTACGGGTTGGAGATGTTGAAACCTTAAATATTCCCTTACCCCCTCTCAACGAGCAATATCGAATTGTGGCAAAAGTGAAAATATTACTTAGTCTCTGTGATAAAGCTCAGAAAAAAATAAAATCCGCCAAACAAACCCAACTGCACCTTGCAGACGCACTGACTAACGCGGCGATAAACTAATTTTCCCGCCCTCAAAAAAGTAATAAAGCGGCTCAATAGCCGCTTTATTCACATCAGCAAAAATTATATTTCACGCTAATTTTCATCTTATTTTCATTAATTTTTAGCTGGACTTTCCCTGTATTTACTGATGATATGTCCAGGTATCTAGCGCGGTGCGGATGTGCGCCAACACACCCGCACCGCTAATCACAATCACTATTTATAGGGAATAGCAGTTATGACTGACACGCATTCTATTGCACAACCGTTCGAAGCAGAAGTCTCCCCGGCAAATAACCGTCAATTAACCGTGAGTTATGCGGGTCGCTACCCGGATTACAGCCGTATTCCCGCCATCACCCTGAAAGGTCAGTGGCTGGAAGTCGCCGGTTTTGCTACCGGCACGGCGGTAGATGTCAAAGTGATGGAAGGCTGTATTGTCCTCACCGCCCAACCCCCCGCCGCCGAAGAGGGCGAACTGATGCAGTCGCTGCGCCAGGTGTGCAAGCTGTCGGCGCGTAAACAAAAGCAGGTGCAGGAGTTTATTGGGGTGATTGCGGGTAAACAAAAAGTCGCCTGATACATTGACCCGGTAGCGCCAGTGCTACCGGGTATTATTCGCCGCGTTAGACCAACGCGCTCTCCATCTGTTTTTCAAATGCCTGACGAATTAATCCCATAATGTAAGGAAGTTGTGCGAGGTCACTGAAACCAATTTCCACATCACCATTGCCCCATCGCCCAACATTTGTCACATCTTTGGCAATACCTTTCGGATCGACCAGTTCATGAAACTGCATATTAAGCGACAATCGCAGTCGGCTTTTTTGCGGCACAACATCAACAAAATTCGTTTCCGCTTTAAACGCAATATAGAGCTTCAATACTTCCTGCGTGATCCCTGCGTCCAGGCGCATAACTTCATCGCGAAGATGATCGAATAACTCCCGACTATGCGAACCATCAGCAAGAAAAGGATAATCACTCAGGCTGTAACTGGTTTTGTTTTCAGGCTTCCCCCGATAAACAGCTAAAACCTCTTCAGGAAGAGAAGGCGCTTGCCAGACCTGAACCGCGAGATCAGCCAGACGATCAGCACGGGCGCGAATGGCAGCTTCATCCCATTTTTCGCACTGTCCAAGACCGATATTCAAATAGAGCGGGCTATGTTTAAAGCCGTCTTCAATATCGCGTTTTTCCGCGAAAGATCTGTCACTGTAGCGGGAGTTATAGCGCGTTAAAGTGAGATTCCCCAACGTATGTAACAGTTCTTTATGCACACGCTGCCAGTCGCTTCCCAGCTCTTCACGCCATTTAACCGACAGATTTTCGTTCTGCGGCATAATGTGCTCAATCGTAAATTCATCGTCCACGCGCTCTCTGCGTTTATTGTTTTCCAGTCGTCGTAACCAGTAGCTGCGACTGCGGAAATTATAGAGATCACGAACTTTTAATTCCCGTTTAAATTCATCATCGTTGGGGAAACGACGATATGAAGGCAGATTCAGAAAATGTACCTGAATGCTTTCCAGATATTTTTCTTTATTAATGACCTTATAAAAAGTGGCAAACGTCTTGTTCAGAGAATTTGTCTGAATCGCACACACTGCACGGCGGAAAACATAAGATTCAATTAAACGAATTATGTTCAGGAAATCTTCTTGAGACAAAACGCCATTTTTATAGTCATGATAAAGCGCCAGTAAGAAAGGATACGCCACATCGACCTTTAACTCGCGCAAATCCTGAAAAGCCGTGGCAAGCGATTTGTCACTTTCTTTACCCAATGCCATTGCACAGTAATACTCCGCGTAGATGTGAATATCTTCAACCAGCCGATCCACACCTTTTTCGGCAACACTCGGGCTACGAGCATGCAGTTTAAATGCCTCATAGACTTCATCTGTCCGAGGGATCTCCCCCGTTTTTACCGTCAGATAATGACGCATAAAACTGTCAAAATATTCGCTGTAACCTTGCTGACCAAAAGCGACTTCCATTGGACGCCAGTGATCTTCATACAACCGGGTTTGATGCTCTGGTTCGAGACCCATCAGAATAAAATTGCGCACCAGATCGGCCTGACTTAACGCCTTACCAGTGGAGTTCATACTTTCAAAAATCAGTTGCGGATTATCCTGACCACGATTAAGCGCCACATCGACAATTAATAACTTTGCTAACCCACGACATAAGGGGATCAAGTCATCACCGAGTTTGGCAATTTGCTCATCAAAGAAAGTAAAGTTTTCCATTATTCGATGGGAATAGTTTTCTGGCATTGGTCTTTGTTTTATTAACGCCAGCAAACTGTCTTTATCAGTCTCAGTCAGCAATAATTTATATCCTTTCTCGCCGGACTCATAAGGATTGAGCAAATAATAATTACGCAATTTCATTGCCGAGAAGCCATCAAAAACTTCTTCTTCGCCAAGATGGCGTGATAAAGCCTCAATCAGCAACATTGCGGTCGTCAGCCGCTGTTGACCATCAATGACCAGTAGCGGAGAGATACCAGAAACCTGATACAACCCCTGCTCAATATAAACAACCGAACCGATAAAATGTGCTGATATATCGTCACGCTTTCCGGCCCGAATGATATCGTCCCAAAGTTGACGACATTGTTGCCCGGTCCATGAATAGGTGCGTTGATAAATGGGAATAACAAACTGCTGCGAACGTTTTAAAAAATCGAGTAGGCGGGCTTCTGTAGCTTTCATTCTGACGTCTTTCCGTGAAGCGATGATTTCGCAATAATAACCCCTTATCTGACGAGGTGACATATAAATCCCATCGTTTCGTGAAGGACTCTCTCCATTACACCACATCCTCCCTGCATAACCCAATATCCTTTAACCGTTCATCTCTCACCTGCTGTAACACGCACCGGGTCTGCATTTGCTGCCACCAGCAGCGTTAATGTACCGTTCACATAAATGGCGGCGGCAACGTTGGTGCAGGAAGGTCACTATCATCGCCACGTAAAGTGTGCTTCGTTCATGCCGGATGCGGCGTGAACGCCTTATCCGGCCTACAAACCGCGCAAATTCAATAGATTGCAGAGATAATGTAGGTCTGATAAGCGTAGCGCATCAGGCAGCTTTGCGTTTGTCATCCGTCTCTGATTAGCTCTTGAGCCATGAATAAGGCTCACGGTCAGGCAAGGGCTGCTCTAATGCCTGCATTTGCTCTGCCGAAAGTCCGGTAATCTTTTGTATCCATTCAGGATCTGCCCCATTCTGCAACAACAATCGAAGAATGCGCTGTTCCCCTTTTATATATCCATCATTATGAATTCGCTCTGCAATCGTCATTATTCGCTCCCTTTGTTGTGGCAGTCGACGGGTAATTTCACTGATAAACTCATTAAAACGCGCTTCATCACCAGTCAGTAAAATGTAATTTAACAGCGCAGTTATCTGGCTGTCATTAGCACACTCTGTAACCAGTAATACTACCAGTTGGTCAATAAGCCCCATCAGATCGCGCTGGCGAATATGCTTTTGGATCAACTCCAACAGGGCAACTCTGCGATGCTGCACAATCTCGTCGTCTGGCACGACAGTGATATCCACCAGCGGGAACGCGGCGGTATAAAGCTTCCGTGCGGTAGTCGGGTCGGCAAATTCGTCCAGCCAGCACAGGGACCAGGGATAAGGACTACGGCTACCGTGATAAAACAGCATCGGGATGACCAGCGGTAGCTGCCGGCGTTTATCATGTTCGATATGGCGCTGCATCACCGCCATGGAATATCGCATTAGGCGAAAGGCCATATGAATATCCTCATGGCTCTGATGTTCAATCACTACATAAATATAGCCATCGCCTTCACGGGTCTTTACCGACCACAGAATATCGGAATGTAGCGCCCGCAATTTTTCATCGACAAAGCTGGCGGATTCCAGTTTTAAGCTATCGAGATCGCACAGTTCACGTAAATCTTTGGGTAAGTGGATCTCCATGAAATCCCGCGCGGTGTCAGAGTGTGTGAGAAAGGATTTAAATAATGCGTCATGCGGCGTGCTGGTCGTAAAGTTTGTCATGGCGATCCGTCACCTGTAGATAAGATGGCCCAACTTTAGCGACTAACAAAGCCATTCACACCTGGCTATTTCCTATTTCCCGAGGCGGTTTCCAGGCTATTTTTATTCTTCTGCAAACGATACATTTTTATGGAAGATATCTCGCTTTTTGCGTTTTCTTACCGTCAGGCTCTATTCTTACGATATGAATAAACTCATTGAACTCAGACGCGCCAAAATGTTGGCGCTCTCTTTACTGCTTATCGCCGCTGCTACCTTTGTCGTTACGCTGTTTTTGCCGCCCAATTTTTGGGTGAGCGGTGTGAAGGCGATTGCTGAAGCGGCGATGGTCGGCGCGCTGGCGGACTGGTTTGCGGTGGTGGCGCTGTTTCGCCGCGTGCCGATTCCGATCATTTCTCGTCATACGGCGATTATCCCGCGTAATAAAGACCGGATTGGCGAAAATCTCGGCCAGTTCGTGCAGGAAAAATTTCTCGATACCCAATCGCTGGTGGCATTGATTCGACGTCACGAACCGGCGTTGTTGATTGGCAACTGGTTTAGTCAGCCGGAGAACGCCCGCCGCGTTGGTCAGCATCTGTTACAGATCATGAGCGGTTTTCTCGAACTGACCGATGATGCGCGTATTCAGCGCCTGCTTAAGCGCGCGGTCCACCGGGCGATCGATAAGGTCGATCTTTCCGGCACCAGCGCACTGATTCTGGAGAGCATGACCAGAAACGATCGTCATCAGGTGCTGCTCGATACGCTGATCGCACAGTTGATCGCCCTTCTCCAGCGCGATAAATCGCGCAAGTTTATCGCCCAGCAAATTGTTCGCTGGCTGGAGAGCGAGCATCCACTGAAAGCCAAAATTTTGCCCACTGAATGGCTGGGCGAACATAGCGCGGAGTTGGTTTCTGACGCGGTGAATTCTTTGCTTGATGATATCAGCCGCGATCGTGCGCATCAGATCCGCCATGCGTTTGATCGCGCCACTTTTGCTCTGATCGACAAGTTGAAAAACGATCCGGAAATGGCAGCGCGAGCCGATGCCGTAAAAAGCTATCTGAAAGAAGATGAAGCTTTTAACCGCTATCTCAGTGAATTGTGGAGGGATTTACGGGAATGGCTGAAAGCGGATATCAACAGTGAAGATTCTCGTGTGAAAGAACGTATCGCGCGGGCGGGTCAATGGTTTGGCGAAACGTTAATTGCCGATGATGCCTTGCGGGCGTCGTTAAATGGTCATCTGGAACAAGCCGCACACCGCATTGCGCCTGAGTTTTCCGCATTCCTGACTCGCCATATCAGCGACACGGTAAAAAGCTGGGACGCACGGGATATGTCGCGGCAAATCGAGTTAAATATCGGCAAAGATCTCCAGTTTATCCGTGTCAACGGTACGCTGGTTGGCGGTTGTATTGGACTTATTTTGTATTTGCTGTCGCAGCTCCCGGCCTTGTTCCCCCTCGGCAATTTATAGAAATCCATGAAAAACTAAGTGGCTAACCGCGAGAGAGATCAAATAAACCACACTAAAAGAATGGTAATAATGTGGCCTCTTTTCATTATCTCCCGTGGTACGGGGAAGGAAAATCATGTCACTTGTCACCGATCTACCCGCCATTTTCGATCAGTTCTCTGAAGCTCGCCAGAAAGGCTTTCTCACCGTCATGGATCTCAAGGAGCGCGGCATTCCGCTGGTTGGCACCTACTGCACCTTTATGCCGCAAGAGATCCCGATGGCAGCCGGTGCGGTTGTGGTTTCGCTATGTTCCACCTCTGATGAAACCATTGAAGAAGCCGAGAAAGATCTGCCGCGCAACCTCTGCCCGCTGATTAAAAGCAGCTACGGCTTCGGCAAAACCGATAAATGCCCCTACTTCTACTTTTCTGATCTGGTGGTCGGTGAAACCACCTGCGACGGCAAAAAGAAAATGTATGAATACATGGCAGAATTTAAGCCCGTTCATGTGATGCAGTTGCCAAACAGCGTTAAGGACGATGCCTCGCGTGCATTATGGAAAGCCGAGATGCTGCGCTTGCAAAAAACAGTAGAAGAACGTTTTGGGCACGAGATTAGCGAAGATGCTCTGCGCGATGCCATTGCGCTGAAAAACCGCGAACGTCGCGCACTGGCCAACTTTTATCATTTGGGGCAGTTAAATCCTCCAGCGCTTAGCGGCAGCGACATTCTGAAAGTAGTCTACGGCGCAACCTTCCGGTTCGATAAAGAGGCGTTGATCAATGAACTGGATGCAATGACCGCCCGCGTTCGTCAGCAGTGGGAAGAAGGCCAGCGACTGGACCCGCGCCCACGTATTTTAATCACCGGCTGCCCAATTGGCGGCGCAGCAGAGAAAGTGGTGCGCGCGATTGAAGAGAATGGCGGCTGGGTTGTCGGTTATGAAAACTGCACCGGGGCGAAAGCCACCGAGCAATGCGTGGCGGAAACGGGTGATGTGTACGACGCGCTGGCGGATAAATATCTGGCGATTGGCTGCTCCTGTGTTTCGCCGAACGATCAGCGCCTGCAAATGCTCAGCCAGATGGTTGAAGAATATCAGGTCGATGGCGTAGTTGATGTGATTTTGCAGGCGTGCCATACCTACGCGGTGGAATCGCTGGCGATTAAACGTCATGTGCGCCAGCAGCACAACATTCCTTATATCGCTATTGAAACAGACTACTCCACCTCGGATGTCGGGCAGCTCAGCACCCGTGTCGCGGCCTTTATTGAGATGCTGTAAGGAGTGGCAGTGACATATTCGATTGGCATTGATTCCGGCTCAACCACCACCAAAGGGATCTTACTGGCTGACGGCGTGATTACGCGCCGTTTCCTCGTTCCAACACCCTTTCGCCCGGCAACAGCAATTACTGAAGCCTGGGAAACTCTGCGCGAAGGGTTAGAGACAACGCCGTTTCTGACGCTCACCGGCTACGGACGGCAACTGGTGGATTTTGCCGATAAACAAGTGACGGAGATCTCCTGTCACGGGCTGGGCGCACGGTTTCTTGAGCCAGCAACGCGCGCGGTAATCGACATCGGTGGTCAGGACAGCAAAGTGATTCAGCTTGATGATGACGGTAACCTGTGCGATTTCCTGATGAATGACAAATGCGCGGCGGGCACCGGGCGTTTCCTGGAGGTGATCTCGCGCACGCTTGGCACCAACGTCGAACAGCTCGACAGCATTACCGAAAATGTCACGCCGCACGCCATCACGAGTATGTGCACAGTATTTGCCGAATCAGAAGTGATCAGCCTGCGCTCAGCGGGCGTCGCGCCAGAAGCGATTCTCGCCGGAGTGATTAACGCGATGGCGCGGCGGAGCGCCAATTTCATTGCTCGTCTCTCCTGTGAAGCGCCGATTCTGTTTACTGGTGGCGTTAGCCACTGTCAAAGGTTTACCCACATGCTGGAAAGCCATCTGGGAATGCCGGTACAAACTCACCCTGATGCGCAATTCGCTGGTGCAATTGGCGCGGCGGTGATCGGTCAGCGGCAGAGAAAACGCGCATGAAAGAGTATCTGTTTTTATTTCACTCCACGGTCGGCGTCATACAAACCCGCAAGGCGTTGCAGGCAGCGGGCATGACTTTTCGCGTCAGCGATATTCCCCGTGATTTACGCGGCGGCTGCGGGTTATGCATTTGGCTGACCTGTCCGCCTGGCGAGGAAATTCAATGGGTGATCCCTGGGCATACGGAATCAGTTTATTGTCAGCAGGATGGTGGCTGGCGCTGCATTGCACATTACGGGATTTCTCCGCGTTAAGGATTCATTAAGATCGCTACGTATACTTCTCGATATCTTATTGATTTGCCTTAAAGGGATTACCGTGACAAAAAGTATTTCGTTAAGTAAACGCATCTTCGTTATTGTGATTCTTTTTGTCATTGTGGCAGTGTGTACTTTCTTCGTGCAATCTTGCGCCCGTAAAAGCAATCATGCAGCATCATTTCAGAATTACCACGCCACCATTGACGGCAAAGAAATTGCAGGCATAACGAATAATATCTCTTCGCTGACCTGGTCGGCACAAAGCAATACTCTTTTTAGCACTATCAACAAACCTGCCGCCATTGTTGAAATGACCATCAATGGCGATTTGATCCGCACAATTCCTCTGGATTTTGTTAAGGATCTCGAGACGATCGAATACATTGGCGATAATCAGTTTGTCATTAGCGATGAGCGCGATTATGCCATTTATGTGATTTCACTGACCCCAAACTCGGAAGTAAAAATCCTCAAAAAAATAAAAATCCCGCTGCAGGAATCCCCAACCAATTGCGGTTTTGAAGGATTGGCCTATTCTCGCCAGGATCACACTTTCTGGTTTTTTAAAGAGAAAAACCCGATTGAGGTCTACAAAGTTAACGGGCTATTAAGTAGCAATGAATTGCACATCAGCAAAGACAAGGCACTACAACGGCAATTTACTTTAGATGATGTGTCCGGCGCAGAATTTAACCAACAAAAAAATACGCTTCTGGTGCTGTCTCATGAATCTCGCGCACTCCAGGAAGTAACGCTGGCTGGCGAGGTTATCGGTGAAATGTCACTAACCAAAGGCAGTCGAGGTTTGTCGCATAACATCAAACAGGCCGAAGGGGTTGCGATGGATGCCTCTGGTAATCTTTATATCGTTAGCGAACCAAATCGTTTTTATCGCTTTACCCCTCAATCATCGCATTAACAGGCTGGCATGTTTTACCTTTTTGTTATTAACTTGTTAACAACAAAAATGACAAACAAGGTTAAACATGCCTTCGTCCACGCATCCCGTAGAACGCTTTTCTTTCAGCACCGCGCTTTTCGGGATGCTGGTTCTGACCTTAGGTATGGGTTTAGGCCGCTTCCTTTATACGCCTATGTTGCCCGTCATGATGGCGGAAGGATCGTTCTCATTTAGCCAGCTCTCGTGGATTGCCAGCGGCAACTATGCGGGGTATCTGGCTGGCAGTCTGCTATTTTCTTTTGGCGCATTTCACCAGCCATCGCGCCTGCGCCCATTTCTGTTGGCTTCTGCCCTGGCGAGCGGGTTGTTGATCCTCGCAATGGCATGGTTGCCGCCATTTATTCTGGTGTTATTGATTCGCGTCCTGGCGGGTGTCGCCAGCGCCGGAATGCTGATTTTTGGTTCGACGCTGATTATGCAGCACACGCGCCATCCTTTTGTGCTGGCAGCTTTGTTTTCTGGCGTTGGCATTGGCATCGCACTGGGCAATGAATATGTTCTGGCAGGCCTGCATTTTGACCTCTCCTCGCAAACGTTATGGCAAGGTGCCGGGGCGCTTTCTGGCATGATGCTGATTGCACTTACGCTTTTAATGCCCTCGAAAAAACACGCCATCACACCAATGCCATTGGCAAAAACGGAGCAACAGATAATGAGCTGGTGGTTACTGGCTATTCTGTACGGCCTGGCGGGATTTGGTTATATCATCGTCGCGACTTACCTGCCGCTCATGGCGAAAGATGCAGGCTCACCATTGTAAACCGCCCATCTCTGGACGTTAGTCGGCTTATCAATTGTGCCTGGTTGCTTTGGCTGGCTATGGGCAGCAAAACGTTGGGGGGCTTTGCCCTGCCTGACGGCGAATTTGCTGGTGCAGGCTATTAGTGTGTTGCTTACTCTCGCCAGCGACTCGCCTCTCTTGCTTATCATCAGCAGTCTTGGTTTTGGCGGTACCTTTATGGGCACGACATCTCTGGTGATGACTATCGCCCGCCAACTGAGCGTACCGGGAAATCTCAATCTTTTAGGCTTTGTGACACTCATTTACGGCATTGGGCAAATCCTCGGCCCGGCGCTAACCAGTATGCTTGGCAATGGAACATCGGCGCTTGCCAGCGCCACTCTCTGCGGCGCGGCGGCGTTGTTTATTGCTGCGCTTATCAGCACAGCGCAATTATTTAAGCTGCAAGTGGTTACTTCATGAGGAGTGTTTCCCTTACCACTCAAGAAACTCAACCGCAACCGTTGATGTCAGCCAGACCCCGTTTTCCGCTTGCCAAAAAGGGATGCCTCGTTTCGCCATTTCCTGTGCTTTGACGGTTAAAATAACTGGCGATCCGTGTCTTGCTCCTACTTTGCGTGCCGTTGCTTCATCAGCAGAGAGATGCACGTAATGGCGCTCCCCTGCAATCAGCCCTTGTTTTTTATCTCGTCAAGAAAACGGCTTGCCGTACCGTGGTAGAGAAATTGTGGCGGTGTTTTTTCGATGAAGCCAATGGCGACCTGCGAAGTCAAATGCCCCTGAACGGCGCGAATACACGTACCATCACTGGAATAACTAAAGCGCTTTTTATCGCTGGTGGCGACAACGATATCCAGTAATGCGCGGGTTAACCGCTTGCCCGCTTTTTGGGCACAGAGTATGAGCTTATCGATATCCGCCCATCCTTCACGGTCCAGCACGATGCCAATCGCCTCTGGTTTATGTCGGAGGACAAAACTTAAAAACTTGCTCGTCTCTGCCAGCTCTTTGTCGTTGTATTTTGCCATCGCGTTTTCGTCCCTGAATTTTCTGTTTTTATTTACTGATGTCATTGTCACTGGGTTTATGAATTTTCTGCAACTCAATCCTGCGCAGAACCTTTGCCACCCAGCGTCATTTTTCCGCTATGCAAAAAACGCATAGCAAGAAACATACTTGCATTTTCCCCATACCCACATGGCTGATAAGGTTTTTCAGCTCCAGGAATTTTCCTGGCTCAAGCAACACACATACACAAAAAAACAATGGGGATTGTTATGACACAACAAGGGGATGCTGTAGCTGGGGAGCTGGCGACAGAAAAAGTGGGTGTTAAAGGGTATCTGGCCTTTTTTCTCACGATTATCTTTTTTTCCGGTGTTTTTTCCGGGACAGACAGTTGGTGGCGCGTTTTTGACTTTTCCGTTCTGAACGGATCGTTTGGGCAACTGCCTGGTGCGAATGGCGCTACCACCTCGTTTCGCGGCGCAGGTGGCACTGGAGCTAAAGATGGCTTTCTCTTCGCGCTGGAACTGGCTCCGTCAGTGATTCTCTCTCTGGGAATTATCTCGATTACCGATGGTCTTGGCGGATTGCGCGCCGCGCAGCAGTTAATGACGCCCGTGCTAAAACCGTTGTTGGGCATTCCAGGCATCTGTTCACTGGCGCTGATTGCTAACCTGCAAAACACCGATGCCGCCGCAGGTATGACCAAAGAACTGGCGCAGGAAGGGGAAATTACCGAACGTGATAAAGTGATATTCGCCGCCTATCAAACCAGCGGTAGCGCCATCATCACCAACTACTTCTCTTCCGGCGTCGCGGTGTTTGCCTTTCTGGGCACGTCCGTAATCGTACCTTTAGCCGTCATCCTGGTGTTTAAATTTGTCGGAGCCAACATTTTGCGCGTCTGGCTTAACTTCGAAGAACGTCGCAACCCAACGCAAGGAGCGCAAGCATGACAACTCAGGTCCGCAAAAACGTCATGGATATGTTTATCGATGGCGCGCGCCGTGGCTTTACTATCGCCACGACCAACCTGCTGCCAAACGTGGTGATGGCGTTTGTCATCATTCAGGCGCTGAAAATTACCGGCCTGCTCGACTGGGTGGGGCATATCTGTGAACCCGTAATGGCGCTGTGGGGATTACCCGGTGAAGCGGCAACCGTCCTTTTAGCCGCATTAATGAGTATGGGTGGCGCAGTCGGTGTTGCCGCCAGTCTGGCAACCGCTGGCGCATTAACCGGTCACGATGTCACCGTTTTACTGCCCGCGATGTATTTAATGGGCAACCCGGTGCAAAATGTCGGTCGCTGCCTGGGGACAGCCGAAGTGAATGCCAAATATTACCCGCATATCATTACGGTCTGCGTGATTAACGCATTGCTGTCGATCTGGGTTATGCAGCTTATTGTTTAACAAGGAGTTACCATGATTGATTATACCGCAGCCGGTTTTACCCTGCTGCAGGGAGCGCATTTGTATGCGCCGGAAGATCGGGGAATTTGCGATGTCCTCGTCGCTAACGGCAAAATTATCGCCGTTGCCAGCAATATCCCTTCTGACATTGTACCGAACTGCACGGTTGTCGATCTCAGTGGGCAGATCCTCTGCCCAGGTTTTATTGATCAACACGTCCATTTGATTGGCGGTGGCGGCGAAGCAGGTCCCACGACGCGCACGCCGGAAGTGGCGCTAAGTCGCCTGACGGAAGCGGGCGTCACGTCAGTGGTTGGTCTGCTGGGCACCGACTCTATCTCTCGCCACCCGGAATCCCTGCTCGCCAAGACCCGTGCGCTCAATGAAGAAGGCATCAGCGCCTGGATGCTGACCGGCGCTTATCATGTCCCTTCCCGCACCATTACGGGTTCCGTGGAAAAAGACGTGGCGATTATCGATCGTGTGATTGGCGTGAAATGCGCCATCTCTGATCACCGTTCTGCCGCACCGGACGTTTATCACCTGGCCAATATGGCGGCAGAATCCCGCGTTGGCGGTTTGCTCGGCGGTAAACCTGGCGTCACCGTGTTCCACATGGGCGACAGTAAAAAGGCGTTACAGCCTATTTATGACCTGCTGGAAAACTGCGATGTGCCGATCAGCAAGCTGCTGCCGACCCACGTTAACCGCAACGTACCGTTGTTTGAGCAGGCGCTGGAGTTCGCGCGCAAAGGCGGCACCATCGATATCACCAGCAGCATTGACGAACCGGTCGCCCCTGCCGAAGGTATTGCCCGCGCCGTTCAGGCGGGTATTCCGCTGGCACGCGTCACCCTCAGCTCCGACGGCAACGGTAGCCAGCCGTTCTTCGATGACGAAGGGAATTTAACCCATATCGGTGTTGCAGGTTTTGAAACGTTGCTGGAAACCGTGCAGGTGCTGGTCAAAGACTATGATTTCAGTATCAGCGATGCCCTGCGCCCGCTCACCAGTAGCGTAGCCGGTTTCCTTAACCTGACCGGGAAAGGCGAAATTCTGCCAGGCAATGATGCTGACTTGCTGGTCATGACGCCAGAACTGCGCATTGAGCAGGTATACGCTCGCGGCAAACTGATGGTCAAAGACGGCAAAGCCTGCGTGAAAGGAACGTTTGAAACGGCTTAAACGGTTGTCAGCCGCCCGAATGGACGTAGAATGCCCGCAAGGGCGGCTGACAGAGTAAAACGTAATGGATGACTGTGGTGCGATTTTGCATAATATTGAAACCAAATGGCTTTATGATTTTCTGACCCTGGAAAAATGCCGCAATTTTTCCCAGGCGGCAGTCAGTCGCAACGTCTCGCAACCGGCATTCAGCCGCCGCATCCGTGCGCTGGAACAGGCGATTGGTGTTGAATTGTTTAACCGCCAGGTAACGCCGCTGCAACTCTCAGAACAAGGGAAAATCTTCCATTCGCAGATCCGCCATCTGTTGCAACAGTTAGAGAGCAATCTGGCAGAGCTGCGTGGCGGCAGCGATTACGCGCAACGTAAAATCAAGATAGCCGCTGCACACTCTCTTTCCCTCGGTCTTTTACCGTCCATTATCAGCCAGATGCCGCCGCTCTTTACCTGGGCAATTGAAGCCATTGATGTCGATGAAGCGGTCGATAAACTGCGTGAAGGGCAAAGTGACTGTATTTTTTCCTTTCACGACGAAGATTTGCTGGAAGCGCCGTTTGACCACATTCGCTTATTTGAATCTCAATTGTTCCCTGTCTGCGCCAGTGACGAACACGGAGAAGCACTTTTTAACCTCGCGCAGCCACACTTTCCGTTACTGAATTACAGCCGCAACTCCTACATGGGGCGATTGATTAATCGCACCCTGACGCGCCACAGTGAGTTAAGTTTCAGCACCTTTTTTGTCTCTTCGATGAGCGAGCTTTTAAAGCAGGTTGCCCTCGACGGCTGTGGGATTGCCTGGCTGCCGGAGTACGCCATCCAACAAGAAATTCGCAGCGGGAAGCTCGTTGTACTGAATCGGGACGAACTGGTGATCCCGATTCAGGCCTATGCATACCGGATGAATACCCGCATGAATCCCGTTGCCGAACGCTTCTGGCGTGAACTGCGCGAGCTGGAGATTGTGCTTAGCTGACATTCTCCAGCGTCGCACTGCGCCAACCGCCATTATCCCAGACCAGATCAAACGTTAGCGGTTCATCGTCGTGGTACAGCATTATCTCAAGGCTGATCGCCAGAGTGTGGCAGTACGCTTCTTTCAGATTAACCTGCAACGCCGCAATCCGTGGCTCATGAAATAACAGTGCAGAACGCAGCTGACGGCAATACCAGCTCTGGAGATGTTTGTCGCTCGGGTTATGCACTTGCCACTCGGGCATGCCTGAAACAAGTAATGACGGTAATGCCGAATGAGGAGAATTAAAAAGAGTGAGGAGATCGCTGCATACCGATTTACGCAGCAATGACGTTTTATTGCCTGAAATTTTAGGTAAAACAGCCTGAAGTGATTGGCGCATCATTTTGCGCACTCCTGACGTTTAGCAACATATGCGGCTTGCCCTGAACACCGGGCACCACTGTATTGATGCTCATTTTCCATAGCCATTCCCTTTTGTTCATTACATCCATGTCAGTCTGAGACAGGCCTGAATCCTGTCAGCAAAGTATAAAACCTTACTTGCCTATGAATATCTACTGACTTTTCAGGAAAAAAGTCATGATTTGATAAAAATCATCAAACTCAAAAAAAAACCGCTAGTATATTCTGAATATTCCGAATAGTTACGTAGATGAAAATACTTGTCACCGCTGCTACTTAATTCCGGTGTGAAATTATTTATTTCCGCATAATCAGCCATGTATTATTTGAAACAATTAGTTTGTAAATAATATAAATTGATAACATATCAAATACATCAAAAATACCATTCACAGGCATTATTAATATAGACCTCAATATAGCAACATCAAATTCCAATTAGTAACAAGATATGCTTTTAAATTGCATGCAAATAATTTTAAATGAGCGTTTTTTGATACTTTAGAGTGTTTCCTACCCTTTAATATCACCGTGTAGAGTTGATATCACTACAACAGAAACATGCATGTCATTTGTTTACTTCTCTTTTTACTACAGAAAAATTTATCTATTTTTCTAAACATCAGTGAAATACTCATAAAAGGTAACTATTATGTCTATGCCATTAAGCAATGCCCTTCAGAGTCAAATTATTACAGATGCTCACTTCCTTCATCACCCAATAGTCGACAGTGAGTTTACACGTAAATTAAAATATGCACGCATGGATTCGGAAAACATCTATCTTCCGCCTCTTACTCGTGGCAATAACCATAATTACGATGGAAAAAGCGTTGTCGAAATTAGAAAACTTGATATTAGTAAAGAGCCCTGGCCATTTAATTATGTGACAGGAGCATGCAGAGAATCCGATGGTATTACAACAACAGGACGTATGCTCTATCGGAACTTGAAAATCACCTCAGCTTTAGACGAAATATATGGTGGCATATGTAAAAAGGCGCATGCTACCACAGAGTTAGCAGAAGGTTTACGGCTAAATTTATTTATGAAGAGCCCTTTCGATCCTGTTGAGGACTATACAGTTCATGAAATAACATTAGGCCCTGGTTGCAATGTTCCTGGTTATGCCGGAACCACGATAGGATATATTTCAACCCTTCCAGCTTCTCAGGCAAAAAGATGGACCAATGAGCAGCCAAGGATTGATATCTATATTGATCAGATAATGACGGTAACAGGGGTAGCAAATTCTTCCGGATTCGCCCTTGCCGCATTACTTAATGCTAATATTGAGTTGGGTAATGACCCTATAATTGGTATAGAAGCCTATCCCGGTACCGCGGAGATCCATGCAAAAATGGGATATAAAGTTATCCCGGGTGATGAAAATGCACCACTCAAACGTATGACTCTGCAACCGTCATCTCTTCCAGAACTGTTTGAATTAAAAAATGGTGAATGGAATTATATTGGTAAATAACTACCAGGAAGAATGAGTACTAACATTCAGGTTATACAGATAGCTAAACAATACCCTGCAATTTACAAAGTAATACTCATTGCGACTTCTTAATTTAAGAAAGCGCAAGGAACGTTTACCCTTGCGCTTATTATAATAAGTCAGGCGTCGACTTTATCCAGCGGCCATGAATCAAACAGATAGCCATCAAAATAAATATCGTCAACGTTCGAGAATTCCAGCAGACGTTGCTTAACGTTTTCCAGATGCTGCCACATTGCCAGCTTCGCCGCTCGGGCATCTTTTTTGATTAACGCGGCGAGGATCTGTTTGTGATCGCCCAACCACTCTTTGCGATACAGGCTGTCATCCAGATGGCTGTGCAACTGGATCCACATTGGATTGTTTTCCCGCCACTGCCAGGACTGACGGAACAGCTCCACCAGCATGCTGTTATGCGTTGCTTCGGCAATAGCGAGATGGAACTGCATGTCACCGCTTTCGCTGCTGCCCGGCGCACTGGAAGCCAGTTCACGCTCTTCCAGTTGCAATGCCTGACGCATTTTGACGATATCTTCGCGGGTAGCCTGCAAAGCGGCAAACTCGGCGATGTTGCTCTCCAATAACTGCCGCGCCTGTAACAGCTCAAAAGGACCGGCATCGTTGCAGACGTTGGCATCCGGACTGTCTGTGTTCTGGCTGCCTGAGTTATCAAGAACATAGATACCGGCACCCCGGCGTACTTCCACCAGCCCTTTGATCTCCAGCATGATCAGCGCTTCACGTACCACCGTCCGCGTGACATCAAGCATTTCTGCAATTTCACGCTCCGGCGGCAGCCGTTCGCCAGGATTGTACGGCGTCTTTATGATCAGATCGCGGATCATCGCCCCGACTTCCTGGTAAGGTCTTTGCGCAGAGGTGGCAGATTTCATGGTGTTGTGTCCGTTAGGTGCGGTTAATCAAATTTTTGCCGGATGCGGCGTGAACGCCTTATCCGGCCTACAACGGGCAATTTTACGGCCCCCGTTAATCTCAAACTATACCATTAGCACTGGAAGTTGGCACGTACAGGTGGGCAAAAAAACGAAAACTGGTCAACCAAATATCAGTTTGATTGACCAGTAAGTCTGTAGGGTAATCAGTTAGTTACAGCGCAGCCACACACTCGCGCGCACCGCGTTCGCACAGCTGCTGATATGCCGCCGTCACTGCGCCAACAAAGTCGGCATTCTGCGGCAGATCATCGGCAAAAATACCGCTCAGGCCCAGCAGCGCTTTCACGCGGTCTGCGCCCTGATACTGCGCGTTGATCTTCTGGAACTCCGCCAGCATCGGGTCGACCACGTCAATGGCATTACCCTGCTCATCCACGCCCTGGGTGTAACGCATCCAGCCAGCCACGCCCAGCGCCAGGTGACGCCAGCTGCCGCCGTTTTGCAGGTGCAGACGCACCGGGTCCAGCAGACGCTGCGGTAACTTCTGGCTGCCGTCCATCGCAATCTGCCAGGTACGGTGACGCAGAGACGGGTTGC
>OCAO01000015.1_pt1 | contig 183256 bp, 162 predicted proteins | sample 1477151 | NCBI WGS metagenome assembly OCAO01 (sample SAMEA2580298, study PRJEB22360) | human gut metagenome | biome: human gut; feature: human-associated habitat; material: faeces | place: Denmark | collected 2008/2010 | reverse complement strand
GGAATAACCATAGCGCGCCCGCTCCCCTCCACCCGCAGCCTGGGCCTGACGCAATGACGCGGGGCGTACCCCCCTCACTTTACAGACCCCAGCATCCCTTCTACAAAACTCTTCTGCATAATAAAGAAGATCGCCGCAGTCGGAAAGGTGGCTGTTACGATAGCTACCATGATCATTCCAAAATCCGGAGTATAGGCGGAGTTCATGGCGGAAATAATCAGCGGCAGGGTCATCTTGTCGTCGGTCTGAAGTGCGACCAGGGGCCATAAGTAGCTGTTCCAGATATTCATGAAGGTGATAATGGTGGCCGCTGCAAAGGTTGAGCGCATGACGGGACAATAAATCAGGAAAAATGATTTCATTTCACCCAGTCCGTCCACTCTGGCGGCCTGAAGAATTTCTTTCGAAAATGATTTTGTATTCTGACGGAAGAAAAAGATCAGGAACGCGGTTGCCATGGAAGGCAGAATTACGGACAGAAAGGTGTTTAACAGGCCCCATTGTGCAAACATGCGATAACGGGGGATGAGCAGTGTCGCCATGGGGACCATCATGGACATCAGAAGCAGCGCCATCACCTTATCCTTGATCCGGCTCTTGTAAATTTCAAATCCGTATCCGGCCATGGCGGCTACCAGCACAGTGAGTATCGTGGCGATTACCGTGATAATCATGGAATTCTTGATTCCCGTCACGATGTTTGTAGTGGTAAACAGCGTATGAATATTGGTGAGAAGCTGATTCCCCGGAATCATCCGGCCACTGGTGATGTCGACAGAGGCATTCGTTGCGCCGACGATCATCCATAAGAACGGAAAGATGGACAGAAAAGACGCAATACATAAGAACACGTATTTTCCAACTTTTTTAATCATGTTTGTTGCCTCCCGTCACTTTAAACTGGATTGCCGTAAGAATAACGATCATCAGGAGTATCGCATAGGAAACCGCGGAAGCATATCCGAAATCAGGAGTATACTTGAAGCAGAGGTTGTAGATATACTGTGACATCGTAATGGTTGCGTTGCCCGGTCCTCCCTGTGTTAAGTTTACGACCTCGTCGAACAGCTGCAAGGTTCCGCTGATCGAGGTGATGCTGGTAAACAGAATAATCGGTTTTAACAGCGGAGCGGTAATGGAAAAGAACTTCTGTACCACATTGGCTCCGTCAATCTCCGCAGCCTCGTAAATTTCAGGATCAATATTCTGAAGTGCGGACAGAAAGAAGATCATGTTGTATCCGGTCCAGCGCCAGGTGATTGCGATGATAATCGTAACTTTTCCCCAGAAGGCATCGGTCAGCCAATGGATCGGTGACTGGATCACATGGAGCGTCATTAACATCTGATTGATAAAACCACTGTCGGAAAACAGACTTTTAAAGAGTACCGCATAAGCTACCAGAGAGGTAACACACGGCAGAAAGATCGCAATGCGGAAGAAGCTGCGGAATTTCAGTTTCTTGTCATTTAAAAGAACTGCGTACAGCATGGCCAGAAGCAGCATGACCGGCACCTGAACAATCAGATAGAGAAATGTGTTTTTTACTGAGGACAGAAATATGGGATCGACCAGAAGCCGTTTATAGTTAGCCAGCCCACAGAAATGGAGATTCATCCCCATTCCTGTCTGAAATGAATTGGCTAACGCTCCTATCATGGGATAAAAGCAGAATACTACTATAATCAGCGTGCCGAAACCAATGAATAACCATCCTTTGATAACGCTGGATATTTTCTTACTATTCATTGTTTTCCTCCCAAAGGTCTTACCGGGCCTGTGCTTCTGCCTGAACCTGCATACTCTTCATGGCGGCGTCAATGTCCTCTCCCTGCAGGATCTTCTGGATTTCAGCCATCACAATATCCTGGAATGCGTACGTATACGTGCCATAATTTACATTCGGAATCTCTTTTGTAATGGAGGCAATCTCCTGATATATCTTCTGGTTGCCGAAGAACGGAATTTCTTTATTATATACATCGCTCTCCTGAGACGGTAAGTACGTTCCCACGATTCCCTTCTCGTCCAGCAGCCGGTTATATAGCTCTTTGTTTTCTCCGAAGGTCGATTTTAAGAAATCCAGGGCAATATCAGAATTTTCCACGCCGTTTAAAATGTACCAGCTGCCGCCGCCTAAGTTGGAAGCGTTGGTAGCCCCCGGCGTGCTGTCCAGTCTCGGGATTTTTGCAACTCTCCATAAACCGTCCTGTCCTTCCCCTTTCATAATAGAAGGAGTAAACCAGCAGCCTTTCATCTGAAACGCCACTTCACCCTTATTCACGCCTTCCAGGAGACCGGCCCATCCGCTGTACGTTCTGACCAGATCTTCGTCCGTGATGGTCTTAATGATTTGCAGACACTCCTTAAGCGCGGCATTGTTCTCCATGTTCGGAGTCGTTCCGTCCTCTTTCGTAAACCAGGTTCCGGCAGACTGCATGGTCAGCTTCATTAATTCGATATCGCTGGGATCCATGGAAATCATCTTTTTCCCTGTGGCCTCTTTGATCTTTTTGCCCATCTCGATGAACTGAGACCAGGTCAAATCCTGCATGTCTTCCTCCGTATACCCCGCCTGCTCAATCATATCCTTGCGGTAATAAAGAACAGCGGCTCCGTTGTCCCACGGAATACCGTAGGATTTTCCATCCAGCGTCATCGGTCCTTTTTTGTATGCGGCAAAATTATCATAGTTGATCTCGGAGGTTAAATCCATAAACGCTCCCGGATAAGATTTTAAGAATGACTGAATCCGGTAATCCTCGATGGGCACCGCGTTCGGAAGACCTTTTAGGGATCCGGATCCCAATCCCGTATTCAGCTTCTGGACTACATCATTCTGGCCGACTTCCACAATGTTAATCTCCACATCCGGATGGTCCGCCTCGTAGATCTCCTTCGCCATCTCCAGGGCAGCAATATTAAATTCTTTATCCCATGCCCAGAAGGTCACAGTCTTTTTATCCCCTGTGGAGGTACCGGCCGCCTCCTGTTTCGCCGTCTCCCCTGTCTGAGTCCCCGTGTTATCAGCCGGTGCCTTGCTCCCACAAGCGGTCAGGCCCGCAGCCAGCGCAACCGCAGCTGCAAACAAATACATTTTTTTCATCTCTGTCTTCTCCTTTTCTATATGATGCCTTTATTTTATCGTTATATCTCACAAAAATATCGCATTTTATTTGGCATATTACAGCATCATGTGATTAAATCAATACGAAGGCGGGAGAAAAAAAGTACTTTTTTATAATTTTGGTACTTTTTTCAGGTGATACGGCAGCCGGAGGCTGACCGAAGTACCGGTCCCGATCACGCTGTGAATGGTGACGCCGTATTCCTCCCCGTAGATCAGACGCAGCCGCTCGTGGACATTGGGAATTCCGATTCCCGTCAGGTGACGCCGCCTGTCACTGTTTAATAAATCCGCAGTCTCCTCCTGTGACATTCCGTCTCCTTCATCTATGATTTCGCAGATTAAGTCATCACGCTGCTTTTTCGTAAAAATCCGGATTTTCCCCTCTTTCTTATTCTGGAACGCGTGAAAAAAGGCATTCTCAATAAATGGCTGCAGAATCAGCTTGGGCACCATGCATTCCATCTCTTCCTCCGCCAGAAAATACTCCACCTCGATGCTGTCGCCGTACCGCACCTGATTGATAAACACATACTGCCGGACCAGATCGATTTCCTCCCGCAGCGTGATCTCCTCCTCCATGTTTCCGATCGTTTTCTTTAAAATGGCAATCAGCGCATTAATCGTATCCGAGGCCTTCTCTGTATTGTTCTCCCACGTAAGATATTTGATGGAAGCCAGTGTATTATACATAAAATGCGGGTTGATCTGCATCTGCAGCGCCTCAATCTCCAGCCGCCGCCCCCGCTCCTGTTCCTCTATCAGCTGCCGGACATAGCTGTCAATCTCATCCACCATCCGGTTATAGACATCCGCCATCTGCCTTACCTCTGAATTTCCCTTTACAGGACTCACTTTTTCGAATCTGCGGTTTTTGAACGTATCCAACTGCTGAATAAAGAAGTTGAGAGGCGACACAATGCGGCGCATAATAAGGAAAACCACAGCAATGGCCGTCCCTGTGATCAGAAAACCTGCAAACAGGATATTGCGCCTGACTCCTGCGTAAGACCTCAAAAGGGCTGCTTCCTCCACCGTATTGACCATGTACATATCCAGCTCCGGGATGTAACCCGATATGACAATCTCCGGTTTATGGTTCCCCTTTACAGTCCGGTAGGTCTCCCCATTCTCCCTCATTGACTGAACGAACGAGAGCAGCTTCGGCTCCTCACGCCCCAGGCTGTCTTTCCCGTTGCCTGATACGATCTGTCCGTCGGAAGAGAGAATCACCATGCGGCTGCCCTCCGGAACAGCCTCGCTGAACATCTGATAGAACTCCTCCGGAATCGTAATATAGGCCGTGGCAAAGCTTTCACTGGAAGACGGCAGAAACAGCCTTCTCGCTGCAATTACACATTTCCTGTCCTGAAAATCGGCGGTAATCCCATGGCTTTGATACGTATACTGAAGCCGTCTGCCTGTTTCGCTGATCTTCGCGGAGCAGGGCATCTCCTCTATTGCCTCCACCGGCACAGAGATGCGTTCCCCTGTAAACGAGAACGCACTGCCCTGGTTGCTGACCGCGACCAGATTCTCAGCTGTGCCGGAAGGCACAGAATCGTAATAGACCTTCAGGATATCATACGTCTTGATGAATTTTTCCGTGCCGCAGGCGTCGGCAGCAAGAAAATAATTCTTTAAGGCCGGGTCTGTCTCCAACAGCCTTAGCAGCGTTAAGTAAGAGTTATTGTTTTCCTCTACGTTTTTCTTGATATTATCCATCAGCTTTGCATTTAAAAAGGTGGAGGACTGGATAAAGAGATTTTTCGTAATCCAGTCCGAACTGGCCATCGTGCAGACATTCGTCAGAACAATGCTGCTTACCACTACCAGAGACAGTTTAAAGAAGGTTCCCCACCGTATCTGACTCTTCATAGCGTTTCCCCCCGTCTTTTCGCCCGGTTCCGGTATGTATGCGGAGAATATCCGGTCTGCTTCTTAAAGACCTTTCCAAAATAACTCTGATCCGTATACCCAATCTCCTGCGCGATCTCTGACAGAGAAAGTTCTGAGGATGAAAGCAGCTCTTTCGCCTTTTCCACCCGGATCGAGTTGAGAAATTCATTGATCCCCTGCCCCATGTGGGAAGAAAAATAAGAGGAAAGGTACGAGTAATTCATATTGAAATCTGCAGCCAGCGTCTTCAGTGTCACCGGTTCACTGTAATGGAGGTACAGATACTCTGTAATTCTTAAGTAAAGACCATTTCCCCTCGCCTCCTCTGTGATCTGCTCTATCTCCTGATAAATCGCGGTAATGGCATCAATGAGTCCATCCAGGCTGTCTGTGGTGCCAATGGAGGTCAGAAAGGACAGCTTTCTCTCCTCCAGCTGGGGAGGACAGAATTCATTCTCATTCAGCTCGAAAATCGTATTGTAGAGCGTGCTTTCCATCAGCTTCTTCACGGACACCTCTCCGACCGCCATGCCCCGCAGAGAGTTTAAGTAATTCACCAGAACCGCTCCTGCAGTTCCTGCTTTCTGCTGACGTACCAGATCGCACACGGTTTTCTGATCCAGAGCCGGAAGCTGCGGCAGCCCGGTTTCCCGCAGATCGAGATAGTCTTTCCGGCTGTCGAAAAAGCGGTAGGAAAACAGCTCCGATAGTTTTTGCGCCTCCGCCTCCAGCGAGTCTCCCTTTCCGTAGGGCGGGCTGATAATCATCTCAATATTGCGCAGATAATCAATACCGTCGGCCATCATCTTATGCAGCTTTTCCTCAAACATTTCCGGATAAAAGCAGCCAATTGTATAGATATATACCTGGCTTTTTTTCAGCATGAAGCTGTCAAGATAAAACCGTCCAAATGCCTCTTTCATCAGTTCTTCCATATGGCCGATCGTAAGCTCCTGTTTGTTGGTTGCTCCCTGCAGAATCTTTCCCGGCTGAATGGCAATCAGATAGTAGGAGGCATAGGCGTCACTCGTTTCCCGGCTCTCCTCCTCTTTACCGGCTTTTCCGGGATCTTTGGCGTGGATAACCCCCTTCTTTCTGCCTATGTGGCGGAGCGCCTTAAGCAGATAATCGGATTCCAGCTCCGGTTTCAGGATATAATCGAACACTCCGTACTTAAAAGCACTTTTGACGTATTCAAAATCCTGGTATCCGCTCAGTATGATCGTGGACACCTCCGGATACTTTAAATTCACGGTGTGCAGCAGCTCTAACCCGTTCATCCGCGGCATCATGATGTCGCAGATCATCATATGAGGCAGGCTCTGTTCCAGAAAATCCAGCGCCTCCTCCCCGTTGGTCACTTCACCAATAATCTCGAACTCATCACCCTCCTGTTCGATAATATAGCGAAGCGCCTTTCTGACCAGAAGTTCGTCTTCCACGATCAGAATTTTACATTTATCACCCTCGTATCCCATGTTACCGTATTCCTCCCTGTACTTTCCCATAGTCAAACATCTGCTGTCTGCGGAAATAATCCTTCTGTACTAGTATAACTCCTGTAAGCATTTACAAACAACCACGGTTCTTGTACAGAATTTGTTAAAATTATAATCTGGGGATTGTATTATTTATCAGTTGATTGTATAATAAAAGCAATATGTAAATACTTACATTTTCTCGGGAGGTGATGTTTTGAATATCTACGATGTATCGGAACGGGCGAACGTTTCCATCGCCACCGTTTCCCGCGTCATTAACGGAAATCCCAATGTCAGTGAGAAAACGCGGAACCGGGTTCTGGCCGTCATGGAGGAGCTGGGCTACACACCTAATGTATTTGCCAGAAGCCTGGGGCTGGGTACCATGCGCACCATCGGCATCATGTGTGCAGATTCTTCCGACCCCTGGCTGGCTGGTGCCATCTACTATCTGGAACAGGAACTGCGCCGAAACGGATACGATTCCCTCCTCTGCTGCAGCGGTTACTTACCGGAGACGAAAAAGAAATATTTAGAACTGCTTCTCTCCAAGCGGGTGGATGCTGTTATCCTGGCCGGCTCCCATTACGTGGAGGCAAAGCAGAAGGATAACGCGTATCTCCTGGAGGCCTCAAAAGAGCTTCCTGTTATGCTGGTGAATGGCTGTCTGGAAGGAAAACAGATTTACAGCACTGTGTGTGACGACCGGACCGCGGTTTATGAATCGGTCACCAGACTGATTCAATCCGGCCATACATCGGTCCTTTATCTGTACGCAGGCAGTTCCTACAGCAATTTACAGAAGCTGGCCGGTTATCACGATGCCTGTGCAGCAGCCGGTCTGATCATCCGCGACGATCTGATACGTATATGTCCTAAGGATTTGGACGGTACGGAAGAGCTTTTACAATCTCTCGCCGCAGCCGGGATCAAATTCGACGCCGTCTTCGCTGCGGAAGACGTCATGGCAGTGGGGGCAGTCAAATACGCATGCAGGGCCGGGATCAAAATTCCGGAAGAAATGAATATCATCGGGTATAATAACTCTATCCTGGCACGCTGTACCGATCCGGAGCTGACGACTGTAGATAATAAGGTGGAATCGCTCTGTACTACTACCGTCACTACCCTCATGAAGGTCTTAGAAGGCGGAAACGTTCCGGTGAAAACCACGATCTCCGCAGAACTTATCAAACGCGGTACTACTAATTTTTAATCTATATATCTATATTTAAGGAGGATTTTCAAATGAAACAGTTTATGGACAAGGATTTTTTACTGTCTACGGATGCGGCTTTAAACCTCTTCCACAACTATGCGGAGAAGATGCCTATCGTGGATTATCACTGCCACATCAATCCGCAGGAAATCTACGAAGACCGCAAATTCGACAACATCACTCAGGTATGGCTGGGCGGCGACCATTATAAATGGCGTCAGATGCGTTCCAACGGCGTAGACGAAAAATATATTACCGGCGATGCTACAGACAGGGAGAAATTCCAGAAATGGGCGGAGACTCTGCCGAAGCTGATCGGCAATCCGCTGTACCACTGGAGTCATTTAGAGCTTCAGAGATATTTTGGATTTACAGGATATTTAAACGGCGACACCGCAGAGGAAGTCTGGAACTTATGTAATGAAAAACTCAGCCAGGATTCCATGAGCGTCCGTAATTTGATCCGTCAGTCTAAAGTAACCTTAATCTGTACCACGGATGATCCTGCCGATACACTGGAATGGCATCAGAAGCTGGCTGCGGATGATTCCTTTGAAGTAAAGGTACTCCCGGCATGGCGGCCGGACAAGGCCATGAACATTGAAAAAGCAGATTTTGCCGCTTACATGGCAAAGCTGGCGAAAGCAGCCGGCATCGAGATTACTGATTTTGCTTCCCTAAAGCTGGCGCTTAAGAACCGCATGGAGTTCTTCGCTTCCCAGGGATGCAGCGTATCCGATCACGCTCTTGAATACGTTATGTACGTTCCGGCAGATGAGGTCGAACTGGATACCATCTTCGCAAAGGGTCTGGCCGGCGAACCGGTCTCCCGCGAGGATGAATTAAAGTATAAAACCGCATTCATGCTCTTCGTGGCAAAAGAATATAACCGCATGGGCTGGGTGATGCAGCTGCACTATGGCTGCAAGCGCGACAACAATGCGATGATGTATGCCAACCTGGGACCGGATACCGGCTTTGACTGCATTAATAACTACGCACCATCAGCACAGATGGCTGATTTCTTAAACGCGCTCAGTGCCACAGACGAGATTCCGAAGACGATCATCTATTCCCTGAATCCTAATGATAACGCCTCCATCGGTACCATCATTGGCTGCTTCCAGAGCAAATACCCGGGTAAGATCCAGCAGGGTTCCGCCTGGTGGTTCAACGATCACAAGACAGGCATGACTGAGCAGATGACTTCCCTGGCAAACTTAGGCTGCCTCGGCAACTTCATCGGTATGCTGACCGACTCCAGAAGCTTCTTATCTTACACGAGACATGAGTATTTCAGAAGAATTCTCTGTGAGCTTGTAGGCGGCTGGGTAGATAACGGAGAGTATCCGGATGATCAGAAGGCGCTGAAAGAGATTATTGAAGGGATTTCCTATTACAATACCGTGAAGTACTTTGGTTTTGAAGTGTAATCTGTAATTCTAATTCAAAAGTGCTGCCGCATCCAGAACGGGACATTCGGGTGCAGCAGCACTTTTTATTCCGAAAACAACTTCTGGCAGACTCATGAAATACCCTGGAGTTTAATACTATGATCGGCAACTACCATTTTTAATAAGTCTATGTCAGCTTTCATCTCCCGTATACTATCACCTGCGGCCTCAAACCGATTCGCCGCAGGAACAAAATTTTCGAGAATCAACTTAATCTGCGGCCTTATCTCGTTTTCGAGACTTAATTTAATCATGGTAAGAAATGAAACAAAAATATATAGCGGGCAAACTTGGAGTTTCTCCTGCTAACTTCAGCAGATTAATAGCCTCTGAAAAGGACAGCTTAAGATTAATGAAAGCCAAGGAGATTCTTAATACCATCGGATACGATATCGATATAACAATCGTACCTGCAGGCTCTCAGGTGAACGACAGCCCTTCAGACGGGCCGGATAATCCACTGCTTATCGGTCCTGCTGCCCCTGCAAGAGCCTCATCCGTTTCATCTGCTCCCCCAGAAGTCTGACTCCGCGCTCGTACATCTCCATTGTATCATAATTCCTGTATTCACACTCCAGAGCCTGTAATACAGCCATATAAACGTCGTACCACAGAGCCCTGCGCTCCTCAGACTCTGTCAGACGCTCTTTGCCGTATCCTTTTCGGAAGCAGATATCCACATCAAAGGTCCGGAAGCCAACCTCCAGCAGCGGATCGCCCCACAGGCTCCGTTCCCAGTCGATGATTCCCGTCACACATATGCCATCCGTAAAGATATTGCCTGCCCAGATATCCCAGTGTACCAGACAAGGGGTTTTCACCTCTTCAAAGAATCTTCGGTCTTTTTCAAGGCATTCCAGAATTTCTCCGGCGGATACCTTCAGATCCACCGCCCGTGCCTCTGCATCCCCGATTCCCATTTCCATCATCCGCCGGAATACCGGGAACCACTCCTCTCCCTGGCACTCCTGCTGACCAGGAAGGCCAAAACGCGGACAGATGATCTCATTGATCCGCCGGTTTACTTCCCCTGTCTCTTTTTTAATGGCATTTATATTTTCTTCCGGCAGGTTCTCACGGATAGAATACAGGCTGTTCCCCCTCAGTTTTTCCATAAGGAAATACGGGGAAGGGCAGATTGACCGGCTGTCATCATACCCATAAACCAGCGGGACCGGAATATCCGGGTTCGCCGCCGCCATTTTCATGGACTCCGTCTCGGCAAACATAATATTTTTCTCATAAGACATTACCGGAACTTCATCGGAAGGAGCCACCTTCAGAATCACGCTCCTGCCGCTCAGCAGCGTAATCTCATAGGCTACATTGAAATACCCTTCCGTCAGCTCCTCATATTCCGCCATCCGGTCATCCGGGAAAAACTTTTCTGCTATCTTTTGAACAGTCTCCCTGCTCTGCCGGTTCTTTGTCAGACTCTCCACGCTGCACACATCTCCTCATATTTCACCAGAAATTCCGCAATCAGATCGATACAGCCTTCCACATCCTTCTCATCCGCCATCTCTGCCGGATGATGCATATAGCGCAGCGGAATCGATACCAGCACCACCGGGATTCCCTCTCCGGCAAAATGAATCTTATCCGCATCCGTATAACTCAGTCTGCTGGCTGCCTCCGTCTGTACCTCAATACCAATCCCGGAAGCACATTCCCGCATCATGCGGTTTAATCGTTTGGAGACAATGGGACTGTTACAGAGTACCGGGCCTCCCCCCAGCCTCACCTCACCGGAGTCCGCCGCATTCATACCCAAACAGTCGCTGGTATACGTCACGTCCACCACGACAGCCAGATCAGGCTTCACTCTGGCTGCCGTCCAGCAGGCGCCGTTTTTCGTCGTCTCCTCACCCACTGTAGCAGCGCTATAGACGCCGCTTGTACAGCCTCGCTTTCCTGCCTTTTTGAATGCCTCCATGATAATATATACCCCAAGTCTGTCATCCAGCGCCCGGCTTACAAAACGGCCTCCTGCAATCTTCTGCATTCCCGTGTCCAGGATAACCGGAGCACCGGTATTCACCAGCCTGCACGCCTCTTCCTTCGAATCAACACCAATATCGACAAGAAAGTCCGAAGTTTTTAACCCGCCTTCTTTTTTGAATAAATCACGGTACGATTCCACAACGCCGAAAACAGGCCCCTGCTCTGTCATAACCTTTACCCGGTGGCCCGGATAGGTAGCCGGAATGATGCCTCCGCGGTCGATAACCAGCAGCCTTCCCTGTTCATTCACTGCGGTTACCATGAGCCCGATCTCATCCAGATGGGCTGTCATCAGAATTTTAAGACGGCTCTCCGGGTTCAGGACGCATACCGTGTCCCCGATTTCATCCGTTCGCAGTTCATCGGCCAGCGGCTCCATGTACTTTCGGACAACCGCCTGGCCCTCTTCCTCAAACCCGGACACGGTTACCGCTTCCAGGAGCTCCTCTAAAAACCTTTCGTCTGTCATATTTATCAAGTCCTTTCTTTTAAACCAAAAGCAAATGCGCCCTTAACCGTTTAGTTTTCTTACACTTTCCCTGATCACCAGCTTCGCCGGGATCAGCGTCTGAATCGCGATCTCTCTGCCTGTTAAAATCCGCTCTGCCAGCATTGACACCGCCTGCTCTCCCATAAAATCCATATAGAGATGGACCGTGGTAAGCGGCGGCACTAAATACTTGGCGGCCGGTATATCGTTATATCCCACCACACTGATATCTTCGGGTATGGCAAGCCCTTTTTCATTGACAGCCTTGTAACAGCCGATCGCAAGAGAATCGTTTGCCACGAATACGGCTGTCGGCCGGTCCGGCAGCTCCAGCAGCTCCTTCATCATCTGATAGCCATACTTTGGAGTATACCCTCCAATCTTAACGTATTCCTCATGGAACAGGCCCTCCTGCTTCATGAAGCGCTGATAAGCATAAGTCCGGTTGTCCACCACCTCAGCGCCATCCGAATCCGTCTCGTATCCTCCGATAAACGCGATCTTTTTATGCCCCTGATTCATCAGATACTTCATCACCTTTAATACGGATCTCTCTATATCATGAATGACAGAGTCAAATTTCTCCGTATCCGGAACCGCGTCGGCAAAAACCGTCGGCTTCCGGAAGGATTCGATCCGCTCCATCATGGACTGGCTGAATGTCCCCAGGCAGATAATTCCCTCCAGAGCAGCCAGGTCTTCTCTCGTATCACTGCTGTTAATCCGATACTTCTTATATCCTTCCTCCGCCAGCTTCTTTTCTATCGCCACGCGGACAGAAAGATAGTACGTATCGTCCAGCTCCTCTTCCAGGGAATAGGAATAGAGAACACCTATCTTCAGCTTCCTCTTCCTCTTTTTTTTATCCTTTACCTGATAATCAAGCTGCTCTGCAACCTCAAAAATTCGTTTCCGCGTCTCATCCTGCACGTTCAGCGTCTCATCGTAATTTAAAACCCTGGAAACCGTAGCAATGGAGACACCGGCCTTCTCCGCAATGTCTTTAATCGTAGCCATACACTCGTCAACCTCTTATTCCCCAGATATAAACAAATATCACGGCAGGCCTGCGTCTTTCTTTTTCCTGCCGTGATACAAGTATAACATACCTATGATGTCTTATCAATTGCAAGCCGATAAATGGGTTGCCGTCAAAAGATCCTGAAACGTTCTCAAATGATAGCCTGCCAGTTCGCAGTCTGCCGCATCGCCGATACCGGCTCCTGTCATACCTCCTGCTTTGGCCGCCGCAAGACCGGCCCTGGCATCCTCTACCACCAGACAGTCTTCCGGTTTCTCACCGATCAGCTTTGCAGCCAGCAGAAAGACCTCCGGATCCGGTTTGGAGCGGGTAATCTGATTCCCGTCTGAAACGGCGTCAAAGTAGTCCCCAAGTCCCAGCTGTCCCAGGATAAAGCCGGCATTTTTGCTGGAGGAACCGATAGCCAGCTTTAACCCCCTCTTTCTCAGCTCATCCATGGTCGCCTTCACCTCCGGAGCCAAATCCGCCGGTGACATATTTTTAAGCAGCTCTTTGTAAATTTCATTCTTTTCTGTTGTGTATCGTTCCTTTTCCTCTTCGCTCATAGTGCCGTCATACTTTTCGAGTATAATCTCGAAGCTTTCCCTGCGGCTGACTCCGCGCAGCCGGTTGTTGATGGTCTCATCAAAGCAGATCCCCAGCTTATCCGCCACCTGTTTCCATGCCTGATAGTGGTATTTGTCCGTATGGCAGATCACGCCATCCAGATCGAAGATGATTCCGCGGTATTTCATAATTCCACCCCTGCTTTCTCTTTCTTTGGTTCTGTTGTTTCCTGCTCTTTTCTCTTCTCTCCGGAGTAATTGGATAAGATTACAGCCGCCAGAATCAGCACACAGCCGCCGATCATCCGGATTGTCACATGCTCGTGCAGAAGGATGACGGAAAACAGGGTGCCGAAGACGGACTCCATGGAAAGAATGATAGCCGCTTTCGTCTCATCCACATACTTCTGGCAGTTCGTCTGCAGAAGATAGGTGAATGCGGTACTCACTACCCCCAAGTATAACACACTGAGCCAGCCTGTGGAAGTAGCATGCACAGTCAGCTGCCCCTGCACTGCCAGGAACACAGCGGACAGAAGAAACGCCGTCGCCATCTGAACCGTGTTCAAAACCCGAACCCGGTATTTCGGCGCAAACTCGCCGGTCAAAAAAATCTGAAGTGCAAATCCCACAGCGCCTGCCAGCGTCAGCGCATCACCGGCGCCCAGGGAGAAATTCCCGCTCAGAGACAGGATTCCCACTCCCACAATGGCCATGACAGCTCCAAGGATTCCATTGAGTCCCACCGTCTTCTTATAGACCAGGAAGGCGATAAACGGCACCATCACTACATTCGTAGCCGTTAAGAACGCGTTTTTGGACGGTGTCGTGTACTGAAGTCCCACGATCTGCAGCGCAAATCCGGCAAACAACGCACACCCCATGAAAAATCCGGCCCGGATCTCTTCTTTTTTAATTTGTTTCATACCCGGCAGAGAAATTCCGCCCAGGATTACGGTTCCCAGAAAGAACCGGAAGGTCATGATCTGGAACGGGGTCAGGCTATCCAGCGCCATGTCACTGGCAACAAAGCCGCCGCCCCAGATTACCGTCACAAGGATCAGTCCGAATATAGCCAGATATTTCTTCATGACAGTCCTCCTGCCACAGTTTTTTGTCCTTCCAGGATCACCACCTTCCCGTTCATTCGGACTGTCACCGGGCCGCCCTCCAGCACCGTTACCGTTACGCGGTTGTCCGGTGATACGGCGATTTCCAGCCTGGAGCCTCTGTGGTGAAGTTTGAAGGAAAGCCCTTTCCACTCCTTCGGCATATGGGGACGGATATCGATGACGCCGTCTTCTTCCAGTGATACGCCTGCGAAACCGAACACCACAGTCTGCCACACACCGCCGGCGTTGGCCGCATGGATTCCTTCTCTTGTATTTTTCTGCAAGTCGGTTAAATCGATGAACGCCGCCCGCTTTAAATAACGGTATGCCTTCGACTCATCACCCACATGGAGCCCCATGACAGAATAGATGCTGGGGCTCAAAGAGGAACCGTGAAGCGTCCTTTTTTCGTAATAGGCATAGTTCTTCCGCTTCGTCTCCTCGTCGAATTCTTCTCCGAGAAGGTGGAGAAGCATCACCACATCCGCCTGCTTGATAATCTGGGTCTGATCCTTTGGCACGGTCTTTAAAATCTCCGGCCGGATGGGCCAGTCATTCTCATCACAGGCCTCAATCGTCACATCTTTCAGATTAAAATATCCCTCAAACTGCTCCAGAAGACCATTTTCCGTTCCCTTTGGAAGATACATTTTCTCCCTTACCAGAGACCAGTATTCCAGTTCTTTGTCCCCTATCTTTAAGCGGCTCTTCAGTTCATCACAGACTTCCGCTTCGTCTTTCTCCCATTTCTTTAAAAGCTCCAGGACATAGCCTAAGTTCCATCTTGCCAGATAGTTGGTATACAGATTGTTGTCCACCGGTTCATGCCACTCGTCCGGCCCCGTGACACGGCGGATTTCGCAGCGGTCCAGCTCCCGGTTGTATTCGCACCGGCTGGCCCAGAAACGGGCCGTTTCGATCAGGATTTCGGCGCCCTTTTCCCGAAGGAAGTTCCGGTCTCCGGTTATCTTCACATAGTTGTAGATCCCATAGGCCACCGCAGCAGTCACGTGATGCTCGTAAACCGCCACATAGCAGCGGTAGCAGGTTCCATCCGGCTCTATAGTCCAGTCCGGGCACTGCTCCGTACCGTCATCTGCCGATTCCCATGGGTACTGGGCGCCGCGGTATCCATTCTTCGCCGCATTGGCTCTTGCCGCATCCAGAAGGTGATACCGGTAGTTTTCCAGATTTCTGGCCGTATCCGGGAACACGCAGGCGAAAAACGGCAGCATGAACAGCTCCGTATCCCAAAACGCGTGGCCTCCGTATTCCTCACCGCTTAAGAGCTTCGCCCCCACGTTGACCCTGTCATCGTGTTCGCTGCCCGTGCTCATCAGATGGAAAATCGTAAAGCGGACGGCTCGGTCCAGTTCAAAATCGCCCTGAATCTCAATATTGGCGTCGTCCCACATGCGGGCGTACACCTCCATGTGGCGGTTCATCTCCGTCTCGAAGCCGTCGGCCAGAAAATCTGCGATCTCGTCTCTCACCCGGCAGTGGAGTTCATAATCCGGGACCTCGCGTTCCGTATAGACAGAGGCGTATTTTACTACCTCCACCGTCTTTCCCTCCTCCGCGTCAAAATCCTGAAACTCCACAGCAGTCTCTCCAAACGCGCCGAAGCTTCGGTTCTTCATCACGGCTCTCCCCTCGGAGTAAGCCTCCATAAAGCTCCCGGTTCCCACGCAGAGCTTTCTGTCCCTCGTAGTCACCTCCACGTAAGCTCCCGTATCGGTAAGCGTGCGGTTTTCCAGCAGCCTGGTGTGCTTCACTTTAAAACGCGGGGCGTCGCAGAAGTTTATGACGGAGCCGTCAATGATGTTTTCCACCTCGATGATCCCGCTGTAGTTTAGCGGCGTCACAAAGAGACGGATTCCCATGCGGTGAACGTTGGACCGGCTCACCATCCGGATTCCTTCCACCTCGGTTCTTCTCCCCTTCTTATCTTCCAGGACAAACCGTTTTGCAAGCAGCGAATGCTTCATGTCCAGAGCCCTGGAATATTCCAGGACTCTGCACGTCTCAATGCCAATCAGCTCTTTCTCCACATAGAGCTTTATGCCCAGCCAGTCCGGTAAGTTGGCCAGTTCCCTCATAAAGGTCTCTGACTGATCAAAAACGCCGTTGATATAGGTACAGGGAATGCTCTTTGCCGTCCGCTCCTCATAGGCGCCCCTCGTCCCCAGATATCCGTTGGAAAGGCAGAAAAGGCTTTCGTATTTTAAATTTTCCTCCGGATCGTAGTGATCCTGAAGGATCATCCACGAGTCATCGCTCAAGTAATTCCTTATGTGTTCTGAAAATCGCTCTCTTATCACGTCTTTTCCACGCTTCCTTCCTTTAATCCAGATATTTTATTTTCGCCTGCGCCACATCTTCTCCTGCACCGATCACCCGTATGGTGAAACTCAGCGCAAAATCCTGGCGTCTGACTTTATATGCCTCCTCCTGCTCCTGGCCGCAGCTGTTGCTTCCCAGGCCGGAATGGAGATAGTCCATATGAATGATTACGTCATCCGCCTTTTTAATCTGCCACGGATACTTTGCTTCTTCCAGACTCTCCTCTGTGTAATTATGGATATTCAGTCCCAGAGGCCGCTCTGCCGTCACCAGAAGGCTGTGCTCCCCGTCGCCCAGCGAGTACCATAAGACCTCCTCCCGGTGGCCGTTTTCCTGCGGAAACACGTAATTAACAGACATCCCGTCCACATCGGAGCGGTAGACTCCCATCCATGCGGCTTCCCTGCTGTCCGCGTAATTCTCCTGGAATCCCAGGCCGTACCATGCGGCGTTCTGAAGTTCCTTTGCCGCCTTCATCTGAATTCCAATGCGGGGTAAAAATCCCGGTTCCGCCTTTCCTCGCTGAATCTGCTTTCCTTCCAGGCGGCAGGTCACAGAGCCGTCCCCATACACCGTATAGTGATAGTCACATAAGAACCCCCACGACTGGTTTAAGCAGCCAAAATACGTACCGATCATCACATCGATGCGGTCCCCGTGTTCTTCTGTCCGGAAATACTCCGTTTGTTCATCCGGAAGCTGGATAAAATACTTGTTCAGCCAGTCATCCTTCTTATACATATCATTGTCGATCGTGGCCCGGTAAACCGTAACCTCCGGCCCCGCCGTCACGTACGTCTTTCCGTCCACCGTAAAGCGTTCCAGCCGGCCATAGATCTTATGGAATACAACCTCTGAAGATTCGCCCTTTACCGTATAAAAGATTCCGTCGTCTTCTGCCGCAAGGCGTCTGCCTGCTTCGTGGAGTACGGCGGTCTCTAAATGTTCCTTTAACAGAAACTGCCCCCTGGATATCTCATGTCCCTTTGGGGCGTAGGCTGCACATTCCTTCAGGCACACCGATATATTTAAATAGTAATCTGTGTTGCGTTCCGGCATAAAAGGCTGATATGGAATTTCCAGGCAGCAGACCTCTCCCGGCCCGGCCTTCAATTCTTCGATCATCCCCTCTTCCTGAACGGTCTCATCACAGGAAATCCACCATTTCACACAAAGATGAGACAGGTCCTTAAAATCATACCAGTTTTTCAGAGCAATCTCCCGGCCGCTCCCCGTCTTTTTCAGGATTTCCACAGGGGCAATCACCTGCCGGTACTCGGCAAGTGCCGGCGAAGGGGTACGGTCCGGCATCAGAAGACCGTCGATACAGAAATTCCCGTTGTTGGGGAAATCCCCATAGCTGCCGCCGTACCGGTAATATTCGTGTCCCTCTTCGTCCTTCGTGAAGAATCCGTGGTCGTACCATTCCCAGATAAAACCGCCCTGCAGGCGCTTGTATTTCCGGAACACATCCTGGTACGCTTTTAGACAGCCCGCTCCATTCCCCATCGAATGGCCGTATTCACACATGACGTGAGGTTTATGATTCCCCTTCTCTCCGCGGCCGATCTCCTCCAGCTTTTCCAGCCAGGTGTACATGGTGGAGTAAACGTCCGCCGCTTCCGCCTCAAAATCGCCCTCGTAGTGAATCAGCCTGGACGGATCGAGGGACCGCACGGCCTCTGCACTCTTTACGAAATTACAGCCGAATGCAGATTCATTGCCAAGAGACCACATGATGATGGAGGGATGGTTAAAATCCCGCTTTACCATGCGGACGGCACGGTCCACGTACGCGGTTTCCCACGCAGGATCGTCGGAGATCCATGTATAGTTTTCCACCCACTCGAACCCGTGGCATTCTAAATCCGCCTCATCGATGACGTAGAGGCCGTATTCATCGCACAAATCATACAGGCAGTCGGCCGCCGGATAATGGGAGCAGCGCAGGGCGTTGATATTGTGCTGCTTCATCAGCACGACATCGGCCTTCATCTGATCGTAAGTGACGACGCGGCCTTCGGTCGGACTGTAGTCGTGGTGGTTGACTCCATTTAAAAGGATGGCGGTTCCATTGACCGTAAAATTCCCGTCTCTGATCTCTATGGTACGGAAGCCGGTCCGGACTGTGATCTCATGGCCTTCAAACGTAATTTTAACATGGTAGAGGTACGGAGTCTCCGCAGTCCACGGCCGTACCGTTCCGGCTTCGGCCGTGATTCTTATTTCCCTCTGATCTTTGCAGGAGGCAAACTCTCCCTCTGCCATCAGACGTTCTCCGTCAAGCAGGCTCCATGTCCCCTTTCCGTCTCCCTTCACCTCTAAATCGATGACCGCATGGCCGCATTCGCAGGCAGCGTCCAGCCCGGCCGTCACGCGGCAGTCTAAAACAGCCGCCTTCGGCTCGTTAATCAGCTCGACGTCCCTGTAAATTCCGGAAAACCACCACATATCCTGGTCCTCCAGATACGTTCCGTCCGACCATTTGTATACACGGACTGTAACATCGTTTTCCCCCTGCTTCACCAGAGAGGTGATATCAAACTCCGCAGGCAGACGGCTTACCTTGCTGTAACCGGCATGGACGCCGTTTACCCAGATATCGCAGGCGCTGTCCACCCCGTGGAATTTGAGAATCGTGTTTTCCTGAAGCCATGCATCGTCCAGGAAAAAGCTTTTTTTATAGATGCCTGTAGGATTTTTCGACGGTACATAGGGAGGGTTGACCGGAAATAAGTACAGGACATCCGTATAGTGCATATGATCGTATCCGCGCATCTGCCATACGGAAGGGACGTCGATGGTATCCCAGCCCTCTCCGCTTCCCGGTTCAAAAAATCCGGCCGGTGACAATTCCGGAGCCTCCAGATACAGAAATTTCCAGTCGCCGTTTAAGCTCACATGTCTGGCAGAATCCCGGTAGAAAGAGGTTCTTGCCCTGCGTCTTCCGATCCCGGTCATTCTCTCATCTTCCCACCGTTTCTTTTTACGTCTTTCCATAGTTGTCTCCTTTTATTTAATCGCTCCGCTTGTTCCCTCCACGATATGCTTCTGCGCAAAGAGGAATACGATAATCGGAGGCAGAATCATGATGACTGTAATACAGAGCATCGGAATAATCTGCGTGCTGTGAACGCCCTTAAAGGATGCCAGCCCGAGAGCCAGGGTAAATTTACTCCTGTCCTGTAAGAAAATGAGCGGTCCAAGGTAGTCATTCCACACGGTAATCATGTTCAGAACGCCGACTAAGATTAACTGCGGCTTCATAATCGGCATGAAAATCCGCCAGTAAATCTGAAATGCGTTGGCGCCGTCGATCCTGGCCGCCTCCTCAAAGTCCTTCGGCACTCCCATCAGGAACTGCCTCATTAAGAAAATATAGTAGGCGGAACCGAACCAGGCCGGGATAATCAGCGGCTTCAGCGTGTTGATCCAGCCAAAAATCTTAAATTCCATGTACTGCGGAATCATCGTTACATCCCACGGAATCATCATCGTGGAAAGCAGAATCATAAACAGAACGTTTTTTCCTTTAAACTGATATCTTGCAAATCCGTAGGCCACCAGAGAACAGGATAAAATCTGTCCTGCCGTGGTTCCAACCGTTACCAGAATGGAGTTCCAGAGATACCGCCCGAACGGCTGTGCCTTCCATGCATTTAAGTAGTTATCCACCAGCCATTTTTTCGGGAACAGTCTGGGAGGGTAAGCGATGGCCTCCGCTTCCGTCTTAAATGTGGTAAACAGCATGTAGATGAACGGCGACAGGAAATACAGCGCCATCAGAGTCAAAAGCACGTAGATAATGATCTTTGATTTCTTCGACATACTCATAGTTACTTCCTGCCTTTCCTGTTTTTTTTCGAATTCCTGGCCTCGGTCTCATAGAATACCCATGCAGATGAGGACTTGAATACAAGGGCGGTTAAAAACAGGATAATGACAAACATCACCCATGCGTTGGCGCTTGCATATCCCAGCTTATGGTGCTTAAACGCATTATTGTAGGTAAACATCCCATAGAAATACGTAGATTTCAACGGTCCTCCGTTTGTGAGCAGCATCACGAGGGTCAGCTGCTGGAACGCGCTGATTAACGACGTGATCAGGTTAAACAGAATGGTTGGCGTGATAATCGGCAGTGTGATGGAAAAGAACTGTCTCGCCGGACTGGCGCCGTCTAAGGAAGCCGCCTCGTATAGATCGATGGGAATACTCTTGATATCCGTATAGAAAATCAGCATCATGGTTCCTACGCCAAACGCACTCGCCAGAATAACGGCCAGAAGCGCCCAGGAAGGATCGACCAGCCAGTTGGGGCCCTCGATTCCCAGCAGAGAGAGCAGATAGTTCAGCACTCCGTAGTTTCCGTTTAAGATCCAGCCCCAGATGATGGAGATGGCAACGCCGGATACAACCGCCGGGATATAAAAGATCGTTCTGTAAATTTTAACCCCCTTCACCGGCTGCGTGATCAGCATGGCCAGAAACAGGGCAATTATCATGTTAAGGGGTACGAAGATTGCGGCATATTTTAATGTGATGACCAGGGATTTGTAAAACTGTTTATCTTTTGTAAACATCTCCACATAGTTCCCCAGTCCCCGGAATGTCGGGGTGGATGTGATCGGCCAGTCAAAAAAGCTCATTACCAGCGACAGGATTAAAGGGCCCGCCGTAAAGACGATGAACCCGATGATCCATGGCAGAATAAAGAGATAGGGAGTTACCTTTCCAGGGAATTTTTTCTTTTCCATATTTTACCTCCATTTCAGTTCCCCGCGGAGGGACTGCCCGGCGCGGGGAATACCTGCAGTTTACTGCATCTCGGATACCGCCTCATTCAGTACGACAGCCGGATCTTCCATGGTACTCGGGTTATAAACGCGTTCAAAGGTTAAGTCCAGAGTATCTTTCAGTTCAGACCAGTTGTCCACAATAAAGCTGGCAGGCGTGTAACCGCTGCTCTGCTCCAGCATGGAGTAGAATGGAGCGTTGGCCGGATCTTCCAGGATTTTCTCAGACTCTACGACAGACTTGAGAGCCGGAAGTTCATATCCGATTCTGGCCTTGTTCATCTCCTCGCCTGTCCAGTACTTTACGAACTCCCATGCAGCATCTTTGTGCTTGGAATCTTTGGAGATCGAAACGCCTGAAGAGCTTAAGATACTGACGGAATCATGTCCTGCGCCTGCAAATGCCGGGATATCGACGATCCCATAATTTAAACCGTCTTCATCGAAAGAGGCAATCGACCATGCTCCGTAGATATACATTGCCGTCTGGCTGCTTCGGAACTCGTCTGTACCATTCTTCTCCGTGGCGATGGCGTATCCGTCCTTCTCCATGTTCTGGAACATGGAGACTGCCTCGATCGCTTTCTCCGAATTTAAGTTTCCATCCAGATTTCCGTCCTGATCCACAAAAGCAGTTCCGTTGCTCCATAAGTACATCTCATAATCGTAGGGATCCGGCTTCATCTGGAAGGAGAAGCCCTTCACGCCGTCTACCTTCTCGGTAATTGTCTTTGCAGCCGCCATTAAGTCATCCCACGTCCAGTCATTGGTCGGCTCAGCAACTCCTGCCTGTGCAAAGATGTCCTTATTATAAAACAGCGCGTGTGTGGTAAAACCTACCGGAATGCCGTAGACCGAATCTCCCTTGGAGTTATATGGCCACAGAGCATCATAGAAGTTGTTCTTATAGTCCGCCCCCTCTTTTTCTATGTAGGAATCCAGCGGTTCCAGGCCCTCGTAATAGGACGGGTAATCCCACATGTAGAGCACGTCCGGCGTATCTCCCGATCCCATGCCGGCGCTGATCTTTGTATCGTACTCGCTTCCGTAAGCTTCCAGTGCAACCTCGATATCGTCATGGCTGGCATTAAACTGATCCACCAGTGCCTGCTGTTTATCCAGATCTTCCGCATTGTCCCACGATGCAAAACGAATCTTTACCTTGCCGCCGTTTGCCTGGCTGTCGGCCTTCGATCCGCATCCGCTGAGTACCGTCACAGCCACTAAAGAAAGAGCCGCAATCACCGCAATTTTCTTTTTCATATATTTTTCCTCCTTAACATTTGGTAAATACATCGTAGCACATTCTAGTAAAATATTCAATATTTTACTAAGTAAAAATCACATTTTCAATATTATGCACGATTTTAGCAATTGTTTTTTGTGCATATTTTATAATAAAAATGACTATTTTTTAACTACCAACACCTTTTCGAAACCTTTTATGCTTTTTTCAAAGTAAAATTTTACTATTTTACTTTCCTGATTTTATTTTTTTACCGCGCTACCCGGCTGCAGGAAATTACCATTCTGAAAGAGACCTGGTGAACCGGAAAGCAAAGGGCAGCCCTGAACTTCTATTCAGGACTGCCCCTTCTATTTCACTCTGTTTTTCTCTGTTTCTCCTTATCTTCCATATGACATCTTTCAATCAATCATCATACCTGTTTTTACATAATCGTTAATATAGATTTGCTGCCTGTTTAACAAGTTTCTCCAGGAGTTTCTGCATATTTCCCACAACGGGATGATTCTCCAGCCCATATTCCCCCGCCACCTGTTTCATCTTCGGAAAGGCCAGCCAGGTACTTCCGGCCTCATCCTCCCAAACCGCAATCTTAAGAGGGAGTTCCAGTGCGATGCTCTGATCCGCCTGCATGAGTCCGGTCCCCACCTTCGGCGCGCCGAATACCAGCACTGTCGTGGGTCTCAGTTCCAGCCCTGCCTCTGCCGCGTTCTTCGCATGGTCAAACTTTGCAAATACCGGAATGTCCAGAGTTTTCAGCTGCTTCTCAAGACGCTCCGCCGTCTCGTCTGCCGAAAATTGTCCTTCCATCAAAAAGAGCCGGTTGTCATCGTAGTTCGTGGACAGCAGATCGCCAAACGCACCGGCGATCTTTCTTCCCAGATTCGTAAAATCCACTCCCTCTTTATTTGCCAGAAGGGTGACACAGACCAGTTCCTCCGGATGGGTAAATCGGCTTAGAAATGAGGAGAAGCCCGGCACAGAACCCTTGATATCCATCAGTCCTCTGTGATGGTAAAACTGCCATCCGGCACTGCCCCAAACGGTACGGCCATCCGGAAGCGTCCACGGAGCATAAAGCACCGCCCGGTTCTCCGGCTTTTTGATCAGAATGCCGCCCGCAAGGCCGATATCCCAGAAGGAGATATCCTGTGCCGACGCCCACACATCACCAAAACCGCGGAGCGCAGAGGAATGCAGCTGCGGATATACGCTTCCGTCACTCCCGTAACTGACTGCAGTCTCTGCCGGGTCAATATACCGGCCGTCTGTCTTGAATATCTGGTGTACGTATTCGCTCAGTGATAAGTCCTCCTGGCGGAAGTCCGCCAGGCCGTCAGAAAATGAGGTATGTTTCAGGCCCAGCAGCTCAAACTGGTTTTTCTTCACAAATTCCTGATACGTCATTCCGCTTACCTTTTCAACGACCTCTGTTAGAAGAAGGAAGTTTGCAGCACTCTGTTCCACCTCTGTTCCCGGCTCAAACCGGAGGGGAAGATCGGCCATCAGAGCTTTCAGTTCCTCAAATGTCCACTCTCTTAAGAGACTGAAGCCTTCCTGATTCCTGTAATCTGCCAGTCCCGAGGCATGGTGAATCAACTGGCGGACGGTAATATTCTTCCAGTGTTCCGGAAGTCCCTCCACATAGTCAGAGGCTGGTACATCTAACTCCACGCTTCCCGCCTCATAAAGCTGCATAATCGCCACAGCCGCATACCCCTGGGAAACAGGGCCTGCCGGCCACAGGGTATTTACAGAGGCAAGACGTTTCTGCCCGGCATCCGAAAAGCCGTATCCCACCACCCGCGGAATATAGGGCGCCTGAACGATCGCCAGGGTCAGACCCGGAATCTCCTGTTCCTTCATAAATTCCCATACCATCTCATCCACGGTTTCTCCAAGATACGATACATCCGCGCTGCCTCTCATCTTCCTCTCTGTGTGTTCTCTCGTGTTCATTCAATGCTCCTTTTCCAAGCCGGGTACCACTGTAGCGGCTGTGCTTCCTGCCGTTGATGTAGTTTTGGCGGTTACTCGTCTTTAAAAACTGCGTGATCTGGTTACTGTTACTTTTTTAATTACAGTTTATACTGTAATAGTACTCGTTACAGTTATATTTGTCAAGAAGCTTTTGATATTTTTTCTAAAACGGTAAAAAGCGGAGCACCGTCTCCGGCACTCCGCTTCTCCACAGTACAGCAGTCCGCACTGTTTTTATAAATACAGAATCAAATTGTTTCAATCCACGCTCACCACCTTAGAGGATGGGAGAATCCTTGCTAATATTTGTTAAACAATAACCTTAACCGGACATTTCGCCGCGCACTTCCCGCAGTTGGTACACTTCTCATAGTCGATTACCGCCACATTATTATCCATGTGGATGGCATCGAACTCACACTGCTTCGTGCATAAGGTACAGGCGATACAGCCTGATTCACATTTTGCCTTTACATCTTTGCCCTTGTCATGGGAGCTGCACTGAACGAGGTGCTCCGCCGTATACGGCACGAGCTCGATCAAATGGTTCGGACAGGAGGCCACACATTTGCCGCAGGCCACACATTTCTCCTTATCGACAACAGCCACACCGTCAACCACGTGAATGGCGTCGAAGGCGCAGGCCTTCACACAGGAGCCATATCCCATACAGCCGTAGACGCAGGCTTTCTCTCCGGCGCCCGGTACGACTGTGATCTTCCTGCAGTCGTCCATACCGTAATAGTTGTACTGAACCTTCGTCTTATCGCAGGTACCTTTACACTTTACAAAAGCCACTTTCTTCACTGCGTTTCCGCCGTCCACACCCATGATGGCGCCGATTCTTCCCGCTGCCGCTGCTCCGCCTACCGGACAGGCATCCACGGCCGCTTCACCGGCGGCGATTGCCTTAGCCAGAGCGTCACAGCCCGCATATCCGCAGCCGCCGCAGTTATTGCCCGGCAGCTCATTGCGCACGAGAATCTCTTTTTCATCTGTTTCTACTTTAAATTTTTCGCTGGCCACACCTAAGAAGACACCAATCAGAATACCGAGGATCCCTACTACGGCTGCCGCTATGATAATACCTGTTATCATTTTCGTCTCCTCCCCCTAAATTAATCCGGAAAATCCGAAAAACGCGATTGCCATCAGTCCCGCGGTGATGAGCACGATCGGTGATCCCTGGAAGGAATACGGAACATCGTTATGCTCAATTTTCTCGCGCACACCGGCCAGCATTACGATGGCGATGGTAAATCCAACGGAAGTACCGACGCCGTTGATCACGCTCTCTAAAATGCTGTAAGACTTCTGTACGTTGGTTAATGCCACACCGAGTACGGCACAGTTGGTCGTAATCAGGGGCAGATACACGCCCAGCGCCTCATAGAGCGGCGGCATGGACTTCTTTAAGAACATCTCCACAAACTGTACGAGTGCGGCGATGACCAGGATAAACACAATAGTCTGTAAGAATTCCAGGTTTAAGCTGACCAGAATCCCCTTGTAAATCACGCTTGTTACAAACGATGCGATGGTAATTACGAAAATAACGGCTGCGCCCATGCCTGCAGAAGTTTTTACGTTCTTGGAAACGCCAAGGAATGGACATAAACCGAGGAACTGGCTTAAGACTACGTTATTCACGAGTGCTGAGCCTACCGCGATTAAAAACAATTCTTTCATCTATCCATCCTCCTATTCTTCTTTTTTCGAGGTAGCGGCCTTTAATTCCGCTTCCTTCTTAGCCAGATCGGCTTTCTTCGATGCCAGGGCATCCTCCTCTGCCTGTCTCTTTCTTGTCTCCAGAATCTCATGGTTGGACATACAGGAAGAGCCGGAACAGTTCATACAGTCGCCGCCGCACGCCAGTCTGGACTGGGGAACGGAACCGTTGGTGGCCGATGGAGCCTTGAACTTATTCTGGAGCGCTGTTAAGACAGCCAGCACGAAGAACGCGCCCGGAGCCAGAATAAAGATGGAAATATGGAAATCCTCCGGAATAATCACATGTCCGAAGAATGCACCCGCTCCCAGGATCTCACGCACGAGACCGATACAGGTTAAGGCGACGGTAAATCCAAGACCCATGCCGATTCCGTCGAAGGTAGATGCCATCACCGGATTCTTGGAGGCGTACGACTCCGCACGGCCAAGGATGATACAGTTTACCACGATTAACGGAATATAGATACCCAAAGCCGCATTTAAGCTTGGCACGTAGGCCTGTAAAAGCAGCTGCACAATGGTAACAAGGGTTGCCACGATGACGATGTATGCAGGAATCCTGACACGGTCGGGAATAATCTTGCGAAGCGCCGCGATGAGCATATTGGAAAACATCAAAACCACGGTTGTGGAAAGTCCCATACCCAGTCCGTTGACGGCCGAAGTCGTTACGGCCAGCGTCGGACACATGCCCAGCATCAGGACGAAGGTAGGGTTCTCTTTTACGATGCCGTTATATAAACGTTCTGTACATTTATTCATGATCCCACCTCCTATTGCGGTATGCAGTTAGCTGCGAAGTAAAGAGCCGCATCTACTGCATGAGTCACTGCGTTTGAAGTGATGGTCGCACCGCTGATCGCGTTGATCTCGGAATCGGAAGTGCTGCCCGTCTTCGTCACAGTAAATTCTTCAACTGTCTTATCTTTGTACTGATCCTTGAATGCAGGCTCTGTCGCCTTCATGCCAAGACCCGGTGTATCGCTGATCTCCAGCAGCTCCACGCCGGTAATCTTTCCTTCGTTTGTAATACCGACAGAAACCTTGACGGTACCGCCGTAGCTGTCGTCAGAAGAAGCCGTTATAATATGGCCGATCACATTGCCGGAAGCGTCTACCGCCTTTAATGCCACGGTCACCTCCACATTGCCGTACTCAGGCTTCTGTTCCTTCAAAGTCTCCTTTGAAAGCACTACCTGATCCTGAATCGCCTGGTCAAACAGGAAATCTGTCGCATCCGGATAGGCCATCTGATATTTATGAAGGCTTTCCTTTGCCTCAGCCATCTGAATCGGCACCTTGGTGATCTGATACACAGCGCCGAGAAGCAGACCGGAAATCAGGGTAATTGCAAATAAAATCCATGCGTCTTTCATGAATCCGCCTTTTTTCATCTTACTTGCCCTCCTTTCCAAACGCCTTTGGAAGGGTAATCTTCTCAATCAGCGGCACCAGAATATTGCTGATGATAATCGCATAGGAAACGCCCTCTGCGGATCCTCCAAACAAACGGAAAAGTCCGGTCAGCACACCTAAGAGAATACCGAACAGGATCTGTCCCTTCGGTGTAATCGGGCTGGTCACATAATCGGTAGCCATAAAGAACGCACCGAAAATGATACCGCCGCCGCATAAGTGAGCGAGAACATATGTGAAATCCTGCTGTCCGAAAATAAACACGAAGACAGCAAAGGTGATTAAGTAGGCCGCCGGAATCCGGATGGTAATGACCTTCTTGATTAATAAGTAAGCTGCGCCGATCAGCAGGGCGATCACGGATACCTCGCCGATGGTTCCCGGTATTTTACCGATGAACATGGCCGGAATATCCACTGCCTGGCCTGCCTTTAAGGCTGCGAGCGGTGTGGGGCTTACTACCACATCATTGTATGTGAAGGTAGTCATCTTGCCCGCAAATGCAATAAGTAAGAAACATCTGGCCGCCAGAGCCGGGTTCATGAAGTTCTGGCCAAGGCCGCCGTATAACTGCTTTACAACAATAATAGCGAAGATACCGCCCAGTACCGGAATCCACAGCGGGATGCCTGGCGGCATGTTGAGCGCCAGGATCATACCCGTTACCAGGGCGCTTCCGTCGCTGATCGTTACCGGTTTTCCCATGAGTGTCTCATACACGTATTCGCTGAGCACACAGGAGAGTACTGTTGCAAGAATCACAAGTGCCGCTTTTATTCCGAACTGATATACACCATACGCAGTCGCAGGAATCATGGCAATCGCAACATCCAGCATGATATTACTTGTTGTTACCTGGTCCCTGACATGAGGTGATGATGATACGTTTAATAATTTACTCATTCTTCACCCTCCTACGCTTTCTTTCTGCTTGCCGCAACCACTTTACGCATTTCCTTAAAGGCCTGGGTTAAAGGCCTCTTTGCAGGACACACATACGTACAGCAGCCGCATTCGCAGCATTCCATACCATTCAATGCGGTAAAACGCTCGATATCGGAACGTTCCGCCGCGTCCATCATCATCTGGGGAACCACATGGCTCGGACAGACACTTACGCATCTTCCGCAGCGGATACAGGCGGAAGGAGCATGAACTGCCACCTCATCCTTTGTCATAGCTGTAAGTGCGGATGAGGTCTTCGTCACCGGGATCTCCAGGTTAAACAGCGCCTGTCCCATCATAGGGCCGCCGGAAATCACTTTTTCCGGTTCTGTCTTAAAGCCGCCGGAAGCCTCTAAGAGCTCTTTGTAGCTGGTTCCAACCCGCACACTGTAGTTCTGCGGGCTGGCAATCGCATCTCCCGTCACGGTAATGATCCTGCGGATCAGAGGGGTTGTCTTGCAGACCGCATTATAAATGGAAATAACCGTATCCACGTTGTCCACGATACAGCCGGCGTCAGCCGGAAGCATGGAGGAATTGATCTTTCTGCCTGTAACCGCATAGATCAGGGAACGCTCACCGCCCTGCGGGTACTTGGTGAGGAGCGGACATACCGTAATTCTCGGTTCATCCTTGACCAGCTCCGTCATCTTTTTGATAGCCTCCGGTTTGTTGTTCTCAATACCGATGACCCCTTTGGCGTTGTCGAACAGCGAAAGGATGACGTTTAATCCCTTGACAATGCTTTCCGGTTCTTCCAGCATCATGCGGTAATCCGAAGTCAAATACGGTTCACACTCCGCGCCGTTTACGATGATCGTGTCAATCGCGGACTCATCCTTTGGCGTCAGCTTAACATGGGTCGGGAAACCTGCTCCTCCCAGACCAACGATGCCTGCCTCTTTTACAATATTACGGATCTCTTCCTTGGATAAAGTCTTCGGATCACGGTCCCTGCCGAAGCCCTCCACCGTCTCATATTTGCCATCATTCTCTACAATGATGGAAGGCACCATGGCGCCGTTTGCAACCATTCTCGGTTCCAGAGCCTTCACCGTTCCGGAAACGGAACTGATGACACAAGCCGATATAAATCCACCCGGCTCACCGATCTTCTGTCCAACTAATACATGGTCGCCCTTCGCCACAAGTGGCTTCGCCGGCGCGCCAATATGCTGGGACAGCGGGAAAACCATCTCGCCTTTTGGCTGCAGTACCGATACTGGTTTACTCTCCGACAGTTCCTTCCCCTCGTAAGGGTGGATGCCGCCTTTAAATGTAGCCAAACCCATCTAACTAACCCTCTTTCTATACATTCTTAATCTCTCCCGGCAAAATATCGCAACCTCAATTTTGCCATCTTGTACAGTATAACATAATTCAGGAATCGAAACAATTGAAACTTACACATTGTATACTGTGTTCTTTATGGAAATTCTTCCATTTATCAGATAAATGCAGGGTAGATTTGTCTCCAATCCCTGTTAATTTTATGACAAAACTTATTAACCCAGGTTATGTTATGTATTTATATAAATACAATCATCTTAAAATATTTCTGCCGCAGTGCCGCCGTTTCCCTTTTTATTCGACAAATCCGTTCTGCTCTGCCGGTTACTATTGTGAAATTTTTATTCATTTCTCCAATTTTCTTTCAGAAAGGACGAAAGAAACCAAATATTTTTTAAGGTCATCGAGGCAGTTATATATTAGAAAATTTAATAAATATCCAGCTTCCTGACTGCCGCGAGCAGTTCTGCCACCTTGTCCCGGGCTACCACCTCAAAACACGATGCATGGTCAGAATCCGCATAGGAATACGACACATCCTCCCCCACCGTGGTTGGATCGGCGATCCAGTCCTTACAGGAACTGTGAAGCTGCCGGACGCCCGTTTTTTCCGCCAGTTCTCCCGCATTGCCTGCATGGATGCCGCTGCCGGCCAGTATCTCGATTCGCTCCCCAAACCGTTCCTGCAGTTCCTTTAGCAGTCTCCAGCCATCGGGGGCCTTACTTTTCAGTCCGCTGGTCAGAATCCGGTCAACCCCCAGCGAAATCAGCTGCTCCGCCGCCTGAAACGGATCCTTCACACAGTCGAAGGCCCGATGGAATACGGCTTCTCCGCCTTTGTCCTTAATGGCCTTCACCATCAGCTCCGTCTGAGATAAATCGATGGTTCCGTCCGCCTTCAGGCACCCAAATGCAATTCCGTCCGCCCCGTGTCCCATCATCATCTGACAGTCAAAAAACATCTGTTTAAAATCAGACACGCCATAACAGAAACCGGCGCCCCGCGGTCTCGCCATGGCGATTACCTTTAAGGGTGTTTCCCGTTTTACCAGCAGAAGCTCGGCCATGGAAGGGGTCAGCCCTCCCAGCGCCAGCGCGCTGTTTAATTCGATTCTCTCCGCGCCGCCGGCTGCCGCCTCCAGCGCGTCAAAATAACTCCCGCAGCAGATTTCCACCGTAATTTGTCCCATGCTTTCCTTCCTTTCTCCATTGGCTTCTGCCGGAAAGAGTGCGCATTTTCCCAGCCTGCGCCTCTCCTCCGGTTCGTGTACGCCACACAGAGACAGTATATCAGGTTGAAAATGCCCTGTCAATTTTTACGGCAGTTCCTGACGCAGGAAAAAGAGGCAGATACGCTCCGCCTCTTTTTCCTGTGCCTGATCGGCTACTTCGTCGTAATCCGCATGGATCCGTCATTTGCCGTCATAATGATATTTTTTTCTGCTCCATTATGTTCTCTTAAGTCTTCGCCCTCCAGGCTTCTGCCGTTGAGCCGGATATTGCCGTACTTCATTGTCAGATCGTAATTATACTCTGTCTCCGTGCCTGTCAGTTCCAGTTTGATGTCTCCGTACTTATTTATAAAGGTACCGTTTTTAATGTCTGCCATCTTGATATCGCAGGTGCCGTCAGACTGCTCTACGCTTAGGGAATCCGCCGCGACCGCGCTGCTTTTGATACTTCCGTAATTGTTAACCACGGAAATATTTTTTGATACAAGGTCCATCATGGTAATCCGGCTGTCGGATGCCTCTATATCCAACCGGTCAGAATTGATTCTCTCCAGGCTGGTGTCTCCGTATTTGTTAATGATATCGAGTGATGTAAAGGTCCCGTCCGAGCAGCGGATCACTCCATCTGAAGCGGTGAGAAACGCTGACTCGGCCTTCACGCCGTTTAGCCTGATGCTGCCGTATTTGGATGTGAGATCCAAGGTCCCGGCATCCGGTCCGGCATAGACGACGTCGCTGTTACTGGTATAAAGTTTGACTGTATTCATGGGGGTGTTCTCCGGCACGTAGATCGTCAGACTTCCACTCTCATGTACGTCTGCTGTATTTACCACGAAAAAGCCGGCTGATCCCCATGTCTCACTGGAATTTGCATCAGGAATGCAGGTAAAGGTCAGGATTCCGTTCTTCACCGTGTATACAGGGTCCTTATCTCTTACATACAGGCTGTATTCCAGATAACAGGAATCATCTCCGGAGGGTTTTACGGTAATGCTGCCATAGTCTGCCCTGACGTCCATGGAGGTGAACGGATCAAGCTCCGTTTTCTCCAGCTCTACCAGCTTCCCGGCATTCTTAGTTCTCACCTCCCGGTTGGTATAGAGCCCGCTGCGGCCGATCCAGAAGCCCGGTTCCCCGCCCATGACGAATCCGGCCAGCGACAGTCCCAGCCCGGCCACGATACAGATACCCGCTGCCGCCAGCGTACCGCGCATTACTTTATTCATGACTTATCCCCCCTTGTCAGCAGTCTTTTTGTAAATCCGGCCATGCCCCGGTAAATATACTTACAGCTTGCGCAGCCGGCACAGATCAAAAGCAGTCCCACTCCGGATTCTCCCAAGGCCGTGCCCAGAATAAAGATTCCGCTGGCCATCTGGGCTGGAAGGAAATAGATTCCCGCCACAGCGCTCACGATTCCAACAGCCACAAAAACCACTCCGCAGATAAGAAGGGCCGCAAATATGGAAAAAACCATAATAACCATAGCCAGACCAAAGATGACGACAGCCAGCAAAAGCGGCAGGCCAATCGGTGCGGCGCACAGTGCCAGAAGAACGATCCAGAGTGTGGATAAGCCTTTCCTGGCAGCCTTCTCCGGTTTCGGCTCCGCCAGGCGCTTCAGTGCAACTTCCTTTACGATCTGAGCTGCAATCCCTTTTGCATCTCCCAGTTCTTCCATCACTTCCGCTTCCCGTTCCGGTCCCGCGTCATCAAAATATTCGTTATAATAGGAAAGAGCCTCCTCCCGTTCCGCCTTCGGAAGACGCTTCAGCGCCTGCTCCAGCTCCTTCATATACTCATTCCTGTTCATCCTGTTCACCTCCGACGAGAATTTCATCCGCTGCAGCTTTAAACTCGTCCCACTCTTTCCTGTAGAACGCAAGCCGTCTTCTGCCTTCCTCTGTAATCCTGTAGTATCTCCTGTTTCTTCCCTGGTACTCCTGATCGTATGTCTCCAGCAGCCCGGCCTCCAAAAGCCGCTTCAAAACCGGGTACAGGGAGGACTCCTTCTGGCTCGCGATGTTCTTAAGCCGCTGGGCAATCATATAGCCGTATGCATCTTCGCCCTCCGCAATCGCCAGTACCATGGCATCCAGCAGCGCCGGTGTCAACTGATACACCATCTCATCCCGCCTCCTCTCCTCACCTCTGATCCTTCTGTAAGATCCGGCGTATATATTTCATTTTCCTATATTATATTTCATATAATATATATTGTCAACGTATATATCTAATAATAAACTATGCTTTTTCTTAAGTAATTCTAAAGCTTTGAAGGGACACCGGCTGCCTCCGCCGCAAAAAAAGCAGACGGGACGCTGCCGTATACCGGCTTCGCGTCCGTCTGCTTCCTGTCTGATTCATCTGTATTTATTTATGCGCCGTGCTGTGTCCAAGGCCGTTAATCCAGTTCCTTTAAGCCGGTATAGAGTTCGTAATACCGTCCCTTCTGAGCCAGCAGATCCTCATGATCGCCCCGCTCGATGATCTCTCCGTTCTCCAGCACCATGATTGCGTTGGCGTTGCGCACGGTAGAAAGCCGGTGGGCAATGACAAATGTGGTTCTGTCCGCCATCAGACGGTCCATGCCGTGCTCGATGTGCTTCTCTGTGCGGGTGTCAACGGAGCTGGTCGCTTCATCCAAAATCAGAATCGGAGCCTTGGAAATAGCCGCTCTGGCTATATTTAAAAGCTGTCTCTGACCCTGGCTTAAATTCGCTCCGTCGCCTTCCAGCACGGTATCGAAGCCGTGCGGCAGACGCATGATAAAGGAGTATGCCGAAGCCGTCTTAGCCGCCTGGATTACCTCCTCGTCGGTGGCGTCCAGCCTGCCGTACCGGATATTCTCCATAACCGTCCCCGTAAACAGATGGGTATCCTGAAGAACCATGGCGATATTGTGACGCAGATTATCGCGGCTGATGTGACAGATATTGACGCCGTCGATGGTAATGGAACCGCTCTGAATATCGTAGAACCGGTTTAACAGATTGGTAATCGTCGTCTTACCTGCTCCCGTGGAGCCTACAAAGGCGATCTTCTGGCCCGGCTTCGCATAGAGGCTGATGTCCTTAAGAATCGTCTTATCCGGATTGTAGCCGAAAGTGACGTTCTTCAGTTCCACATACCCCTTCATCGGATCCAGCACCGCCGCATCGCCGTCATCCACCGGCTCCGGCTCCTCGTCCATAACCGCAAACACACGCTCCGCACCGGCCAGAGCCGAGAATACGTTGCTGATCTGCATGGAGATCTCGTTGATCGGCCTGGAGAACTGCCTGGAAAAGTTTAAAAATACGGTGAGTCCGCCGACGTCAAATCCTCTTAAAACACAGAGCAGACCGCCGATTGCTGCTGTCAGCGTATAGTTTAACTGGCTTAAATTACTCATGACCGGCCCCATCATGCCGCCGAAGAACTGTGCCTTGATCATGTTGTCCCGCAGGTCCTCATTTAAAATTTCAAACTCTTCTTCCGCTATGTCCTCGTGGCAGAAGACTTTTACTACCTTCTGTCCGCTGATCGTCTCCTCGATATAACCGTTGACGGCACCGAGGGAGGTCTGCTGTGCGGAGAAATACTTCTGGCTCTTGCCCGCCACATAACCGCCTGCCTTCATCATCAGCGGAATCATAAATACGGTTACCAGCGTCAGCCAGATATTGGTATAAATCATCAGCGCCAGCGTACCGATGATGCTTAAGGCGCCGGAAAACAACTGTACCAGGGTGCTGCTCAGCATCTGCCCTACGGTATCCACGTCGTTTGTAAATCGGCTCATCAGGTCACCATTATTATTCGTATCGTAAAAACGTACCGGCAGCTTCTGCATCTTCGTAAAAAGCTCATCTCTGATCTTCTGCAGCGCGTTCTGGGCTACGGTCAGCATGACTCTCGACTGCGCATAGTTGGCTGCAACGCCGATCAGATAGATGGCCGCCATAAAGACCAGCGAACCGGCCAGGCCGGAAATGCTTCCCCGGCTTCCGTCCATGGGAGCGATATATTTATTGATAATCGGCCTCAGCATATAGGAACCGGCCAGGGTTGCCACTGTATTGACAATGACACAGAAAAATGCCAGACCCATGTGAAGCCTGTAGCCATTTAAGTAGGACAGCAGGCGTCTGATGGTCTCTTTGCTGTTTTTCGGCATACCGCCCTTCCCGTGCTGTCTGCCGTGTCCCGGGCCGCCCATGGGACCGCGGCGCTTTGCCGGGGCTACATTCCTGCCGTAGCGCCGTTTTAAACTCTCTACCCGTTTCTGATTGTCCATTATGCGCTCGCCTCCTTCTCCCGGTCTCTCTGTGAATAGTAAATTTCCTGGTAAGCTTCGCAGGTCTTAATCAGTTCTTCGTGGGTTCCCATTCCCACAATCATACCTTCATCCAGAACGATAATCTTATCCGCACTCTCCACGGAACCGATTCTCTGGGCGATAATAAACTTTGTCGTTTCTTTTAAGGTAGTCTGGAAGCACTCGCGGATCTTTGCCTCCGTAGCCGTATCCACTGCTGATGTGCTGTCATCCAGAATCAGGATCTTCGGTTTCTTTAACAGGGCCCGAGCGATACAGAGCCTCTGCTTCTGGCCTCCGGAAACGTTGACGCCGCCCTGGCCCAAGTCCATCTCATATCCATCCTGAAAAGAGGTGACGAATCCATCCGCCTGGGCGCTCTCGGCAACTGCACGGATCTCCTCCATGGTCGCATCCTCATTGCCCCACTGCAGGTTTTCAGCAATCGTGCCGGAGAACAGGACATTTTTCTGAAGTACCATGCCGACGCCCTCTCTCAAATTCCGGATTGAATAATCCCGGACATCGATGCCATCCACCAGCACCTGGCCGCTGTCCGCGTCATAGAGCCTGGGGATCAGCTGAACGAGTGAGGTCTTTCCGCTTCCCGTGGAACCGATGATACCGATGGTCTCTCCCGGATTGGCAGTAAAATTAATATGATCCAGCACCAGCTCGTCGGTGTCCTTCGCATACTGGAAACAGACATCTCTAAACTCGATCCGTCCCTCTGTGACTACGGCGTCTTTTCTTGCCGCGTGCTCATCCGTCAGATCAATCTCCGTATCCAGGACCTCTCTCACACGCTTTAACGACGCCATGGCACGGGATGCCTGCAAAAATACCATGGATACCATCATTAAGGACATCAGAATCTGGACAATATAGGTGGTAAACGCGGTCAAATCGCCTACCGGCATGGAACCGCCGATGATTAAGTTTCCGCCGTACCACACGACGGCCAGCGTCGTAACATTCATGGCCAGCATCATGACAGGCATGGTGGCGATTACGATCTTCATGGCCCGCAGGCTGCCTTCCTTTAAGTCTTCGTTGGTACGGCGGAATTTTTCCTCCTCATAATCTTCCCGAACGAAAGACTTGATAACCCGTACATTGGTAAGCGCTTCCTGAACTCCTGAGTTTAACCGGTCAATCTTCTTCTGCATTACCTCAAACCGGGGGAATGCGGTTCTTAAGATGACAGCGATGGCAAGCAGGAGCAGCGGAATCACAACCAGCAGAATCGTCACAAGGCGACTGTTCATTAAGTACGCCATAATCAGACCGCCGATCAGCATGCCCGGTGCGCGGAACATCAGACGAAGACTCATCATCAGCACATTCTGGATCTGCTGAATATCGTTGGTCAGTCTGGTCACAAGAGAACCGCTGCTGAAATCATCGATGTTCTTAAATGAAAACTGCTGTACCTTGTCAAATACATCTTTTCTTAAATCGGAGCTGAAACAGATGGATGCCTTCGATGAGAAATAGGCCGCTCCAATTCCGCCAGCAGCCATAACGAAGGCCGTAACCACCATCACGCCGCCTACGGCGATGATATAGCTGGTATCTCTGTTCGCCACGCCATTGTTGATAATCAGTGACATCAGCTTGGGAAGCATGATCTCACCAAATACTTCTGTCAGCATCAAAAGCGGTGCCAGCAGAAATGCGCCCCAATAGGGCTTTATATATTTCCAGTATCGCTTCACGTTATGAATCCTCCCTTTTTGTCATTGTTTTTGCCGTTATGTCGGACAAATTCGCATAAACGCGCTCCAGATACCCTTCCATGATCTGAAACTCTTCCTCTGTAAAGCCGAGAAACATCTGGTTTTCCACGTTTTTAAAGAACTGGCGGCTGTGTTCCACCACATCGCGTCCTTCTTCCGTCAGGCAGAGCTTATTATAGCGGTTATCCTCCTGATCCACGATCCTCGTGATATAACCGCCCTTCTCCAGTTTTTTCACCGACACCGCGACCGTTGCCGCAGTGACGTTTAAATACTCCGCCAGCTCCTTCTGAGACGTGTTCGGATGCTCCGCCATTGCTGTCAGAATCTGATGCTGACTTCTGTAGACCCCTGTCTTATTCAGCCGCTGCTCCAGAATACTCCGGTGAAGCTTCATAATCCTGATATACTGCGTCAGCACGCGATGTGCCGGAGATTTCAGCCACTCGCTGTCATGACACGGTCCGCTGCCACAAGATTTCATTGTTTTCCACCCCTTTCTTCATCATATGGTAAATAATTAGTTATGTGATAGTTAGCTAATTAATAATTAGGTATTATACTCTTACTCTATAAAGAATACAATAGGATAATTATGAAAATTTTGTGAACTGTAAAAAGAAAAAAGAGGCCCCCCGGCCCCTCTTTGTCATTTCTATATATTATGTAGAGATTGTAAAGCCGCTGTCACATGTCCAGCGTAACCACGGTCCACCTGCTGTTCTGCATTATGAGGAAGCAGGGCCGCTTCATTTTATAGCGATAGTAGCGCTCCATACAGTTTACAAACAAACGGTATCTCATCAGGCTTGTACAAACAGGATAAATCGTCATGGTTTTTCCTCCCTTATCATTCTGTTATAGTTTATGCAGGAAATGTGCCTGTTATGACCACTTTTTTCGGCGGATCCTGGCAGCCCCATCTTTTTATTTGGCCTGTTGACTATCTTAATAAAACGCTGAAAGTAATCACGGGAAGTCTTTTAAATATTCTTTCATTGCAAACGTGATCCTGTTTCTCATTGCAGGCTTTATATTTTTATAAATCGTAATACTTTTGATACTTGTTTTTCTTTGAGCATTCCTCTACAATGATGCTGTGAACTATATTGTTATCGAAAAGGAGGGCTGCATGGATGAACAGTTTATTTTGGATTATCTACATCATAGTTATTATAGCTGTACCTGTTGTCTTTTTTATCCTGGGATATTTCTTAGTGAAAATGGCCGTTAAAAATGGTATTTTAGAAGCCTATAAGGAGATTCACAAGGACCAGCCGTAGTAAATAACGCTGTTTATCTAACGCCTGATAGACTTCATCATCCAATATGCATCTGCATAAGTACCATCCTGATACTTCATATTGTTTGGTAAGGTTCCAAAAATTTCAAATCCCATCTTCCTGTAGAGGGATACCGCTCTCTGATTATCAGCTACGACTTCCAGCTCGATCTGCTCCAGGTTATGCTCTCTCGCAATTTCAATGAGTTTCCCGATCATGGCCTTTCCGATGCCGCGGTCGGTATACTTTTGATACAATGCGATTCCAAGGCTGGCGCGATGCTTAAATCTGGCAGCTCCCATCCCCATCAGGGAACAATTACCGGCGTACTCCCCATCTATAAATCCGAGAAGCATGATATTCTGATCTGACTCATTCTGATTACGTATAAAGGTCCGCTCGTCCTCCAGCGTTAAATCGATCTCTTCCGGTTCTTTTACTAAATATCTGGTTTCACCGCATGTCGTCTTTAAGAAATCCAACAACATTTCAGCATCTTCCTCTTCTGCATTTCTAAGAAGAAGCTGCGGTCCGCCAAGATCTATGATTTCTTCCTCTGCTCTCATACACATCCCTCGTATTTTTGCTAAACAACGGTAAACCCTTTTGCCGCCAGACACGCCTCAACCGCCCGGATATCATCCGCATGGAAAATCAGGATCGGTTTATTGGAATCGCGGTTAAACGATAAGTAAACGTAATCCACATTGATATTGCTCTCTGAGAGAGCCATTAACAGATGATGAAGATTTCCTACTTCATCCGCCATCTCGACCCCTACCACATCGGTAAGCTTGCACAAATAGTCCGCTTTTTCCAGTGCCGCCACCGCCTTGTCCGGAGCGGATACAACCATACGGATAATGCCGTACTCTGCGCTGTCATTGGTTACAGAACCAAGGATATTAATGTTTTCCTCCTCAAGGATTCCGGTGACATGCTTAAATGTTCCCTTTCTGTTTTCTGCGTAAATCGATAATTGCTTCAGCATTTTCTTATCCTCCTGATTGTTTGCTTTGCCTTGCCGTCCAGGGTATCTCTGTCACTTTACAGGATTTCACCCAGAATCTCTTTCAGTTTTTTAATCTCCTCCTCGGACAGAGTCGTTCCCTTTCCCATCTTTTCGTGTTCCGGCGCCCAGTCACGGATATCATACTTGGGGACCCCGCCGTTCCAGCTGATTAAATTCACTTCTTTTCTCCAGCCTTTGGCGTTCTCGGACAGCACGCCAAGCTCTTTTACAATATCATATTTAATATCTGCCATCCTCTGCTCCTCTTTCTTCTTTTATGAATGCGGCCATACGGCCAGCCCTCTGGCCTTTCAGAAGCTCTGCTCCACGCTCTTACGTATTTCATCCGCCGACGGAAGCACCAGATCCTCGTCCATGCCGGCATCTGCCTCCATGACCGCTTTATAGTACTGATGAACCGTTTTATTGACGGTTATAATCCGGGATTTGGAGGGCATACGTGTTACTGCTTCATCGAAATCCTGCGACCCGCACGCCTCCATGGCATCCTTGATCTGCAGATAATACAGAAGCAGATGTTCCCGCTTCTCGCCCGGAATCAGCTCTTCCAGCAGTCTTCCCACCTTGTTTCTGTGCTTTGCACCGTAACGGAAATAGCGATACAGCGCTTCCTCTTCCCGCTTTCTCTGCTCCTCCCTGCTTTCTATGGTAATTCCCATTAATTTAATCATAATCGCCTCCATATGCTGATCCATAGTCCTGAGTTTAAGGCCGTGTACATTCAGAATATCAGTCTTTTCATAATCTGTCAATTGTAACAGCTTAGCCCTTGACACCATTCCTGTTTCGTGCTAGTATAAGGATACCTCAAAAGAGGCACCAGTCCGGGGTAGTACTGGTTTCGACAGGGGCCATGCAGCTGGTGAAGCTATCCGCATGCGATGCGTTAAATGGCAAACTTAAATATAAACGCTAACAATAACGAATTAGCACTGGCAGCTTAATGCTGCTTGTCGGCCTTAGGGCACTCACACCTTAAGAATCCGGCATCGACGATGTGAGAAACGACTTATGCAAAGCTTTGAGCATATGGGCGTATGATGAAGCTACTGAACTCACCAGGGTGTCAGTTTTCGGGTGACAGAGGGAATGTAAAACAACTGACTATGATAGTAGAAGAACAGGGAATTGGTTTTTGGACACGGGTTCAAATCCCGTCTACTCCACTCAGCTTTTCATATAAAACAGCTCTCCGGTTGGAGAGCTGTTTTTGTGTCTTTCGGTGGGTCTCACGGAAGCCTGCTACTAGAATCCTTTTCCAGCCAGTTCTGAAACGATCTGGACGTAGCACTCCACCACATCGAAGCCTTTATAATCTTCCCGTTTTAAATCGATCATATCCCCGTGGGAGATTCCGCGGTGACCGCTGCTGGCAAACACGGTGCGGAACTCTCCCCAACGGGCGGATTCCGTGCTTACAAGACCGTCATTATCGCCTTCCAGAGGCTTTATGAGACAGTAAGGAATCCACAGCAGCGGATCGCTGAAACAGTCGCGCATCTTCGAGGCATAGCTCTGGTAGAAGACGCCGGGTACATCGGAAACCGACTCGTTAAACGCCCTGCTGGACGCTATGGAAAACTGATGAGTCGCCGTATAAAAATCCGGATTTTTATCCCCAAATCTGGAAAACGTCCGGTCGAAACATCTGGCGACCAGACGGTAGAGACCTTCCGGAAGGCGGATGGCGTAATCGACGAACCGGCAGCCGTGATGCGGCGTGCTGACTGTCGTGAGCGACGCCGTGTAAGGCGCCATCCCCAGTTTACTGATAGCGTAGCGCGCATCCAGTCCCCCCTTGGAGTGTGCGATAATATTGACCTTTTCACAGCCGGTCTCCTCCACCACCTCCAGAATTTTCTTTCGAATGTCCTCTGCATTACAGGCAATGGTTCCCAGGGCCTCCTGATTGCCATAGTAGACAGACGCCCCATATCGCACCAGTTCACGCGGAATTCTTCCCCAATAGTTAAAGTAATGAAGATCGCGGAAACCGATACCGTGTACCATGATGAGCGGATACTTCGTCCGGCACAGATCTGATTCCGCACGGGTCGATCTGACCGCTTCTTTATAACAGGCATAATCGTACTCTGCCCGCACCAGGCGCATGGCGTGGATAAGAACCGCCAGATTGACAACCGGAATCCACATGGCCAACAGCATTAAAACCCGCATCCTCACACGGAGACGCGCCGAGGTAAGATACATCCTCAGAATTCCATTCCAGAGAAGAACCAGAAGAGCCGCGGCGGCAAATACCGTATTGCCGATCAGAATTCCCGCCGGCCACCCGGCCGCATCTGCATTGCCGTGAAGCAGACGCGGATAGAGGATCATAATAACCAGACACTGAACCGCGATGCCGTAAATCGCAGCAAAGCCCAGAGTACGGCCGCCGCGCATGATGACCAGACGCAGGCCGGCGTGGTTTCTGTCGCGGTACGGCCTTATATTAAAGTATAACCAGCAAATGCTTAAGAGGATGGCCCCCATTACGGCCGCAGCAGGCTGTGCCGGAACCGTTTCTTCCAGGAGACGTCCGGTAAACATGCCGTAAACCAGCAGAGGAAGATTCGATACCGCCGCGATCATCACTCCCAGGTACAGCCTCTTTAACACTTTTTTCGCCTTCACGAGTTTCCCGCCCTCCCTTTTCTTTCGTTTTCTATCCAATCCATTCACCGTGTTCACAGGCTGCCCGAAAGCACGTTCAGACACACGCTAGCGTTCGCCTCCGTATCCGCGTCCCTCTTTGATATCCAGATCCCGAAACAGCGCGGCGACAGCCGCTTCATACTCCGCCGCACGTTCCGCCTTGCGGATTTTCTTTCCGTATTTTTCCGAATCCGGAAACAGAAACAGCAGGTAAAACCAGAATTCCTTCATTTTAAACAGGACATTCCTGTCACCGGAAATCGTCTCCCGGTACCCCTGATAAACCATGTCGTGAAATTCCCTGATCTGTTCTTTGTCCGGACCCCCCAGCCCCTTTATCTCACCGGCCAGACCGGGATTGGCGAGCAGCCCCCGGCCCATCATGATGCAGTCCACTTCCGGAACACCGGCGCGGAACTCCTTCCAGTCCCCGGCAGTAAAGATATCTCCATTGTACCACACTTCGTTTTTGCTGGCTTTCACAGCCCTGCAAAACGCTGCGCGGTCAGGCGTATTCTTATAAAAATCGCTTCGCACCCGGGGATGAATGATCAGTTCTTTTAAAGGGTACTTATTATAGATCTCGAGCAGTTCTTCAAATTCATCCGGCGATGCCATTCCCAGTCTCGTTTTTACGGAGAGGCGGATTCTGATTCCCGAACATACCTCGTCGAGGAACGCATCCAGTTCTTCCTTTTTCGCCAGGAAACCGGCTCCTTTGTATTTGGAAACGACGGTTCCGGAGGGACAGCCCAGATTCAAATTCACCTCGTCATACCCCAGCGCCTCGAGCTCGCCCGCCATCCAGATGAAATCCTCCGCACGGTTTGTGAGAATCTGCGGAATCAGGGTAATTCCCTTGTTGTGTTCCGGAAGAATATCGTTCCGCTCCCTGGAAGAGAAACGGTGATTCTGATTGGGCTGCAGAAATGGAGTGACATACAGATCCACATGAGGAAACAGCGCGTGATGGGCGTTCCGGTAGACATAGCCTGTGATCCCCTCCATTGGTGCAAAACAGCAGCATGGTTCCTTATGATATTCTTTCTTCGCTTCCATCACCAGACTCTCCTCCTCCTTTCAATCCTTTTATTTTCACAAAATAACTGACGATCAGCACCACATCCGCGCCGAGCCAGGCCAAAATTTCCGCATAAAAGATCCCTTCCTGGCCCATGGCAACAGGAAGGAGCAGTGCGGCTCCCGTTCTCATCAGAAATTCCACTACTCCGGACAGCATGGGCAGAACCGTATCCCCCATACCCTGAATGGAAGAACGGACCACGTGAAGCAGATAGAGGATGGGGAGGCAGACGCTCATGATCGCCAGATAATGGTAGGCGATTTCCATGGTTTTGGCAGCCTCTTCCGGCGTTCCCGTAATGAAACAGCCAAGAATCGCCTGCCCGAAGACCAGCATGACAGCCGCGATCACCGCTGAGGTGAGCATGGCTAAAAGAAGGCCTGATTTCATCCCCTGCCTGATTCTCTTAATCTTCCCGGCGCCCAGATTCTGGCCCACATAGGTCGTCATGGCATAGCCGTAGGAGGTTGCGGCTATTTCCAGAAGTCCGTACAGCTTGTTGGTCGCCGTAAATCCTGCAATGAAAAGGACTCCGAATCCATTGACCACCGACTGCACAATCATTCCGCCTACCGCAATGATTCCGTTCTGAAATGCCATGGGAAGTCCCAATACCATCAGTTTTCTGCAGAGATACGGTTCCAGATGAAAATCCGTCTTTTTAAAAGAAAGAATCTGTACCTTCAGCAGACTCTTCAGACAGTATAAGCTGGAGCAGGCCTGCGCGATCAGTGTGGCTGCGGCCGCCCCGCCGATTCCCCAGTGAAATACGAGCACAAACAGCAGATCCAGGCCGATATTGACCACAGAGGCCACAACCATGGCGTGAAGCGGCGTTTTCCCGTCTCCCATGGCGCGAAGTATGGAGGCCAGCACATTGTATGCCATGACGACAGGAATTCCCCAGAACATGATCCTTAAATACAAAAGACTCTGCCCGATAATTTCATCGGGCGTATGTAACAGCAGCATAACCGGCCGCGCCGCCGCCTGCATGAGCAAAAGCATGGCCAGCGATCCGATACAGGCCAGAACCGCTGAATGGGCGATAACCTGCCGTAGTTTTTTATAATCTCCCGCTCCGAACTCAAAAGCCATCAATATGGCAAACCCCTGGGAAATGCCCTGAATCATCCCCAATACCATCCAGTTTAGCCAGTCCGCGGCGCCGAGCGCTGCCAGCGCTCCGACTCCCAGCGCCTGGCCGACCACCATCGTGTCCACCACCGTGTAAAACTGCTGAAATACATTGCCAAACATCAGAGGCAGTGAAAACGCGAAAATAAGCTTCAGCGGATGCCCCTCCGTCATTGTCCTAATTTTGGCCATTCCATTTTTCTCCCGATTCTCTTTTTTTCCTTTGATCAATCCCTTATATTTCCAGAATGATTATAACCTGTCAAAGCAAAAAGTGCAATCTGAACCGGCAGGAGTCCGGGAGTAAACTGCACCAGTAGAGATCAGGGCTGAAACTGTATGGGCTTTACCTCCGGAGTCAGCGGCTCCATCTGATATTCCGGAAACTGATCGATTAAATCTCCCAGGCACAGGGCTGTGCTGCGGACAATGTCATGGGCCAGCATGACCACATGCTTTCTTCCCAGCGCCGTCTCCCGCGCATTTGCAATCAGCTCTTCCGGCTCCGATCTCTTAAGCGCATCCTCCAGGCTGGCATTCCAGTCGAAATAAATAAAGCCTCTGTCCGTCATTTCTTTTATAATATCCTGACAGACTGCTTTATTGTAGGCGTTAATGCTCCCGCCCGGGAAACGGAAAAGCTTAACTCTTACCCCGGTGACTTCAAGCACCGTTTTATAGGCCTCGTTAAAGTCTTCCAGATAGCTTGCCGTACTCTCGTACAGCTGTTTGTAATCATGGCTGTAGCAGTGAATCCCGATGGTATGGCCTTCCGCCACAATCCGTCTTGCCACCTCCGGATTTTTCTTCACATTTTCACCTACCACAAAAAATGTAGCCTTTATATTCCGGTCCTTCAGCACATCCAGGACTGCGGCGGTATTCTCAGCGGATGGGCCGTCATCAAAGGTTAGATACATGGTTTTTGGATGGAAAAAGGCGTCGATTCCCCCGGCAATCCCTTCCGCCAGCTTCTCCTGGTATTCCGGCTGGGAAAGTTTTTCGGCTTCCTCCGGGCTGGACAGGAATCCCGTCTCGATCAGACACGCGGGCATTTTCGTCCATCCCGTCACCACAAAGCCGGCGTCTCCCCGCAGTTGCCTCTCTCTGGCGCCTGTTCGCTTCACGGCTTCTCCATGGATCAGCTGAGCCAGCCGCCTGCTGTCGCGGGATTGATCTGTCCCGTCATACCATGTCTCGATTCCTGACGGTTCTCCATCTTCATACGTATTCTGATGGATGCTCACAAACGCCTCCGCCCCGCTTACGTTTGCCGCCTCCGCCCGCTGCTCCTTCGTCAGATACGTATCGGAGCCGCGGGTCATAAGAACCCGGTATCCCGCTTCCTCCAAACATTCCCGCAGCTTCTTCGCAATTTCCAGATTGATGTCTTTCTCCAGTATCCCTCCCGCGTAACTGCCCTCATCCGTCCCTCCGTGGCCTGGGTCTATCATAATCAGGGGATGATCCGGATCCGTTTCGGCAGCCTGAAATGACAGGTCCTGCGAAGCAGAAACCGTTTTTTTCCCGGATACAGTCTGGTTTCCAGCCGCCAGCTGGTTCTTTGCCATTGCCAGGATCACGGATGGCAGCTGATTCTCCGCCGCATCAGTGCCGGAAAAACTCCCCATTGTCTCCATGGCCGTAAATAAAAACACAGCCGCAATTCCTCCTGCCGCTGCCGCTGCAAAATCCTCCAGCCATCTTCTTCCCGTTTTCTTCCCGTTCTTCTTATAACGGTTTTTTCGCTCGTATCTCATCGCCCGGTTCCCCCTTCACTCAAAAAACATGTCCGGAGGATTTTTGTGCAGCCAGTACCGCTTCGCACCAGTATTCCCATTTCGCCCGCTGCCTTCCCGGCTGCTGCACAAAAGCTCCTGTGTCATCCGTCTCAATGTTCCTTGATTCCAGATTACACGGGAGCTGCATCAAAAGATCATCATTTTTGCATCAAAGTTGCATCATCTCGATATTTTTACAAATAATTCCTGAATACCGTCGTAATAGCCGACCGTGGCGGTCGTATCTCCTTTTCCCGCTCCGGTAAGCTTATACTTTTTGAAATACGGAGTCATTTCCATCAGAGGATTGTTTCCCTCATAGGGAAGAGGGGCCAAAAGCCCCAGGTAACCGCTCCATTTCTCCGCAATCCCGTCCGGATCCATGTCCTCCCAGGTACGTTCCGTCCTGACGTAAAACTCATAAAGCTTACCATCATCCGCGTCGATATAAGCATCAATCAGGCGGTTTCCCCTGTCGTTATTTTTCTGGATATTGGAAAGGCTGACCTTCCACACGGCTACATTATTCCTGGGCTCCAGCACATCGATCGCGGAATAAAGGACGGCGTCATAGGCGGCAGCGTTTGCATCTCTTACGGATTCGGGCAGAATTCCCAGCTTCTTTAACGTATCCAGCCCCTCATTTACAGCCTCAAAGAGCTCCTCCTCTTTTATCTCACGGTCGGACGGACCTCTGTGATTGACAATAAACGCATATGTCCCCGCGGTTCCCCCGTAGGTTTCCCCGGGGGCCTCCTGCCTCTCTGCGGTATACTGCCTGCTCTCCGGAAGCGTCTGGCTGTTTAAGGCTTCCGCAAGTATATACAGCTTATCGCTGCGGCTTAAAGAGTAACGGTAGCCCTCTCCTTCTCCCTCCGCCTCTTTTACGTGGATCTCATTTAATACCGATTTGTCGCGGTATCCGGATATGGCTTCCGGACCCCAGATGGCCAGAACCATAACCGTGACAGCAAACAGCAGAAGAAGGAAATTTAAAGTTGTCTTTTTCACGTCTCACCGCCCCCCTCTTCCTTACTGCGCCTGACGGCAGAACCGCCGTCTTCCCACGGTATGACAAAACTGAAGCAGGAGCCTTTCCCCGTCTCGCTCTCAATTTCCAGCCTGCTGTGATGCAGAAGCAGGATCTCCTCGCAGAGGGCCAGCCCCAGACCGGCTCCATTTCTGCTTCTGGAGCGCGATTTATCTACCATGTAAAAAGCCTTCGTTATCTTGTGAAGCTCTTCCTCCGGAATCCCGACTCCGTGGTCCTTCACGGAGAAACGGTAGCCCTCCGAAAGGGCATATCCGTCCACATCGACAGGACTGCCGGGCTCCGACGCCTTGCAGGCGTTATCTAAAAGATTGATGAGCACAGACTTGATCAGGCTGGCGTCACACCGGATCAGCCCTTCATCGTATGTAAAATGAAAATCCATATTTTTCTTCGCCGCATACATGTCGTACAGGTAGAAAAACAGTGATTCTGCCGAGACCATCTGGAAATCGATCTCCTGGCGCTTTGTCACAATAATGTCTAACAGGCGCAGTGACATCGTCTCCAGTCTCCGCCCTTCCGTGTAAATGTAATTGGCACACATAAAGCTTTTTTCCTCATCCAGCCGGTGAGACCGCAGCATATCCGCGTAGCCAATGATCGCGGTAAGAGGAGTCTTCAGCTCATGGGCAAATGCTCCCACGAAATCCTCCCTCGCACGGATCTCCTCTTCCAGTTTGATAATAGTATCTTCCAGAGCATTCGCCATGCGGTTAAAGTCCTCTGTCAGCTGTCCAAGCTCATCGCCGCTTACGAGTCTGGCCCGGTAATCGTAATCGCCCGCCGCCATACGCTTCGTAGCCCGTGTCAGCAGCCGGATCGGTCTTGTCAGCCAGGAGGATATAAGATGCATGAGTACGGTTCCCAGAAGCAGAATCACGACCGTTACCCTCCGGTAAACCACGAAGCCCGTGGCCCGGTCGCGAAACACCTCTGTGACGTCTCTCATCGTCTCTAAAAAAAGCTTCTTATCCAGCGCCTCCACTGCGGCAGCCGTCTGAATATAATACCTGTCATCCAGCCGGATTACCCGGTAAGTCTTCGTATTTTCATGCAGCGCGAGAAGAAGCCCGTCATCGGCTGCAAAGCCTTCAGCCGCGTACAGCACCTGTTTCTGATCGTCGGAAATCCGAAGCATCCGCCCCGTACCCTGTCCGCCCGCCTCTAAGTTGGAGGCTATCTGCCGTGTCGTATCCTCTAAAAGCACGTCATATTTGGCCGGAACATTGAGAGCTGCCGTCTCAAAGGCAAACTTTAAAATGCTGCTCTCATCGAGAGCCTGGCCGGCTTCCCGGTCCAGGGCGCGTTCAAACACGTAATTGACGAAATAGAACCCGCTGAAGCCAAACGCGGCCGCCATGACAATCATCGTCCATAAAAGCAGTTTCAGTGAAAATTTCATCGTCCTACCTCAAGCCGGTAGCCTACCTTATATACGGCCACCAGCCGTGGATATTCGCCGTTTTCCCAGTTAAGCTTTTTCCGCAGCCGCTGGACATGCAAATCCAGCGTTCGGCTGTCGCCGGAATACTCCCCTTCCCACACCTTCTCGTACAGCGTCTCCCGAAACAGCGCCACATTCCTGTTCCGCAGAAAAAGGACGAGAAGCAAAAACTCCTTGTTGGTCAGTTCCACCGGTCTCCCCGCCTTCTTAACGGTCCGCGCCTCCACATCAACCACCACATCGCCTGCGGACAGACGCCGTTCCGTCTTATTATATCTGCGGAGAACCGCCTCCACCCTCGCTACCAGTTCCACCACATCAAAGGGCTTCACCAGATAATCATCCGCTCCCAGCTTAAGGCCCTTCACCCGGTCTCTCACCTCATATTTCGCCGTAATAAATATAACGGGAATTTCCATGGGACGAATGTATTCCATAATATCAAAGCCGTCTATTCCAGGCAGCATAATGTCCAGTAAAATAAGGTCGAATCTTTCATGTTCAATGATTTCGACCGCCTCTGCCCCATCCTGAACGGATATGCAGTGATATCCCGCCTCCGACAGGTTTAAATCGATCAGATCGCAAATCGGTTTCTCGTCGTCCACTATCAGTATTTTTATCATGATTCCTGTCTCCACCCCCAATAGGCCCTGGCCGTTTCCACCAGTTCCTCCATCGTGCTGTCGTCTTTACTCTGATACTGTTTTCTCAATTCTGTATCCGGATAGAATCCGCCGGTCTTCTGGTAATAGATGGAGTAATCATTTTCCAGAACCATCTCGCCATCTTTTCCCTCGTAGCTGTAACGCGCCAGAACCGCCAGATCCTTCATACCGTCGCCGTCGATGTCTCTGCAGGCGACGCCTTTTAGTGCATATAAATTTTCGTAATCGCCCATGGGCTGAAAGCTCCATACAATGTAGCCCTGCTCGTTGACGAGGTAAACCATAAACACGGTATATTCCGCCATCCGGTATGTACCGGGAACCACCAGAAGACTGCCCAGCTTCTCAAACGTTCTCCAGGAACTTAGCTCTTCTGCCACCGCAAATCCATGTTCTTTTAATTCATCCAGAGTCGATGCCGTATACAGAAATTCCGTTGAATACCCGTCCATCAGAAAAGACTCGATAAACCGGATGCTTTTGTTCATTCCAAACCGGTTAATCTTGTCGGAAAGGCGCCAGTCGCGGTAAAAACCGTGTTCATTCTGAAACAGCACATCCCCTACCTTATATGCCTTGCCTGCGGCGGAATCGTTCTTTTCACAGGACGTAATCAGAAGGATATCCATCTTATCATCCCCGTCTAAATCCTGAAAGGAGACGGCTGAAATCCCCTGATTCAGCTGCCGGAGTTCTCCTCTGACCTGATTGTTTGTCTCCAGCTGGTCCGTACTGTAAACCGTGTTTCCGTCTCCATCGGTAAAAAACAGAACGAGGCGGTGATACGTCCGGTCCATGGCCGGAATCATGGAAACGTCGCCAAACGCTTTGACAGTCATGGAGAATACCTGATTTTCTATGATATCAAAACCATATGCGGCAATATCTGCTTCTTTCTTTACGCTGCTTAAGCGCTTCTGATATGCACGGCAGGCGCTGAGTATGTCCTGCTCCTCCGCCGCGTGGACGGTAAAACGACCATACCAGGGCGAAAAAAGCACGGACAGACACAGGAGGCCTGCCGCCGCGCGGGCATAAAAGCTTCTGTATTTCAATGGAATCACCTGACTTTTCTTTAAGATTCATACGGTATCGGCAAGGTTCAAACAGTAACGTAAGTATAGCATGCAGGCGAAAATATTTCAGCCTTTTTTGACTTTTGCCGTCAAAAAATGTAGAATAGTCAAAAACGGAGGATACCTATGAACAGACGAATCGCTGAATGCATCAATATTCTGGGGGATTTTTGCGGAAAAAGAGACGTTGACGAACTGACGAAGGAAGAATTAAGAAGAATATACGGAATTGACCAGGCGGATGTCATGGTGCTGTTCGGCGGCAGCATCCTGTGCGGCGGCGATGTGCTGGCCCGGGCGATCCGGCAGCATGCAGCAAAAAACTATGTCATTGTGGGAGGAGCCGGCCATACCACAGCAACTCTGCGGGCAAAGGTTCACCAGGAATGCCCGGAGATAGAGACGGAGGGGCTTCCCGAGGCCATGGTCTTTGCTGCATATTTGAAGGCACGCTACGGACTGGAGGCTGATTATCTGGAATGCTGTTCCACGAACTGCGGCAACAACATTACCTGTCTCCTTAAGCTCCTTAAGGAGCATCAGATTTCCTTCCGCTCCATCATCCTGGCTCAGGATGCAGCCATGCAGCACCGCATGGAAGCCGGTCTGCGCAAGTACGTGCCTGATGATGTCATCATCATCAATTATGCAGTATACCAGGCACACGTCGTAATCAGGGACGGGAAACTCGTTTATGAGAATGATATTCCCGGTATGTGGGATATCGACCGCTATCTCACGCTGCTCCTGGGTGAAATCCCGCGGCTTTCTGACCGGACGGATGGGTATGGTCCATTGGGCAAAAATTATATTGCCCACGTCGATATTCCTGCCCGTGTCACTGCCGCATTTGAAGAGCTTCACCATACCTTCCGCGGCATGGTGCGGGAGGCAAATCCTCAGTATGCCTCCCGTCAGGAATAACAGAAAGCAGAACAGGAGTCTTACTGAAGCATTCTCCCTCCGCGTCCAATCCTCTCTGCGATCTCCACAAGGCCAGGCAGGCAGGCATCGAAGAACATCTTATACGACTGACAGAAATACTGATGATGCCCGTGCTCTTCCTGTCTGGTTCTCCGGCAGCCGCCGCGGCAGAGCGACGCATATCTGCATTCTGCACACGCCTCCTCTTTCTGCAGGGAGCTCTCGATAAACTGAATCTCTTCCCGCTTCCTGTCGATCATTTCCACTGTGTCCGTCCGGAAATTTCCCAGCCGGTACTCGTCCAAAACGTAGAAATCGCATGGATATACGCTTCCATCCGCCTCTACCACATACTGCATCCCACAGATTCCCCGCATGTCGCAGGATTCCGGCATCTGCCCCAAAAGAATCGCAATATAGTTCTCAAACTGCCGGATATACGGCTGTTTTCCTTCCTTCAAATCACGAAACCACAGTTCAAATAAATCGATCAAAAAAGTACCGTACGCTTCCGGCGTCAGCGAATAATCGCGGCCGCCCGGCTCTTCCATAAGCGGATCAAGGCAGGCGATAAACTGGAGATAATCCAGCTGGTTTTTCCGGTAAAATTCATACGTCTTTTTAATATGAGGCGCAGTCTTTGCATGTACCACGGAAAGTATGTTGAAGTCTACTCCGGTCTTCTTAAGCATTTCAATATTCTCCATGATGCGGGTAAAGCTTCCTTTTCCTGCCGGAGTTTTCCGGTAATAGTCGTGCTGTTTCGGCCCCCCGTCCAAGGATACGCCCACAAGGAAATGATTCCTCACAAAGAACTCCGCCCACTGCTTATCCAGAAGTGAACCGTTGGTCTGAATTGCATTAAATATCTTCACATGATTGACGTTGTATTTTTCCTGGAATTCGATTGATTTCTCAAAAAACGGAAGCCCGCTGAGCGTCGGTTCGCCTCCCTGATACGCAATGGTACAGCTTCCCTCCGAATAGGCCAGCACCTGTCGGATCACATCCTCTAACGTCTGGACCGACATAAACCCGTAAGCACCCTGTTCCCGTTTGGACATCGTATCATAATAAAAACAGTATTCACACCGCAGGTTGCAATTTCCTGACGATGGTTTAATCAGTACACTGATTGGCGGCATAAGCACCCTCCCTCTTTCGTGCCGGCACTCATGCCGGCGTCCATTGATCATAAACATACTGATAAATATTATAATGGTTTCCTGCGGTAAGTACAAGAGTAAATAATCGCACGGCAGAATCCATGGAACAGGGACAGGGGGCGAGTCCCCTCTATGGCCTTCCAATCTCCCTGACCATCTCTTCCAGCGTCTCCATCTCCACCGCTCCAAACATCGCCAGGCTTCGCAGCGGCATGTCCTGAAGCATTGCCAGCATCATCCGGCTGACGTCGTCATCCCCTGAGTACCGGCCCGAATATCCCTCAACAAGGCCGCCCAGAAGAGCTTTTCCTTTTTCACTGGCCATGATTTCTTTTACGATTGTATTTAAGGTAATCCGGCCGTCATCCGGTGTTAAGGGCAGTTCATCCGGAAACAGGCGTTTAAACTGTTTTCTGTCTGCTGCGAAATGGCCGTCCTTAACTGTTTCGGCAGCATCATATCCAGGGATATGGGAAAGTTCCTTTCCCGGAAGCATCAGATCCTTTTTTAGTTTTAAATCGCGGCTGGAGGACGCCGCATAGATCTGATAGGTGCCCGCTTCAACCGTCCAGCAGGAGCGGTTCGCATCGTAGCAGGAAAAGCTTCTCCTGTCCAGCCCAATTACCACCTCCCTTAATTCTCCAGGCTCTAAGAACACTTTTTGAAAGCCTTTCAGCTCCCTGACGGCACGCATCACCCCTGACTGTGCTTTCCCAATATAGAGCTGGACGACTTCACTGCCGGAGGTTTCTCCTGTGTTGGTAACAGTAATCCTGGCTTCGCCTTTCTCCTCCTTTTCATCCCACACAATCTCCATGCTGTCATAAGAAAATGACGTATATGACAGTCCATAACCAAAGGGAAAAGCTACCGGTTTTTCAGCCCAGTCGTAATACCGGTAGCCGACCAGTATGCTTTCCCGGTATTCCACATCCTTCCCCTCTCCCGCGAAGTTTTCGCAGCACGGAGTATCTTCCAGTGAGAGCGGGAATGTCTCTGCCAGACGGCCGGAAGGATTCACTGTTCCTGTCAGCACATCCGCGCAGGCGCTTCCCGCAGCTTCCCCGCCCAGGTATGTGAGCAGAATACTTTCCACCCGGTCTCTCCACGGCATTAAAATGGCGGAACCACAGAGGAGAACGACGGTCACATGGGGATTTACCGCTGTTACCGCCTCAATCAAGGCCGTATGGGACTTTGGCAGATTTAAATGAGTCCGGTCGAACCCTTCGCTCTCATAGGAATCCGGCAGTCCGGCAAACACAAGGACGCCGTCCCGCCCTTTCGCACAGGCAGCAGCTTCTTCAAGCAGTACCGGATTGATTGTATCCTGTTCCAGTTCATACCCCGGAGCGTATTCAAATGCTATTCCTGATTCCCGGAGAGAATCCAGCACGCAGTCGATCTGATGCGGATGAATCCTGGAACTGCCGGCCCCCTGATATCTCGGTGTTTCAGCAAATGCACCGATCACTGCATAGGAATTCTCTTTTTTCAGCGGGAGCATTCCGTCATTTTTAAGCAGCACCACAGATTCTGCTGCAATTCGCCGGGCAAGATTATGGTGCGCCGCCGCATCATATTCTTTTTTATGGACTTCCCCTGCCCTCATAATCACAGTGAGGAGACGCTCTGCCGCGCGGTCTAATACCGCTTCATCCAGTTCTCAGTTTCTCACTGCATCAACAATTTTCTTGTCATTATAAGGATCCGGTCCGGGCATTTCAAGCTCAAGCCCGGCTTTTAAGGCTTTCACTCTGTCATTCATGGCGCCCCAGTCGGTCATGACCAGCCCCTGAAAGCCCCACTCATTCCGAAGAACCTCTGTCAGCAACCATTCATTCTCACAGGAATACACACCGTTAATCCGGTTGTAAGAACACATCACCGTCCATGGCTGCGCCTGTTTTACCGCCTTTTCAAACGGGGCAAGATAGATTTCTCTCAGTGCCCGCTCATCCACCACCGAATTGCTGACAAGCCTGGCCTTTTCCTGATTATTAGCCGCAAAATGTTTGAGCGACGTTCCGATTCCCTTACTTTGTACGCCGCTGATCCAGGCCGCCGCCATCTCGCCGGCCAGATACGGGTCTTCGCTGAAGTATTCAAAATTACGGCCGCAGAGCGGAGACCGTTTGATGTTGGTACCGGGGCCTAAGACGACCGCAACCTCCTCCTGAACGCACTCCTCTCCGATCGCCTGACCCATATCATACAGAGCAGCTTTATCCCAGCTGCTGGCTGAGGTGACCGCAGGCGGAAAGCAGGTGGCTTTCACGCTCTGATTCAGCCCCAGATGATCTGCCTCACCGGCCTGCTTACGCAGGCCGTGAGGACCATCGGTTACCATGACAGAAGGGATTCCCAGTCGTTCGATCCCTTCCATCTGCCAGAAATTCTTTCCGGAACACAGAAGTGCCTTTTCTTCCAGTGTCATGGCTGTTACCAGATCTTTTATCTTATCTGTCATCGCTTTCAACCTTCCCCTCTCTCATCCAGTTCCGTCCGGATCTCTGCATATTTTTCATTGGTAATCTCATAGAATGCCATAGAAATCAGGGAGGCTATATAGCCGAGCACCGGCATTCCGAAGCGCAGGAACACAATCATATTTAACACCTGCGGAGTCTGTTCCTGGTTTGCCACAAAACCAACCAGTCCCAGTAAAAAGCTGGCGATAAATCCGCCGATCGCCATCCCGAATTTATTGATAAATGTCAGGGAGGAGGACATCAGTCCGTCTGCTCTCTGCCCGAATTTCCACTCGCCGTAGTCAGAACACTCCGGAAGCATCGCCCACCCCAGATTGCTCGGAATACGGGAAATGAATCCAAATACAGCCATCATACTCATAAGGATCGTTACCGGCGCCGTAGGCTTCAGCCACATCACCACCAGCGGGATAATGGAGAACAGGCTTCCAAACCAGTACAGCCGTTTTTTTCCAAATAACCTGGATAACGCCGGAAGCAGCGGAAGGAGAATGATTCCTGCAAACAGGATGGCGGAGGCAACCTTGGGAACTAAGTCTACTCTATTTAACACATATTTAAAGTAATACATATTTACGGCACTGTAGGTGGCGTTCGCCAGAACATCGGTTCCGAAGGCGATCATAAGCATCAGCATGGGTTTGTTTTTTATCAGCAGTTTCAAATCCTTTGCCATGTTCATTGGAACACGCTCTTTGTCCATATCGCAGACATCGTACTTCTTTCCGCCCCATGCGCAGATCCAGAATGCGGCAGTCGTTAAAATACCGATTAATGCGCCATAGACAGCCCAGCCCTGTTTTCCGCCGCCAAAGGCCTCCACCAGCGGAAGCGCCATGATGGTGATGATAAACTGGGATACGGTTCCCATGCCCTGCTTCCAGGAAACGATGACGGTTCTCTGATACGGATCCTGGGACATCACCGGTGTCAGGGAATGATAAGGGATATTAACTACGGTTGAGGCCAGTGAATAGGCGATATACACAACGTAGACATAGACCACCTTCATATTTGGTGATAAGTCCGGTGCTGTAAAAAGAAGGAAGATGAGGAACCCGAGGACAGGAGCTCCCCAGATAATCCACGGCCTGTATTTTCCCATTTTCGAGCGGGTGTGGTCTCCCAGCATCCCCATAACCGGATCGGTAAATGCGTCAATGAATCGGGATATCAGCATCAGTCCGGATACTACCATGGAACTGATTCCGAATATATCGGTATAAAAAAATGTGAGATAAGACATGACAAGAAAAAATGCGAGGTTTGACCCCAGTCCCCCAAATGAATATTTGAAAACATCCAAAAACTTTGCCTTTGCATACTTCGTTTCCATACGTTTCTTCTCCTTTATATATGATTGTTTTCATTCGCTTTATCAACCATAACTTCGCTGTGCACCAGTACCGGCTTTTTCGCACTGCTCACAGCCAGCGTGTAAACTCTTTTTCCATTCTGGCATCCTTTTGAAATGGAACCACATCACATGTATCCTGATAAAATTCCAGAAGCTTCTCTTTCATTTCCATGATCACAGACGCATACTCAGGACATCTGATACGGTTTTCAGTCTCCTTCGGATCCAGAATCAGATCGTAGAATTCGTCCTCTTCATAGAGTCTTCTGACATATTTATAATCCCTTGTCCGGCACATCGTGGCTTTTCCATTATACATCTCATCAGAGGCCTGTAAAAACTGCCTTGGATAATACTGACCGTCGGGATCCGGTACTGCCTGGCCTCCGGTCTCCTTGCAGTGGTCTTCTCCTTTTCTGAAACCGCCCTCACAGAATACCGCCTGGCGGAGCGCCTCTTCCCGCTGCTCCATGTAAGGGATCAGCGATCTTCCGAACTGTGTATGTTCAGCCGGCAGCTCTGCCACCGCCTCCGCGGTTGCATAGAAATCGACCAGTTCCGTCATTTCCTGACTGATTCCATGGCGTTTCTGCATATCTGCAGGCAGCTTCACAAGAAACGGGACATTGGTCAGACAGTCCTCAAAACAGTTCTGAACCTTTTCTACCAGACCGTAATCCCCGGTATAATCTCCGTGATCGCTGAAAAAGAAGACGGCGGTGTCGTCGTAGATACCTTTTTCCTTCAGCGCCCTGACAACCTGGCCGGTAAGATCATCCACCCGGCTGCACATCCCTAAATAAACAGCCCGCAGTTCATCGTATTCTGCCTCACTCCAGTCCCTCATGTTCTGCAGGGCCGCCAGTTCCCTCTGCATTCTGGATTTTCCCGAATATCCTTCCGGCGGCAAAATCCGTTCCGGCAGCTTCCTCCGGTCAATGCGGCTGAAATACGGCTCGCTGACCTGATACGTCGGGTGTGGAAGCATCAGCGGAAGAAAGATGCAAAAAGGCCGCTCTTCCTCATAGCCCCGGATAAATTCAGCTGCGCCCTCCGTCCAGATCTGATCTAAATCCCTGTGCTCCGGCAGCTTTCCCCGGTAGAAGGAATAAAAGTTCTTTTCTCCCCGCTCCCCCCGGAATGAATCCTTCGGAAGTTCATCCGGCCTCCGGTCTTTTCCGATTGTAAAATAAGTATCGCAGTAGCTTTTATAATACTCCGGATCCTGTGCGGGCAGCAAGTCATTTCGCTGGTTCATCCAGACATGGTAACCGTGATTCTTAAGACGTTTTAAAAGTACCGGCTCGTGCTCATGCATCATGTGGTTCATGGTGCGGTGCCCGGCCACATGGGGATACCAGCCGCTCATAAAGCTGCACCGTGAGGGGGTACACACCGGATTCTGACAGAAGGCGTGAGCGAAGGATACTCCGTCCTTTGCCAGTTCATCCAGATTCGGCGTAACCGCCGCCGGATTGCCCAGATGGGACATGGAATCCGCCCGCATCTGATCGGGATTGATGATTACAATGTTCGGACGTTTTTTCATACTGGCCTCTTTCCATCAAACCCCAGACGGCGAAAGAGCTCCTCCGGGGCGTCGTTTTTCTCCATGTATTCACGGATATACGCCTTCATCTGTTCGCGCACCGTCTCATCCTCAAGGGAATGCTCCTGGCCAGGATCCTCTTTTAAATCAAAGAGCAGAGAGCCGAATGACGTCGTATCCCCCATGTGATCCTTACTCTGAATCTTCATGACTTTACAGCCCTTTGTAAAGGAAAACGGCTCCGCCAGTTCCATTCCCGCCAGTTCCTCAGGCTGGAACATGCACCTCATGTGAGTGGGCATCAGCGTGTATTCATAAGCAGGAATCTCAGGATGCTCTGCCGCGTGCATATACACATAACGGCCGTCTGTCACATCCACCTGGCTTCCATGGTATCCGAACACCGCATATTTCCGAATCGCTTCATCCGAATCCATCACGCCGGTAAGCGGCTTTCCTTCCATGTCCTTCGGAATCTCCATACCGAAAAAGTCCAGGAGCGTTGGCGCTAAGTCGATAGTCTGAACGATTGCACGTCTCCTGACCCCGGCGCATTCTCTTCGGCGCGGATCGTAGATATAGAGCGGAGTGTGAGCAATCTCTTCATAGATTGGCATGCTGGTCTTCCCCCACCAGCCGTGTTCTCCCAACAGGAATCCATGATCTGTGTTGACAATGAGCATGGTATCGTCCCATAGATGGTACTGATCCATCATATCCAGCACCTTTCCGAGATAGCGGTCGCACTTGGAGAGCAGCGCCGCATATTCGTAACGGACATGCTGGATTGTATTTTCATCCTCTGCTGTCGGCGCGTAAGGCGGCCAGTCGGCCTCCGCCGCCGCATCTCCCAGAAATGTATGGGGATAGAGTGCCTTGTCCTCCTTCAGAGAATAGAACGGTTCGTGGGGATCGAAGGTCTCGATCTGGAGGAACCAGTGATCCGCCTCATGGTTCTTCTCGATGAACTCCAGCCCCTGTTGAAATGTGACTGCCTGGGATGTCGTTTCTTCGGCCTCCATATAGCTGCGGTTGACAGCATCCTGGGCCATCATCCGTCTGTAAGGAGGGTAACTCATCATGACCTCCTTGTTTTTAAACACAGTGCTGCGGTCATACTGGTACGCTAAATCTGCTTTCCAGAGATCGCCTTCCTGCCCCCTGGAAATCTCCCATGACGAATACCGGTTGTGATAGGTACAGCCTCCATCCTCCCAGTAGTGCTGATGGTCGCTGACCAGATGGGTGTAGACGCCTCCATTTTTTAACAGTTCCGGCATCGAGTCGTCAAACGGCTCCATCGGCCCCCAGCTCCTGTGGAAAAAGTTAATTCTGCCCGTATGCAGCTCCCTTCTCGCCGGCATACATGGCATGCTTCCCACATAGCAATTCTCAAATTGGACACTTAATTTCGCCAGTCTTTTGAAATTCGGCGTCTTCGTCCAGTCACAACCGTATGATTCCAGTAAATCGCGTCTCAGGGAATCATACATAACCATAATTGCTTTCATGCAACTCCTCCTGTCTTATTTTTCTGCATCTGTTTTCTATATCTGCACTCTTTTTGCAACTATTTGAAAACGCTTTCAGAAAACGTTTTCAAAAAAGAGCGGTCAAAAGGCTGCTTATGAAAGCTGCCTTATTGATTCTCTGTCAAAAAATCTGGTCTCATATTCTCTGGACATTTCATCTGGAGAGCGGTCTTCTATCATGTCCAGCAAAAGCTCCGCCGCCCCGCTTCCCATATCCTTTGCCGGCACATAGAATGCTGAAATCTGCGGAAACATCTGCCGCCCTTCGCCATTCTTATGTTCGACGGACAGGATGGACACGGTCTCCGGCACAGACAACCGCAGTTCCCCGCACACACTTAAAATGATCTGGGTCGTCTCAATCCCCGGAGAACAGATGGCCGTATAGCCGCCTCCTGCCACATACTTTCTCATATCCGCTGTCAGCTCCTGTCTGATATCTGTCATATGCGGAAGAATGATTGCTGCCAGTTCCAGATCTTCCATCTCATCTTTTGCCCTGTTGACGATAGCGGACAGATAGTTCTGGTGGCTGCTGTAAAAGTAGAGGATGATCTTCCGGTGTCCGTATGCATACAGAGTTTTAATCATCTGGTGTCTGTAGCTCTCATACTGGGCATATACATTAATCCCCTTCTTATGAAATCTTTTACCGATATACACCACCGGATACTCTTCCTCCAGAATCTGCTGAAACGCCTCTTCCTCCATTGATTTGCTGTTCAGTCCGCTCAGAAGCAGGCCGTCAATTCTTCTCTGCCTCACATACTCCAGGAAACGGGGAGTCCCCTTAACCCGGTTGGAATATTCCTCCGACTCACTGATCAATACCATACTGTAATTATGTCTTGTGAGAACCCGTTCAATTCCTTTTAACAGCTCCAGATTATAGGAGGATTCAAACACCGACCCTGAATGGAACGGAAAATAAACCCCAATGATATTAGACCTCTGCTTTACCAGACCTCTTCCGAACTGATTCGGCTCATATTGATAATATTCCATCGCCTCTTTTACAGCCCGGACCTTCTTCTCACTTACATTGGCGCTGTTATTCAGTATTCTGGAAACGGTGGAGATAGAAACTCCTGCCCGCTTTGCTACGTCATAAATCGATGCTGTCATGTTATACCTCGATGGTGCCGTTCTTTGCATTCTGTTCTTGAAAGCGTTTTCAAACTTTCTGGATTTATAATAACAAAAAGTGATTATGCAAACAATATGCGTTTCATACAAAAAACAAGATTTTATTTGTGCATTTTTTACATATCTTCTCTTTGTCTTTCTTCAGCACTGTCCCCCTGTTTCCGTATCCAGAGAACAGCAAAGAATCCCACAAGTGGGATTCTCTTCTCTCTGCGGATCTATAACTGATTTTTCACCAGACGCACTACGTTCCAGCTGTGCCTGCCAAATACAGTGGTAAAGACGCCGTTCTCCATTCTGGAAGCCTCTGAACGCACAGGGCTTACAGTATCCGGTGCCTCCTCCGTATTAACGGCTTTCATATCATCATGGGTAAGCACGATATGCTCCTTCACCTGATACCCTTCAAACTGGCGCAAATCACAGGAGACTTCCGCATCGTCCTCCAGATCCTTGTTTACAGCAAACATTGTAACGGCCTCCGCCTCCTCATCCCAGATGCATACACAGTCTAAGGTGGATACGGTGCCATAGGTACGGCTGTCATACACCGGCGCCTTGATCTGAGTCGTCAAAACGGTGCCTTTCCCGTAAACACTGGCGTGCATGTAGGGATAAAAGATGGTCTGACGCCATGCGCCGGTATCAGACGTCATGATGGGTGCGATGACATTAACCAGCTGGGCCAGGCATGCAATCTTTACTCTGTCCGCATGTCTCAGCATGGTGATCAGCATGCTTCCCACTAAAAGCGCATCTTCAAAGTTATAGACATCCTCCAGCTGATGAGGCGCCTGGGTCCACGCCTGAATCTCCTTGTCCTGTTCGTTGCTGTGATACCATACATTCCACTCGTCAAAGGACAAATTGATATTTTTTCCGGCGTGTTTTTTTGCCTTCACTGCGTCACAGATCGATACGACTCCGGAAATGAAGTCATCCATCCCTTTGGAGGAAGCGAGAAAATCCGCCGTATCACCGCTGCGGTTTCCGTAATACTGATGCAGGGATAAATAGTCCACCTCATCGTAACACTCGTTTAAAACCTGGTACTCCCATTCTCCGAATGTCGGCATGGTCAGACTGGAGCTGCCGCAGGCCACAGTCTCGATCTCCGGGTCCAGCCATTTCATCATGCGGGATGTCTCTGAAGCGATCCGGCCGTACTCTCCCGCTGTCTTATGGCCCATCTGCCACGTTCCATCCATCTCATTGCCCAGGCACCACAGCTTGATGTCATGGGGTTTGGCATAGCCGTGTGATTTTCTTAAGTCACTGTAATAGGTGCCTCCTTCGAAATTACAGTATTCCAGCAGGTTTTTGGCATCCTCCGGGCCCCTCGTTCCCAAGTTGACCGCCATCATCATCTTGCTGCCGGCCTTCCCGGACCAGTCCGCAAATTCATTCAGTCCGAACTGATTGGTCTCAATCACTCTCCAGGCCAGATCTGTTCTTGCAGGTCTTTGTGCCTTTGGCCCCACACTGTCCTCCCAGTGAAAGCCCGATACGAAATTGCCGCCCGGATAGCGCACAATCGGCACCTGAAGTTCCTTGACCAGTTCCAGAGTATCTTTTCTGAACCCCTGTTCGTCGGAACACGCAAGGCCCTCCTGGTAGATACCGCCATAGACGGCACGCCCCAGATGCTCAATGAAAGAACCAAATATTCTTTTATCAACGCTGCCTGTCAGAAAATACTTATCAATGATAATCTCTGCTTTTTTCATTCTGTTATTCTCCTTTTTTCACTGTATCCTGATACTCATATCTTAGCAGGTTCCCGAAAAAAAGCCATTGACTTTTCTCCGAAGCATTTGATTTTTTCTCCGATTAAGCTTATACTGGTATTAACATGGAAATTACTGTCAAGAAAGTTGGGTAACAGAAGAAAAATCAGAGCAGGGAGGCGCATTCATGCTTAATTTCGAAATACATTTCTGTGAATACAATCGGCAAAATCCGCCGAAAGACCGGATATACCGTCCAGGAGGCAGTGGAGATTACTTATTCCTGCTGCTGAAAACTCCGATGAAATTCTACTTAAATCAGGAGCTGAACCTGACCCGTGAAAATGCCTGCATCCTGTATACACCTCAGACCATGCAGCACTATGAGGCTGTTCAAAAGTTCCGGAACAGTTATATCCATTTTTCCTGCTCCGCCCCGTTGGCCGAGTACTTTCGTATTCCGTTAAACACCATTTTTTACCCTGGAAATCCCGATGAAATTGACGAGTATATCAGAAAGATTCAAGAGGAACGGATTGCCTCACGTCCTTTTGCAGAGGAGAAAGAGTATTTTCTATTAAATGAGATGCTGATAGCCATCGCGCGGGCCATGGCCGGAGCGAATACTGACATGACAGAAAACCGGGAACTGTATGAGATTTTTTTAAGTCTCCGGCTTGATATGCTGCGCAGCTATGAAAAGCCCTGGACCACCGAGGATTTATGCCGCAGAGCAAATCTTGAGAAGAGCCAGTTTTTCGCCTGTTACCAGAGATTTTTCCAGAGTACCCCTCATGCAGACCTTCTCTCTGTCCGCCTGGAAAAAGCGAAAAATCTGCTCACGAATGAGGCGCTTCCAATTAACCTGGCGGCACGGCAATGCGGTTTTTCTGACATTACCCACTTTTCCCGGTATTTTAAAAAAGAATGCGGGTGTTCTCCCAAGGAGTACGCCCGCAGGTGGAAGGAACATTGTTCATCCTAATTTTTATCTTTCAGAGAAGTGCGGCAGAAGGCTTCAGACCCGCAGCATCTTTCTCACGAGAGAGAGAACGGCTCCGGCGGTACTGCTGAGAAAAAGAGTGCCGCGATGGGCATTCACCGCTTCCAAGGCTGCCGCCGCCCCAGCCGCCAGCCCCTTCCATGCCTCCTCCCCGGCCGGAATCCGCGGCAGGATCACTGACGCTGCTGCCACTGCCGCCATGCAGAGAAGGAACGGCAGAAAGCCTCTTCCCGTATCGTATTTCTTCATGCGCACGCCGCCACCGGCTCCCTTTTTAGACGGAATCCAGAGGCACCAGATCAGTCCCATAAACAGGGTAATCCCGGCAAAACCGACATAGAGCGCCATTCCGTAATTGGCTTCCGCTGCCATCAAGCGGATATCTCCTAACGCCTGGCCATGCTCCCAGAAGGACTTTGCCATAATGAATACCATGCCCGCCATCAGGAAAAATGAAACCAGCTGCATCACTCTCGCCATCATGACAGCAGCTGTCACTACGCTTTTTACCATCATCTCTCCAAGACCCGCGCCGTCCGGATCTGCCTTTTCGGTTATCCGCGATTCAACATCAGGAATGCCTGGCCCGCCGTCACTATCCCATTCCCACTCTCCCACGTTCGGCATTCTGCCAGCTGCCATGCCACGGGAAGACGGCCGTATGTTTTCCTGGATGCCGTGCTTCTGGCCGCCGTTGCTGTTCTTCTGGCTGCCGCTCTTCTGACTGCCGCTCTTCTGGCTGCCGCGTTCCAGGCTGTTACTCCCACCGCTGCTGCGCAGGCGCTCCACCTCAGCCTCCAGCTTTTTCATCCGGGCTTCCCTTTTTTTCTGTTCTTTTGTTTCTGCTTTTATCTCTGCCTTCGTCTCTGCCTTTGCTTGCGCCTTTGCTTCTGCCTTTCGCCCTTCCGTGCCTTCTCTTGACTTTTTAGGCTTTGCAGCCTTCTCTTTTGGTTTCGGTCTTTCCGCCATTCGGCTCTGCGGCCGGCAGCTGTCGCTGTCAGCTGCTTCCGTATCTGCAGGAGTTCGCCTGGTCTGAGTTTTTAACCGGCTGATAAAACCGGAACGGGCATCACCGGACTGCCGGTCAGCCTCATCCTCTAACTCCGCCAGCTCCTCCGCCAGTCTCTTTCTCATTTCATATTCTTCAGCCGACTCTGCCATATAACCGTTCTTTAGCGGTGCTCCACAGCTGCTGCAGTAATTTCCTGATGTTTCATGTCCACATTTCGGGCAAATCATACCATCAATCCTTTCGTACTCTTCCATGATAATTAAGTATACTATAATCACCGAGAGGGAACTATTAAGTTTCTCTTGCAAATTTGAGAATTATTATGTAACAATTCACGCAGCGGGAAAATTGATTAAAAACAGAAAGAATAGATTGACACCACGGCCTTCTTATGAGATACTGGATTATATAGTTTCGATTACTACATATGGAGGTTTTAATATGAAGACTGCTATCCTGATTGATTCCGGCTGTGACGTATCCGACGAGCTGATTCAAAAATATCATATGAAAGTTATGCCCCTGCACATCATTTACCCTGAGAAGGATTATGTTGACGGAGTCGATATCTTCCCCGAGACAATTTACCAGAGATTCCCCAGGGAAATCCCTACAACCTCGACCCCCAGTCCTCAGGATGTGAAAAATATGGCGGAGGAAATCAAATCGGAGGGATACACCCATGTACTCGCATTTACGATATCCAGCGGATTGAGCGGCACGTATAATACAGTCAATCACGTTCTGGCAGAGGAGCATGAACTGACCTCTTTTGTACTGGATACCAAAAGTGTCTCTTTCGGCGCTGGAATTCTGGCTCTCTGGGCTGCCATGAAGATGGAAGAAGGTATGGACTTTGACCAGCTGACAGAGGTCCTGCCCGGGAAAGTAAAGGAATGTAAGATATTCTATTATATGGATACACTGACCTATTTAAGAAAAGGCGGCCGCATCGGACTGGTCACCTCAGTAGTGGGGAGTATGCTGAACCTAAAGCCGATTATCTCCTGCAATGAAGAAGGCGTTTACTACACCGTTGCCAAAATCCGCGGTTCGAGGCAGGGGCTTTCCAGACTTCTCGCGGAAGTGAAGGCATTCGCAGGTGACGCTCCCTGCCTTACGGCCCTCTTAAACGGCGACGGCAAAGAGGCGGCGGAAGAACTGCGCCCCAAGTTAATCGCCGGTATTCCTCACGGAACACTGGTAATGGAAAAGGCCATAACCGCTTCACTTGCGGTGCACACGGGACCAGGGCTGGTCGGAATCGGTGCCCTGAAGCTGTAGGCGGCAGATACGAAAGATGTCATTCAGGGAGGTGTCAGGACGCTCAGCTGCACCTCCCCCACTCTGCTTTATACCCGGAACCTGTCGTACTCCTTCCAGCAGTCCAGGCAGAGTTTCTTCCCATCCTGTAGCCGCATCATGTGTTCCGCAGTCATCTCACCACAGCAGTCACAGGGAAAGGAGCGGAACAGGCGTGCTCGTTCCGGGATTCGGCAGACAGTCGGTTTTACATCAAACAGTTCTTCCGGTTCTCTCTCCTGCAGATACGCGAAAGACTCTTCCTTCGACGCAAAGGCCGGACGGTCTTTTAACACCAGCCGCACGGATTTCCCCGTCTTTCGGTTAAAAAAGGAAAAGGCCTGTTTCCCCCTTATATGGAACAACAGATTTCCCTTCCCAACGCTGCAGCCCAGGACAACCTGAACAGCATCCACACCACAGGCATCATTTTCAGCTATACAGACCACTTCTTCGTCCTGCGAAAACTTCAATCTTAAAAGCTCCATGGCGTACAATGAGGCTTTGTAACCGATTGTCAGACCGCCGCACACATGTCCGTGAAATTCCACACACTGCTCCCATAATGCTTTCTTTTCTTCTGATCTCATTTAAAATTCCTCCATTTGATAAATACTGCATTCAATCCGGTTCACGAAAGGTGTGAATGGCTGCAGCCTGCCATTCTTCAACAGATAAATACGGTCTGAAACCTTCGCCGCACAGGTTAAATCATGAGTGACCATCAGAATGCTGAATCCTCTGCTGTTCTGAAGCCCCTTCAGAAAGCGCAGCACATTGGCCTTACTCGACGGATCCAGCATGGAAGTCGGCTCATCTGCAATCATTAACGCCGGTTCCATCGTCAGTGCTCTGGCGATACATACCCTCTGCTTCTGCCCCCCGGACAGTTTCTTCACTCTTGTATCCAGGAAACACTCTGTGAACGGCAGCCCCACATCCTGAAGCGCCTGTCTGATCCGATCCTTCCCTATATCTGCATTCTCCCCGCCTGACAGCAGAAGCGGCTCGCTTACCGCTTCCCGAACAGTCATGGACGGATTCACCGATTGATTGCTGTCCTGAAATATCATCTGCACCCCATGTCTGCTTTTATGGAGCGATTGATAATCCGCTGTTTCACCGTTAAACAGTACCGTCCCCATAAACTCATCCGTGTATCCGCCAAGAATTCTGGTAAGTGTGGTCTTCCCCACCCCAGATTTCCCTACCAGGGAAATAAACTCCCCGTGTTCTATCTCCAGACTGACATCCCTGATTACTTCCTGCTTTCCATACCATTTCCCAATGTGCCGTGCCTCCATCAAAGTGACAATTCCACCCCGGTTGCAGGCCACCTGCCTTCCCCCGCCATGCGGTGTGAGAAGCGGACGTTTCGTCCGGCAGATATCCAGTTTCTGGCTGCATCTTCCGAAAAACGGACAGCCGCCCTGACCGTCTTCTTCCGACGGCCTGATTCCCCAGATATCCTTCAAGAGATTAAGATCCATGGAAGCCCTCAAAAGTCCCTGTGTATACGGATGTTTCGGGTGTCCCAAAATCTGCTCCGTCGTTCCCGCTTCCACTATCATGCCTCCATACAGGATGAGAATCCTGCTGCTTAAATCCTTCGCCAAACGCAGGTCATGGGTAATGAGCAGAAATGCAGTCCCATATTCATCGCGGATCCTGCGGATCAGTTCTATAAATGATTTTCTGGAATCCGCATCCAAAGAACTGGTAGGCTCGTCTAAAATCACCAGGGCAGGTGCCAGTGCCATGGCATTGGCCAGCAAAAATTTCTGTGCCATCCCTCCAGAAAGCTGATCCGGATAGCGTTCCAGGTCTTCCTCCTCCAGCCCCGTCATCTCCATCAGCGCCTTCATGCGATCCCGGTGCTCTCTGACCGGGTATTTTCTGATCAGAGTTTCCCGCAGCTGTTCCTTCATCTTCATGGCAGGGTTCAGCCATTCCCCTGAATTTTGAAAGACAATAGAAAAGGTCTCCATTCGTACCAGGCGAACGTCCTTCTCTTTCATTTCGTACAGGGAACTGCCGGCCATGACAACCTCACCCCTCACTGCCGCTTCCTCATCCAGCAGGCGGGATAATGCCCTGGCCAGCGTAGTCTTGCCGCTTCCCGACTCTCCGGCCACGGCCAGAATCTCCCCCTGTTCCATGGAAAAGGAGCAGGGTTCCAGTGTAAAGCCGGGATATTTCACAGTCAGGTCACACACCTTCAGAATCTCTTTCATAGTTACCTCTTTTTTCCTATATCGTTTTACTCTGCTTCCCTCTTTCCTGTTCTCCCGTCTGCTTATCTGTCACGCAGCAGCCACTCCTCCAGAGCCTGAGCCAAAAGCCTTAAGCAGAAAATCGTAAATACCAGCATTGCCACCGGCGGAATCAGCCACCATTTCCAGTAATCGGTAAAATAGATGCCCGTAAAGGAAGAAGCATTCTGTATCATCAGCCCCCAGGACTTTGCAAGCGGATCGGACAGGCCGAGATACGCCAGGGAAGATTCCTGAATAATCGTCCTGCCGGTAACCGCAACCGCATTGACTAACAGCAGCGGAAATATCTCGCCCAGCATATGCTTTCTCACAATATACCAGGGACCGGCTCCATAACTCCTGGCCAGCACCACATAGTTCCTGTTCCTGACAGACATCACCTTTGCACGTACCTGCTTTGCAATAGAAGCCCAGGAGAATGCCGATACGATCAGGATGATGTTCCAGGTGCTCTGTCCCCAGAAGGCTCCGATCACGATCATAACCGGCAGCTGTGGAACAGACAGAAATACGTTAGTAAAAAATGAGATAACCGCATCTGTCCTTCTCCCGCAGTATCCTGCACATACACCGAGCACTCCGCCTGCGGCAAAGGAACAGACAGCCGCCGTCACCCCGGTCATCATGCTTAAATAGAATCCTTTTGCCAGCTGGGCAAAAATATCGATTCCCAGGTTATCCGTTCCCAGAAAATGAACAGCCGAAGGAGCCTCTAAGGAGGTTCCTGAAGACTTAACCGGACTGTGGGGATACAGCGTCAGACCATACAGGCAGACGGCTGCCAGCAGGAATAAGAGAAACAGATATCTTTTGATTCGTTTCATTTCAGTTCCTCCCGGTCGATTTCCGCGTTCAGTACGTCTGCCAGAAACAGGCTGGTAAGCACCAGGACCGTCGACATCAGAAAAAAGCCCTGGATCATCATATAGTCCCTGTACCGAACTGCTTCCCGCATCACCAGCCCCGGGTAGGCAAATACGTTTTCAACCAGCAGCGTACCCCCTACTGCAGTTCCGACATTCAAAAAAAAGCGTACCACGATCGGCGTCATACCGTTTCTGAATATATAGCTCCATCGGATTCTTCCCGCTTTCAGCCCTTTTGCTCTTGCATTCAGCAGATATGGTTTCGCCATCACTTCCAGGAAGCTGGCCCTGGCCGTAAAGTAAAATCCGGGAAACAGCGCGATAACGAGGGACAGCACCGGCAAAAGGCCATGAGAAATGAGATCCCACGCTCTTTCTCCACTTGTCTCATATCTGGCAAAGGCAGCAGCTCCGCCCGATAACGGCAGCCACGAAATCTTTGCTGCTGCCAGAAACAGAAGCAGCAGACCAATTAAATAGGCAGGTATCTCCGTAAGAGCGGACAGAATCTTAAAAACCGTTCGATCAATCCATTTCTTCTGCATCCCCAGCAGCGCCAGGAACGTACCGGCTGCCAGACTCAGGATTAACGCCGCTCCCATGACAGAAAGACTCCACGGCAGACGTTCCCTAAGAACGGCGGCTACCGGCTTCTTGTAATGGATACTCAGCCCGAGATCTCCCTTAAGATTTTTCTTCACAGTCTGGACCAGCTGCGTAAAAACCGGCTGGGCCAGGCCGTAATAGGCCCTCATCTGGTCAAGCTGTTCTTTCGAATACTCCAGATCCATATCTTCTCCCGAGACCGTCGAGGAATACAAAAGCGGATCTCCCGGCATCATCCGCGGCAGAAAAAAATTAAACAGGTAAATGACCAGAAAGGTGCCAATCATGCACAGGACTCGTCTTTTCATAAATTTTTTATCTCTCCATAAAAGACAGGCGGTTCTGCTCCGTCTGCTGATATGCATACGTCTTCATCCAGCCATCGTAATAATCCCTGCGGTACATGGAGTAGGAAGACTGATTCGCTATGACGATCAGCGGAATCTCCTCGCTGACCAGATATTCCAGATCTTTAAACATCTGTTTACGGGCCTCAAAGTCCACCTCCTTCATCTGTTCCTCTGCCAGCTTCGTTATCTCACTGTTACTGTAACCAATCGGCCCCATGCTGTGAGGGTTACCGCCTTTATTCTTTGAAAGATCGGAAAAGATGGTCCGCATATACTTCGGAGGATTATTCCCCCAGCCGCCATTGCCTACCAGTGCAAATTCATAATTCCCCGCGTTTACCTTCTCATCACGGGTTGCAGAATCAAAGGCCGTAACCGTTACTTTCATTCCGGCTGCCTCCAGATCCTGTTTTAAAAGCTCTGCTATATCCACATCCGAACCGCTGTCCGCTGCCAGAAGCGTCACCTCGTATTGTTTACTCTCCAGTGCGGCCTTTGCTTTTTCCGGATCGTATGGATAGGTCACACAACGGTCATTGAAGTACAGACTTCCCTGGGGTACGTACCCTGCGCTTCCTACGCTTCCTGCTCCTCTGAACACCTTATCCACAACCGCCTGGCGGTCAAGGGCCGCATACACCGCTTTTCTCTGGTCCAGATCGAGAAAACCGGGGCATTTTTCAAAATTAATCAGGAGCTTATACCCCATGTCATTGGCCTTTTCCACCACTCCGATTCCGGAATCGCTTAAGTATTTATCCTTCAAATCGGCCGGCATGCCGGTAATGTCAATCTCATGATTTTCAAATGCCAGAAGGGCATCGCTGACCGGAACAAACAGCACACGGTCGGCTGCCGGTTTTCCGCCCCTAAAATCGTCGAACGCCGTAAACTCATAGCTGCCGGATGCCCCGTCATAGGCTGTGCACCGGTATGCTCCGCTCCCCGTTAAATATCCGTCTCCCGTATACGTGTTCGGATCCTCCACCTTCTCCCACACATGTTTTGGTATTATTACAAACGAGCCTATACTGGACAGTGTGTCTGCTGCCGATTCCTTCACCGAAATCGTAATTGTGCGGTCATCCATAACGGTATAGTGATCGATCAGGAAACTGTCCCCGGCTCCCAGCGGGTTGGATACCGGCGGGTGTTCCCTGAAATAATCTATGGTAAAGGCGACATCTTCTGTTGTCAAAGGTGTTCCGTCGTGAAATTTCGTCTCCGGAAACAGGGTAAAGGTATAATCACTGCCGTTTATTTCCCAGGATTGTGCCAGCCATGGAATATCCCCTGTTTCATCTTCATCAATCAGGCTTGCAAACACAAGGTTCATCTTAGCGCTCCCCGGTCCGCGGGAGGCATTCAAATATGGACTGGGAACGCCCCAGTCTGTCCCTCCCGCCAGCTTAAGTGTTTCCACCAGATGGCCCTGTTCCGTTCTGTCTTTTGCAGCTCCGTTTCCTTCCTCGCCGGTCTGTTCCGCGTTTTTCGCTGATTCTGTTGTCTGAACTGCTTCCGCCGCCGACTTTTCCTGACTCCCGCATCCGGTGGCCAGGAATACGGCCGCCATGACCCCTAACATAAAATATGCTGATTTTCTTAATCTCATTGCTTCCTCCATCTTATCTTTCCTGTATTGATATCCTTCCCAGCTGTCTTTACTGCGGCGATTATGGAGAGGCTTCCGGTCCCCGGCCATATCACCCGAAATAAAAAAAGCCACGAAAGAAAGCACCTGCAAAGCGGTGCAATATCCTTCATGGTATTAAGCTTCATCTTCATGATGACGTTATAGACAGTGTATCATAATTTAATCAAATTTTCCAATATTTTTACCCAATCGTTTGCATGATTTGTGACAGTTGAGTCTCACATAGAAACAATTCATCCCATCCCGATACTCCATCCCAATCCTGCCTCTGTGCTTTCCCGCTGTCTCCGCAGCAATGGCAAGCCCCAGCCCGTAGCCGCTGCAGCTGCTTCTGGCGCTGTCTCCCCTGTAGAAACGGCGAAAAATCAGGGAACGTTTATCTTCCGGTATGGCTTCTCCCTGGCTGTTCACCCAGAGTCTGATCCGCCTTCTGCCCGCTGTCTCCAGTTTAACCACTGTCTTTCCTTTGGGAAGAGAGTATTTCACCGCATTGTCCAGCAGGGCCTTGATCAGCTGTCCCATCTGTTCCGGGTCTCCCAGCATCTGCACCTCCTCATCCAGCTGGTACTCCAGCTGCTTTTCCTCCTGGTAGAAAACAGGCTCAAAGGTCAGCACCTTTTCCATCACCAGGTCGCTTAAGCTGAAGACAGAAAATGTGCCCTTTTTCTGCGTCAGCGCATCATTCTTTGCCAGCATAAGCAGGCTTTCCACCAGAGAACGCATCTCCCTGCACTCCTGCATGATGTGCTCCAGCCATTTATCCGCCTCCGCGGATATGCCTGTGTACTGTTCAGAAAGCAGTTCGGTGTTTGCCGTGATTACGGTGAGAGGCGTCTTCAGTTCATGGGAGGCATCGGCCACAAACTGTTTCTGCATACGTATGGATTCTTCTACCGGCTTAACCGCCCACCGGGAAAAGAAATAAGAGAGAACCAGAAACCCAAGCCAGATCCCGGCACAGGCCAGACCACCATACTTCATAACTCCGCTCCGCAGCGAATCCTCATACGAGGTATCTGCAAACGCAATCATATATCCGGTTGGGCGGCTGACACGGAGATACCGGAGATGATACCCCTCTAAGATTCCCATGTCCTCCTCACCGGCCATACTTAACCATGCCATCTGCTCCAGAAAATCCTGTCCGGGAAACGATTCGTAACCGCCTTCCCAGGGAGTTACCATGCCATCCTCCCCCACTATAACGGAGAAATACGGAATCTGAGCCGGTGAAATGGTAGTGAAAATCAAAGGATGCTCCTCCTGCGACACGACCTTTGCAAGCGCCTGCCTGCCCTGGGCGCCGACCCGTTTTTCCATAATAAACGCAGCCGCGCAGAAGGTAATTCCGATCACCGCCGTTACAATCAGCATGTTATAGCAGATAAATTTCAGCCGCAGCCTGCTTATCTCCTTCATTCCAGTCCTCCTCCGTTCTTCTCCGTGATCCGGTATCCCAGCCTGCGGATCGTCACGATTACCACGTCCGCCTTTAAAAACTCCAGTTTTTTTCTCAGAAACGATATGTAGATCTCCCCATTGTTATCAACGGCCTCGCCGTCGCTGCCCCAGACCTTCGACAGAAGCGTCTCCTTGGAGACCACCATGTCGCGGTTCACCAGCAGAATCCGTAGTATGTCGTATTCCTTTTTCCCCAGGCGGATGCTTTTTTCCGGTCCCTTCAGCGTATAGTCCGCCTGGTTCAGCGAGATATTTCCCAGATTCAAGCATTCCGGAATCATCTCGCCCCGGCGCCTTAAGATGGTCTTCATCACAGCCAGAAGCTCCTGCATGTCAAAGGGCTTGGTCAGATAGTAATCGGCTCCGCTCTCTAACCCCAGGATCCGGTCCTCCGTCTCGCTTCTTGCGGTAAGAATCAGCACCGGAACAAAACAGCCGCTTTTTCTGGCCTTTTTGAGCAGTGTGATCCCGTCCATTCCCGGCAGCATCAGATCCAGGACAGCCGCGTCATAGCCGCCATCCGTAAGCAGAAAATACCCCATATTCCCATCCCCGCAGATATCACAGTCGTACCAGTGTTTTAAGATGTCGCGGATGGATTCCGCCAGCCGCATGTTGTCTTCCACAATCAGGACACGCATTGTCTTCATCTCCTTAAAACGATAAAATCCACCTGTATTCTCTCTCAATTCAATCGAGAAAGCAAGAGAACACCGGTGGATTTAACAGATAATTCACAAAACAGATACGAAAAACAGCGCCTTGCCGCCCTACCGCCCCCGTATTTCCTTTCTCATAAAGCTGATATAGGAGATGGCAAACACTACCGCAGTCAAGGCCAGAAGCCCGGTCAGATGCGGCCATACCAGCAGCATACTCTGCCCCAGGGAGAGGTATCCGTTGATGGCGCCCGATAGCTGCTGCGGAAGAATGATGTTGGTGGAGCGCACCTGGGGATTCATAATGGTCGATACCGCCTCGCTGTATAAGTAATACGGGGAAAGCCGGTTCAAACTCATCTGGCAGTTGTAATTGTCCAGAATCCGTGATGCGGTGGCCGTCTGTCCCACAGGGTAAAGCACATTGGCTGCCATGCTTACCACCAGCGTCATAAACAGTGCAAAGAATATCCACAGTGCGATCACTACCATAGCCGACGTGGCCGCATGGCGGCACAGAACGGAAAAGAGGATGGACAGTGCAAGCCAGAAGCAGATATACACCGACGTAAAGAACAGCAGAACGATTACCCGTCCCAGTTCCTCACCGGAAGGCGGAATCCCTGTCGCCAGCAGTCCTGCCGCTCCGGCGATCAGCCCCATGGAGAAGACCATCAGAAAGATTATGGCCGCTCCGGCCAGAAATTTGCCGTTAATGACCGCATCCCGGTAAACAGGCTGGGCCACAAGACGGTTTAAGGTTCCTTCCGAACGTTCACTGTTAATGGCGTCAAAGCCCAGCGCCAGCCCCACAAACGGCCCCAGAAGAGCAATAAATGAGGTAAAAGAGGGGATTGAGTTCCCGCTTAAGGTAAACAGTTTCAAAAAGATATATCCGGAGTCTGCCGCCTGCTCCGGGGTGAGACTGGAGAGAGCTCCGTAAATGCTGGCACAGCTGGTTAAAAGGATTAAGAGCAGCACGATCAGGAACCGCTTGCTGTGAATGTGGTCTGACATTTCCTTGTGGTATAGGGCTCCCATACCGCTCATTCCCGTACGCAGGCTCCCGCCTGTGCCGTCATGCCTCTCCCTGGCGCTGTTCTCTGCCGAAAGTAAGGAAGCCTTTGTTTTTCCTTTGATTGAGACTGCCATTGCTCTTCTCCCCTTTCTCGAAATATGTGCGGTAGATTTCATCCAGATCATTTCCCCGCTGTCTTAAATGGCACAGGCTGTAACCGCCTTCCAGTGCCTTCCGGTTTAACTCACGGCTTAAATCCGAACTGGAATAGATTACGTAAAAGTCTCCGCTTCGTTCGATCTCTTCCACATTTCCAAGGTGCTCCAAAAGCTCTTTAAACCCTTTGTCGTCGGGTACTGCCCCGGCCTCCAGCACATAGCGGCCTTCCCGCCGCATCTGACTGGCCAGATCCTCGATTCTTCCGCAGGCTATCAGCTGACCTTCCACAAACAGTCCCACGCGGTCGCAAACCTGCTGAATCTGGTAGAGCTGGTGGGACGAGATGAGAATCGTCCTGCCGTCTTCCTCTGCCAGACTCCGGATCAGGAACATGAGCTCTCTCATCCCTTCCGGATCGATCCCCAGAGTCGGTTCATCCATAATCACCACTTTAGGATCCTTCATCAGTACATCTGCAATACCCAGACGCTGCTTCATCCCCCGGGAATACGTCCCCGTCTTCTGATCCGCCGCCTCTGTCATTCCCACCTTTTGAAGCAGATCGTCGATCCGCTCCTCGATGACTTTTCCAGGCAGCCCGTTGAGCTGCCCGGTAAACCGCAGATTCTCCCGGCCGGTCATATCGGAATAAAAGCCTACATTATCAGGCAGATATCCCACCATCCGTTTTACCTCGATAGCCTGTCTCGTACAGTCTTTCCCATCGATCCAGGCGCTTCCGGCCGTAGGTTCCGTCAGTCCCAGAAGCATCAGAGTCGTGGTGGTCTTTCCGGCTCCATTGGGCCCCAGAAGGCCAAAGATCTCGCCCTTTCGGATCTCCAGGGACAGATCGCTGACCGCCTTCTTTTCCCCGTAGATCTTGGTCAGGTGGTCTGTCCGTATTATCATTTCATCTTCATAATGTTCAGCAATGTCCATAACAATGACCCCTTTCCGGCATTACAGCCATTTCAGCTATCTTCTGCCGTATTTACGGAATACGTAGCCCAGACCTCCTGCTGTGCACAGGATAATCACTACCGCCAGAATTCCCCAGATGGTGCTGGTCTTCACGGACACACGGAAATCTGCACTGGACTGCGTCTGTTCACATTTTGCTGTAAATGTATTCACGTAATCACCGGTGATGGCCTCTGAGCCCGGCTTTACGTGGGCGATGACCTCGGTGGTAGAGCCGGCCGGAATGGACGGGATCACGTTATTTTCCAGATTATAGGTTACAGTCCAGCCGGATGGCAGGGAAGAGTTTAAGGATACGTCCTGCAAATCCACATTTCCTGTATTCGTCACGTTTAAGGTTACATCCGATTCTTTTCCCGCATAGGCATCAAAGCTCAGACGCCCATCCGGCGTTCCCACTTTCAGGCCGTAGCTGCCGGTGATTACCACCTTTAAATCCGTGCTGAGCGTCTCCTCCGCGGAAACCGCGCTGCAGGAAATGTCATACTCACCTGCCGGTACTCCTTCCGGCGGCGTTACGGACACGGTCATTCCCTTGCTGGTGCTGGATTCCACCTCGATCGCTGCTACCTTTGTGGTCTCTCCCGTTGGTATGAAGCTCACATTCCACCCTGCCGGTGCATTGGAAGAAAGGCTGTAGGACTGGCTCTTCAGTCCATTGTTAATCAGTGTGGTGCTGAAGCTGAAATTAGTACCGGCAGTCCCTTCCTGCTGCGGATACTCTGACGTAAAGCTTCCTTTTCCCGCCTTCATCTCATTGACAAGGAAAGAGATGGACAGTGTATCTGAGAGACCGCTCTCTGTGGATGCTCCAACTTCCACGGTGTAAGTCCCCTCTGTCAGTTCCTTCGGCACCGTTACATGAAGCGTCATGGACGCTCCGTCCCCGCCGTTCTTTACATGGATCCGGCTTACCTGATAATTTCCGCCCTGGAGATATCCCTCCCAGCCGTCGGGCATGGCGGATACTTTCACGTTCGCATCTAAGCTGGCGCCGGTATCATTATCCAGTTTAACAGGGATATTTAAATTGTCTCCCGGCTTTACGGATATACCGGGATAATCCGTGCTCAGCTTCAGTCCCTCGGCTGCATACGCGGCAGGTACATTCAGAAACAGCAGCAGCACTGCCGCCATGAACGCTGCCAGAAATGCCCATATTCTCCTTTTTTCGATTGGTCTGGTTACTATTGCTTCCTCCATAATATCCTCCTTTTGATGCTTCATCGGCATCCGTATTATTCTTAAGAAGATCATACCGGAGAAACCTTTAATGAACCTTTAATAAGTTTGAACATCCTGTGAAACAAACAGATGGCAGCCGTCCGTTATCAGAACTAACGTTCGGCTGCCATCTGTTTTATAAACTGTCCGGTACTTTCCCGGGCAAATCGTATCACTTTAATCGTTATCGGGCAGGAGCTTTATAGTGACCATAATATATTTGAGGAAGGCTCCCTCTTCCAGCTTTATGTCCTCCGGGTGAGTCTGATTGGGAAATTCATACGTTCCCTCTTCCACCTCCAGATAGAGCCAGTTATACGCTGCCTCTCTCGCATGCTCCACCGCGTCTTCCAGATCCGGTCCATCGGCCTCGCAGCACTGTAAGTCCGGAAATTCCACATGATATCCTTTGTCATCTTTATGGGGCGTAAAAACAGCAGGGTAAGTAAATGTCATAATTGATTCCTCCAGCGTTTGTGATAAGCATTATCATTATATACTTATTCTGCCCCTTTGTACAGATTTTTATCAGAAGCCCTGCCGGAGATTCCCACCGGAACCTTTACCGCCTGATCTCTCATCAGCGTTTCAAACTCTCCCTCAGGCATCGGTCTGGCGAAATAATATCCCTGTACATACTCACATCCGGTTTCACTCAGACGATCCAGCTGTGTTTTTGTCTCCACTCCCTCTGCCACCACACTTAAGTGCATACGGCGGGCCAGTTCCATGATAAGCTGCAGAATCCCCTGATCCATGGGCTTCGCAGTCTCACTCTGGACAAACTGCATATCCAGCTTCAGAATATCGATCGGCATCTGATTCAGCATATTCAGAGAGGAATAACCGCTTCCAAAATCATCCATTTCGATCACAAAGCCCAGCTCCCGCAGATGTCTCACCGTCTCAATGATCTGACCCGGATCCTCCGTGTAGGCGCTTTCCGTGATCTCCAGATGGAGCCGGGAAGGCGTCAGGCCGTATTTACTGACTGTACGCATCATAATATCCGCGATATCTGCATGGTAGATATCTGCGCGTGATACATTAACGGAGACCGGGATGGGCGGATAACCTTCCTCATCCCATTTTCTTAAATAAAAACAGGTTTTATCCCAGACAAACTGATCGAGTTTTGTGATAAATCCATTCTTTTCAAATAACGGGATAAATTCCGCAGGCGACTGGAATCCCCATTCCGGATGCTTCCAGCGCACCAGCGCTTCGGCTCCCGCCAGGGTTTCATCCCATATTCTGTATTTCGGCTGGAGATAGACCAAAAACTGGCCTTCTTTCAGAGCCGTTTCCATACTGTCTATAATGGCCTGCTGCCGCAGCAGTTCATCACGCAGCTTATCATCGTAGGCGGCATAATAGACTCCATACTGTTCCTTAATGCTGCGGGCCGCCAGAAGGGCCCGGTCACACATCTGCTCCACAGTCACGTTCTGATTGCCGACGGAATAGATGCCCCATTTTACTGCGACATTCTTGGCGTTCTGCAGACGGTTGATCTCTTCATTGGCGCTGATAAACATCTGTTCCGTAAATACATCGTCAAATTCCAGCAGACAGGCAAACCGGTCTGCATCCAGATGGCCGCAGATCCCTCCTTCTCCCACATACCTCCGGTACATGTCTGCGATTCCGCATAACAGCCGGTCTCCGGCGGCCACGCCGAATACATCGTTAATCAGCTTGAAGTTTACGATATCCGAACAAATGAGATAATAGTTCTGTCCCGAATTCTGACGGAGAGTCTCCCTTACCCGCTGATAAAAAAATTCCTTGCTGTAAAGACCGGTCAGCCGGTCATACTGGAACTGGTTAATCATGGCCGCCGTCTCCCTCAAGTGGATGATACTCGCCACCCTGTGCAGGATAATCTGCGGTTTATACGGTTTAGCCACGTAATCAGTGGCTCCATGGGATAATGCCGCCACCTCGTCCGCCTCACTGTCGCTCTGAGTCGTGACAATCACAGGAATGGAGGCCAGTGACGGATCCTTTTTGGCAATCGAAAGAAACGTATATCCGTCCATGACAGGCATCGTAATATCCAGCAGTATTACAGAAATCTCATCCTTTTTTCGCTCCAGGACATCAAGCGCCTGTTGGCCGTTTTCCGCCTCCAGAACCATGTATTCTGATGAAAGCAGTTCACTCAGCATCATACGGTTGATTTCATTATCTTCCACAATCAGAATTGTTCGCTTTGCAGGCATATCTTATTTCCTCTTTTCTTCTGGTAGCCATAGGCAGTTCCTTCTATTATAACAAAAGAGTGTACCCTGTACAAGTAATCTGTTCCAACACGCCAGACTTTTGTGCTGGTCCGGCGAAACAGCTCCTAAGCATGATCACTGCTTATATATTCCGCTACCTTTTCATAAAGCAGATCCGGATCAATCGGCTTCGACAGGTGGCCGTTCATCCCTGCCGCCTCTGCCTTCACAATATCCTCGTGAAACGCGTCTGCCGTCATGGCGATAATCGGTATTGTCTGTGCTCTCCCGTGCGCGGATTTACGGATCGCAGCCGTTGCCTGGTATCCGTCCATTACCGGCATCTGAACATCCATCAGAATCAAATCATAGGAGTCCCCTCCGGACAGAAATTTATCGAGAGCGATCCTGCCGTTCGCCGCCCAGTCAACCGTAACCCCCGCCATCTGCAGCAGTTCCACCGCAATCTCACGGTTTAATTCGTTATCCTCCGCCAGCAGTACATGACGGCCGGCCAGTTCCGGGCGCATCTTCTTCTCCGCCGGCGCACGGACCACCCTGTCGATCCCGGTTACGGAGAGAAGGGCGTTGTATAGCGTGGAGGCAAAAACAGGCTTTGTGAGAAACATATCCACGCCCGCTTTCCGCGCGTTCGTTTCAATATTCGTCCAGTCATAGGCGGTAATAATGATGATGGTCGTCTCCGGGCCCACCTCTTCCCTCACTCTGCGTGCCACCTCAACTCCGTCCATATCCGGCATCTTTAAATCCACCAGGCACACGTCATAGTCCGTGCCGTTTTGATGGGATTGACGAATCCGGTCCACGCACTCCTGTCCGGTCAGTACCCAGTCTGACAGAATTCCCATTTTCTTCAGCAGCAGTGACGCATGGATGCAGCTGTCCCGGTCATCATCCGTGATCAGCACCTTAAGCGACTCCAGCTCATGTGTTTTCTGCGGGTTCACCCTGTCTTTATCCAAAGGTGTGTCAAAATCCAGTTCTATCGTAAACACGGTTCCTTTTCCCACTTCGCTTTTCACGGTGATGGTGCCGCCCATCAGAGTAACCAGATTTTTCGTAATCGGCATACCGAGGCCGGTACCACCGGAGTTCTGCGCAACACGGTTATCCTCCTGCTCGAACGGATCAAACAGGCGTTCCAGGAATGCATCGCTCATTCCAATCCCGGTATCGAGGACGGTAAAGCGAAGACGGATTCGCTCTTCCTTCCTCTGGAGCTGGCGGATCTCAAGCCGTACCGTACCTCCGGCAGGCGTAAACTTCAACGCATTGGACAGCAGATTCAGCAGAATCTGGTTCAGTCTTAAGGAATCTCCAATCATAACCGTATTGGATAAATCGATCAGCGGCACCTGGAAGGTCAGTCCCCTGGCAGCAGCCTGTGGATAAATGATGGAAGAAATTGACTCTACCACCGTTTCAAGATCGAAGACCTCATGAGCAATCCTGACCTTGCCCTCGGAGATTTTCGACATATCCAGCACATCGTTAATCAGGGCCATCAAATGCTTGGAGGAATAGCCGATCTTTTCCAGACAGTCCTCCACCCGCCTCTGATCGTCAATATAAGCAGCCGCAATGGTCGTCATGCCCAATATCGCATTCATGGGCGTGCGGATCTCATGGCTCATACGGGACAGGAAATCCGTCTTTGCCTGATTCGCATGTTCTGCGACTGCCAGTGCATCCTTCAGCGCCTCCGTCTGTTCCGTCAGCTTCCTCTGCATTTCCCGCAGTTGAGTGACATCGGTGATATCAATAAAAATTGCCAGATAGACCGGACAGCCGTTCTGCCACTCAATACAGGTGGCATTAACCTGAAGCCACATATTCTGGCCATCCCGGGATTTTACGGATATCACAAAATGAACGGGGGCCCCTTTTAAAATCTCCTCCCTGTATCTCAAAATAATCTCCCTGTTATCCTCTATGTTTCGCAGATACAGGGGATTATCTTCATCTCCTTCGCCAAAATACTCCACGAAACGGGAATTGGCAAAAAGAAGCGTCAGGTTCATATCCGCATCAATACGGTATTTTGCAACGAAGCCCGGCAGGCTTTCGTAAGTCACAGACTGTTCCTTCTGCATCTTTACCAGTTTGTCTATATTGGTCATTACCGAATATGCAACCTGATATCCGTTTATGTATTCATCGGCAAACTGGGTCGTTAAATGTACCCATACAAAATCGCCGTTTTTCTTTCGCATCTGCGTAACCAGCTGATACCCGCTCTCATGTGCCTCCAGTGCCGCCATGACGGTCCCTGCCAGTTCCGCCCACAGCTGCTGGTCATTTTGGTAATACAGGTCAGGGCGGTTATGAAAATTCGCTTCATATTCATCTTTTGACCACCCAATCAGATCGTAATAAAACTCATTGGCCCACACCAGCGTAAAGCTTTCATCCAGAAGATGCTTGCTCACACTGACCTTCAGCAGATTCATCAGCGTATGGTACTCGTAGTCGGCCGTCACAGTCTCCCGGCTGCTGCACTCAGCAGCATACGCTCTTTCCTGTTCTGTCATCACCAGATTCCTCCCTAACTCTCTCTGATTGTCCCTCTGTTCTTCTGCGGAAATAATCCCATTGGGATTCTTCTTTCATCCAGATCGTCTTCCTGGCAATCATCCGGCCGGCAACCTTGTTCATAAAAGCTCCTTTCATATTACCATAAAATATAAAAAAACTCAACGGACATATGGAATTATCGCCTCTGCAATGATAAAATAAAGAAAAACACAGCTGTGAAAACGGAGGTACCAAACGGTTGGTCAATGATAGTCAATACTCAAATTTAATATACGAATACTTTCTTGTACGCTTCCACTCCAGGTATTACAAATATGGGGATACGCTTCCTTCCATCGATATCCTTTGCCGTGAGTTCAATGTGTCTGCGCAGACAGTGAAGGTCTCCCTCCGGCGTCTGCGCACGGAAGGCTACATCTCCATGCACAACGGCATGGCCACCACCGTCATATTCAGGCAGACCAGACAGGAGGCAGCGGACTACATCCTGAACTATTTTTCCGAACGGTGGGATACGTATTTCGATCTCTATGCCTCTTCTGAACTCATTTTTATCCCACTGCTGGTAGAGGGACTGAAGCGCCTGGACGAGGAGGATCTTGACGTTCTTTCACGTCTGGAGGAGAGGGCGGAGGCCGACGATCTGATCCATTTCTACTGCCGTGTACTGCAGAAAATGGAGAATCCACTGGCGCTGAATCTCTTCTGGGAGACTACCCTCTTTCAGGGGTTTCCCTTTGCCAGAATGGAGCCACACCCGATCCATTTCGATACCGCTCTGGTTCGTCAGCGGTTAAAGAACCTGCGAAAACTGCTGTCTGAAGGGAACTGGGAACTCATCCAGAATACGCTTCTGGAATACCAGAGAAGTGACGTCCGTGTAATTATGCAAAACCTGGAACCAATCTTACGCTCCCGGCCCAGGCCGCCGCAGATCCCCTTTGTCTGGCGCGTCTACCGCAGCCGGCCCCAGATCTGCTATCATCTCGCCTCTCGGATTCTCAACGACATTTACATGGGGGAGTACCGGGAAATGCAGTTTCTGCCGTCTTATGAGAAGATGGCCCAGCTATACGGAGCGTCTGTCAGCACCCTGCGCCGAACCATCAGAATCCTGAATCAGGCCGGTGTCTGCCGTACCTTAAACGGAAAAGGGACGCGTATTTTCCCTTTGGGAACCCCCTGCGAGCCCCCGGATTTTGAAAGTCCCGCCATCCGCCGTAACCTCTCCTTCTTTGTCCAGTCCTTTGAGATTCTGATCTATTCCTGCGACGGGGTGACACGTTCTTTTCTGTCCTCCTTAAGCCAGGACAGGATCGAAGAACTGACCGGACTCCTGGAAGAGTGCCTGAATACAAGGCAAGGCGAGCTCTCTGTCTGGTATTATCTGATCTTTGTCAGTCAGTACAGCCATCTGACCGGTGTACGCGAAATTTATAAGACGATCTACTCCCTTTTCCTTTGGGGTTATCCCTTAAAAGCCTCTTCCGGAAATTTAACGGACTTAGACTGCGTCATCATGCATTTTACGGAAGCCATGGTCAGGCATTTAAAAGAACATGATTATGACCAGTGTGCCGCTGATGTAAAGGAGCTGCTTTTCAAACAGTTTCCTGCTGCCAGACAATACTTAATCGGACATGGTATTCCGCCGGAAGAGCTGCGTATCTCTCCTTCGATCCGGCTGTTTATAACCGACACGGAAGCCCTGGAATGCAGACCGGAGAACCGTGGGAGCTCACCTGAGAGCTGACGCCAACTTCTGTATACGAATAAAACGAGATCTGTTTTGCCTGCGGCAGAAAAGATCTCGTTTTATTTAAACTCTCTGATACAGCTCCGCGGCCGTACGTGAACGCCTCGCCAGTTCCTCCTGATCCACAATGCAGTATCCGCTCTCCCTCTTTTCCAGTATCCCTTCTTCACAGAGCTTTCCCAGCAGCCGGAACATATGGCGGTAGCTCATCCCCACCGAGCAGGAGACATCCGTCAGCGTATCGCAAAAGAGGCCGCGGTGAGAATTCTGAATCACATAGGCACAAAGCCGCTGTTCACCGGTGCATAACGCGGTCGAGGTGAAATTGTCCGAACTGGCAGTCAGCTTCTCCGCCAGTTCCGTTCCCAGCTTATTTAAAAAAACAAGATTCGTTTTCAGTTCTGCCAGGCAATTCTGGTAAGAAACCGCGACGCATTCAAGCTCCGTAACCGCCTTCACGGAAGATGTGGCGTTCACCTGCCTTGTCATCAGTTCGATCTCACCGATCAAACCGTGTGAAATATTGTAGCAGAGTATCAGGCTCTTGCCGTTCGGCGCAGTGCGGCACACCTTTGCATTTCCTTCAACGACAATAGCAATCCATCCGATGGGATGTCCTTCACGAAGGACATCCTCTCCTGCCGCAAATCGAAGGCAGCAGCAGGCACTTATGGGAACATTCTGCAGACCGTATTCTGCAAGGCAGGCTGTATGTTCTTTTTTTAATGGGAGTCTTTTCAACTTGGTCACCTCACTTCACTGGTTATGGTCGTTTTTTTGACAGCAAAAGCGGAAAACACTGTGACAAATGTCCTACATAGGGTCCCGTTCCTTCTGGTATCCTTTTATCAGGAGGTGAACTGTCATGTATCAACTTTTAGCGCTGATCAATGGTATTATTCTGTCCGTCATGATATCGGTAAATGGTAATCTGTCCGTGCAGTACAGTGCGTTCACGGCTGCTGCCATTATCCACGCGGTCGGCTCCCTGTTTGCACTGCTGCTCTGTGCCTTTCAGAAAAACAGAAAACCGGTCTGGACCCACCGGCCCAGGTGGATTTATCTCGGCGGTGCAATCGGAGTATTTACAACAGTATTTCAAAATCTGGCCTTCACCTGCATCAGCATCACAAGTGTGATCGCACTGGGACTGCTGGGACAGACGGTTACATCTCTGGTGATAGACAGTTCCGGATTATTCGGCATGGAAAAAAGGCCGCTTCCGCGGTATGCATTGATCGGACTGAGTCTATCGGTGTTCGGTATCTTCGTGATGCTCGATACCACGGTCACAACGGCCGCACTGGGAGCCGCCATCTCCTTTGCCTCCGGCATCTCCATGGTTCTGTCCCGGACAGCCAACGCCCGTCTGGCTGAAAAAACCGGTGCACTGCAGGGATCGCTGGTGAATCATCTGACAGGGCTTCCGATTACGGTTGGCCTGGCCTTAGCCGCAGCCGCAATAAGCGGCACGCCGGTGACTGCTTCCGCAGGAGGCAGTTTCCGCCTCTGGATCTATCTGGGCGGCGCCCTCGGCGTCATAGTGGTCATGCTGTTAAATATCACGGTTCCGAAAATCCCCGGCTTTCAGCTGACTCTGCTCGTCTTTGTCGGCCAGGTGTTTACAGGAATCCTGCTGGATAGTGCAGCCGGCAGCTATCATACCGGCACATCCCTCTGGGGCGGGATCATCATCGCGGCCGGAATTGCCGTCAATATGATCCTGGAACAGGTGACTGCAGTTTAAAAAAAGAACCCGCGCAGCAGCTGAGTACCAATTCCCGGCTGCCTGCTCAGCCGCCGTGCGTCACCTCTTCAATCAGCCGGCAGAGAGACTCTTTAAAACGTTCATCGTCTTCTTCCGTTCTCTTTGCCGGCCCCTTCAGATGGTGCCTGCCTTTTCCCATACGGATCTTCTTCGCCATATGACGTTCCATCAGCATCTGGTCGATATTCTCATTGGTATACCTTTTTCCGCTTTGATGGATTCCGTACGCCCCCTTCCCCAGAATCATAGCCGCTACGCCGTAATCCTGAGTTACCACAATATCACCTTTTGCGCACTGATTCACCAGTGCAAAATCCACGGCATCCGTGCCTGCTCCTATGATTTTTATCTCACTGTAGGAAGACTGGAGAACATGGCTGGTATCACACAGGAGCACTACCGGAATCTGATACCGCTCCGCTGTCTGTTCCACCAGTTTCACTACCGGACATGCGTCCGCATCTACTAATATTTTCATTCTGTCCTCTCTCTGGCAGTTTTCTTACACATCGCCGGCAGATTTCTTATTTGAATGTGCTAAATAATTTTTAAACCCTCCACTTACCCACCAGTCTTTATCTGTGTGTTATTCTTTTCTCACAACAATGAGAGGAGAAAAGAAGATGCAAACAACGATTCAGGTATCCGGTCTTACAAAGTCCTACAGCACACTGCATGTGATCAGAAATCTCGATTTAACCGTATCGAGAGGCGAAGTTTTTGGCCTTCTCGGCGCAAACGGCGCGGGGAAGAGTACGGCAATCGAGTGTATGCTTGGTACAAAAAAGGCCGATGGAGGCAGCATTTCGATTCTGGGAATGAGTCCGCAAAAGGACCGCAGAAAATTATTCCAGCAGGTTGGCGTACAGTTTCAGGAAGCCAACTATCCGGATAAAATCCGCGTGGACGAGCTGTGTGAAGAGACAGCCTGTCTCTACGCCGCCCCCGCCGATTACAGAAAACTGCTGCAGCAGTTCGGCCTTCGGGAAAAGGAAACGAATTTCGTCAGTGAACTGTCCGGCGGCCAGAAACAGAGGCTTTTTATAGTACTGGCATTAATACCAGACCCGCAGGTAGTATTTTTAGACGAACTGACCACCGGTCTTGACACAAAAGCAAGGCGGAGTGTGTGGAAAAGCCTTCAGGAGTTAAAAAGCAGAGGGCTCACGATCTTCTTAACCTCACACTTCATGGATGAAGTGGAGGAACTCTGTGACAGAATCGGCATATTAAAGAACGGCGAATTTGCATTCTGCGGTACAGCCGCTGAGGCAGTCACCTTAAGTCCCGGTAAAACGCTGGAAGAGGCGTATCTGTGGTTTACGGGAGAGGAGGCTGACGGAGATGAATAAATTTTTTACAATGCTGAAAACCGAACTGAAGCTCTCCTTCCGCGGAATGGATATGATCATCTTTGCCGTCTGCATGCCCGTGGTTGTTGTCATACTGCTGGGAATCATCTACGGTGGGAAACCGGCATTTGACGGCGCGGACTATACGTTTCTGGAACAGTCCTTCGGCGCGGTATCCACAATTGCGGTCTGTGCAGGCGGCGTCATGGGCCTGCCTCTGGTGATCTCCGACTACCGTCAGAAGAAAATACTGAAACGCTTCAAAATCACGCCTTCCAGTCCCCTCCTTCTGCTGTCGGTCCAGGTGGCCATTTACATGATTTATTCCCTGATCGCGCTGGTACTGATCTATCTGGTCTCTACCCTGTTGTTTGGCATGAGTCTGAAAGGAGCCTTTTTGCCGTTTATCGGAGCGTTTTTCCTCGTTATGATCTCCATGTTCAGTATTGGAATGCTGGTAGGCGGCGTATCACCAAATATTAAAATTGCAAGTGTTCTCGCCAGCTTACTCTATTTCCCGATGCTGATCTTTTCCGGCGCCACACTGCCATATGAGGTTATGCCCACGGCCCTGCAGAAAGTCGCGGATGTACTGCCTCTGACCCAGGGCATTAAACTGTTAAAAGCCACATCCCTGGGACTTCCTGCAGAGAACGGAATGGCCTCGCTCATTATCATGGCGGTGATTGCCGTCGTCTGCGGCGGACTATCTATCCGCTTCTTTCAATGGGAATAGGAAGTGCAGTTACAGCCTCTTATCTTTACCGGCGGCTCCTGATGTTACGATCAGGAGCCGCCGGAAGACGGATATGGCAAGTCAGCTTTCATTTGATATTCGCCAGAAACTGCCGAGCCGCCTGTTCGATATTTTTACATGACCGCCCCGCTGTTTTTATACCGTTTTCTTCGATACAAACCACATGAAACGAATAGTTATTAACCGGAACATAGTCCATCTCGATCATGATATTGGCATCCACGTCCTGCAGCAATACCAGCGATGTCTGAATGCTGTTGATACAGCTTTGTACTTCTGACAGATAATCCAGACAGTCCGATTCCTCGTGAAAGATCTCTGTCAGCCTGTTTAACTTTTCAATTCTGTCTTTTGCCGTACATTTTGTATAATTCCACATAGCCCCTCCTTTTTGTATGCCTTCATCCTGCTCCTGCGTGTTTCACTGCCTTTCAGGAAAACGGAAACACCGATTCCTGTATATGAATATTCTACACAATTATGAAGCCGTTTACAATCAGTACTGGCAATTTACGGAGGATAAGTTCTCTAAAATGCAACCGATTCGATATCATCCGCCTCCCCCTCTGCATACCCTATATAGAATTGGAGGCGTAAAGAATGACAAAACAAGAACCGATGAGTATCGTAACAGACAAATACTTAACCTGCTTTCACAACATACTGGATCAAATGGTACAGCAGATGAACGGTGCCAAACTGACTAACAGCATCTCCTGTAATTATATTGTTCAGATGATTCCGCACCACAAGGCAGCGATCGAGATGTCCTGCAACATTCTGCAGTACACCACGCTGATACCGCTTCAGGAAATCGCATTATCGATCATTAAAGAACAGACAAAAAGCATCGAAACCATGGAAGCCATCCGGAGCCGCTGTCAGATGTTCTGCAATCAGCAGCAGAAAATCGAGTTTTTCCTTTGTCACTGCAGGCAGATCACACAGACCATGTTTGACGATATGAGAAATGCATGCTCCACCAATGATATCAATGCAGATTTTATTCGTGAAATGATCCCTCATCACAGAGGCGCCATCCAGATGTCCCGGAACGCACTTCAGTTTCCGGTCTGCCAGGAGCTGAAGCCGGTTATCCAGTCAATCCTTGTATCGCAGCAAAATGGGATCCGGGAAATGGAGTGTCTGCTTAAGACTATAGAGAACTGTCACAGACCGTGCTGACAGTTCTGCAGGCACAGCATGGCGGCCTACGCTTAAGCAATAAAAAGGCCGAAAGCGGGGAAAGAATTTCTTCTCCGCTTTCAATCTAATGTATCATTACCACTAATCTAAATTTCATCTTTCTTTTTCCAGACGTACCACATTCCAGCTATGTCTGCCAAATACCATTGTAAGTTTACCATGATCCAGCCTGGAAGCCTGTGAACACGACGGTTTGACGGTATCCGGCGCAGCTTCCGTATTCTCCGCCTTCAGATCGTCATGGGTCAGAACCAGATGCTCTTTCACCCGGTATCCTTCAAACTGGCGAAGGTCACATGTAACTTCTGCGTCTTCCGTCAAATCCTTATTCACCGCAAAAATTGTAAGTGCTTCCGCCTGCTGATCCCAGATACACACACTGTCCAGGATCGATACGGCTCCATAGCTCTGACTCTCATAGACGGGCGCCTTAATCTGAGTCTGCAGAACCGTTCCTCTTCCATAAGCACTGGCATGCATATATGGATAAAAGATCGTCTGACGCCATGCTCCGGTATCTGATGTCATGATGGGAGCGATTACGTTAACCAGCTGGGCCATGCAGGCAATTTTCACTCTGTCCGCATGCCTTAAAAGAGTAATCAGCATACTTCCCACTAAAAGTGCATCCTCAAAATTATATACATCCTCAAGCTGGTGGGGCGCCTTTTCCCATGGCCTGATCTTTTTATCCTGTTCGTTGCTGTGATACCATACGTTCCACTCATCAAAGGATAAGTGGATGCTTTTCTTTGCGTGCTTTTTCGCCTTAACCGCGTCACAGAGTGATATGACTCCTGAGATAAAATCATCCATTCCTTTCGATCCCGCAAGAAAATCGGCCGTATTATCACTGCGATTTCCAAAATACTGGTGCAGGGAAAGATAATCCACTTCATGATAGCACTCATCCAGTACCCGGTATTCCCATTCGCCAAACGTCGGCATCGCCAGGCCGGAACTGCCGCAGGCCACGGTCTCGATATCCGGATCCAGCCACTTCATCAGCCGTGCGGTCTCTGAGGCGATCCGGCCATACTCTCCTGCGGTTTTATGACCCATCTGCCACGTTCCATCCATCTCATTCCCAAGACACCAAACCTTGATTTGATGCGGCTTCTCATAGCCGTGAGTTCTTCGAAGATCACTGTAATACGTACCGCCCTCAAAATTACAGTACTCCAGCAGATTCTTCGCATCCTCCGGACCTCTTGTGCCAAGATTAACCGCCATCATAACATCACTTCCGGCCTTTCGGGACCAGTCTGCAAACTCATTTAACCCAAATTCATTCGTTTCAATTACCTTCCAGGCCAGCTCCGTCCTTGCCGGGCGCTGTGCTTTTGGACCCACGCTGTCCTCCCAGTGAAAACCAGAGACAAAGTTTCCTCCCGGATAGCGCACGATCGGAACTCCAAGCTCCTTTACCAGTTTCAGGGTATCTTTGCGGAATCCCTGCTCATCAGAATTACTGTTCCCTTCCTGATAGATTCCTCCATAGACCGCCCGCCCCAGCTGTTCAATAAAAGAACCGTATATTCTTTTATCCACATCGCCAGTCAAAAAGTATTTATCGATTATAATTTCTGCTTTTTTCATGTTCTCTCCTCTCAGGTTACCTTAAAATAATCAAAATATGCGGATCCTCCGGTCTTTTTTGTAGCAAAGCTGAACAGCGCAAAGCGGTAGCCCACAAAATGAGTCAGCCTGTATGACAGTTTCAGCCTGCACCCAATCCTGTTCCATCTATTGCCATCGAGACTGTAATAAAAATCAGCAGTATCCGCCATATCACGAAAATCAAAATCAATACGCAGATGTACCGTCCGCTGCACGAACGGTATGCTTTCTGCTGTTACCTCCGGTTTTCCGGTCTCATAGCACATATTGGCAGGCTCAAATGGTTCCGGCTGCGCTCTGTTCATAATCACCCTTGCCGAGCCAGCCACAATCTCTACACCGACATAGCCGTATTGATCCTGAAAAGCGCCAAGACCTGCAAAATCACCATCCTGCATCTCAGATACATCCAGCAGAACCCTGCCGGAACAGACAGGACCGAAGGTCCGCTGCGTCAGCGTATTACGCGCATCCGACAGATTACGGCAGATCGTACCATTCGTCAGCTTAAGCCAGCCCGGTCTTTCATGAAGCGACCAGTACCGGTTATCACAATTGTGGTTCCACTGCCACTGAACTGCCAGCGCACGGCTGTCAAAATCATCGGATTTAACCACATCGGTCCCTCCGGTCTCAACTCCCTCCGTACCCATATCCGGAAGTTTTCCACCGTCGCCAAATACCGGCCAGCCATCTTCCCATGTAACCGGAACAAGCACCGGAATCCTGCCTGTGGAACCGTGGTCCTGGAACAGCAGAGAGTACCACTCACCCCCGGCAGTCTCAAAGATTCCGCCCTGTGCGACTCCCATATTATGAAATCCCATATCACTGTCCAGAACAACTCTGCCCTCATACACTCCGTCAATTCTGTCCGAACGGTAACACAGTTCAATCCTTCTGCCTGAGTGCAGGGGCGCGGGAGGCCAGGAAATAAGAAAAATATAATACATTCCATTTCTCTTATAGATATGGGCGCCCTCGGCGGGCAGGCCGCCCCTCCCGCCCGCGTCTGTTTCAGGAATTATTACCCTGTTCAGACCGCCGGGCTTTACTGCACGGGCATCCTCCGTTAATTCTGTCACCCGGATCACACCGCTTCCATATACCATGTAAACCTTACCATCGTCATCGAAAAGAAGGGACATGTCGTGATAAATGCCTGGCAGTATGTACCTCTTCCACTGACCGTTTTCTATACTCTCTGTTTGAAAAATGTATGTTTTATCTGCATTGTATGCTGTAAATACAGCGTAGTACGTATTGCCGTTATATCTGATGCAGCTGGCCCATGATCCCCGTCCATAGTCATGCTTTCCATTCTGCAAAGTCATCTCATCACAATTTTCCAGAATATCATACACATAAGTAATGATTTCCCAGTGAACCAGGTCCTTTGATCTCATAATCGGACAGCCAGGTGTAAAATGCATGGTCGTACTTGACATATAATACGTATCATCTACCCGGATTACATCAGGATCAGGCAGATCGGTCCACCAGATACGCGCCCCCGTCATTCCAGAGTGAATGAGGCCAGGCTGGCGCCTCCCTCTCCCTTAAATTCGTAATACAGCGCATGGATTCCATCCGGAATCTCAATCGCGGCAGAACTGACCACCCATACATTGGAATATCCAACCGGGATCCTTCCCAAAGTCTCACCATCCCATGCGGTTTTTACTTCAAAACAGCCGTTTCCATAGCCTCTTGTTTTGAGAGATATCCTGGTAATGCCTTTGCAGTCAAAATATTTATATCCGGCTATCGTGGAATCCTGCATATTCGCGATATACCCCGGCTCTTTATCCCCATCCCGGCCATCCTGTGTAATCCTGGCATACTTTCCATCGATCCAGCCTGCATGGTGGAGTAAATGGACATTATCCATCGTTTTAGAAAAAAGGTTACATGCAATGTAAGCCGGGTACTCCCCTTTTCCGGCCAAGGGGCCTCCGTTTAAACCGCATGAGGTCATTTCGGCCTGTAAAATGGAGCCGTCCTCCAGGATCTGAATCGGTTCGGCACAGCCCTGGCGGCTGAAATTGGTTCCATTGGTATGCCTGTGATAAAAAATATACCATTGCCCCTGAACTTCCACCATACCGCCATGATTATTACCGGGAACATATGTGTGCAGACCAGCCGGCTTTCCGTCTGAAATGTTATCATCGCAGTTGCTTACAAGGACACCGCCGTAAGTAAAGCCTTTTACCGGGTACCGGCTTACCGCATAGCACAATTCATGCATCTGACTCGATGAGTAGACGAAATAATACGTATCTTTACACTTTCTGATGGATGGTCCTTCAAAAAACTCATGCCCTTCAAATCCTGTCCCTGCACCGTAGCAATTTCCCGGTACCACAATCACAGGCTCCGCTGTCACTGTCACCATATCCGGACCCAGGACCGTTGCCATGGCTCCTTTCCGGGTCCGGTCTCCCGGACCGCAAAATCCCGTATACAGATAGACGTTGTCTCCCTCCATCAGCACGGCCGGATCGAACTGCGGCTGGTCATTCTCCCGTTCCCCCAGACGTCTCCCCTCCGAATCATGCACATAGCCGTAAAACCGGTATTTCCCGGCAGGGCTTTCACTGACGGCTACCGATACAAAAGGAACCTTATCCAGAACATAATACAGATAATATCTGCCGTCAGCCCCCTTAACCACGTCCGGTGCATAAAGGCACATGCTGCCCTCCTGATTGACAGGGTCATCCGTCTTTTTATAGATCACACCCTCATACCTCCAGTCGCTCAAATCACCGACCGGCGCCGAATAACAAACATAATCATTTAAACAGTATGCAAAGCCATTGAAACGGTCATGTGAGCCGTACACATATACGCGGCCTTCAAACACATGCGGTTCCCCATCCGGGATATATTCCCATGATGGCAGATACGGGTTAAATGCCTGTTTTCCTCTCATCCCTTAACTCCTCCCAACACGATACCTTTCACGAAATATTTCTGAAGGAACGGATATACCATAACAATCGGCAGGGAACCTAAAAATATCTGTGCCGACCGCAGGGTTCTGTCTGATATTGTCGCCATCTGCTGAATCTCTTCTCTCGTCATCATACTGAAGGATCGCTGAACCGCAATGGTCTGTATGTAGGTCTGCAATGGATAGTTATCCGGATTATTCATCAGAATCAGTCCGTCAAACCAGCTGTTCCAGTTCGCTACCAGAGAGAACAGTAAGAGTGTGGCAAGCGCCGGCTTCGACAGCGGCACGTAAATCGTCCACAGGGTCCGCCAATGGCCCGCCCCATCGATAAAGGCCGCTTCCGCAAGTTCTCTTGGAACCTCCCGGAAGAAATTGAGCAGGAGAATTACGCTGAATACAGGAACGGCGCTGGGAAGAATCAAAGCCCAGATGCTGTCCAGAAGACCAAATTGCCGGATCACCATATACCAGGGAATCAACCCTGCATTAAAAATCATTGTGATAAAAAAGAACCACGCGTAAACCGTTCTGAACCGGAAGCTTCCCTTTGGCTGAGACAACGGATAAGCAGCCGTAATCGTCAGCAATATACTTAAGCCTCCGCCCATGATAATTCGTACCACCGAGACCTTCATGGAACGCCAGAAAGCGGGACGCTTTGCCACAAAGGAGTAAGAATTTAAAGTAAATTCCTTAGGCCACAGCGAAACACTTCCCGCCGAGGCCGCCGCGCTGGAACTGAATGAAACGGCGGCCACATGAATCAGCGGAATCACGCAGATCAGCGCCAGCATGAGCAGAAAGACCGTATTCAATACCGGAAACCATTTGAATTTTTTACGAGTTTTCATATACTGCTCCCTTCCTAAAATAACTGATAGTCTGCAAACTTATAGGCAAACCAGTAAGAAACTGAAATCAGTGTCAGTGAAATAACGGATTTAAACAGGCCCACTGCCGTCGCAACTCCAAACTGCGCCTCCAGCATGCCGATCCGGTACACAAATGTATCAATAATGTCTCCGCTTGCATACACAGGCGGACTGTACATGTTAAACACCTGGTCAAATCCGGCATTGAGCACGTTTCCCAGGCTTAATACCATTAACAATACAATTACCATCCGCATGCCGGGAAGAGTAATGTGCCAAATCTGCTTCCAGCGGTTTGCACCATCAACCTGGGCTGCCTCATATAAGCTCAAATCGATGCCGGTAATGGCCGCCAGGTAGACAATCGTCCCATATCCAAAGGATTTCCAAGTCTCAGTCACGATTAATGTAAACGGAAACCATTTATTATCTCCCAGAAAGAAGATCGGCTCGCCTCCCAGGGCTTTGATCACCTGATTCACCAGTCCGTCTCCCGGTGCAAGGATATCGATAAAGATACCTCCCAGAACCACCCAGGACAGAAAATGAGGCAGGTAAATGGCCGTCTGAATTCCTTTTTTTAATGAACTGTGTTTTACTTCATTGATGAGTATGGCAACTACGATCGGAATCACAAGCCCGAAAATGATCTTCATAACGGCGATAAACAGTGTATTCCAGAGTACACTGGTAAAGTTCGGCAGTTTAAACAAATAACTGAAATTCTCAAATCCAATCCATTTCTGATCACCGAACAGGCCTTTGGCCGGAATAAACTTCTGGAAGGCAATCACAATTCCTCCCATTGGCAAATAGCTGAAGCAAATCAGCATGATCACACTTGGTAAAATCATCAGGTGTAATGGCAGTTCCCGCATTCTTCTGCGCTTCATAAAAGGTTCCTCTCTTTCCTGTTTAAAAAATGAGAGGAAAAGTTTTTATGAAACCTTTCCTCTCGCAACCCCATTCCTATTTTTTAACGGACTGATACCATTCGTTAACCTCTTCTGTCATTTCAGCTCCGCCAAGGGCATTCCAGTTTTCAACGAACTTATCGAACTCATCGATCGAAGCGTCTCCCATAATGATTCTGACAAACATCTCCAGCTCCATGGTCTTTAAAGATGCCTGTTTCTCCACCATAGTCGGTGTAGGCGCGCCAACAAATTCTTCTCTCATTATCTGGTCATTCTCGATATAACTGTTCAGTGCATGGAAAACTCCATTTTTTCCATAAATCTTATCCCAGCCCCACTGAGTGGTATCTCCGGCCTCCCATGCCTCCAGATTACTCTGAATTACAGCGGGTTCGCCCTCTAAGATACTCATATCACCAAGCTTACGGGCTTTTTCGATCTCATTGAACGCCTCAAGGTTCTTATTCGTCGGAGCCGGTGCAACCGGTGAAAACTTCCATACACCTACCGCCCCATTTTCTACCGGCATATAGTAATGATTAAAGTCATTATCCTCACCCCAGTTTTTTTCAAGGTGCATGTTCACTAATTTGACGACAGCTTCCGGATTGGGATAATCCTTCCGTACCGCATAGTACCACTGGGTACGGAACTTCTGGGGAACCTTCGGCAGTGTGTCATCTGCAGATACAATCGGATAGCCAACCCAGTCTGCCTCCGGATCATTCTGATAGTTGCTGATCAACGGATACATCGGATTCCACTGTTCACCAAAATCAATCCCCAGCTTTCCTGCTGCGATCATCTCCGCAACCTTTGCGCCGTCCTTGATTCCAAACTCCGGATCGATCTCCCCTGCAGCATACATATCTGCCAGAGCCTTTAAAGCATCCTTTGTTTCCGGCAGCACGCTGCCCCAGGCAAGTTTTCCGTCATCCGTCTTTACCCACATATTGGGATAGGAATGGTATCCTGCAAAAAATCCTTCTACACCCATGGCGCCGCTGTAAAGACTTTTTGTAATGGCCAGCGAATACGTATCATCCACGCCGTTCCCGTCAGGATCCTGTTTGGCAAAGGCCTCTGCAATATTGAGTAAATCCTGCATCGTCTTTGGCGGTTCTAAATTCAGCTTATCCAGCCAGTCCTGGCGAAGCCATAAATAATGGGTGCTCTCTACCGAAGCATCTGCGTAAGGCACAGCCATTAAACGACCGTCAAAGGTTGCCGACTGAAGGATTCCAGGTCCTTCTGAATCATATACCTCCCTTGTCAGATCGCTGGCATAGGTATCGTAAAAATCCGTCATATCTGCAATCATGTCTGATTCTGCCAGCTGTTTCAATTGTGTACGGTTCACAATCAGAACATCCGGCAGATCACCGGAAGCAATCGTAACATTTAACTTCTGTGTATAGGCGTCATCGTTGAGACCACCCCTCACAGTCCATGCGTAACTGATATCAATTCCTAATTCCTCTGAATACAAATCCAGCCACCTGTTCTTGTCAATCGTCTCGCCCGGAGTTTTCGGCAGGATATTGTCATTTAAATCATTATCTACCGTACGTGCAAATGTCATTTTAACTGGCGGATCGTATTTTCCAAACGGATCTCCAGCCTCCGCGGCAGTACTCTCTCCCACAGCAGCCGTACCGGCTTCACCTGTTTCGCCTGCCGAAGATGACGATCCCCCTGAACTTTTCCCACCGCAGGCGGTCAGCAGCAAACTGCCGATCATAACAGCAGATATGCCAATACTAAAAATACGTTTTCTCATATAGCCCTCCTTGTTTTATAATTTATTACCAATTTGTACTATTATTATAACCGTATTTTTAGTCATAATCTACAATCATCTTTTGATTTCTTTTACACATTTTTACAAGGTTTTCTCCGAAGGTTCACATATTTTTACATCCTTTTCCTATTTTTGACTTTCCTGCCTTTGGGCAGACTGAAAAGAATCCCGGTATTCTAAAGGCGAGATCCCCTCTGCCTTTTTAAAAAGACGCGTAAAAGATGCAGCGGTATCGTATCCCACCTTCTTTGCAATTTCATAGATCTTTTCATAAGGATTTTCCAGCAGTTCCTTTGCTTTTTTTATGCGGGAACTTTCGATAAAACCGGAAAGCTTATGGCCGGTTGTCTGATGATAAAGCCTGGAAAGATACGATGGATTCAAATACGTTTTTTCTGATAAGCTGGTCAGAGATAAATCCTCTGACAGGTGACTTTCGATATACTGCTGTACAAAGTCTATAATTTCATTCGTTCTTTTGCACTGTTCCTCCTTCTGCATATCAAAAAGCATATGGGACAGCTCTGTCAAATGCCTGGCCGCCTCCTCCCAGGTGGTATAATTTTCACTGTCATGCAGCCTGTTTAAATTGCAAAACGCGGAAAATCTCGGTACCAGCCGGGAACGGTTCATACAGGAGAGGAAAAAGGTTATGATGGTCTGGTACGCCTCCAGTGCAATTGCGTCGTTTTTATCCCGTATTTTACTGAGCGGATCGAGCCACGTTCCCAGGAGATCAAAGTAAGCCTCCTCCTCACCCGTCTCGACACAGTGATACAGATCACTCAAATCTTTGCGGTACAGCAGCCCCTGTAAAAGGGCGGAAGCACTGTCCGGCTGCACTTTGACGGCAGGAACAAATGCCTGTATCTGCTTCCTGTAGTCTCTCTCGTCAAGGATTGCTTCCATATCATGGCTGATATGGCGGCTGGCCAATTCCATGAGAGCTACGTATTTTTCGGCAATCTCTCCCCACTTACATGATTTTTCGGCCAACACAAAATTAACCGGGGTATTCAGTTTTTCCCGGCAGGCAGACTGGACCATCTCCAGCGTTCCTTTTAAGAATACGCTCATACTCCTGTCGTCCTGGTCCGTACAGCCAGCCGCTTTTCGTGTCTGTACGAAAACAGCGATTTTGTCATCTCCCAGTGGAACTGCCAGACTGTTGACATGCATGGAAAAATATCTGACCAGCAGCTGCTTAATGGAATACATAATCTGATTTTTCTCCCAGAAATCAACTGATTTCGGCAATGTCAGGATTTCCCCCAGAACCAGCATAACAGGCTCATCTGCATCCAAATGGATAAAAAGCCTTTCGAATTCTTCCGCATTCATTTTCAAAGAACTGTCATTGTTAAGCAGTGCAAAAAAATATTTCTGGCAAAACAGATCCCGTGCCAGATCGATCTGGTCCTTTGCATTCTGTATCATCTCATTTGTCTGATTTTCATCGTCCAGTTCCCGGGCCACACTCTCAACAGTCCTTATGATCTTGTCATATCCCTCTGTCTTTAAAATATATCTCACATTGCTGTATTGAATTGCCTGATATGCATAGTTAAATTCACTGTGTCCCGTAAGAAATATTACACGGCACCATGGCCAGCGCTTCTTAATTTCATCAAGCAGCCGGAGACCATCGATTTCCGGCATATGAATATCAGTCAAAGCGATATCAATCCTTGTACGGCTCAGCCAGCCGATCGCCTCCTCTCCCGAATACGCTTTATAAACATCCAGCTCCACGCTGTCAAGATTCGAAAAAATATCGTATAAACCATTGACTATGATTTCCTCATCATCTGCAATTAAAAGCCGATACATGTTACCCCCTTCTTGTTATGGAAACTCCCAACACCAGTTCTGCGCAAAGCCCTCCAAGAGAACTGCGCTTAAGCAGCACCCCGCTGGCGTCATCATACTGCAGTTTCAAACGTCTGTTAATATTAAGCAGTGCCGTCACTTCTATGTCATCAGACTGTACCATCAGATCTTTTTGCAGTTTTAAGAGCATCTCGTCCGTTAAATTTTTGCCGTTGTCCTCAACCATAATATGCAGCCTTTCCTGACATACCAGGAACGAGACCGCTATCTTTCTGTCCTTCATTCTCTTATCAACTGCATGCTCAAAGGCATTCTCAATTAAAGGCTGAATGATCAGCCGCGGAACCGGATACTGTTCAAACGCTTCCGGGCATGGACTGAAGTCAACTTCCAGGTTTTTTGAAAAACGCATGGTCTGAATTCTGGTATAGGTACGGGCATGCTCCACTTCTTCACAAAGAGGGATGATATCCGCAGTATTTCTGGTAAGATAACGGTAATATTCTCCCAAATGATTTGTAAACTCGATCAGATTCTCATCCCCCAGCTGTGCCATCGTGTTGATAATGAAGAAGCTGTTATAAAGAAAATGAGGTTTGATCTGCGCCTGAAGCTGTTTTAACTCCGCACGCTGCGTTAAAATTTTCTGCTTATATGCCTGATCAATCAGCTGATTCAGGCTGTCAACCATTTTGTTAAACCGGGTATAAAGATAAGCAAATTCGGACGATTTAACGGTATCCGGATTTAAACTGGTCTGTAAATTCCCATGTTCCACCTGCCGAAAAACTTCGACCAGATTTTTAATGGGTTTATTGATGTAGCGGTGCATGAACAGTGAAAAAATAAGAATCACCAGGATTGACACAATAATAAAGATCCATATCCAGCTGGTAAAAATCTGCATCGGCATAAATACCATGTTTTCCGGAAGATAACGAAGCAGCAGCATGCCTAAGTAATCCGATTTGGCATAAACAGAGCAATACCGGTAATCCCCAATTCTGCCCAGATTCGTCCCGCTTTTATCCGCGATACTGAACTTGTCCAGGATATCATTGGGCTGCAAAAGTTTTCCCGTACTCACTGCCGAAATCTCATTCCAATTCGTCAAGTCGATTAAAAATGATCCGCTGTCAGGATAGATATTAAACTGTTCTAAATCTTCCCGGAATACGTCCTGATTCAGTTCTACTTCTATCACATAATTGCTGTTCTGTCCTGATTGGTCTAACGGGTAGACGGTAGTCAGATACAGTCCGCCTTCATACCGGATGATCTGTGCGCCTTTCAGCCCGGCAGCTGCAGAAATCCGCTCATATACTTCAGAGTCTACTCCGTCGACGCCGTTTTCAGAAGATACCGTTTTATCGATCGAAAAAATATGGGCGCTGACATTCTTTACATAGCTGCTGCTGTATTCTATCGCGGTCAGGCGCGACTGAAGCTGTCTCATGTCACTGACAATCTCATAAGGACTCATAATGCTGTACTGTACCGCAAGTCGTCCCAGATGCTCATCGTTTAAGCAGGTGTACTGCAGGATCTTAAGCCGCTCAATCTCCTCTTCAAGCTGGTTTAAGTAGAATTCAATCTGGGCTGTTGACGACTTTGAGAGCTCATCGCGCACCGTATCGGCACCCCAGTTTCGTATGTAAATCCCCAGTATAAAAATTGGCGCAAGAACAATTAAAAAGATGGTAATTATTTTCTTAAAAAGGCTGATATTCAGCTTTTGAACGAATGAATGCATATTCCCCCCTGTGATACGTTTCATTTGCTTTACCTAAAACAGTTCTATTATTTTATATTTATTGTATCATATCAGCTCCAATTTGTTTTAACAATCGGATCATTAATTTTTATTATTTTTGCAGTACAACTTTTTCTCCTTTAAAGTTACATAATATTCCTTATAAAATGCACGCAAAAACAGCACACCATAAAATGCATGTGCCGTTTTTGTGTTACAAGAATGATTCTTATGTGTCTGATCCACCCTATCTTTCTTCCAGATTCAGATAGTATTTCATCAATTCCACCGCATGTTCCTGCCTCTGCTCATCATACTTTCTTAAGATGCGGTATGCCTTGGCAGCATTGGAATTCCCGTTTTCATTTTCTGCTCCAAAAAGAATGTAATCGGCGGAGAGTTCCAGGGTTCTTGTCAGTTCCACAAGGGTATCTATTGACATCCCGCAGGTCCCCCGCTCGATATCACCGTAATAGTGATCTGCCCTCCCAATTTTTTCTGCTACCTCTGCGCTCGTCAGACCGAGCGCCTTTCTCCGCTTCCTGATTCGAAGGGCTGCTTCTGTTCGATTATATTTCATGAATTCAACCGGCCTCCTGCCTGAACATACGCCTGGCGTTCCCGACCTTTGTCCGCAGCCTGCGGGTGGCCTGAACAATTTTTTCCAGGCATTCTTCACATTTCGCTGGATCGTCTATACAGGCTTCCGCCACGTCAGCCATACCTGCTATGATATTTGCCATAGTACGAATCTCACTGTTTAATTCCGCTAAGAATCCCGTCGTCCACTGTATCATCTGCTCTGCCTTTTCTATCTCACTGTCAAGTAATTCTGATTTCACTTTTAGTTCCTCTTGTTCTCTGTGACTATCCGTTATATCATAAAAAACATTCCACATGACCGGGCTTCCCTGGTATACCTCGCCGGTAAAACGGCCGTTCATGCGGATCCAGGCAACTTTTCCGCGATTTGGTCTCATGGGACACTCAAATGAATAACACTCTTTCCGATTCCGATAGGCGTCTTCTATCCTTTTCGTTACATAGGCGAATGTCCCGCTGTCTTCGCTGTAGTACTCATCTACCCGGTTATGGTATCTGGAACGAAAACCATCTCTTGTATTTCCGGTCAGCTCATATGCGTATTTATTGGCCCAAAGGACGGTAAAATGCCTGTCCATCATATGCTTGCTGACGCCAAAACGCATTCCCTCTATAATCGTTTCATACTCATTCATCGTTGTCCCCTTCTCCTTCCGACGCGATATCCAGTTAATGCCTGCAACTCGTCTGTCTTCCGGATTCTTTGATCTGATTATTTCATACGAGGCCTCTTACAGCTGTTTTTTGGCCATCCTCTGCCTGAAGCCGCATCCTCCATTCTTCCTGAAACTGTTCCAGTTCACGCACTTTCTTCAAAGCTCCGCAGATCTCACAGATACTGTCTCCGCGCTTATTTTTCAGCTTACAGCCGGTGCAGATCATCATATGGTTTTTCCTCTCTTTCCGCAAAATTCCAGTTCCTCTTCCTTCAGCATTCTCAGTAATTCCAGCGCGCTTCGAAAGCTGACATACTTTTTACCGGAAAGGGAGCATCGAAGCCGTCCCTGCATCGTGGCATTGCTGCGAAACAGAATCTGGACTTCGAAGACCTCTCTGCTTAACGCCGCCTGCTGTTTTAAAATATCAAACATATTCTGCCAGCCCGCTGTTTTTTGTCTGCCCTTTTTTCGCTTCTTTCCGATCCCCAAATAATCCGCCTTCCGTTTTTCCTGTAAAAAGCGGGGATCCATTGATAACATGGGAGATCCTGCAAGTTCGCAGATCTCATCCATTTTCAGTACCAGCTGGTCCAGTCCACAAAAGGAGACCGGTTCCTCAAGACACCGGTTTACGATTGCCCCATAGATTCTGTTCTCCACCTGTCCGTGGATACAGACCATCATAATACCCGCCCAGTCGGTCACGGCCATGGCCTGCATCTGCTGCTCCATTTCCCGTTTCTTTGTCATGATTTCATCAGAATACTCTTCTGTCTCATTCTCTCCAATCATATCCTTCCGCCTTTTTCATACTTTCCGGTACAGCCGCCTTTTTTGCCCTTTTATGCAGCGCTGGTTTCTTTATGAGACAGAAAAGCGGGAACCCGTTTCACTAACTCCTTGTCGGTGTTCCCGCAGTTCTGCCAGATGAAGAAGGCTGATGATTATGGCGTTTCTCTGATCCAGCTGCCGTTTTCATCTACCGGATACCCATCCGGCGTGAGTTCTCCCGTGTAGAGCGAGCCCAGAGGATGCCCCGCCGCTTTCACCGGGCTTAGGTAATACCAGTTGTCTCCCACATTCTGCCAGCCAACCAGCATGCCTCCGGTAAACTGATTGAGATAGTACCATTTCGCGTCTTTTTCATCGAAGTACCAGCCAATGCGAAGACAGCCCTCATCTCTTCCCTGTTGGGAATTCAAATAGTACCACTCGCCTTCCGCATCCTGATACCAGCCGGTATCCATGATGCCTTCCGCATTGAAATGATACGTATACAGCTGCTGCAAATCATTGTATTTTACATTCGCCCACTGGTTTTTTAATCGCTGGCCGCTGGAAAGAACAAAGGCCCACTGACCGCCATTCATTCCCGTTTGCTCCCAGTATCCGTCTGTTCCCACATAATACGTCCTGTAGCGGTTAAATGTATAGCCGGAACCCAGACTCCGTCCACGGCTGCCGGAACCTGATCCGCCTCCGCTTCCTCCGCCGGGATGATTCGGATTCTCCGGGTTGTTCGGATTCTCCGGGTCGTCCGGGTTATTGGGATTATTCGGGTCGTCCGGGTTATTGGGATTATTTGGGTCGTCCGGATCCACCGGACCGCCTGAACTTATGGAATCCACCAAAGCTTTTAACGTCTCGTACTCCTGCAGAAGTTCTTCTATTGCCGGACGGTAAGTCCTGTTGACTACCTCCTGCGCCGAAACCACTGCACTGCTTAGTAACTGCCTGTTCTCTTCACTTACTGAACTGTTGTTCATCAGAGTCTGGGCGATGGCAATCTGCTCCATCAGCTTCTGCCGCGCAGCCTGCCACTCGGAATCATCCGCAGCCCGATAAAGTACATACAGTGTCGCCGCCTTCGTAACCGGTGTGGTAATATCGTATTCAGAGGACGCGGACTCTGTCTTTCCAAGGCCTCCGTACTCATAGACGATTCCGGTGACCGGATCGGTATAATCTTCGAAGATATTCAGATTTCCAAAAGCCTCCGTCTCTTCCAATGACGTCTGGGACTTCACTTTCAGCCGGTGTACGGCAGCCCTTTTCGTATCAACTACTGTTATCTCATGGGCTTTCAAATAGGTCAGTAAATAGGTTTCCCCCACATGGGCGTCAAAAGCTATGGTTCCGGTAAAGTCCGCGCCGTCACCGTTTGGATCCGGGGTCATCGGGATCTCGGTGCAGACCGGAGTCCCCTCCGGACTTTCCACTTTCCAGAGCCTGTAATCCAGATATCCAAGCATGCTCTCATCTATCTCGCTGTACACTCTGATACCAGGTGCAAGATTTCCATCTTCCGGAAGCCCTTTATTCGTTCCGCCCACCTTTCTGGTCAATGCAGAACTCAACGCCCACGGGATCTTAACAGACTCAGAATCTTCCCACATCTCTGCTTTCACTGCATTGGACTCCGACGCCTTCGGCGCACGCCTGTTAAATTTAACGGTATACTCCACATCGATTCCGGCTGTCATCGCTTCACGGTCCTCCGTATTATCGGTCAGAGTCTGAATCAGAGTCTCAAAATAGTTTTCTGATAGATCCAGAGCATTTTTTCCGTCTCTCGGGGCATAGTCCACGGTGGCATTTCCCGGTGTCGCCGTCGAAGGCATCTCGTAGACAGCCTGCAGTACGACGTTTTGTCCCGGCATGGTAATCGTCTGGTTACGCCTTGTCACAAATATCTCAGGATTTCCAATCAGAGGATTCCACTGCTTGAATGCCTGCCCGTTATAACCGGTGATCTCCGCATTGATTTTTACTGTATCGCCTTTCTTTACGATCGCCGACACCGCATGTTCTTCCGTCTCAATCACACTGCCGTTTCTGATAATCTCATCAATATATCCGCCGTTCGTCAGGGATATCGTGTAATATTTTTCCTCCTGTCCGGCATAGATCACCGATACCTGGGTTCCCATGGTCTGTCTGTCAGCAGGCGTTCCCATCTCCCCGGCATGCTTTGCAACGACGATGTATAACTGATTGGGTTCCAAATCTCCCAGTACCGCTTCGTTTCGTGTGCTTTCGGCTAAAACCCAGCCATCTGCATCAGAGCCCGGTACGAAAAGCGTATTCCCGTCAATGTCCATAATCGCATAGTAAGTATCGTAAGCCGCAGGATTAATCGTAAGCCGCAGCCGGCCCTCCGCCGTATCCCGGCCGACCTGATAATTGCTTCCAAGCGCCGGTACCGTCACCTGGGAAGGTGGTCCGTAATCTGATGCATCCGTATGCTCCGGAAGAATTGTTCCCACAGCTGGCTCTACGCTCATGGACAGTTCATATACATAGTACAGGGTGCAGGGATACAGTCCGGTAAAATCACTGTTTTGCAACTGTGCTCCGGTTTTAATCTGCAATATTCTGTGTTCTCCATCTGTCAGGGCATACCGGCGTTCCTCATTTGCACCGGATACTGTGACTTTCCCGCTTCCGTCTCCGGCCACTGCGCCTCGCGCATCCGGCATTGCCAGAATCCCGTCGTCCTCTAAGCTGGCGGGCACAAACCTGGCCGTATAGTGCTGACTGGCCAGAATCACCTGGCTCTCCTGAACACGGTTTCCGCTCTCGTCAAACCAGCCGGCAAAGATATAATATGGATCCGGAACAGTCTGTGGCAGATTTAAATCCGTCCATGGCGTTCCTTTTCCCGTGTGAATGGAAGTCACTCCCGACAGGGAGCCGTGGGCACCTGCCCCAAACGTTAAGTCAAACCATTCGTTGGGATTCTCTTCAAAATTGGCAAACAGTTTTATGTTCTGTGAAACGGAAAGGCTTCCCTCCAGCCGATCTCCCGTCTTATCGCTTCCGTTAGCATTGGCTCTGTACCAGCCGTCAAACAGATAATGGGAGGACGGAGACAGATTCACACCGGCTGTCAGTTCATCAATCGTATATGTTCCGTGCTTTTTAAATTTTGGTGATGTGTCTCCGGAAATTGTTCCATTGGTTCCATTGTAATACTCAATTTTAGACCAGTAAGATTCATCCGAGAGATTCTCATTGTATGTTATGGTCACGGTACCGCCCTGCATGTCGCTGCTTAAGGTCAGCGTTCCATCATCGGGATTGAAACTGCTCTGAGTTCCGGTAAAATGTTCATCCCAGTGAATATTCGGCGGATAATCATATCCCGTCTTCTGCTCCACATCGATGATGACCGGATCGGCCGGCGTAATTTCCCGTATCTCATCATCCTCCATGGGATTGCCGTGGTTATCGATCCGTTTCACCTGGAGTACGGTATGAAAGTTCGGATCAATGTTATATTTATATTGAACAGTAACCGGCTGATTCGGCATTTTTCCCCTGTAATGCATCGCTTCATCAAAGCTGCATCCGGCTGAAGCAGCAGAATATATCCCCTGCCCCTCCAGATCGTCGGTTCCCTCGAACCCTGCCTTCAGTGCTCCGCTCTGCAGGCTGTACGCATTGATCTGCGCCGGTACGATATCGATCTCTGTCTCTGCTGAAAATGTATACGTATCCGGAGTCCTGATCTGTGCTCCGTTGGAATCTACGTACTCCACGTATACCGCAAACTTTTTGGTCGGATCCGGCTCGTAGCGGTAAGCCACTGTTAAATCATCGTTTGGCATGTTCCCGCGGACCGCTTTTGTCGTTGTATTGATGTCCGCGCCGCCATCCAGCCTTCCCTGTCCGCTGGGTTCATCATATCGGCGCACTCTGTTATTTTTTATCAGGACTGATTTTAACCGGTATCCCGGGATGTCCCTCCGGTACGTCGCAGATATCGGCGTATTCGCCATTACCTCCCTCGTCCAGTCCCCGGATTCATAAAATTTCCAGAGATCCGATGCGCCTTCCGGCGGCCAGGCCCCCGCATCAGTGCCGTCGTTGTTCCCGTCTCTGTCTGTATTTAAATCTCTGTAGTGCATAACCGTAAACCGGAACGGCGTCGTCGCATTCCCTTTCCACACGGCCTTGTACGAACTCACCGCTGAATAGGGAAATGCATAGGGCAGCGTTTCAATTTTATTGCCTGCCTCGTTGTACCATCCGTCAAACGTATATCCGGGCCAGTCAACCTGAAATTCCGGAATCTTCGGTCTCTCCCCGGACCCGAAATTCTCTGTCGGAATTCCGGAAAAATCGTTGGAAGATATCAAAGGAAATCCGGCCTGCCCTGTGGCATAAGACACCCCGGTATCCCGTCTCGGCATGGTGCTGTAGCTGGAATGGGATAAATCAGGCCCGGCCTGCGGATCAAACTCAATGACAGACTGATCTCCGTGATTCACCGCATACACCGGGATTCCCGGGGCAGTCATGGAAAATACCATGACTGCCGCCAGCGCACCTGCCAGCTTTGACTTTATGTTAAACTTTTTTCTCATCGAGTTCCTCCTACTGTATCCATGCACCGTCGTCACCGACCAGCCAGCCGTCCGGTGTCATTTCATTTTTATACATGGAGCCCAGCGGTTTTCCAGTTCCTCCGCCATAGTTCCATCTCTCCTTTGCAAAATCATAGACGTATACGCCTGCTCCGGCCGTCTCGAAGTAATACCACTTTTCTCCGATTTTTCTCCATCCGGTCGCCATCACTCCGCTGCTCGGAATCAGATAATACCAGTTTCCGTCTGCGGCGTCATGGTGCCAGCCGGTCTGCATCTTCCCGAAGTTTCCTTCTTTCTCCGTTCTGCAGTAATACCAGTCTCCGCTTTCATCGCGGATCCATCCTGTTTCCATGATTCCTTTATCGTTAAAATGGTACCAGCCGGTACGGTCTGATATACTGGTGCTGCCGTCTGCCGGATACTTGATCCAGGCCCACATTCCGCTGAGCCTCATTCCTCCGGTTAACACAAAAGCCATCTGGCGTTCCTGTCCTTCCGGGGCGCTTACTTCAACCCAGTTTCCATTCGTTCCTACCACGTAGCTCTCCGGCAGCTTCGTGTTGTACGGGTTTTGTCTCGTTCCGCTTCCGCTTCCGCCGCCGCCTTTATTTCCGCCCTTATTTCCATTATCCTGGATATCATCGTAATGGTTATAGCGGTCATCAAGGATCTTCTCATATGGGTCCGTCTTCTCTTTCAGCTTATCCAGTGCGGCTGTAAGCTGGCCTGCCGTTGCTTTCGGATTCTCACGGTCCAGCACCTCCAGAGCCTCCTCTACGGCTTCCTTCAGAATTCCGCTTTCCTCCAGCTTCAGGAAATGGTCGTCACTGATACGGATCGCTTCCCGGATCGCTTCCTCCAGCTTCTGCCGGGCATCATCCACTTCCCGCACATTGTCTTTATAAAAGGCGTATAGGTATGTCTTTCTTCTGACCGGTTCCGATGGATCAAACTCCTTAAAGCTGTCCTGGCTTCTGCTCCAGCCCTCATAGCTGAACTCTGCCCCATCCGGGTTTACAAAGTAGTCGAGCTGTTCTTCCACCTGTCCGTATTCATCGGCATAATATTCGTCATTCGGCGCTTCATCGCGGCGTACCTTAAAGTAATAACGGTATCGGTACTCGACCGGCAGCGCCACCTGATTGATAAAGTACACGCGGTACGCACGGTTGTATACCATCACGTAGCGGCTTCCGGCCTGCGCCGTAAATGCATATAAGCCTCCCGTTTCCTCCGGATCGTATTCCAGTGTTACCAGTGCAGCCTCCATCTCTCCGGTTCCGGGATTTTCCGTGATCTCATACAGCTGATAATCCAGCATGTCCACATCGTCTTTTCCCATTTGAATATAGGTCCGGAAAGCCGCCTCCGGTTCTGCTGCTCCTGCTACTTTTCTTCCGTTTACATATCTTTCAATCAATACATCCAGTCCCCAGGCTCCCTTATAAGCGGCTTCATGTTCCGTCTCATAGTATCCCGAAGCCTTTATGGCGTTGGACTCTGACGCTTTCACTGCATTCTTCCGGTACACCACTTTATACGTCACATCGGCGTGGTTCACATCTAACAGCTCCCGGTCTGCTTCTGTTGTCAGTTCTGCTTCCAGACGCGGAATTTCATTCGGGTCCAGAGCGGTTTCCTTCCGGCTTCCTCCCCTCACTTCATCCACGACCGCCGCATTGCTCGGTGAAGCCTTCGGCCTCTCATAGACAGCCGTCAGCACCACATTATTATCCGGCATGATAAAGCTGGCTTCTCTTCTCGCCGTCTTATCACCCAGTTCTCCGGCCGTGCCGATCGTCGTCTCCCAGTGGGAGAATGGTTCCCCGGCGCCGTTCACTTCATCTGCCGTGATCTTCACCCGGTCTCCCTTATGGGCTTCCTCATATCTCTGCGCCCCTACGGACGTTTCGCCCACCATAGTGATCTCGCCGTTTTGTGTCTCTACAATGTAGTTAGGCAGTTCCAGCTCTGCGCCCGGATCAGTCGTAATCACGCTTCCCTTTTCAGCCAGGCTTTCCGCCGTGACGTCCGTCTTACCCAGCGGCCGGGCCACCACCGTATACTCACGGTTATAATCAAGTCCCGCAAAGGTAAGGGATGCCGGGCTTCCGGACGGCTTCTTAAATCCTCCGTTGCCGGCGGCCGGAATATCCACCACATGGCCGCTGCTGTCCAGAACCGCGTATTCTGAATCCGGATCCGCCGGTTTAATAACGAGAATCGTCTTACCCGTTTCTTCCTCATCGTAAAGGATCTGGTAGTTCGTCTCCAGAACCGGCGTCAGCACCTGAGCCGGATCGCTGATCTGACCGGCCAGTGAATCCGTCTGGCTTCCAATTTCCACATGGACATCTCCCGTCGCTTCATACACCTGGTAGTCCGCTCCCGGATACAGATTGTCAAACACCACTCGTCCCGTCAGTTCATTCCCCCGGATGATCTCCAGGATTTTTCCGGACGGATCTGTCAGGAGATACTGATATCCCGGCGTTGTGTTAAATACGGTGATTCTGCCCTTTCCCTGGCTGTTTAAACCGGCCAGAGTCTCCGGCTGGGTCACCTCCGTTCCGAACACTCCCGGATCCGGGCGGAATCGAATCGTATACGTCTGTCCGTTTACGAGATTCATATCACCGGTCACAGGAACGTCTCCCGCATACCATCTGTCGGTTAAGTAATTCACCTCCGCGGTGTACTGCGGCAGACTTGCTGTAATTTCACTCCATTTTCTGTCGTACATTGTATGAAGGGTCTGCGCCTCGCCATCATTGATGCTTCCGTGGGCGCCCGCTTCAAAATGGATGTCCACCCATTTCTCCGGGTCTTCCTCGAAGTATGCCGTCAGCACATTCTCTCCGGTAAACCGGCTTCCCTCTTCCAGAAGCGTCTCCCCATCATCCATAATTCCATTGTTGTTGGTATCTGTGAACCAGCCGCCAAAGCGATAGTATTGATCCGCCCTGGTTCCAGGCACCAGACGCTTCTCCGTCATCGTTCCCAGGGTATATCCGAACTCAGCCCCCTGATCACTTCCGTCATCGATCAGGACACTGGTACGGTAGCTGCCGTCCCCGCGGTCCTCTACATCAGACGATACCCCTTCCGCCGTCAGGCTTCCATGGGCTCCCGCCCGGTAAGTGATATACGACCACAGATCCGGGTTCCGGTCGTGGCGGTAAGTAACAGTCTCGCTGTCATTCGGCATCGTCCCCGTAAAATCATTGCCGCTCCAGGTAATCAATGGTGTGGATGGAGCGATGGATTTTGAAGCCAGACTGTAGCCGTAAGGTACCCGGTATACCACTTCGCTCTGTGAACATGCTAATCCAACGCCTTCCTCTGCCTGATGAAAATGGACGAGAGGTTCTCTGATATTCTTAAGACTGCTGTCCGTCGTTACGCCGTCCACATATTCCACGGTTAACGGATATCCTTCTTCCGTCGGTTCATAAAGATAGGTCAGGGTTACCGGCTGATTCGGCATCATACCATGGAAGATCCTGTCTGCGTCAAAGCTTCCCGTAAGGGCGCTTACCAGATGGCCGTCGCTGTCGTCCGCCGTATCCCCCGTATCGATGCGCACATCCACGCACTCATAACCATATCTCGTCACCGGCCGGGCTGTAACCGTTTCTTCCGGATAGTGGCTGCTCGTCTGGGCTTCTGATACGGTGGTTCCTCCGGCAGTTTCATGGCGGACTGTGAGCTGGGACTGTGCCGCAGTATTGCCGTAATCCACCTGGTAACGGTAGCGTACCGTAGCGTCCTGACCAGGCATGGTTCCCGCAAAGGCTCCGGTGGTACCGTTAAACTGACCAACCGGCACAGCGGTACCGCTGTAATTGTATTCTGCCGGCGTGGTTCCTGAATCCTCCAGACTCCAGGCATAACCGTGAATCTCTTTCTTCTGGGCTGTGATTGGCGTTTCCACGCTGTAAGCATTTTCCTCTGTATCAGACTGGAATACGATGTCCCCGTTCCGGTTGGAATACTCCACCGTATAGTTAAATTTCACATTGGGATCCGGTTCAAAAACTGCATAGTAGGTAACCGGTGTTTCCGGGAATACACTGGGAAGACCGGCAATGATACTCGGATTGTTCCAGTCATTCACTGAACTCCAGCCCCGGAATACATAGCCATAGCGGCTTACTCTGGGCATCATGGCATTTACATTGCTGCCAGCCGTCCCTGTCAGGGAAGGAGGCTGCGGAGTTCCGCCGTTTGCTTCAAAACGAATGCTTGAATTTACTTTTCTGTATTCATAATCAATGGTTACATCCTGATTCGGCATGATTCCCGTCACTGTTCCATAATCATTTCCCGGATTAAGCTGTGCATGAAGCAGGTTTGACGTTCCCTGTTCAATCGTTACGCCTGCCGCCTCATAGCCTGTCACTTCAGGCGGAGCAGCCAGACTGACAGCTTCCCCGGAGCCGTAGGTTTTCGCCTGAATCGCCGGCGCTCCCGTAATGCTTCCTCCGGTGTCTGCATCCTTGATGAAAAATGTGATCTGATATCCATTTTTCTTTAAAACCGTATTCCTGTCATGGCTTTCACCGGCTCCTGAAAGCCCCGCCGTACCCGAAGTGACATATAATCCGGTCCCTTCGCTTCCTGCACGGTCAGCAAAGAAATTATCCACAAATGGGCTTGGCGATATATCGACTGCACTCCTGCCAAGCGGTACCGCTACGTTTACTTCCTGTGCGGCCTGTGTAGAGGCGCCCCCGGCCGATGCCTCCGGTAACCGGGCAGTCGTGACGCCGATTGCCGAGGTATCTAAGTCCCCCACCACCGTCATATACTTTCCTTCGGACAAATATACATTTGCCTTTTCACCGCTGCTTAATGTATTTCCTTCTATTGAGATACGGTTTTGTATCGTAAATTTACCCGTGCTGTCGAAATTGACCGCACCTCTGTCAACTGCCGTATTACCCGTAATTGTCCCGTAGTTCATCTCCAGGTCCGCGCTTCCCGAAATCTGGATGGCACTTCCCATACCGGCCGCATTCACCTGATTATTCTGCAGAGTGGCTCCGCTCATGATACCGACCGTTCCCCTGTCCGCCGAAAGAATGGGGGACGTATTTCCCGCAGCGCCTGTCCGGTTTCCATCCAGCACGAGATTGCTGAAACGCATGGTTCCTCCGTTGGTGCTGAACATGGGACCTGATACCAGTCCTGAGTTTCTGCGGATTGTAATAATATCGTCAATCGGAGTTCCCTCCCGGCTGTAATCCGAGCTCATAAATGTAATATTAGCTCCGGATGGAACGGTAATGGTCGACGTCAGTTCATTGTAATCCTGTATATAGATATAGCCGACATTGTTTCCAATTTTTGAGATTGCCGCGCCGAGCGTCTTGAGAGGCGTATCGTAGGCGCCGACATTCCCGTCGTTTCCATGGGCAGAGGAAACGTAATAGGAGGGTCCCTTTGCTCCGAAAGCCACCCTTCTGACCGCCGTCTCATATGGCCGCAGCGGAATCGTCCAGGAATAGGTAAGACCGGAATCCACATTGGCAACGCTGTGAGGATTATCCGTAAAATAGTAATTCTGCCTCTCGTTATATCTTCCGACCCATTTTGTGGTAGGTTCCGTCAGTCCCAGGCTGTCATCGTTATAGATGCAGTCAAAGGTTTGCTGCGTCTGTTCATTCACCATATGAAACCCACGGGCATTTGCCGTCAGTGTCGACGCATCGGCCGGATCGCCGGCTCCGGCTCCGCTTCTTCCTCCGACCTGCACATCAGTTCCGCTGGCAATCTGAATCGGGTTATCCTCATTTTTTTTGTTATACACAATATAATCAACCAGGATCCATTTCTGGTCCAGGCTGGGATATACCTTCATCTGCACTTCGATTCCAAGATCGTCAAATGTCTGTATACCGCCGTTGACCGAAATTGCAACATTCTTTCTTCCTCCGGCACCGCCCTGCTTCTGCACTACCGTCTCATATCCCTGATGGGCGTATGTCGTTATAACTGCTTTTAAACGATCTCCCGTATAGGGGTTCTCTGCTCCAATGAGCGAAGCGTCCTCGATACCCTCGATGTCAAATTTTCCTGTCGTACCTTTATTCCATTTATAGGCGGTTGTCAGTCCGCCTCCATTATCCTTCATTCCCTGTGCCGGCTGAAGCTCGGTTCCGGCGGCCATGGCAGACATGGTCAGCCCCGGCACCGGCGGCAAAAAGGCCAGTACGAAGGCCAGCAGGCACGCGATGCCTTTCTTTATTATCCGGCCCGCTCTCATGCTTTCCATGAAAGAAACGCCATTTCGTGATCCATCCATGTTCCAACCTCTCTCTATTCAAAATTTAATCTCTGCTCATCCGCCAGATAATCCAGAAGCGGTTCTGAATCGTAATTAACGATCAATCCGCCGGAGTATTTGTCTTCTCCGCCGCGTCTGTCGTAGTGGTAAAATCCTGGTCCTTCCTCCCCGTTATACCATCTGGGCTTATCCGCATCCTCTACTCTTGCCGCAAACCGGCTGTTTAAGAAGATCAGCCAGCCGCCCTCCTTATCCTTTATGACTTTTCTGTCTCCTGTCAGGATTTTTCCTCTTGTATCAACCACACGGTAGGTATCCTCATCCTCTTTCACAACGCCGTAACCGTATTCCTGATCCGCTTCCAGTTTAAGTCCATTAATATAGAAGGAATTCTTTGTTTTCCTGAGTTTGTTCCGGTTGCCGTAGGCAATTCCGTTGCTTCCGAAACCAAAGGTATGAACTCCGTCTTCCAGTTCCACCTTTATTTCTCCGCCGGTCTGCATAGAGCCGTCATTGAGTTCATCCGGATCAAACAGATATAAGTCCGCTTTTTCCAGGCCGTACAGATCACCATTCTTAAAGTCATCTGATGACCAGTCGTCTATATCGTACTGAGCCACAAAGGTGTCCTTCCCGTCAAACAACACAAAACCGGTACGCATTCTTCCCAATCCGTCGAATGCATAATACTTATCATGGACCTTTCTGATCCGGTTTCTGTATACCTCTCCATTCTGATCCGAATACCACCAGCTGTATTCGCCGTCATTGTAATCCTGTTCGTCCAGATTTTCAGACGGACACATCCAGAACCATGTGTTTTTCAAAAGCTTCCCGCCGTTGTAGCCCGCAAAATATTTTGCAGACTCTGAGCTCGTAGGATTGCTTCGGTCCGCGTTACTGACACTGGCCACCGTGCTCCACCACGGCAGCATAATTCCATACTCGTCAAACCCGTAGGTATTGTCACCGATCGTCTTCTCCTTAATCTTGTCTCCGCTGCTTTTCAGTTTTTTAAAGTTATCATCGAAATAAAGCCACAATTCCTTATATTCACTGTAATTTTTTCCCGTAAGACTGCTCTCGAGATCATCCGCTCCGCCCAGCGTTACGGATCCATAGTCCATCCAGACGCCGCTTAACAGCGCGCCATTCTCACCGGCATAATAGAGACCATCCACCAGCGGATTATCATCTTCCGTCAGCGCCCGGCCTTCTTCATCAATCCAGCCGGTCAGCATTTTCCCTTTTTCGTCAAAAACATATGTATTTCCATGAATCACTTTCTTAAAGCCACCGGTTCTCCGATATGCTTTTCCGTTCGCTCCAAAGTAATACCAGCCATCTTCATAGCCATCTTCTTCTCTTCCATCCGACCAGATCCAGGCAGATTCTGCACGTCTGCCATCCTTATCTGCATAGTACAGCCCATTTCCCAACTCAATGAAACTGTCTCTTACCATCTTTCCATTTGAATCCAGATAAAACCACGAATCCTTTGATTGTTTCCAGCCGTCAGTCACCGGCTGATCGCTCTTATCCAGATACATCCATTCTCCGCTGTCATTGGTCCAGCCCTCAACTGCATAAGCGGGTTGCATCTGGATTTCCGACAGGAGTATGGCCGATAATGCAAACATGGCGGCTGTAACCGTAAATTTCCTTTTTCTCATCCCGTTATCCTTCCAATTTCATTTAATTATCTATAGAAACCCTTTGCAGGGATTATTTTAGGTATACGGACAGCTTCTGCCGTCCAAAGTTCTTTGCTTCCTCGTGGGAAGCGAAAAAGATATCTACACTCTTTCCTTTGATCGCCTGTCCGACATCCTCCACGTGGTAGACGGCACCCTCAATCACAATACTGCTTCCCAGCGGAATCACTTCCGGATCAGCTGCAACGGTATAATCCGGTTTTGGAACCGTCTCCATCTTCGTCAGCTTTACCTCTTTTGTTCCACAGCAAATATCACATCCGCAATAGCCGGTCACCTCAAACTCTCCGAGATATTCGCTTTCTTCCGGTTCAGCTGCTTCTGCATCATTTTTTTCTTCACCGTTCTCTTCCCGACCGGCTGCCGGCCCGGTGTTTCCCCCCGCTGCGCTTTCTTCCGGTTCTTCCTTCACAGACACCCCAGGTCCTCTCTCCGTCTCATTTCTCTCTCCCGGTGCCTCTGCGCTCTCCAGTATCCCTGTAAGCGGCGGCGTCTGAATGTAATTCTGGCCGGAGGCTCCCTCCGAGACGAAGGAATAAACGCCTGTCACCACAACCGTTACGAAGCAGGCAGCCGTCAAAAACCGGATCCATTTTCTCCGAATCCGTCTTCTTTTTTCGGCCCTCCGGAATTCCGTCATCCGATGGCAGCCGGACAAAGATTCCTTTCTTCCATTTTTCCGCCTTCTCACCCGGTTCTTCTGTGCGCCGGATCTGCCTCCATCTCTTCCTCTGACATCAGCTTCCGCCGGCGCTCCCCCTGGCCTTTGTCCCATGTAATATCGCAATAGTTCCACCTCCCCTCAATCCATACCCGGTTCCACGCATGATCTCCGCTGTAGACCGGTTCGCAGTTTAAGCCTGACATTCTGCACAAGGTCAGATAAGCAGAGACGTAACCCCAGCATACGGAACTGCCTTCCATCACGGCATCGTAAACCGTTTTGTTCCGGAGCTCCGTGTCATATTCCACATGGTCGTAGACCCACTCATAAAAGAACAGGGCCTTCTCCTGCTCTTCCATCTCAGCGGCGGCTGCCGCAGTCTCCCAAAGCCTGGCTTCCACCTGCCTGTGCTGCTTAGCGGCTTTAACTGGATTATCACATTGTACATAGACGCAGGAACGCTCTCCGGTCTTTCCCGCTGCCAGTTGGATTCTTTCTTTTCCGAGATAAACATAGCGGTAAAAATAGCGGCCAAAGGATACCGCTTCATCCGCGGTATCAAAGATAATACCTGTATTTCTCATTTCACCCGGCCTTACATCGTCAGCCAGAAGCCTGATCAGTTCTTCGCCACAGATCTCATATTCAGGAATCCTGCCGGTCATTTCCTCCGCATACTTTTCTATTTCATCCCGATCCATGCAGGGCTCTCTGATCTGTGTGTCAGCCCCCGCGCCAAAGGCCGGTAAATTCCACGTAAATGCCAGGCATATGGAAAGAAGTACTGTCAGACACGATTCATAGATTTCTTTCATGATTTACCCTCACATTCGTTTACAACCGAATATCTCTTTTGTTGTAAAAGCAGGGGAAAATAAGCCGTTTGAAAGAAAAATAATGCATTTAAAAGTGAATTGACGGCAGAAACTGCCAGATATGCACGAAAAAAAATGCATGACGATTAAGCAGACCGACCACTCCTCCGTTCGGTCTGCTTTTCGCGTCGAAAAATAGAAAAAAAGGAAAAAACATGTAGATTTAAAAACTTTTATGTAGTATAATAAAATTAATCTGTATTTAATTCAATTTCTGCTTACAACAAAAGAGATATTCGGTTGTAGGATGTGACCAGTAATCCCAGTTTTTCCAGCTGCTGTCTGTGTCTCGTCCCACTTTCTTTTGTGTAAATTCTTGTCGTATTCACGTCGCTGTGTCCCAGAATATCCGCAAGTTTTGATAAGTCCTTTTCAATCTCATAATATGTCCTTGCGAATAAATGCCGCAGATTATGAGGAAATATCTTGTCACTCTCCACTCCCGCCGCCATGCTTAAGGCCTTCATCTCTCTCCAGATATTACTGCGGTCCAATGCATTTCCTCTTCGTGTGATAAAGATCATTCCCTGCATAATCCCTTTACGCTTCGCATATTCCGCCAGCATATTGCAGAGCTGCCTCGTCAAAAGAACGGTTCGGATTCTTCCCTTACACTCGATCTCTGCTTTCCCTTTCTGCACCGCCTCCACTGTCACATATTTCAGCTCGGATATTCGGATTCCGCTGGAACATACCGTCTGAAGAAGCAGAGACAGTCTCTCATTTCCCTTCCTGAATGCCGCATCTACCAGTCTTAAATACTCCTCTTTTGACAATTCCCGGCTTTCCTGGCTGAATGGGCTCGTAGTGATCTTCAAAAATCGGACTTCACAGTCCTCCCAGCGGTAAAATCTGAAGAATCCATTCAACGCCGTCAATGCGCCATTCACCGTTATCGGCGCAAGATGATTCCGCAGATACTGTTTCCAGATCAGAAGGCTTCCCTTATCCACGCTTCGCCCGTTCATGTGTTCCATAAACTTCTGCAGATAATACCGGTACTTCCGTATCGTCCCTTCGCTCTTTTCGCGGCCCGCCAGCCATTCACAGTAATTGTCTATGGTCTCTTCCGTAATTATTCTTTTATTTTGATTCTCAGTTTTTTTCATGGTGCCCTCCGATTAGTAAATTATCATTCTCATATTTTATCCAAATATAAAAAAAAGCATTCAAACACCCGCTCGATCCGGATATTTAAATACCGTTTTCCTTTTTATATTTTTCCGCCGGAGGTACTATGGAACGGAAAACTCCCTGCTGTAATCCACTCCATAGATACCTGCTGCTCACGGGCATTAATAGTCCACCATATTGCTCAACACTGCGTTTGTATCTTCGGCCCAGCTGTACTCGGCCATATAGTTGCCGTTATACGTCCTTCTCTGCTCGATTGATCCATCCAGAAATTCCTCATAGTCACAGGAATACATCTTCGTATTGCCTGCAAGACAGCTCCTGTAATAAAAGCAGATATTTTCAATTCCCGCATTGCGGAATGTCGATCGCATAAGAGAAACCGCCTTTCGGTAAAGCTGTTTGGCGCGGTTATCATACGGCCGGTTTTCCCAGAGCGAAGTAACTATCTGCTCCATGGTTACGGCTCCTCCCCTTGCATTGACCAGAAAGGCAAACAGCTCTTTCGCTTTTCCGTACGGAAAGAACAGCGCTTCTCCGTCCACATACACATTAAAATTACCAAAGGTTCTCACATATATCTTCCGCTCTTTTTTGTCAAAACGAAGTCCCTCAATCAAAGCCTTGCAGCGGTGGACCGCATTTTCCAGTTCCGAATAAGAGTACGGTTTCATCAGATACGCCATTGCCTGAAGCTGGTATGCTTTCATGGCATACTGGCTGTATCCGGTAGAAAACAGGATCTGAACAGCCGGATAGATTTTCTTCAGCAGCTCGGCTAAGTCCATCCCGTTGATTCCAGCCATTTCAATATCTAAAATGGCTAAATCGATGTCATGGCCATGAGCAAATTTCAGTGCTTCGAGAGGAGACAGGAATCCTCCCAGCACTTCTATATCTGCCATCCGTTCCAGATTACGCTTCGTCTCTGACAATATATTAGCCTCATCCTCCACGATAATCGTCTTCATCTTCATGTCTGTCTCTCCTTAAACCGAATCACAGCTCTCGTCCCTTTTCCCGGCTCACTGTGGAGCGCCAGACTTCCATCCAGCAGATAGGAAAGCCTTTTTCTCACATTTTCAAGTCCGATTCCGCTATCCACTGTTCTTTCAGGCATCCGGTCAAATCCGATCCCGTCGTCCTCTATCTCAATACAGATTTCATCACCGGCCTGATACGATGCGATGCGAAGTCTTCCGGTTCCGTTTTTCTTGCAGAGTCCATGCTTAATAGCATTTTCAACCAACGGCTGTATAATAAAATGAGGCATTTGAAACTCATCGTATTGAATGTCATAAACCACTTTGATCTTTCCGGGAAAGCGGCTCTGTTCCACCTGGATATAATTATCCACAAAATCCAGTATATCCGGAAACCGGGCCATCTCCTCCTTCCCCAGCGCGTTTAAATGCGTCCTTAAATACTTCGTAAACGCGATAATAAGCTTCTCCGCCAGATCAGGATCTGTATAAATCAGCGCTTTAATATTGGCAAGCGCATTAAAAATAAAGTGTGGTTTTATCTGCCCCAGCATGATCTGCGATTCCGCAAGCTCCATCTGCCTTTTTAACCGTGAATTCATATACAGCATATGGTACCAGTCATCCATAATATCTGAGACGACGCTGATCGGCCACTGCTCCTGGTTTTTGAACGTCTCTGTTTCATGGGCCGCTTCTCCGGGACCGTCCGTTTCTTCTCCGGCAAACTCTGTTTCAAACCACTTTGCTTTAATAATCATCGGTTTTTCCGCATACATCAACAGTTCTTCATACGTTTTCCCGTCACGCGGCCAAAGGGCAATGCCAATTTCCGCGAATACATTCTCCGGTATCATGCTTTCAAATACCTTATGGATTCGGGCCGCTTTTCTCAGCACATTTTCTTCATTCCCCATGTCCCCCAGAAATACAACCATATAATTGTCATGGACCAGCAGGATATCGGTTGGATAAATCATATAGGTCAGGTTTTTAACGAGGGAATAGGAAATCGCTGATTCTCCCCAGAAGGTCTCTTCGTTTTTGGCCGCCTCATTCATATTCAGTCGGATAACGAGAAGCGCATGGATTTTCTCTGACTCCTTCACAGCTAAAAGCTTATCAATCTTTTGTCTTGCCTCCCTTCTGTTTGATGTGTAGAAGGAATCATTTCCATGGCGCAGGCCGCGAAGCTTTTTATCAATATCCCGCACCCGCCCCACGACGTACATGGGCGTCCGGTCATCGCAGAGTATACTCAGAAAGCTGACATTGCACCACGCATAATCGTGCTTATCGTCTTTTATATAGAATCTCAGAAGAATATCCTCCGGGCTTTCACCATTCATAATATCATTCTGAAGCTTGTGGAATCTGGGAATATCCTCCTTCACGATATACCATTCTATCATCTGCCCATTCAGTCTTTTCCCGGAACCCCTGGCGCTGAATTTACTGTTCCAGTTTTCTGACAAAAGCAGTCTGTCATCGGCAATATTCCACTCGAATAAGTAGTTATCCGATGTGTCCTTTAAGTATTTATCGGTAATGGAACTCTTTTGTATCCAGTAATTACCGGCAATGCCATTCTCCCTCCCCTGTTCCCTTTTCTCCTGTTCCTTCTGCCCCTGTTCCTTTTCCTCCAGCTTGATCCAGATAATCCCGGCTATTTTGCGTCTGCGGCTGATCGTCCACTTACATGCATACAGCTGGACCCAGTAGCTTCCCTGCTCATCTTCCACTTTTATATTGGTAAAATCATATGGACAGGCATGTCTGTCTGTTTCCTCTGTCTGATAAAGATTTCGGACGAATTCATTCAGGCTCTCAAAACTGCTGCTCTGAAGAATCCGGGAATTTGGATCTTCAAACACTTCCCGAAGCTTCTGTTCGGTGAATAAAAAGGTTTCTGACTTCACATCCAGAAATACTATTCCGCAGAATCCGTACTGTTCCTTCAACTGTTTCAGTTTTCTTCGCACGATCCGCATATCATAAAAAAATTCCAGCAATTTTTTATCCATAATGCCCGCCGTTTCTGAGTTCTGCCATCCTTACCCCTCTCCTGCACCTTCTCATCTGTTTCTTTGTATTAACGATATTCTATGCTATTACACAGGTTTTTTCAACATATTTCTCGTTGCCATTGTTAAACAGCATACCATAATGCAAGCTACAGCTTTTAGACGTAAGCGTTACGGAACCGTGAAAAATATATATTTTTGTTATTTTTTAAACGTACTTTATGCAAAAAACCATTGGTACTTCGGACGCATATACTGTAATTGAGACTATGTCTCATCAGTACAAAGGTCCAGGCAGAGCGGCTCTATCAGCCGTTGGAAGACAAAAGCTGTGCAGTTTTTAGACAACCGCAGCCATGTTAACATCTGACTGACAATATAACGCACCAATGACAGAAGGAAAATTTTTATCACGATTGACCTGCAGTCTTCATTGACTGCATCACTGTTAGATCAGGAGGACTACTATGAAGAAGCAAGTGAACCCGATAGTCAGCATTGCATCCATTATGGCTGCACCTGCAAATGGATCTGTGCATGCAATAAATGGATCAACAGACGGTACGGCAGCGAATCCGCCGACGGCCCGTACCAGCTCATTCATGTAACAGCCGCTGCATCTTACAGCGATGCCGGACTTTCGCCTTATACCATGTATCACTACCTCGTACAGGCTTACACGGGCAGTCAGTTCAGCTTGCCAAGCGTTCCCGTCAGTGCAATGACTCCTTCCTGCGGGACTCCTGTTCCGCCATGCCGTCAATGCTGCTGCCCTTGCTGCGGCTGTGATCCCTGCTGCTGTAATCCGCAGAACAATGCAATCGGCCTGTAAAGGGCAGATCCAGGAGGAGTCCCCTGGCAGCCTGCCTGAGGTTCATTTAAAAATACGGATAAACGTATTCCTCCTCCGGCTTCTCGGCTGTCTCAATACTCTGGGCCTTTAACAGCAGGGACTGGCCGTCCTCGCTGATCCCTAAGGTTCCTTTTACCACCACCCAGTCATCGTCTTTAAAATCCAGCGTTCCTCCATTGTCCACCAGAAAGCCGACAGGGCTCAAATCCGCAGCGCAGCACCACATAGACAGGCGGACCAGGGCAAAATCACACGTTTCCCGGATTTCCGAATCACGATAGACAAAGCCTTTTATTATTACCGTATAGCCTTCATACCTTTCATAGGAGCTGCTCAGTTCATACATCCACGGATAGTAATCCTCATCTGCAATTGTGATGGTATTGGCTGACTCATCCAGACCGCTTAAGTTATCCTGCGGATTTTCCTCTCCGTCTGACCGGGCCGCATCCGTTCCATCATCGGAAGGCACATCCTGCGCTCCTCCATCGGGTGTCGGTATCGGCTGCTGTCCTCGACGATCTGCCATCTGCCCTCCGTCCTTCCCGGAAGATACAGGGAAGCCTGGGCTGTCATAGCTTCTGACCATACTTCCCCCTCCCGGCGCGGCCGGCCGCAGGGCAAGCAGCAGAATCGGAATGATAAACACAAAGGAACGCGCCAGTTTTGCCCGGTACTGCGGTGTCAGCAGATATCTTCCATTCATCACCGCCCATAAAAGCATAAAAGCGGCCATGCCATAAAGGTATGGTTTCATCCTCGGCGTCACGTAATTTAAATACCGGCCTGAATACGTAAGATGAAACAACAGGAATCCAAACAGCAGATAACAGATACATTCTGTCAGTACCTGAACATTAATTCCTTTTCCTCTCAGCGTCATATTCGGATCCCTCCGCTCCCCCAGAGCATGAACAGCATCATCACCAGGAAACAGACAAGAAATGCGGTTACAAACAGGCGGAACACAAAAGCAGATTTAAAACCGGAAAGCAGCATGGCGGCATTTTTAATATCCATCATTGGACCAAATACCAGAAAGCCGAGAACTGCCCCGGCAGGAAGGCTTGCCGCCATACTTCTGGCCACCACGGCATCAGAGGAAGAACAGAGAGACAGCACAAAAGCCAGTCCCATCATCAGAAGAAGCGCTTTCCACGGCGCCGCCCCACTGCCTGCTGTCACTGCCTGAGGAATAAAATCCTGAAACAGCGTCGATACAAAAATCCCGGTGAGCAGAAATTTCCCCACGGAAAAAAATTCATTCTGAGCGTGCCGCATGATCAGGAAAAAATGGGACAGCCTGCTGTCTGCTGCTGCCGGCAGGCTGTAATTCTCGCACGCGTTCTGAAGAGGCACGGCATTTTCCAGCAGATAATCCTCCGGCGGTTTAAACAGGTAAGTAAACCCGCAGAGCACAGCACAAAGCACCCCCAAACCACATCTTGCCGCGATCATTTGATAATTGCCGTTAAACGCGTACCAGGTGGAAAGGATGACCACCGGATTGATAACCGGGGATACCAGCATAAAGGTCACGGCAGCAGGCATCGGCACTCCCTTTTTGACCAGGCTTTTAAATACCGGGATGGACGCACAGTCGCATACCGGCAGAAAAAATCCGGCAATGACCGCAAACAGCTGGCCCGCCAGGATTTTTTCGGGGAATTTCCTTTGAATCCAGTCCGGTTTTAAGCAGACCTGTATCAGCGAGGAAAGAAGGACCCCAATCCAAAGAAACGGTGCGGCCTGTAAAAATACTCCAAGGTATACACTGATATACCGTCCGAAGGAAAATCCAATCTCGTCAAGGGAAGAAACCGTCAGTAAAAAAAGCACTGCCGCCGCGGCGGCCATCAGCAGAAAATGCTGCGGCTGCATGCGAACATGAAAGATATCCCGCATAAAGCGCTCCCATTTACGGTCAGTATATACCCGAATGTCCGGGCTGCAGTTATACAGAAGATCCGGTTTTACCCTGCCGTGTTCCCTCCCCTTTGATCTGATGTAAGCGCAGTCACTCCCGGCAATCTGTGAAAACGCGGCTGCTCCGGCATCCGGAATCCCCGCCTGAATTCCCGTATCGTCCGCAACATAGACTACCTTTTCAATGCTCATCACCGTTTTTGCCATAAATTGCAGAAACATTTCCTCCAGTTTATGGAAGTGTTCCATTCCGTTCCATTCAATTAAAATTAATTCTGTACTGTGGCTGTTCAGATATTCGATCACGGTATCGGCAATATCCAATGGCGCCCGCTCCAGCTGGCTTTTAGAGAACACCAGCTTCTTAACACGCTCCTGTTCTGTTAAAGGTGTTTCACCAGATTCAAACTGGAGAACCAAAATGTCCAGTTCGTCCAGTTTTTCTTCGATCAACCGGTTGATGAGGGTCGTCTTTCCCGAATCCAGGAGGCCGGTTATCACCCATGCCGGCACTGTCATACTGTTTCCTCGCTGAATAACATTCGTATCTGCTTCTCATTAAGGCCGGTACCCGTGAAACAGACCTGATTTCCCGCTGTATTTACAGGTTCAATGCTTAAATAATCCGGCAGATAGTGAAAGACCAGCCCGCGGCTTCCGCTCGCCACAATCCCTTTTCCGCGGAGGATTTCTCCTTCCGCGTATGCTGTAACATGCATTACCTTTTTTTGAAGCTGTTCCTCCGTAAGGGATTCCTTCCATTCTATGGTAACAGAAGCGAATACCTCCCCTGCAAAATGGCGGCGGATAAAACCGGCTTTCTTAGACTGCTCTCTGCTTTTGCGAATTCGCACAGGCTTCATCGCCACCGCCGTCTCCATCTCCAGCCTGAAGATGCTGCTGTTTCGCAGACCCTGGCGGAATACCGATGCGGGAATGGATTCCCAGAAGTCCGCCTCGATTCTGGCCTCCGGATTCAGTTCCCGAAGTTTAGCCCCTACCGTTCTAATCTCTTCGGCAGCCTCCTCCTGGTGGCTCAGCATAATCAAATCAGCATAGGCTATCTGATCCTCAAAAAATTCGCCGTAATTTTTCCTGTATTTATCAAAGGAACGGACATCCACGACTGTGATTGCCTTTTTTAAATGGAGGCAGCCCTTATCTTCCTGTTTGAAACAGATTTTAATGATATCAGATAATTTTCCCACGCCCGACGGCTCCACTAAAACAGCCTCCGGCGCATACTCTTTTACGACGCGCTCGATCGCTTTCTCAAAGTCTCCGGTCAGGCTGCAGCAAATGCAGCCGTCACTTAAGCTGGTAACAGCCAGATTGCATTCCCGCAGCAGTCCGGCGTCAATTCCGGCCTCACCGAAGTCATTTTCTATCACAACGATTTCCTTATTCCTGAACGCGGAACGCACCATTGTCTTAATCAGTGTCGTTTTACCCGCGCCTAAAAAACCGGATATAATGTAAATATCAGTCATATGCACTCCATTCTGCTGCTCATCCGGCAGCTCTCGTTATTCCTGATCTGTTTCTCCCACTCCGGCTCCTGCCAGCCGATTCGTACCGTTTTCCTCTCTGTACTCCGTACATGACTATTTCCGCAGTAAAACTCTCTTTCCTGCAAACACCAGTATTAAAACCGTCACTCCCACCAGCACGATCGTGCCGCCCGGCTTCAATCCCAGGTAATAGGCGGCGAACAGCCCCGTGATCATAAACAGAACGTCCAGCACCACTGCACAGAGAAGCGTCTGGCGGAAGTTTGTTCCAAACTGCATCGCGCAGGCTGCGGGAACCACCATCATGGAAGAGACAATGAGCGCCCCTACTGTCCTGGCAGCGACAGAAACCGTCACAGCGATTAAAACGGTAAAGAGGAAGTTCACCGCCTTTACCGGCACTCCGGCCATCCTGGCGCTCTGTTCATCTAAAGATATGTAAAACAATTCTTTGTACATCAGCAGAAACAAAAGCAGAACCGTTATGCTGACGGCAGTCACCAGAGCCAGCTCCGTGTCACTGACTGCCACAATACTTCCAAACAGAAAGCTGTTAAAATCAGCCGCATTCTTTACAAATCCCGACAGGACGCCTGCCAGGCCGATCCCGGCAGACATGACAACAGCGATGGACATCTCTGAAAATCTGGGAAGCTTCCTGCGTATCGCTTCAATTCCAATGGCAGCAATCACACAGGCGGCCGCAGCCGTCAGGACAGGATTCAGCCCCAGGATCAGTCCGGCCGCTACCCCTGCCAGCGATGTGTGGGACAGGGCATCCCCAATCATGGACAGACGCCTGCATACCATCACCATCCCGATACACGGGATGACGGCCGCCAGAAGAATACCGACAAGGAAGGCCCGCTGCATAAACGCATATTTAAAGATCTCCATAACACTCCTCCTTCGGTCCTGACCGGACCTGTTTCATCGTACCATCTTCTAAAAACCAGATATCATCCGCATAAGCTTCCAGCCGTTTCCGGTCATGAGTGATAATCCATATGGTCACCCCCTGCTCCCGGTTAATCCGGCAGAGAAGCTGGTAAAACAGCATGGTACTGTTCTCGTCCATACCGGAGGCTGGTTCATCCAGCAGCAGAAGTCCGGGCTCATTCACCAGAGCTTTTGCCAGCAAGACTCTCTGCTGCTGCCCTCCGGACAGACGGCCGATCAGCCTTTTTGCAAACGCTTCCATCCCAACCTTTTCCAGCGCACATCGGACCTGCTCCTTCTCCTTTTTCCCTGCAAACCGGAATCTTCCAATCTGGGCGTATAAATTTGCCTGGACGATCTCCTCCACGGAGGCCGGAAAGTTCTGACAGGTTGCCATGCCGTTCTGGGAAACACAGCTGACCTTCTGCCAGTTTTTAAACTGCCGGATCTCCCGTCCCAGAAGTTCGATCCTGCCGTTCTGTCCATTTAACGGAAGTTCCCCCAGCATAAGCTTTAGCAGGGTGCTTTTTCCTGCCCCATTGGGGCCCAGCAGAACCGCAAACCGGCCCTCGGGAACGGTAAAATTTATGTTTTTTAATATCCTGGTATTTCCGTAGGAAAAATCCAGTCCTTTCACTGCAATGGCATCCATTCTCTCTTCTCCTGTTCCTGTCTTTATTCCTGTCCTTATTGCGGTCTTTATTGAAGCGCTGCTTCCAGCTGCTTTAAGTTATCTTCCATTACGGAGAAGTAGTCCGCTCCTCCTTTTATCTCCTCGTCGCTTAATCCCTCTAACGGATTTAAAACCCGGATCCCGGCTCCAGTTTCCCTCGCAATTGTCTCCGCCACCTTCGGGCTTGCCAGTTCTTCAAAAAAGATGACCCTGACGTGATTCTCTTTTACATAATCAATGATTTCCGCCATCCTTGCCGGATCCGGTTCAGAATCAGGGGACAGTCCCTCGATGCCCATCTGGGTCAGCCCATAAGCATCGCAGAGATAACCAAAGGCCTCATGGGACACCACAATACTCTTATTGGGCAGGGCAGACAGCGTATCCTTATATTTCCGGTCCAGCTTATCAAACGCTGCAGCATAGGTCTTATAATTTTCTTCATAGTAATCCTTGTTGTCCGGATCTGCTTTGACATAAGCATCTTTTATGTTTTCCATTTCTTTCTTCGCGTTCTCCGGACTGAGCCATACATGGGGATCGAACTGACCGTGGCCTTCCCGGAGTGTAAGTCCGCTGGAGGCTTCCGCCACGATCAGGTTCCTGGTTTCCAGGCTGGCCAGCACATCATCGGCCCAATGCTCCAGCCCCGCCCCGCTGTAGACAAAGAGGTCCGCCTCCTCCAGATTCCTGATATCGGATACAGCCGGTTCCCAGTCATGTGGTTCTGTGCCGGCCGTAACCATGTTCGTCACCTCCGCTTTATCTCCGCCAATTTTAACAGCAAAATCAAACATGGGATAAAAGCTTGCCATTACCTTCAGTTTCCCGCAGTCTGTATCCTTTCCTTCACGTTCACTTACTGCAGTCGTTTGAACCGGCTCTCCATCAGCGCCCCCGGGTGCGGCGGTCTTTCCGGAGCAGCCGGAAAGCAAAGCAGCAGAAACGAGCGCCGGCACGACCAGCCGGCAAAATGTAAAATTTAGTTTTTTTTTCATTATGATACTCCTCCTGACATGTGTTTTTATAGTGATATCAAATAAATGCGCACACAAAAAACAAGGCAGATTTCCAGCCTCAATACACCACTCCCTGACAGGACGTCCTGACTCACAAGACGCACTGTCTCAAAGGGCATTGGTTATATGGATAGAAAACAGCCTTGTCAGAAGGAAGTTTCAATTATCTAAACGGATTTTCAAGCTGACCAAAGAAACCGGGCACAAAGAGCGTCCGGACTGGTAAGATAATAAGAGTTTCTGAGTAATCATATATGTAAAGATAACGACCGCTCCTGTGCCTGCCGCTTCTGTTATCAAGCGGATTGTGGCAGCGCAGGCATGAAGCTCCGCGCAGACAGGGCAGTCCTCACCTGTACAATCATGTTCCGTATGGGTAACGATAAAAAAGCCGGAGAGAAGCAGCACCGCGGTCACAAGGAACGCTGCCAGGAATGCACAGATTCTTTTTTGTTTTATAGAACAGTTCACTTCGTCTCCTCCTTTCTGCTGCAGATTCTTCTGCCGTCATAAATCACTTTTTATGCCAGAATGCCGATCTTTGCAGCTTTCACAATAGCCATACAGGATTGTATGCTGCTGATCCAGTTCAAATCCATGTTCCTCATAAATATGGTCCAGAAAAGCTTTCATTTTAGAACATTCGAGAGGAATAAAACGGCCGCAGCCCAGGCATACCAGTTTCCCCTGCTTGTTCAAGTCCTCTTTGTCCACAAAACAGTAGCGGACTTTGGCTCCATCTTCCGTTGGAAGCCTGATCATCTTTCCATCATCGACCATGCGTTCCAATACCCGGTATACGGTTGTCTGTCCGACAGCCACCCCGTCCTCTTTTAGACAGTCCATAATCTGGTCCACCGTCAGAAAGCGTGACTTCTGTTTTTTCAGACAATCTAATATGATTTCCTGTTGTTTTGTCTTGTATCTGCCTCGTTCTGCCATATGGGCGCTCCTGAATTTGAAAATGATTTTTATTTTTATATTATAACAATTTCCCGGTTCTTGTCAAGAGATCAATTTTTTCGCATCCTAATGACCGCAGAAAAGCAGGGAGGAGAAGCGGGTTTGATTCCGCTTCCTCTCCCTGCCTCTTAAATCAAAGCTAATTCAAGGATTCACAGTGTCACTCTTCTCACCCATACCATCATCTCTCCGGCGCTTCGGTTGGCCCAGCTGTAGTAGGGAATCCACAAGAGCTTCTTTTCATCATACTTCTCATTCTTTTCATCAAAGTACAGAGGGATACCTTCCTCCTCTCTGATCTTTCGTCCCACAGATTCCAGGACAACCACGCCTCCCAGCAAATCCTTTCTGTATTCTTCTTTAAATACCGTTTCCTCGGGGATCTCGATGCAGTGCAGGTCAGGACCGTTGTCCGCCTCTTCCAGGCAGTACACCACTGGTCCGCGCATCACTGCGGTTTTCCCCATATTATCCCTGACCCTGGGATTAGACCGCACCAGACGGGCTTCCAGCTTCATAACAAAGACAATTTCATGCCGTCCTTTCCAGCAGCGCTTCAGATAGAGGTATCCGGCTTCTGTCCGGTATCCCACAGGTTCTCCATCTACAAGGATATCAAACTGCCTGCACCACCCAGGCAAATGCAGTGCGATTTCCCATTCCCTGCCGCTTTCGCATTCGGTCACAAGCTTCACGTTTCCCGTCCATGGGTATCCTGTTTCCATATGGATATGGGCAGCTTCTTCTCCTGAAAATACCTCCGTCTCACTGCCGATAAACAGATTGACATACAGCCTGTCTTCGCTCTGCGTATAAATATAAGCTCCCACAGACTCCACCAGACGTGCCAGATTCGGCGGGCAGCAGGCGCATGCAAACCATTTCTGCCGTTCTACCTTTACATGGCGGAATGCCTGCACCTCCTCATCCTTCTTCGGATATACCTCCAATGGATTCACATAGAAAAAGCTTTTTCCATCCAATGCCATACCGCTGATCGTACCGTTATACAGCAGACGCTCCATAACATCAGCGTACTCCCCGCGCTGCTCCATCTGCAGCATGCGGCAGGCAAAAAACACCATTCCCACAGAGGCACACGTCTCACCATACATTAAGTCTCCCGGCAGATCGTAGTCAATTGTAAAGGCCTCTCCATACGCGGAAGAACCAATCGCACCGGTAATGTACATACGCCTGTTGACAATACTGTCCCACATGGCTTTACACGCTTCATAGAGGGTGTCATCCAGTGTTTCCCTCGCCACATCTGCCATACCCGAATATAAATATACGGCGCGTACCGCATGGCCTGCTGCATCCTTCATTTCTCTGACCGGTGCCCCTGCCTGATAGTAATGGAACTGAAAGAAGCTGTCCTTCCATGGGTATTCATTGTGGTACGTTTCGATCTCCTTTTCAAAACAGCAGGGCTGTTTCCCCCGCTCATCAATAAAATATTTGGCGAGTCTTAAATGCTTTTCGTTCTTCGTAATTTCGTACAGCCTCATCAGCGCCATCTCAATCACTTCATGACCGGGATAAGAATGAAGCTTGCCTTCCTCCGGGCCAAATACCGTATCGATATAATCCACAAACCGGATCATTGCGTTTAAAAAACGGTCCTTGCCCGTCACACGGCAGTAAGCGACAGCCGCCTCCAGCATATGTCCCGCACAGTAAAGCTCGTGATGACGCATGACGTTGGTCCAGCGCTTCTCCAGGCCGTTGATGGAGTAATAAGTTCCAATATATCCGTCAGGCTGCTGTGACATGATAATCAAATCCACTGTATCGTCGATCTTTTTCTCCAGTTCCTCATCGGGATGCCATTCCAGGGAATAGGAAGCAGCTTCTATCCATTTTGCAACATCACTGTCCTGGAAAACCCGGCCGTCAAATTCCGCATCCATCAGGCCGGCCGCCACCTTGAAGTTCCGGATGCAGTGGCTGGGCTCTATATCCGGAAGTTCATCGTTTAGAGCTTTCCACTGATATGGGATCATCTGGGTCCTTGTCACTTCCATAATCGGCTTCCAGAAGGAATCCTCCACCACAACCGATGCAACGGCCTTTGTAAAATGCTTTTGATTCATATCTTAGTCCATCCTTTATTGTTTGTCTTTTTTCGCCGTGCTGCCCCTTTATCTATATCTGATCAAACTCCCTGCGGCAGTCCTCTATAAACGACTCCACATGGTCGACCGAAAACAGATAGCAGTCTTTTATCTCCCCGGATCTGATCCGCTCTGCCATCTTACCCAGCCGCACAAGCGATTTTTCCGCCATGGCCTGGTTTCGCTCCGAAGGAGTCTTTCTCTGAATCAGAAGCCGGATATATGCCTCATATTCTTCCTGATGAAGCAAAACCCATACCTTCATATCCCCATAACGCCGGATAATATCTTCGTAATCTTCCGGCCTCATCCTGTTTTCCAGCAATTTCACGTTCCCGAGCGCCTGTTCGATCAGATGCAGGGATTCCTCGTGCAGTTCCCGGTGCATCCGGAGTATCTTACTGCCCGGCCTGATCAGGAGATCGTAAATATTCTGCTTGTTTTCCGGAGTTGGACACCAGTGAATCAGCGCTTTTCCGTAATTAAACAGCCGTGACTCCAGGTGCGAAAAGTTTGGAATATGAGAATGGTCATTGGTCCTCACACCAAATTCAAAAAAGACTTTTCTTACCACTTCATACGACTTTCGCAGGGCAGAAGCCAGTATCAGTTCAGATTCCTCGTCTGTAATTCCGTATTTTCCGGCGATCCATTCCTTCCACGCCACCTCGGGATCCCTGTCCGCCTGGTCAGAAAGCTGCAGCAGATAATACAAATTAATCTCATTGGGAGAACCCAGAAGGCTCTGTCCATCCCAGATGGGCCGTACCGTAATCCGTTTTAAATTAGCGGTCGCCTCCATGGCATCATGGACAGTTGCCTCCATGGCCTCCGGAAAACAGCAGGGCACCAGGGAAAGGCCGTGGTATTCCATGCCGCAGCAGAAGCAGAGGCCATGGTTCATGTGAGGAAGCCGTTTGATCAGTGCCGGCGCAGGCAGTGCCGGGTTAAAGTCTCCCGTCGTATAGTTATGCTCCAACAGGATCGGCAGATCTGCCGGGAAATCTTTCAGTGCCTCATACAGAATTTCTTCCTGGTAAGGAAACCACACATGAGTCAGCAGCGTAAAGCTCTTTCCACAGTCTCTGCAGGCTGTGGACACCGCCTGAAGCATCATACGCAGATGATCACCGAAGCTTAAATAGGGGTAGGACTGCCCCTCCTGCTTCATAACCAGTTCCGGATGTTCACGTAAGGTCTTTTCATTAAAATCCAGACCATAATTCATGCAGCCAAAGAAATTATTATAGTGCAGCAGATTCTTTGATTCAAAAAAGTACATGGCAAGTTCATCCAGCTCCGGAAAGCGTTTAAAGATGCCGCAGGCCGCATCGTAAAGGAGTTCCCAGAAGAGGCCGTTGTTTAAATTTCTCACCTGTGGATATCTCTCCAGCAGACACTCTAACGGCGCATAGTCTCCCATCATATATGATACTTTTTTTCCATTCTTTTTGCATATACGGACGGCTTCGTCTATAAATGCATTCGTCTTTGTATCAATTTCAATTCCATTGTCCGGGTACTTTGAAAGCTCCGCATGGTTGAAAAAGTACCCGCTGTGCAGCTGTACCCAGTCAAACCGGCTTCCGGCACGCTTCGCAAAATCGAAGTACTTCTCCAGTTCCCCGATATCTCCCGCCGCCGCGTGAGCCTTTCCAGTATCTGCAAACAGAAGAAGCATTTTTTCCATGTTTCTGCTTTCAAATGAATTCCAGCGCGGGAACATATTATTTGTTATTGTATCGTTCATTTTTTATCCTTTCAAACCTGTTGTCGCAACACCTTCGACAAAATATTTCTGGGCAGCAAAGAAAATGATAACACAGGGCAGTATGGCAATCAGTGAAAGCGCCATAATCGGCCCCCACGAGATTCCGCTGGAACTGTCCATACACATCCTCAGCCCCTGCATAACCGTATATTTATTAACACTATTGATAAAAATCAATGGATTAAAGTAATCATTCCAGGTCCAGATGAACTGAAAGATTGCCATGGAAAACAGGCATGGCTTCGCCAGCGGCAGTATCATATACACAAAGATCCCAAATGTAGAGCACCCATCCATAAATGCGGATTCATCAATATCTTTGGGAATCCCCCTGATAAACTGAACCATGGAGAAGATAAAAAACGGGTAACAGGCAAACAGGGACAGCGCATAAAACGGTACATAAGTATTCAGCCAGCCCATCTGCCGGAACATGATATAACGAGGAACGATGACCACTGCGTTGGGAAGCATCATGGTTGAGAGCATGGCTCCGAACAACAGGCCGTGCCCTTTAAACTTAAACCTTGCAAATCCATATGCCACCAGCGAAGAAGAAATCACGGTAAACAGCACAACAGGAACGACAAGGATACCGGAATTCTTCATAAAGTGGCCAAACGTGTACGTCCCTACGCCTTTCCAGCCGTTTATGTAACTGTCAAACGAGATACTTTTAGGAATCAGACTCATGGAAGTCATCAGTTCCTGATTCGTCTTAAATGATGCGGACAGCATGAATAAAAGGGGATAGATAAAGACAATTCCCAGAGCAGTCAGCACCAGATAGGATATGGTTTTCAGCACAATTTTTCTGATTTTAGCTATTTTCCGGTTCATCATCAGCCCTCCTCATCGCCGTAAAAGGTCCATTTCGCACTGGTCGAAAAGATAAATACAGTAAAGATTATAATTATGATAAACATAATCCAGGAAATTGCAGATGCATACCCCATTTTACGATAGGTAAATGCATTCTGGTACAGCGTCATCGCCAGGACCTGTGTCTTTTTCACCGGACCGCCGCCTGTAATAACCGCCGGAGCCGTATACTCCTGAAACGCGTTGATCATCTGCATAATAATGTTAAACAGCGTCATGGGACTGATCATGGGAATCGTAATTTTAAAGAAGGAGCGCACCGGCCCGGCACCGTCAATCTTCGCTGCCTCATAAAGTGACTGGGGAACCTGTTTTAACGCCGCCAGAAAAAACAGCATGGAGGATCCGAACTGCCAGACCGACAGCATACTTATAGTGGTCAGTGCGATTTTCGGGTCTGTCAGAAATCCAATGCTTTTAATTCCAAGCCTGTTTAAAAATACATTGACAACTCCGTTTAAATCAAATAAATGTCTCCATAAAATGGCAATCGCCACGCTTCCTCCCAGAATGGAGGGCAGATAGTAGATCGTTCTGAAAAGCCCGATTCCTTTCAGAGCCTGATTTAAAAGCATTGCAATAATCAGCGCACTGATGAGCTTCATCGGCACCGACATAAAGACAAATTTAAAGGTAACGGCCAGAGAATTTTTCACTTCCCGGTCCTTTGTAAAAATCTGAAGATAATTGGCCAGTCCAACAAAATCATATTGGCTGCCAAAGCTGTAGTCTGTAAACGAGTAATACAGTGACATGGCGATCGGATACAACTGGAAAATCAGGAATCCGATAATCCAGGGAAGCAGATACAAGTATCCCTGGTTGTTTCTCCGTTCCAGCATTGTTCCCTGTTTCTTGTTCTTCATCAGTGGTCCCCTTCCCCTTCAAAAATATGAATTCCTAAAATCCTTTCCGCATTCTCGTAACAGATCATCCTTCTTTCCCTGTCCGAAAGTGCTTCATACAGAACCCCGTGTACATACATGGCCGGATTATTAATGGGATAATCCGTTCCAAATAAAAACCGTTCCGCGCCCAGCCTGCGTACACTGTATGCCAGAATCCCCAGTCTGGCCAGGCCTGTTCCCGATAAATCCAGATAAAGATTATCATACCGTCTCATCCGCTCCAGGTGCTGTTCCACGCGTGGTTTTTCACCCGGATGTGCTGCTACAAACGTCAGTTTGGGGTGGCGTTCTACCATTCGGTCAGCATCGTCGTCATCTGTTGAATGGTAACTAACCACCATGCCGTACGCCTCAGCCGCCTGGAGAATTTTATCCATTGCCCCGCTTGAATAGCTGTAACCGCCATGAGCATAAGGCACCAGTTCCCCGATCAGTCTCACACCGTGTTCTGCCATGTATTCGATTTCTTCAATGGATTCCCGGACAAATTCCGGATGGATATGAAAGCCTGGCGTATAGAATCCGTCCGACATGTGTTTAAGCCCGAGTGCTGACCGGTTCAGTTCTTTAAGATCATGGAAGGATCCCTTCCAGACTGTGTTTCCCCCTCCAATTACAGATCCGCATACATGACTGATGCCGGCGCGTTCCATGTCACAGCGGATTTTATCCATAACATTCTTCCCTGATTCTGGTCCTGGTTCCAGATACATACCGGTATACTGACTTCCGGTTAAATACGGATGCATATGAAAATCAATCAGATTCATTGACACATTCCCTTCTTCGTATCCCGAAAGGCCAGGATTTGTTCATGGCCTCCGGGACACACTTTGCCGCTCTTTTTCTGCTGCAATTTTGACTGTTCTGCTGCGGTTATGGTTTCAGCTTCTCCACGATTTCCGTTAAATTGGCCATGAGTTCATCTGCCGCTTCCTCCGGGCTGATCGTGTCATAGCAGAGTTCCTGCATCAGCGGGAAGAGATATCCGTAAACCTCAGAATTTTCATTGACAGGAGGAACTGCACCGTCGGTCTTTTCCAGAGCCAGCGTGATCGCCTTGTTGACTACAGGATTTAAGAGATTCTCCTTTTCCAGCTGAAGGCGTCCAATCTCTGTCGGAGGGACTCCGCGGCAGTCGCTTAAGATACGGATCGCATCTTCATCTGTATACAGCCACTGCATAAACTTTAAAGCCTCCTCCCGGTTTGGCCCTTCTGATACCATAAATAACTGGGAAGGCTGGGTAATTACCCCTGTTTCCTTCGCGTCCGGATCAATCGGGATATTTATCACATCCAGTACCATTCCACCGCTGGTATCCAGATTAATAATGGAGGAAGATCCTCTGTAAGAACATGCGATTTCATTGTTCAGCAGTTTCTTGTTGGCATCCTTGTCCCCATTGTAGGCAAATGCCGTATCCATCGGCTCTGCAATTCCTTCTTTATAAAGGCTCTGAAGAAGAGTAAACGCCTTCACCAGCGCATCTCTGTCTGAAACCACCTCATAATCCTCGGAAATAGTCCAGTAACCGCTCAGCTGCCGCACATAAGACCTCATAAAATGGTTACAGTCATCATCAGAAAGTGTAATCATATAATAATCCGGATCAGCGGCATGAATCTGTTTTCCATATTCCAGGAACTCATCCCATGTCATATTGTCCGGCAGTTCAACTCCAGCGGCATCGGTAACGGTCTTATTTACCACCAGATTATAGGAGCTGACACCGGATGGCACTGCGACTGTACTTCCATCGTGCGCTTTACAAAAACTGTCTAAAAATCCCTGATCGAACACATCAAGTTTGAAGGTATCCTGCTGATCCAGTTTTACAAACGAATCCGGAAATGCCGCCTGATACTCCGCCGCAGCCGTTGCAATCGTCTGCATGATGTCCGGCTGGGTTCCGCCGGCAAGCTGGGTCAGAATCTTATCATTGTATCCGTCGTACCCCTGATACTCAGCTTCGATCTTTACATTCGGATTTATTTTCTGGTATTCCTCGATAGCCTTTAATGTTGCCGTATGGCGGTCATCTCCTCCCCACCATGCGAAACGCAGCGTTACTGATTCCCCCTTTTTATCATCTGCCGGCTGCTCCTGCTGTGTGGAAGCCGTTTTCCCGGAAGCTTCCGCAGAAGGAGCCGCCGTATCTGACGGCTGGCTGCTGTTTCCTCCGCATCCCCCAAGGACAAACGCAAGACAGGCCGCTGCAAACACCCATTTCATCTTTCTCATAATTTTTCTCCTTTTGACATAATTGTGGTGTAAATATTCCAATCGCGCAATTTGGACTTTACTTTATTTTACACAAAAGCTTCGATAACTCTAAACTTTTGCATAAGTTTTATGATCTAATTATATATTTTATATACTTTATGCACAACCGTTTTTACTCTATATAAGGTGTAAATATCTTATATATTCTTTATTTTTCATTTATTTTACAAAAAATTCCTGATATACTTTATATGGAAACTTTTCATCAAAAGGAGGGATTTCATGCATCATCTCATGCTTCCATGCAGCCGGCCGCTGACTTTTCTTTCCTGTGGACAGCTGGTTAAAAATAAGAATTTTTTACACCCAAAACGATGTCTTGATTCATTCGTTCTGATTTATATTCTGAAAGGAACCTTGAATATTTCCCAGTATGGTGTTCAGTACAGACTGGAACCCAATCAGTTCATTCTGCTGCACGCGGAGACCGAACACTATGGCTGGCAGGAATCATCGGAATATCTGCATTATTACTGGGTTCATTTTCATGTTCCGGAACCTCCCGTCTATATCAATCAGACGGAGTATCCTTCAGAAATCAGCCAGGCACTGCCTGAAAAATACATTGTGCCTGAAACCGGTACGCTCACACATGGCAAACGGGTTCCCCTCCTGTTTTCCCAGCTTCTCGATATATCCATGAGACGGTATCCTGCTTCCGAATATCTGCTGCACTACTCTCTAACCGCCCTGCTGTTAGAACTGGCCGGGGAGTTTTCCTCCCGCCTTCTGGCACCGAAGGAGGATCCTCTCCACATCTACAGAATTCAGGACTGGATCCGACGCAACTTTCAACAGGCCATAACGGTTGCCCAGATTGCAGAAATTTTCCATTACAATCCAGATTACCTTTCCAGCAGTTATAAGAAGCTGACCGGTACCACCCTGACCCAGTATATCAATTCCGTAAGAATCGAGTCTGCAAAAAATCTGCTGACTTCCACAGACTTTACCTTAAAGGAAATCGCCTTTTACTGCGGCTTTTCTGATGAAAAGTACTTTTTTAAGGTTTTTAAACAGTATGAGGATATGACTCCCTCGGAATTTAAAGGGGCGTTTTTTAAGAAAAAAGAAGTATCCCAGTAAAAAAGGAGAATATGATTCTCTCAGATATAAATACGATCATCGGATCACGATTTTCTTACCAGACTAATTACATTTCTTCCCTTCTGCATCGGGAACTGGGAAAATCATTTTCTGAAATCCTGCTTTCGCAGCGAATGGAGCGGGCCGTGATTCTTCTGAAAGGCACCAGCCTTGCAATCAATGAGGTTGCTTTAATGCTGGGATACCGTAACAGCAGTCATTTTTATATGGCATTTCGTGAGTATTATGGTGTTTCTCCTCGGGAATATATCCAATACTTATCTAAACAGTATTTGTTGGCATACCTCTATTATCGCGTAGCCATGAAGGCATAAACGGCTGCAAGTTCCGCAGGTCTTTCCTTTTACTGTCTTTTTCCGCTAAACCAATAGAGACAAGCAGCATTTCATGGTATGCACGAAATACAGCCTGTCTCTTTGTAATATTTTAATCCTGCAAAATATCTATTTTAAACAAACTTCTAACACATAAGAATTGCGTTACAAGATTAAATCTTAAGCGCAGTCCTGTAAGCAGTATGGAATGCATCAAAAATTTTACCTGCTTTGACAGCATCACCTACGAGGTAGACTTCCTTTCCTCTCTCCTTTAATTCATGGTATAACTCCTGTTTTGCTCTTAACCCGATTGCCAATACTACGGTATCTGCATCCAGTTTCTCAAAATCATGCGGCCCCTGTACCGTAACACCATGATCTTTAACAGCAATCAGACGCGTGTTGGTCATAATCTGCATATTGGTTTTTTCAATCCGTTCACTGTAAGCAAGAAAGTCTGTGGTTGCGACGCCATTCATAATCTGCGGCAGCATTTCCACAAGAGTTACATCATGACCCTTTTCTTCCAGATCGAGAGCTGTTTCTGAACCAATCAAGCCTCCTCCTATGATAACAATCCGCTTTCCAAGCTTCTCCTCATGATCAATTGCGGTCAGCGCATCTATGGCAATCGGTTTATCGATACCGGGAACCTGGGGAATTACAGGTTCACTGCCTGTCGCACAGACTACTGCCTCATATAATTCTAAACTGCGGACCAGAAAAAAGAAGAAGAGCGGGGGAAATCCTGAGCATCTGCGGGGAACCTGTTTTACATATGCATTTTCTGCTGAATGGAATCGTAAAGGTATATACAAACAGCTCCGACGGATTCGTCCGTCTGCTTGGTTACCACCGCCAAAATACCCTTTTTGTCTTAGACGGCTTCTGCGAAGGGAAACCTGCCATTGTAACTACCCAGGCTGTCACGGATATTACCACCGTTACCGTGACACGGCAGTCCCTGCTTCGTATGTGCGAGGCGAATCCCGCTTTTGGCCTTGATCTGGCATCTTATGTCGGTGATGTCTTAAGACTCATGTGCTTTGACGCAGAAAATCAGAGTGTATCGGATGTAACAACGCGCCTGATCAACTTTATTTTTCTATACATGAAAAGTGAAGACTACTGTCAGACCCAATGCATTCCAATGTCTTATGAGAATCTGGCCTCCGCAGTCAATGCCTCCCGCATCCAGATAGCACGAATCTGCTCCAAAATGAAACGATTGGGAGTTATTGACGTTGGGAGGCGGTGTATTACAATTAAGAATCCGGATGCACTATATGACTTTACAAAATGAGGGAAATGAAAAAAGAGAGACACAATACAGATATTTGCAGCGAAAGCATCGATTCTTACAATGGAAAGTGAGCCCTTTTCTCCAGATCAAAGAAAACGGCTCACTTTTAAAATTCACTTTATACAAAATTAACCCCTTCAGTCCCGCAAATGCTATCCCTCGAGTAATCTGCTTTTCAAAAAATAAATACACCACAATATAGGGATCATTGCGCAGAGCGTCCAACATCTCTTCTATCGATTTTATATCATAGTGTCATCAGACAGAGCATCCCGCAAATTAACTATACTCACCTTCTTCCAGCTAAGATAATAAGCCAGCGCCACAAAGCCGGCAATCATGAAAAGAAATGCCAGAACAGGTATAACCGGTGCCTCTTTGATAAAAATCACTGGTTCCAAATAGCTGATTTTTATCATGTATCCAGTCATAAGAACCGTCAGAGGTATTGTAATAAGAACCGGTCGTCCCGCAATCACCAGCGCTTCAATACAAAACAGTTTTCTCAGGCCGCCAGGAGTCATACCTATGGACATATACCGTGCAAACTCACGATTTCTCTGGCGCACAAATCCCAATGTATTGGAGAATAGATTACCAATACCAATAAGTGCAAGCAGGACACAAAAACCGCCCAGAACAGTCATCATCCCATGAATCATATGATCATTATCTATTTTTTTCTGTATCCGGTTCTCAATAAGGACTTCATATTCCGGATTAAGGATTTCCTGAAGTTCCTCCTTTATCCGGTTCAACGCTTCCAATGAGGCAGTATCATCGGCAAGAATACGGATATAAAAATCCTCTTCCTCTCCCCCTATCTGTCCTCTGATCTGTTTCCATAAAGACACCGGAAGGAAGTGTACCAGTTCATACAGGTCCAGACTCCCATACTCTTCCCGCAGTTCGGGAACTTCCCGGGTATACGCAAGTACCGGGACTTCAGCCGTCAGTTCTTCCCGGGCCGCCTGTCTTAAAACACTTGTTTTCTGCTGTCCCGTCAGATAATCATGGGAGTCACGGTTTCTAAAATCCGGATCGGTAACATCATCGATCTGATTCCGGACCACGGCACCATCCAGTCGTGGAGCAGCCCTAATCATCCCACAGTATTCCAGAAAGCTGGAATCATCCAATATAACAAGAGGCGCATTGACGAGCCAGCCCTCTTCGGTTTTCGTAACATAGTTTTCAGGTGCATGCATAAAACCGCCCAGAGCCGCCATTTCACTGCTTATTTCATCTTCGGTAACAATCCGCTTCGCAGCCGCTTTCTGGTATACTGCACTGTCTGCCACACCGGACAATGCCTGTATCTCCTCTGCCTTTTCAAAGGAATCTATACCCGCATCCTGCACCGTAACCATGATGTCCCAGACATTCTGGTATCCCTCAAAGTAGGTCATTCTCTGACTGACGCCCGTAAGAGTAAAAAAGCACTGCATAAGGGTAAATGCCAAAAAAGACAGAACCAGGGACAGTGTCGTTGTCCGCAATGCCTTTCTTTGTGCTTTCAGCGCATTTCCGGCAAGTTCCCCTTCCACACCAAATAAAAGCGGTAAAATCCGGATTTTCTTCTTTTTCTTTAACTGCAGTTCCCCTGTGTTCCTGATTGCTTCCAGCGGAGTTAACCTGCTCATTTTCTTTGCCGGCATCCATGCAGAAATCCAAACAGTTAAAATAGTAATTAGAAACGTAAATACCAGAACCAAAGGGTGATACTGCCAGACAGCTTCCTGCCGTCCTGCTGTATCACCTGCCAGTACATTGGTCTGCCCAATTATCCAGACACTGATCAGAATCCCCAGCAAATTGCCGGCTATGACCGGTATCACGCAAAGCATGGCAGCCTCCTGTAACAGACAGATTCGGATCTGCCCCGGCGTTGCTCCGATACTTGAAAAAATGCCAATCTGATGTATCCTCGCATACATAGATACCGCAAAAGAGTGATTGATGATCAGGATCAGTGAAAAACAGGCCAGCACTGTTGTCCCCAGTAAGAATGGAAAAATCAATCGCGGTGCCGGATCCATTGGATCACGGATCAAATACATACTCAAGAGGCTGTGGTGGTAAGAAACTGCCTCCTGAGAAATTCCTGCCAGTTCCGCAATCTTAGGCATATCCGTGAGGATCGTCCTCCTGTTGTGCAGGCAGATATCGATTACCGCTTCCTGTCCGTCAGACAGTTCTTCATTGACAGACGCCGTTTTCACATTGGCGAAATTTCGTATCGACTCCAGCTGTTTTGTATCTATTTCCCCGACGATCCGTCCCTGCCATGTGCCCTCCTCTGCTCCCAGCCTTTCTATCTCGTAAATCCAGAAATTATAAAATAAGCTGCAAAGCAAAGAAAGCAGCAAGGCGGAAATAAAAGCGGCAGCCATCACCGTTACACTGGAAGCACGGTTGTGTTTTATATACCCCGCAGAATAGTCTTTCCACATAGCCGTTACCCCCTCTGCTTCCGGTCACTGACGATATGGCCGTCCTCTAACGTTACGATACGGTTTGCCTCCATTGCGACTTTTTCATCATGTGTAATCAGTATGATCGTCTGTTTCAGATTTCGGTTGGACAGCTTCAGCATGTCAATAATTTCCCTGGAATTCTTTTGATCCAGATTACCCGTAGGCTCGTCGGCCAGAAGCAGCGCCGGACGATAGACTAAGGATCTGGCGATTGCGGCTCTCTGCTGCTGTCCCCCGGACAGCTCATCCGGCAGGGATTCCAGCTTATCTTCAATGCCCAGAGAGCTTACAATCTGGTTAAAAAATTCCTGGTTCACGCTCTTTTTGTCCAGAAGAAGCGGCATAAGGATATTTTTTCGGACAGTCAATGTGGGAATCAGATTATAGAATTGGTAAACCAGCCCCACTTTCCGGCGGCGGAAAATGGCTGCCTGTTTCTGATTCAAGGCAGATAGATCCATCCCATCTATCATTACGTTTCCAGAAGTTGGTTTGTCCACACCTCCAAGGATATGAAGCAGTGTTGATTTTCCGGAACCGGAAGCCCCCACAATTGCTAAAAACTCGCCTCTTTCAACGGAAAGGTCAATTCCGTCGAGCGCAGTCACCTGGTTAAGCCCTTTTCCGTATATCTTGCCGATTCCTTCACATTTTAACAGTTCCATTTGACTATCTCCTCTCCTGCTATGGAATGTACTGCTTACTCTTTTATTATAGCAGCGGAAGGTGACAACTCAGTGACTGTACATACGGATTTCAAAAAATGCGCCGCCCTCCGGCAAATTTCCGGCATGAACTACCCCGTTCTGCATCTCAATGATTGCTTTTGAAATGGACAGACCGATTCCAATACTGCCCTTTACAGCATTTTCTCCCCGGTAAAAACGCTCAAATAAATGAGGAATATCTTTTTTCTCAAATCCCTCCCCCTCATCCCAGATCCGGATCTGCACATACAGCGGATTCTGCTCATAGGAGCAATGGACCCTGGCCCCTGCCGGACTATGCTCCATACAATTTTTCAACAGATTCATGACCGCTTCCATCGTCCATTCCATATCCGCAGTAATGACAGCCTCTCCATGATCCGAAATATCCAGTTCAACATCAGAGAGAACCGATAATTCCTGCAGATTATCTGCTGCCAGAGTCAACATGGTAAACACGTCCAGTTTTACTTTTTCAAGCGTCAGTGTCCCGGTGTCAATGCGCGACAAAAGCAGCAGCGCTTCCTCTAAATGAGTCAGCCTTGCCACCTGTTTCCGAATCTGCCCCGCATACTCCAAATCACTTTTTTCTTCTATTAGCTGCGCGGATAATGAAATAGCCGTAATTGGCGTTTTTAGCTGATGGGCGATATTATATAAATTATCTGCATAATTATTCTTTGCTTCGAGCGCGGCGTCTCTGGTCTGATACAGAGTGGTTACTGTTTTATATATCTCATCCTGGAGCCGGGAATATTCACCTTCCTTGGCTGCAAGCAAAAGACCCTGCCCACCCGTATTGACCTTTTCCAAATATTCTGTTAATGCTGAAATCTGTTCCCCCTCTTTTTTATGCCAATATAAAAATGCTGCCATAAATATCAAAAGACCGGTTCCTAAGCCTGCTGCGGCAATCAGATATCCAGTCTCCCACCGCCTGCCTGCAAAATCATCCGCACGATACCCGAAGCTTTCCAGGAAATCCCCATTATCCGACAATACTATTTTTTCCCTGTTTTCTTTCAGTGCTCCCATGAAGGCGTCTCTATCTGCTATGCGTTCTTCCGCAAGCGTCTGGCAGAACCCGCTGAGCATTTGAAACTGAACCCTGCTGTAATACTTCAGCAGAAACACGGCGGAAAGCATAACGGAAAAGAGGCTGACAGATACAACCAGCAAAATTGTAACCACAATATTTTTTTTGCCGTTCATACGGTGTCCTCCATACGATACCCAAAGCTTCGTATTGTTTTTATGCACAGCGGCTGATATAATTTCTCACGCAGCCGTTTCATCGTTACGGTCAGAGTATTATCATTGACATAACTTCCATTGCTGTCCCAGACCTCATGCAGGATCTGCTCCCTGCTTATGGTCTGGCCCTTATTTTTTAATAAAACTTCCAACAGCTGATATTCCATCTGACTCAGCGTTATTTCCTCATCGCCGCAGAACACCGTCTTTTTACTGTGATTAAGTGAAATAAAATCACAGCTGAGAACCTGGTCTGATACAGTTCCGGCGCGCCGAAGCAGAGCCTGGATACGAGAGTATAATACCTCCAGTTCGAACGGTTTCACCACATAATCATCAGCCCCACAGCCAAAGCCAGCAACGATATCCTTCACATCTCCACGGGCAGTCAGAAAAATAATCGGCATGTCCTTCCATCGGAAACGGATAGAACGGCAGAGTACATCTCCCTGCCCATCCGGCATATTCCAGTCAATAAGGCACAAATCCGGTTTCTGCCTGCTTAGCATCTGTCTTGCCTCCGCGATCGAAGGAATGATAGAAACGATACAATCTCTTTGCTCTAAATATTCAGCAACGAGTGACGCAATATTCCGGTCATCTTCCACGTAATAAATATTTTCCATGATATTCCCTCTGGGTTTTAAGCTTCTGCCTGTTACATAGGTTTCAGGTTTTTATTCAATCGATCGACCATCCATAATATTCTCTTTTCCCGACCAGCATCTGTCTTTGCGTCAAAATATGCCCGTGTGTAAGTTTTCTTTACCGATAAAGACATCGCCTGAAAATTTGCATAAGCGGGCTCGTATGCTTTTAATAAACCAGACAAAAAGGCAATCTGCTCCTCTGTGACCGCCGGGGATTTGGGGGCATCCCACTGGCCGTTTTGCTTAGCTTCCGCTATTTTAGCCCGGCCATAATCGGTCATAAGCCCCTGTTGTTCCAGTTTTTCAGCCAGCGCTTTATTTTTCTCCGACCATTTGCTGTTTTCCCTGCGCAGGGAAAAATACTTTTTATAGATTTTATCATCAATACTCTGCATCTGGCCATCAATCCAGCCAAAACAAAGGGCTTCTTCCAACGCTTCGCCTGCCTTAATCGTTTTGGGGCCGCCCGCCTTGCCAAAAAGCACCCAAATACCAGCTGTTGACATACAATTCTCCTGCAGCCAGCTGCGAAAATCCTTTCTTGTGGAAAATTTCATTACCTCGCTCATATTTCCTCCTGTGAACATCATCACCACTGTAAATCAATGCCCTGTCTACAAACTCTCAGCTCTGACATTAGCTCCTTCTGCCAAAGACTTTCAAAACAACCTTTTCCCGTCTGAAATATCAATTTCAAGCGCTTTCGCCCTGCCGGTCTGCTGATATGGATTGATTTTCTCCACGATACCATCATGCCGGAAAAGAGAGCCTGTGTTCTTAAACCAGAAGGTTACCCCCGCCTTGACACACTGCTCCCGAATGCTCAGCACCCACTCGTAATCGCACTCGCGCGCTTCCCTCCCCGTTTCGCCGCCAACGGTCACATGATCCACCCCATGAAGATATGCGGTCAGATCGATCGCTTCCAGAAGCGGAGCGCAGGCGATAAACCGCCGCTTCATCGGATAAGATAAAAACAGAGGAAGCCGGTAATCGGCAATCGCCTGGTTTTCCACTGTGCAGCCAATGTTCACATTGTCATAGCCCTCGCCCCAGTCGTCGGGCAGGGACACGGGGAACCGGTCGATCCGCTTGGTCAGAATCAAAAAATCAATATCCGTCCGCTCCCGGATCATGCCCCAGACCTCTTTCCTCCACTCGTCCGCTTCTGGCAGAAAAAAGTCGGTGGCAAAGCAGGTAGCGAGAATCTTATCCCCCTTGATGTTGTATTCACCCTTCTTATTTCTCCGGATGGGCCAGTTGAATTTATCTGTTTTCAGAATTGTATTCTGTCCACAGCGTTTTGCATATGGCCCATAAAAATAGCAGTTTGCACATCCGTCACTTATTTGGTAACAACCTGTCCACGGTTCCCAGTTCATAGACAACCTCCTTTGTTCTAAGTAAAATAGCGGCGGCTTTGGTCTGCCAGGGCCGCCCTGTGCCAATTTCTTTCAAAAGATTGGAGCCATGCCAATAATTTTAGCATACTCCTGCTGCAGAAAAAAGCTCTCAAAAGTTACATGTTTGCCAATATCTATGACAACATTTTGATGAAGCACGGTTTCATAAAAGCTCTTAGAGGCGGATATATCCTTAACCGCTAAAAGCCCCTTGATCTTTCATATTTTCATTCCTCCTTCGAGGAAATTATATGATAAATTTCCATCCCGTTATAGTAAAAATCCGACATGGCATGAGCGTGTATTGAGGAAGGAACGTATCCCTCTCCGGAAACTCGGCATTATAATACTGAATATATTTTCTGAGTCTTATATGAAACGGCAGGATATTGAATTGCTTATCCTTCTGAAAAATCATCAGGTTTCCTCCTGGTACATGTTCACGGCCAGCGGTTTAGAAGCCACACATGCCATTCCAATTATACCAGGAAACTGCAGTCCTTGATAGTCTCTGTTGGATTTTCGGATTACTACTGCTATCGCTCGCGGCAGGCGTCTTCTTTTAGACCATACATCAGTTTAGCAGAGAAAATGAGGCACTTGATGCATGGCACTTGTGTATACAGAAGAATATACCGCAGAAGATTTTTATAAGCATCAGGATATCTCTATGAACTTAATACATAAGATAAAAGACTGTCAAACAAGGGGGCCTGCGCGGTTTATGCCGCATCATTTGCTGTTTTCTGGCCAAAAATAACAGGACATAAAACTAATTCGAACAGAAACCGCACAATCATCGGATACCGCACATTCCAGGCAGCAGTTTTTTATGAATTATCCATTACAATTATTTTTATAATAGACTATACGTCAGCCGATTCAGAGGATTCTGCCTGTGTAGCAAGAAAATGTGCTTTTGCTGCAGACAATTCTTTGTGAAAATGAATGGCCATCCATGCGGTGACAATAGCCGATAAAACGTCAGCAATCGGCTGGGCATAAAGTATCCCGTCCAAGCCAAAAATTCCTGGAAGAAGTAAAATAACAGGTACAAAACAAATCCCCTGTCTGCATGCACCAAGGAAACACCCCTCCACTGCTTTCCCCATTACAAGGAACAGAAACGAATATACCGTGTAGAACCCAAAAAGGATAAAAGAAAGGCCGTTTGCCCGCAAAGCGAACGAACCGATACGAATCATCTCCATATCGCCTTTTGTAAACAAGGCCATAATCTGTGAAGAGAAAATCGCAGCAGCCAAACCAAACATCGCACAAAATATCGTAGACCAGAGAATCGAGGTTTTAATGGCTTCATGCAGGCGATCAAATTTCTTTGCACCATAGCTGAATCCGGCGATTGGCTGAAAGCCTTTCAAAAAACCGAATACAATCAGGTTCCCCATAGACATAATTTTCGTGAGCGGCCCCATCGCGGCCAGCGCGGAACCTCCGTATTCTTTCGCTGCATTGTTTATCATGCTGATTGAAAGGCTGGTCAATATCTGGAATAACAACGTGGGAATCCCGATTTTCAAAATTTCAGACATGATTTCTTTGGAACAGCAGCACTCTTTGATATGAAAACTGAAAATACTTTTTTTACGTAGGATATAGCCCATATAGACGATCGTGGAAACTAGTTGTGAAATGGCTGTTGCAATTGCTGCACCCGCAACGCCAAGATGCAGTCTATAGATAAAAATCGGGTCTAATATCACATTTAGTAAAGCACCTGCCATCAATGCACACATGGCAGTTTTAGCGGCTCCTTCGCTTGATACAATATTGTTCATCGTGACATTAAATACGTTAAAAATTGAAAACGTAATATAGATACTGGTGTAGGCAGTTGCATAAGGCATAACACTTTCGATTGCGCCAAGCTGTTTTAAGATCGGTTTTAGGAAGATAATGGAACAAAGAATAAGGACTGCTCCAGTCAATACGCTGCTGTATAAGGCCGTACTGGCTACCTTGTTTGCAGTTTCTTTGTCGCTGCGCCCAAGTAACCTTGAAAGACAGGCGGCGGCTCCGTTACCAAACAGCAGGCCCAATCCTACGATAACCTGTCCGAGGGGAAACGCCACCGTGACAGCACCCATTTGATCGGTTCCAAGTCCTCCCACAAAGTAAGTGTCTGCCAGGTTGTACAGCGCATTAATCAGCATACCAATCATGGTTGGCAGCCCTAACGCCAGTAATGCTTTTGGAATCGGCGTGCTCCCCAGCAGCGCTATTTTTTTGTCTGATTCATTCATCTGTCAGTTCTCCTTTCGCTTGACATAAGGCATAAAATATAGTAGTATAAATTATAGCAATTGATCAGTTAGCAATTACACTACTATAATTTACACCATTTGTCAATAGAAACAGGAGGAAATCATGGCGACTATCGATTTAATTGTATTAGGGATATTAAAAAGGAAATCACTCAGCGCCTATGACATTCAGAAATTAGTTGAGTATCGCAATATCTCCAAATGGGTAAAAATCAGCACGCCCTCAATCTACAAAAAGGTGATACAGCTTGAAGAAAAAGGATTGATTAAAAGTAATATTGTTAAAGAGGGGAAAATGCCGGAGAAAGCAATTTATTCTCTTACAGATACCGGCGCAAAAGAATTTGAAAATCTAATGAATGAGATCGCGTCACAACCGATTCACTTTTTCCTGGATTTTAACGCCGTGATTGTAAATCTGCCCAGCCTTCCACCGGAAGGGCAGAAATTATGCCTGGAAAAAATCGAGGAAAATGTAAAAGCTTTAAAGACCTGTCTGGAAGAAAATCTATGCGAAAAAGAACGTGTACCGGAAATTCCGGAAACAGGTATGGCAGTTTTGCAGCAGCAGTATATACTGGCTCAAACAATCGAAACGTGGATTACTTCTCTAAAAGATAACAGTTTTTCTGCGATTTGAGAGCAGCCGCACGATTTCTTGAAGGATTTAACCGGAAGCTGCGGAAAGTCATGATAAGAAAAGGGGCTGAGACACACGCAATGTGTATCAGCCTCTCTTTCATCTGAGTTTCCAGTCATTCGCCATACCCAAAATAAAGAAAGTTTCTTATACTGTATGAAGTTCCGGTGCTATAATATATTTCTCCAGCAAATCTTCTGATAATATTCCGATATTTCTCTATTTTTCTCCCTATACCGCATATTACAGTTCTATCACTTCCAAGTAAAATTTCATCAGCTCCACGGCACGTTTTTGTGTCTTTAAATCGTAATTTTCCAACATTTTATATGCTGTATAGGCACTGTTATTTACATTTTTATCTATCGTACCAAACAGGATATAATCTGCTGACAGACCGAGACAGGCTGAAATATCTAAAAGGGTTTCGATCGACATCCCGCATGTTCCCCTCTCAATGTCCCCATAATAATGAGAGGCCCTGCCTATTTTTTTTGCCATATCATCAACTGTCATATGCAGTTCTTTTCTTCGCTGCCTGATTCTTTTTGCAACTCCCTTGCGATCATATACCATATAACTGTCAGCCTCCTCCTTCACTGCTTAAAAATAATGCGGCCCGCTCCCTTGCGCCCTTTATCGCACTCTCTGCAGTATTCCAATCAATCGGTCTTTCCATCTGGGCTTCCAGTGATTCCTGTTTCCGGTACAGGCGGCGTTCCAGCTTTAATTTCTTTAACAGGGACAGCAGCCGGCCATTTTGTGATTTTGTGGCTCCTTCCTGTAAAAATACGAGGAATTTTTTTCGAAATATAATCGCAAAGACGGTACCATGAAACGTGTTGGTAAATATGTATTCCGCTTTATCATAAAAACCAAGCCACTCTTCCGGGGAAGGATAAACCAGATTACCATCTGGAATTATTTTTTCCGTTTGGGGTACTCCGGCTGCTTTGATTACTTTCCCCTTTCTTTTCGCAAATTCTTTTATTTCCGGCCAACGAATCTCCTCTTCCCTGCTTATATTTAAAAAATAGCAAAAAACCTCCGCGTTTTTTTCTTCCGCAGCATGTCTGCTGACCGGGTACTCTTCTTTATCCAGCAAAAGAGCGGGATCTGCCATCTCAACCGCGTCAACCCCCATCAGCCTGCAAATTGAAATTCCCGACGGTTCACGCACCGAAACGTTCTCAATATCCCTGATCCACATTTTCACGGCATTCATCTGTTCTCTGGAGATCATATCCGTTCCAAAGCTGGCGGCATAAGCAGTTTTTTTGCTTTTTTCATGCACAAAACACAGGTAATTTGCTTTTACTGTCCCTCCCCATACCTGATCGCTTCCTGTAATATAGCGGTCAGCCTCCGGCGGATTATTTACCAACGACTCATACGTCTCATAGACACAACCGGAAACAGCCAGATATCGGTTGATAAACGCAAGATACGATTTCTGGCAACGGATACGCCTTGCAGATCGGACAGGATGAAGAATTCGTTTGGCCGCAGCCTTTAATTTCACTGCAATGCTCTCTTTTTCTTCGAGAGTATAGCGCAGCCAGTACGCCTCCTCCCCCAGTTTCACCAGAAATGTCTGTAATGCATAATACTGCAGTAAAGATCCGTAATTGATGTTTTTAACTACATATGCATAAGATGAAACAACACAATTTATTCTTTTCATTGTTTGACCATCCTTTCCATCCTCTGATTTTGCAGCGTTTTCAGTGTAAGACATATAATTCTGAGACCGGAAGTCTGGGAGACATGACAATTTTAAACGATTTTGGAACATTACCGCACACGATCATTGCAGCGACTGTTTCCGATGCTTCTAACTCCAGAATTTTTCTTAACATTTTATCCTGCTTCGGAAGTGCGTACCAGTTGAGAACACAATGGGCGATTTTCTTATAATGGAGCGCATAGCATAAGTTCATCAAAAAGATTCCCACGTTGGTATTCAGATCGAAAAATTCCTGTGCTCCCAGCACCACAGACAAATCTCCGGTTATAATGAGCAGTTTATCCGCAAGATGACCAAAGCCGCGATTTCCATTCTGAAGTTCCAGACATTTTCTGATTTTTTCGCGGTCTGAGACAATGTGGACCCTGGCCGGCTGGCGGTTACAGGCTGAAGGTGCATTTCCGGCTATTTTTACCGCCTCCAGGATCGTTTCGACAGCGACAGGCTCTGTTCCAAAATTCCGGACAGAGTGCCGGCTTGCCGAAAACTGATCAAAGCTTTTCTCTGAGCAGCTGAAATAATGTTCTGCATCATATGTGATTTGATTTAACGGTGACGCTGTCGGATATTCTTTTCTGATATCCTTTAAAAGTGCCAGTATTTCCGGCGGCAGGGAATACCTGGATTCTGCGTGGATTCTTTCGTATTCCAGAGCTGTCGATACCGCCGCATACAGCGCTGGATCGGTCTTCCCATAATTCTTACTGTATTCCGCTATAACGCGGTAGAGTTCCCTTATTTTATCCTCCCCAAATCCCAGACGCATTTCAGGCATTGAAAGCCCCTTTTCCACCACATGGTACAGCCAGGTCATATACGCCCGATCTCTCGCCCTGCTTTTTTTAAAGCATCCGGAGTACTTCCGGAACCGCTTCCTGTTATATCGGAATACCATCCGCTCAATCTGTTTTTGAGATGGTGTGCCGATCAAAAGCGACAGTCTTTTTACTGTACGGTATAAAATCGGACAACCGCTCAGATAGTTCTTAATCCTCTGTTTTCCCTTCATTCATCCTCTGCCTTTCCGGAAAGCCTTCTGTTTACGACTCTGCCCTCACCAGTAACAGCCATTCTCCACCTTCTCCGCCCCATGCACCTTTTCACTCTCTGAAGGCCTGATCCAGTACTCATTGATAAAACGTTTATATGCCGGCTGGTCCTCCAGCCACCGATTACCGTAGACTCCAAAAAGCATCTGAGTCCAGCCGGCCAGATGAACGGCAATCTTTCCCCTTCGTTTGACATGGGCCGCCAGATCCATGCCGTATGCGCCGCAGCCGATCAGTGCAATCTCGTAATCACAGCGGTCAATCTCCTGTTTCATAAAATCCAGAGCCTCAAACCAGTCATGGAATCCCGTTTCATTTCCGTTTCCGGCAATACTCTGTACTGCCTTCACCAGCGTCAGGCTCCCGAATTCCGGAAGCACATCCGGATTGTCAAACAGAAGCTCTCTCCGCCCATACTGCCGCTGTATGGATTCGGTAAATGGATGGACTACGAGTACTTTCCTTCCCTTCAGCTCCTTGGTCCAGGGATTTTCCCATAAAAAGGGGGCGTAAAATCCCTCCAGATTAACTCGTGTACACATGCTCAACCGGTCTCCCAGGTACTTTTCCCGTCTCTGATATGAGGCTAATATATCGATTTCACCGATATCCCTTAATACCAGATCCTTATAGGCAGCTCCCAGCTTTCCATCATTGGGGAAAAAGCCTGCATTGGAGCAAAGGCGTTCCATCGTCTCTTCAGGCAGTATGGAGTACTCGCCCCGGATTCCCCTGATCCAGCTTAATATCGTACGGTCCGACATCAGACAGCAGAGATGTTCCAGCTCGATTGTTCCGAATTTGCATACCATCAAGCCAGATTCTGCCTGATGTATCCTGTTTCGTATGTAATCGTTTGCCGTCTGATCTCTGTATTCCACATATTCCTCCGAGTACCAGTCATCTTCTCTTCCAAATATTTTTCTCAGACATTTAAATACAAAAGTATCTATGTTCATAAGTCTCCTTCTGCTCTGTCATTCCTTTCCTGCCGGAACGTAGTTTTCCGGAGAGTAATGGATGATTCGCGTTCCTTTATCTTCAAAGGAAAACGGAACATACAGCAAATCACTTAACGCCTCTATGACAGCCTTCCGCTTTTCTTTCTCCACATAAAACAGGAAGAAGCCCCCTCCTCCCGCCCCCAGAAGCTTTCCTCCGACAGCTCCCGCACTTCTTGCAGTCCCATAAATGACATCAATCGATGTGGTGGAAATGCCGGAGCTGATCCCGCGTTTTAGCGTCCACGTATAATGCAGCAGCCTTCCAAACTCCTCCAGATCACAGTCAGAAGTAAGTATCCGTTCCGCTTCGTCCACCAGCGAAAGCATTTCTAAAAGCCGCGTGGTCTTATCCTTTAAGGACTTTTGTGTATCGACCTGGATGTCGGAAGAAAATCTTGATATACCGGTAAAAAAGAGAAGCAGATTATCATTCAGCCAGCGCTTCCGTTCCGGCGATACAATAATCGGATCGACACAGTAGCCGCTTTCCGAGAAACGAATGCGGTTAAATCCGCCGTAAGCTGCCGCAATCTGATCCTGGACACCGCCTGCCTCTTTGCAAAGCACCCGTTCCAGGTAGATTGCATCATCCGCCAGCTTCTTCTTATCGGCATACCTCCCCTTAAGCGCATAGAAAGAATTTAACAGCCCCACAGCAAATGAGGAGCTGGTACCCAGACCCGACCGGGCCGGTAAATCGGCTTCATAGGAAATTCTCAGTTCATGCATATCCAGATACTTCATTGCTTCCCTCACTGCAGGATGCCGGATCTCTTCCACGTCCATCACCCGCTCGATTTTTGAATAAACAAGTTCTGTGGCATAATCAAAGAACCTGGGCAGATGTCTGACATTTACGTAGCAATACTTATCAAATGTGGTAGAAATAACTGATCCGCCGTACATTTTATAAAAATCCGGGAAATCTGTTCCCCCTCCAAAAAATGACATGCGAAATGGTGTTTTAGAAATAATCATTTCCATTCTCTCCTCTCCATATAAATATATCCCAGCTGTTTCAGCCGCTCATAGATCACCTCGGCTGCCGCTTTATAACCCGCCCCATTCAGATGGACATCATCATTTCTCAGACAGCTGGGGACTCGTCCCTCCTGCATCTGCTTTTTATCAAAATCCAGAACCGTTACGTGAAAGGAGTATACCCTGGAGGAAGAAAGAATATCCCTTAAATTCACGTATCGTCCGCCCCACTGTGCCTCCATCTTCTCTTCCAGCTCCTTCCGATCTTCTGCGGTACCGGTCGTCAGACCCAGAATCAGGAACCGGCTCGGATCGTCATACGTATCAAGAATAGCCTGCTGCTGTTCAATCAAATCCTCAGGAGATGTAAAATAGCCATTTTGCCCCATAAAAATAATCGGGAGATAACTCTTATATTCGACTGCTCCGTCATTGATGATCTGTGTCCCCGCCTTTACTTCCACCTCGCGTCCCGATTTGCTGCGTGTAAAGTAATATATTCCATCATAGTTGCCGCCATCCGGATTTTGTTCAAAGGAAATGGTTCCTTCCACGCCGTCTATCGTGACACTGGATATTCCTGCATTTCCCCTTGCCGTAAGATGAAGTTCTACACCGATCCCGTCAGTAAATGTCAGTGCCGTTGGTACTGCATCAGCCGGTATCGTAAATGCATCCTTCACCACGATCCTGCGCCCACCGGCCCTGGCCCCTATTTCAATCGAATTTTCTCCCGGAACACCCATATTCAGCACAGGAATATCGATTCCATCCTCCAGCATCAGTTTCTTCAGTTCATCCGGAAACGTCACACCGTCTCCATTTACCCCTGCCGTCAGGCTGTCTCCCCAGCAGATCATACCGGTTATCTCCGTGCCATAGGATTTTTCTAAACTGGATACGCCCCCTTCAGCATTATCTTCCTCTATTAGAAACAGGGCGATTCCCATTACCGATACGGAGACAAAAAAGACCCCGGCGCCAACCAAACATGATTTCTTTTTCAGATCTTTTAAAATAATCCGTTTGTATCCCGATATTCTGCTGTAGGCGCTGTCTGAAGCATGACTCCACACTTCCTTCTGTATGTCTGCTGCATGGATCTCATCTCTTATAATTTTACTGCCTCTCAAATAGTACACCGCGTAATAGATGAGTCCCGCTGCAATCCCCGCAAGGACACAGCCTGCTGATATATAAATGAAATAAGATGTCATTTGATCATTCCTCAATCTTTCTGATCTTTCTCGCCGGAACTCCGGCATAGATACAGTCTGCCTCACAGTCAGATACAACAACCGCCCCCGCTCCGATCACTGCTCCGTCTCCCACAGTGACACCGGGAAGTATAGTCGCTCTGGCGCCGATCCATACCCCGTTTCCAATTACGATGGGCTCAGCCAGTCCGTCTCCCGCTCTCATGCCGCCACCCCCCAGCTCATGGGTGGAGGTGATGAACGTAGTCTGAAATGCCACCCGGCACTTCTCTCCCAATATGACCGGAGCTGTCAAATCAAAGAAGCACTGATAGCTGATAAAGGTATCTTTTCCCAGCTGCAGCCTGTACCCTCCCAGAAAACAGTGAGGAGAGATTTCGCTGGTGCTGATCGAATTTCCCAGTAGATTGTAAATTCCTCTACGCATAAACCATGGCATTAGATAGCTGGCCGCTATTCTGTTTTGTACCACATTTCTGAACATCCCCCTGGTTCGGATGGCAGTCAGCCAAACCAGTTTTTTTATTTTTTCCATTTTTCTATCTCCCTCTTTGAGTAATCCTTTCCAGAAGATTTGAGTAAATATCCCAAAACAGCACCAGTCCTCCTGTCAAAATCAGCAATCCAAACATAATTCCCGCAAACACATCATTAGAAATATAACTGGTCACCGCATAGACAGCCAGATAGTAAACTGCCCATATAATCTCCCGAACCGTAGGTTTTAATATCTTAAAATCCGCCATAGAGTATAGATACCATGTGATATACGTCATTAGTGTTGCCAGCGCAATCCCCTGTACACTGTGCCACAGCTTTAACGCTAAAAAGTTATAAACCGCGGCAGTCATAACAATTAGGGCGACTGATTTCACATACTTTTTCTTATCCTCTGAAATTTTATACAGATTGATAATCAGAGCATACACAATAATCAAAAAAGGGTAGGCACCGAACAAGAAAAAAAGGATATCAAGAGAAGCAGTATATTTTACAACGAACAGCTTTACAATAAACCGGAAGCAGAAATAAGCCAACGCCGCAAAAGGAGAGAATACCAGCAGATATCTTTTGAATTCAATAATCTGCCGTTCTTCTCTTTCACGGCAGAGATAGTTGTAAAAAACCACGGTAACTGCCGTTACCACCGTATTAATCATAGATACCATGGAAAATGCGAACGAATAGTATGCAAACTCAACTGCGGAAAAAAAGCCCTTAACAAACCATAAATCAATTGTAAATACAAACTGAGCTATGAAATTCCCCAGCACAATCAGGCTGCCGGTTTTAATAAGCTTTATGGTATCCCGGCCGTCAACCGGCTTATACTTACGGTTATTTTTAAAGTAGCTGTACTCCAGAAATATACTCATGGACAGATTCGCCAGCAGGGTTGCAAAGCAGTAGAATACATACTGGTCAACACGCAGCACTACTGCTCCCAAAATATTAAGGCCCAATGCACTGATTGTTACAGCATTATTGATTCTGGCATACCGTTTGAATTCCCCTGCAGCCTGAAAAATCTGTTTAAAAAATCCGTTGATGTTGTATGGGATAATACTCACAGCAAACAATGCCATCACAAAATCCTGCCGTACAAATCCAATTGCCAGAACGGCTATTGTTAATATGGTCTCTATTCTCCAGAGGATGGTATGCTCATGCTTTAATATATTTTTATCGATATTATGGTAGGAACGGCCTCCATATTTGAGATAGAGCCCGTCCACGTATCCCAGATGAAAAATCCCCACATAGGAGAGATACAGCGTATACGTCTTCAAACTGGAATAGGATTCGACAGACAGGATATTCGGTATCATCATTCCGGTAATCATGCCGGAAAGCAAAACTATGGTGTTGCTGGATAACACCCGGATAAAGTTTTTCAGTGTTTTCATTCTTTTACTTTTCTTTCGTGTACTTTTACTCCATAATATTCATAGAAGGCCAGAAGAAATGGACATAAAAAGATCCTCATTGTGTTCGTTATAATCAGGGTAGCGCTGGTCAGAATGAGAAATACACTCATCCCAGTCATAAAATACGTATCTGTATTCCATATTTTCTTTTTAATCACCATTTCATAAGTGAGATACAGCAGCCGGAATAAAATCAGGCTGTAAAAAATCAATCCGATGATTCCATTTTCTCCGATCAGACCGATCAGCCCCACATCGTCGCTGTAAACCAGTCCGTCGCTGCCGTGTTTGATAAAGGCAAATTTAAGGTTTGTCTCCCGAATAATCCCTGTTCCAAAAACAGGATTGTCATAAAATGCCTGGAGATAATGTTTAATGGAATATAATCGCCCCAACGCAGAGGAGGATTTGGACTGATCGAAGAAAAGCGAGTAAACCAGGTCGGAAAAGATTCCCTGATAAAAGCAGAAAAAGATTCCCGCTGCTAACAGATAAAGGAGAACCGCCTTTTTTGACGCCCGATACCTTGCCACCATTAGAATCGCAAGCAGTGCGCCCCCCAATGCCAGATTCAGCGCTCTGGTCTGAGTACAGTATACATATGCGCCTGCTGTCACAACCGATGTTATCAGCGCAGCACACCGTTTTCGGAAATTCCGTCTTCTGTCACAGCAGCAGGAGAAGGAATACAGAAGCAGAAAAGGAGCCAGACTGCCAAGGCCAATCCTCAGACTGCCGTCACGGAATGATTTCTCACTGATATATCCATTTAAAAACCAGAGCGAACCGGCGTTATACACTATGGCCTGAAGCAAAATCAGGATCACATAGACAAAAATCAGTGTCAAAAACCGATCAAGTATTTTCTGCGTATTCGCACACTTCTCCAATCCATAACAAACAGGAAATGCCATTAAAACGATGTAATAGTGCCTCATTTCCGCAAAAATATCGAAAGGTGACTGGTCATAGCGGATTACACCAAAAACCGTCTCCAGCACAATAAAGAAAAAAAGTGCTAAATTGATGATATTGAAATACGGATACTCCGTTGTGTATATTTTTTTTGCTTTCTTATTCAAAAGCAAAAGCAGCAAACATGCTACACTGATTACCGCAATCAGTGTCTTATTATAATCTGCATTCACCCGCACAAAGAGATAACTCAAAAAGGCGTTTAGATGATAAAAATTAAACTCCAGAATCATCAGAAAAAAAACAGCGCAGAGAATGAGTCTTCCATAGGTCAGCCTGATTTTGTGATTACCGGACCTTATCATAGATTGTTCCTTACCGCCTCCAGATACCCGAATTTGTTGTGCTCCGTCGGTTCAAGCACAGCTCCCTCCCCCCATTCATTCCAGGCATTAATCACCAGATAATCCGAAGAGAGATTTTTTCGGCCAGACTGTATCAGCTGATTGAGATAACGTGAAAACTTTTGGGGAGCCGCCCCCTTTATAACAAAAGACTTCCTGCCCTTCCTGGGAGAATTATCAAAATTCACAAAAGCACTTCTGATAATCCGGCAGTCTCCGTATGTTGTATTCTTCTTCAAAAGCTGTCTCCAGACATAATCATAATCGAGATAATCCGTCAAACCGATTTTTTTGCACAGCACCCGTTTGAGCCTGACAGGAACAGACACGTAATTCCTGCATGTGGAATGGGGCTCAAACTCACAGACAGCCGATGTATACATACCCTTTCGCCCCGGATTAAACGTGTTTATCATCTCCACGAGATAGATTCCCTTTAGTCCTTCTTCCACGGCTCTCCGGTTCCAGTACTTAATCATGTCGTCATATCTCTTTATTTTTCCAAGAGAGTAGATAAACAGCACTGGCTTCCCATTATTTTTCACATACCTCTGATCCATAAAAAACGGGAGATAGTACTGGAAATGGCGTTCCCAGTCCTCCTCCTCCCCATATTCCTGCTTCATCAAAAGCTCCGTATCCTTTCCATCCCAGGTTCTCGCCCACGACTCATTTGCCCAGCATAGGCAGAATTCGATATCGATCTCCTTGTGTTCCAGGAAAAGTTCCACCGGCTTTTCAAGAAGAAGCCTGCCGTTAAACCAGTAGTGGTACAGGATAAAACCGGAAACGTGATATTTTCTGGCGGTTGCCGCCTGCCATTTCAATGTATCAACATCTGTTAAGTCATAATAATTATGATGGAACGGGACTAATGGCTGATTATGACCTTTGTATAAAGGTGTCCCTTTTTTGGTGTTATCCCATTCCGTAAAACCTTCCCCCCACCACCTGTCATTCTCTGGTATCCTGTGGAATGCAGGCAGATACAACGCCATTGCTTTCATTCTTTTTCTCCTTTTTCGTATCTTACTCTTCCGGTTTTTCCGTCTCTGTAATCGAGCAGCGCCTTAGTAACAATATCGCAGTCCCACCGGCCAAGTACTACCTGCTTTACCAGAAAGTAACCATAAAACAGGAAGAACAGCCAGTTTTTAGAATCATACTTCCTGTGTACCAGCAGCGTATTCCTCACACTGTAATACGTGCAGTCCCGGCTGTCTTTTCCGGCGGAGGCGCTGACCTTATGGCAGATAACCGAACGGTAGTCGTAAATCAGTTTAAATCCTGCGTTTCTGACCTGATGGCAGTATGCGGTATCCTCACAGTACAGAAAATACTCTTCCGGCAAAATTCCCGCCTTTTCAATGCATGTTTTTGTGAGAACCATGAAACAGCCGGATATAAACCCGGTCTCCTCTACCACATCTCTCTGCCCACAATCAGCCTCCATATATCCTTTATGGACAGCAACACCACTCCTTTTAAGCAGGCGGCCGCCCCCATACCAGATTGTATCCGGATCGGAATAATACAGAATCTTTCCCGTTACAATCCCTGCGCTGCCGTTTTCTTTTGCCGTTTGTATTGCACATGTCAGAAAATCCTGTCTTACAACCGTATCGTTATTTAAGAGGACCACATATTCCGCGCCCGTCTTTAACGCCTCTTTGATTCCTATATTATTCCCGCTGGAAAAGCCTTTGTTTTCTGCGCTGATCAGCAGCGTCACCCGTTTTCTTTTTTCTGTATATTTTCTGATACGGGCAACCGAATCATCTGTGGAACAATTGTCAACGATAAAAATATCAAAATTTTTATAATCTACACGTTCCAGGCTGTTCAGACACTCCATGGTATCTTTCCAGCCATTATAATTAACCAGTATAATGCTTACTCGTGGTTCCTTCATGTTTCTTCCTCAAACAGAATCTCTCTAAACGTTCTCCTGGCGGCTTCCTGTGAATACCGTTCCGTAAAAATATCCCTGATGTTCTGATGATATCTGCTTATCCCCGCCTGCTGATACGCTTGAATCTGTCTGATAAATGCCTCTTTTGTATCGCACTGATACGGTTCCAGTCCCACATAACCGCAGAATGCTTCCCCGGTTCCTAAAATAATTTTCCCGTACATCAATGCTTCTGCGGTTTTTGTCTTCATCCCATCTCCCTCGAAAATAGGACTTACTACAAGATCCGCCGAATTATACCAGGCGTCAAGGCTGTCAGCCGTTCCAATGACCGTAACTCTGGAATTTCCTGCAAATGGCTCCCGTTCTCTCAGTTCCTCCATGCGGTAACCCACTATATAAAGATGGATATCCCCCGTCAGAAAATTCAGAACATTTTTGACAAACCAGGTGATACCTGCCACATTAGGCCAAAAGTAACCGCCCACAAAAAGCAGGCGAAATTCGTGGTCCAACGGCAGCTCTGCCTGTAAGTCGATGGCTGTATCAGAGTAATAGGAGGGAAGAAAATACTGGCTTCTGACCCCGTAATATTGATATAACAGCTCATTATCCCGCTGGTTCAGCATCAAATTGATATCGGTATATTTAAGTCCGATTCGTTCATTTCGAAAGACAGCAAGAAACTGGGTTATATTCCTGAGTTTTCCCCAATCTGCCTTCAGTTTTAATTCCCATGTTTTCCGGTTGACTCCGTGAAAAAATACAATAATTTTGACAGATGGGAACTTTTTCTTAATTCGCCGGATCAGCGTACCATAAAATGTGTTGTCAAGAAACACCACATCATACGATTGTTCCTCTATTTTTCTCACAATTTCCCTGATAATGGAGTGGTTAAGCAGAGTCACATTTCCTTCCAGATTATTAATCAACTGTTCCATATGATTTTTATAGGCACTCACACACTGGATTTTCCTGTCCCTGTTAAGCTCCTCCCATTCCCGTTTCCATAGAGGGGCTACTACATCCACATTATCATACCCGACCAGTTCCCGTATTGATTCCAGATGATTCTTTGAAGCAACGGAGCCCCCGCTGATCTCCTCATTAACCAAATATTCTGATATAAACAGTACTTTCATCGAGTCCATCACCTTAGCTTCAATCCCCATTTCTTATAGTAACGAATCATAGATTCCAGATGAATCCAAAACAGCCGCATATTTTTGTGAGAACCTTTTTCCCACTTGTGAACTACGGAAGTTTCGGGGCAATATATGATAGGGGTAATCTCGCTGACTTTTTTGCAGAGATCTGCATCCTCCATGTACATAAAATACCGCTCGTCAAATCCATTGACACATTTTAACAATTTCGTCTCCATAACCAGGAAGGAACCCTGCGCAAACGGTACGGGAAAGGGGGTTTTGTAATCGTGATCCTGCAGTGTGTGTCTTTTCCTTCTCTGATCAAATACCCTGCCCGGAAGCCTTCGAACCGCCATATCACACAACGTAACCTCATTACGGCAGGAATACTGTAAGTTGCCGTTCTCATCTACGATTTTAGGGATGCACATGCGCACCCGCTCTCTTTTCATGAAATCCAGCAGCTTAGAAAAGCTGTCCTCAATCAGCATAATATCCGGATTTACGATCGCATGGTATTGTGAATCCAGCAAAGGCAGAGTGAGATTATGGCCGCTGCCAAAGCCTATATTTTTCCCTGGATTCCGGTATTCCATATCAGGATATTTATCCAGAATATCGCTGAACTCCTCCGGCGTACCCCCATTATCAATCACAAAGATGCGTTTTTTTAAGTTTTTATCCGTGTACTGTTCGATCGATTCAATGGCATTGATAATCATTTCACCATTATGGTAAGCTACAATAGAAATCGTCAGATCATCCATATGTACTCTACTCTTTCCTCTGAATTCGTCATTTAATAGTATCCTGCATATTTATTGTAATAATTTCCGTACTTTTCATAGTAGTAACTGCCTTTTTCCGGATTGACTTTATTAAGCACTACACCGAGAATTCTGATTCCTGTCTTTTCCAGCTGCTGCCTGGCCCTTCTGACCCATCGGCTGCTGATCCTGTCCGCCTCCACAACAAGAACCGCGCCATCACAGTATTTGGATACAATGGCTGCATCAATTACATTACCCAGGGGAGGCGTATCGACAATGATATAATCAAAAGAATATTTTGACTTGTCTTTTAAATCCGCCATCAGCTGGCGGCACACGTCATTGTCCAGAAGCTCAGATGCGTTTGGCGCATAGGGGCCGGAAAAAATAATTGAGAGATTTTCCTTTGAAGTTTTATATATAATCTCGTTCGGTTCGATCTGCCCGCTCAACGCCTGGGACAGTCCATTGATTTTCTTTGACAGATTCAGCTTATGGACCAGCACAGATTTACGGATATCCGTGTCAATAAAGAGAATCTTCTTTCCCGCTTCGGCTAAGGATACCGCCAGCTGAAACGCTGTGCTGGTTTTCCCTTCATTGGGCGCGGTGGAGGTAAACATTATCATGGTAAACGCGGCGCTTAAAAATCCGATATTGGTGCGCAGCGTCTTGATCTCTTCCCGGTACTGCCGGTTAAACTGGCCGATATGGTCTAACTCAATACATTCCATCTACGTTTCTCCTCATCTGCTCTTTTTCCGTTTTCGCTGCTTTGTCGTGTGATTCTCGGGACAGGCTGGCAGAACTGCCAGGACAGGAAGTTCCAGACACTGTTCCACGTCCTCCTCTGTCTTTATGGAGTCATCCATGAGCGTGACGGCTGCCAAAACTGCACTCACGAAAAACAGGGCAAATATCCCGCCAAGAACCGCATTGTTTTTTACATTGGGCTTTGTACTGTAGGCCGCCACTTCTCCGCTCTCTACAATCTTGGGCGGATCCATTTCCATTATTTCAGAGATATAGGTGGCGGAACATTTCGCTACCTCATCAACAATTGATTTAGACATATAGGGATTCTCACTCTCCACAGTGATGGACAGGATTCTTGTATCCTTCGGATTGTCAATGCTTATCATTCTCTTTAATGACGCATATCCCATGTCCAACCCAAGATTCTTAATCACCTGTTCCATCACGGTGCGGCTCCTGATCAATACCTTGTAATCCTGAGTCAGCTGGGTTCCTATCTCAAAATCCGCCAGTGAAGAAATTGTCGTTTCTTTCGAGAGCACATAAACCATCGAGGCGGAAGTGTACGTCGGTTCAATGAAAATTTTAGAATACACTCCTGCTGCTGCGCCTCCGATTAACAGGGACAGAAGCAGCAGCCACCATTTCTTTTTAAATGCCAGAAACACCTGCTTTAAGTCAACTTCTACCCCTTCTTCCTCCATACTCTGACTGATTTTATCGTTATTCATCATTTTCTCCATTTCGTATCTCTATCCTGTGTTCTGTCCATTAAAATCCTTTCAGGATTGCTGTAAAGGATTTTGTATGCAAGCTCTCTGTCACAGTGTTTTTTTATCCACTTAACCGCCCTGGTCATCTCCGGCGGCCGCTTTTTGCAGTCATGCGCATCGGTCGCTATCAAATGAATGTACCCCTCTTTCACCAGCGTACGGTACCATCTCCCATCCGCCTCCGGAAAGATGGAGTTAAAGCAGTCTGTATTAATCTGAAAGGTAAGTCCCGCTCTCGTAAGCTCTTCTATGTAATCAATCCTTCTTGACAGACAGCCATATCGCTCTGCATGGGCTAAAACCGGGCAGTAACCGGCAAACACCAATTCAGATACGGCTTTAAAAAGCTTTTTATACCAGACGTTTACAGGGAATTCCACCAGTACGTACCTGCTCCGGGCAATGCTTAATACCTTTCCGCTGTGTAGCTCCTCGATCGAATCTGGTGTGTACCAGACCTCATTTCCGCAGAAAAACTGCATATCCATGATTCCTTCTGCCTGTACGCCGGCTTTTACCTCCTCCAGCCTGGTCCTTACAGCCTCACTTCCTGCCGGCGCCTGTCCGTAAGAATCGTGAGGAGTAAAAACAACGGTTCGGATTCCTTCATGGCGAGCAATCTTAAGAGCTGCCATTGTCTCCGTCATATTCTCTGCCCCATCGTCCAGACCAGGAAGAAGGTGACAATGCAGATCATAGAAACCTTCCATTTGTATTCTGCCTTTCTTTTCCTTATTTACTTCTCTTCATATACCGGGCTGCTTCCAGTATTCCCATGGATATGCAGCCGGCCATCCCTCCTGTCACCATACCGAGCAGTGCCAGATTCTGCAGATAAAGACAGGTAAATTCATCGGATGCTGCCGGCTTACCCGCTAACGTGCCGAATCTTATCCACAGCCACAGCGATGCTGATGCCAGAAGCAGCAGAAGCGCTGAGCATACAAGGCTATATGCACAGGTTCTTATTCCCCGGTACTTTCTGGAGCGGGAAAGTATAAGCAGGCCATTAGTAAGTAACAGAATCACTGCTACGGGAAGTGATACACTCCTGATAAAACCATTGAAACGTCCGGTCTCCTGGAGCCACCACATTACCCCATCCCACACCAGCAAGTTCTCATATCTTCGTTTTAAGCAGGCTGTCACAATCGATGCCGCCTCCTCGCCCTTTTTCTCCCTCACCGCTCCTTCGACCCCATTTAACAGAACACTGTAATCAGAAGTTGAATTTTTCTGATTCAAGGCGTCAATGGTCTGCCGCCGCGCCTGGATCATGACTTTTCCGTACAGCGTTTCATCTTCCTCGGACAGCTGGGGGATATCAGCCAATAAGGCAATTTCCTCTATATCAGCCTGTACAGCCATATAAATATTTTCGTAGAAATGCGTTTTGCCCAATAACTTTACGGCTGAGTCCTTCTGCATGCCCGCTAAAAAAGCTGCCGGGATTCCCATGATTACGATCCAGCAAAAAGAAGATACCGCAAACAGGAACCTCTTCATACGTTTAGAAAGCTGAAACCTCCTGTGTTTCCTCCAAAGCCCTGCCCCTGCCGTTAAAAGCGACAGCAGCAAAAAAACGCACACTGCAAAAATAATAATTTCCATACCTGCATATGGAATACTCCACCACTTTCCATAATTCTGTTCCTGCTGAATAACAGGCTTTTTCAGCAGGAGATATGTCTCTCTCATCGTTTCAGAATATCGCCTATAAACGGGCCATACTGCCGCTTCCGTTTCCACAGGGTCCTGACCATCTAATTGAACCGGAGCAGCATGGCCCTCATATTCTGTTTCTGCAGATTGATTTGCCGCATTTCCTTTTTCAGGCGCCACCTTCGATTCTTTCGAATCCTGTTCGCTTCGGCCATCAATCAGTTCCAGATATCCCTCTGAAACACCTCTCCCAACATTCTCATACATTTTCTGTATGGCTGTCCGGCAGTCTGCTTCTCCCAGATCCACATCATCTCCGCTGAGATAAGCAATCAGGCTGTCAATATAATTCTGTTTTGCGCGATAAGTATGGCCTTCCCACTCAAAGGTCCCGCTGGCTGCCGCGACCACACTCTGTTCACCGGCATTCAGCCCGCCAGCGTGGCAGACATGGGGAAAAGCCAGGCTGAAGATTACAATTATCACTCCGGGAAAATAAAGTTTTATGTTCCGCTTTATCGCAGTTCCAATTCTCATCTATTCTACGCTGACGGTATACACCAGGTCTCCAGTCTGGGTTCTTCCCGATACGGTACCAGAGAAAGATACCGTTACCGTATATGTCCCCTTTGTAAACGAGAACTTATCAGAGCCTTTAAAGCCCAGTGTTCTGGCTGCACCAATTAAGTCGTACGTTTCTCCGTCGTAGAGAACCGCGCTCGTTCCCTTCCCTGCGATGACAGTTCTCGTCACATAAGGGGAGGATACAAATGCCCGAAACGTCTGATCCGCCCAGTCCAAACCTGACAGAAGTGTGTTTTCACTCTCTGGTATTACGGTTATATTCATACCTGAAATTTCGGCGGAACGGACAGACGGGTTGTCGGAACTCTTATTTACCGCGTCTCTAACACTCTGCCTCACAAAATCTGCAATTCTTACTTCTTCCTCCGATGAATCATCTGACACGGTATTCTCCACTTTATTACCTCCGCTCTCCCATCGGCTGGATACGAATGGCCGGGCACCTGTTGTACCGTTTTCCGTAAAGTTATAGATAACTCCTCCAATTTCCTTCTGACCTACGAAAAGAGAACCGCTGTCCTCCAGGAAATAGACATTGCCGTTAACCTCCACCAGGCCTCTCTGCATAGCGCCGGAATACGCCAGAAAATACCATTTTCCATCAGAATCCTGATGCCACCCCGTCTTCATGTCTCCAGTTTCAGGATTTAAATAATACCAGTTTTTATCCGAATCCTGAAACCATCCAGTCTCCATAATCCCCTGATCGTTGAAGTGATACCACCTTCCTGATGCATCCTGAAACCATCTGCCCTTCAGATACTCATTCGCTTCGTTGGCATACTTCCAGCCTGACTCTGTCTGCTGCCAACCGGCAGCATAAGTGGTTCCTGCCATCAGCACAGAAAATAATGCCGCTGCTAACCATACCTTTCCATCTCCTGTTTTCATCGTTTTCCTCCTGTCTTACCGTAACTGAACTACATTGCTCCATTCCTTCCGAATACGGCACCTACCGTTCGAAACAGAATTTTTATATCCAGTTTAAAATTCCAATCCAGAATGTACTGCCTGTCCAGATTTACAACAGTTTCAAAATCTGTGATATCACTCCGCCCGCTCACCTGCCATAATCCGGTAACTCCTGGCTTGACGGCAAGTCTTGCCCGATGGCGCAGCTCGTACTTTTCCCATTCATCGACCGTGGGAGGGCGGGTTCCAACCAGACTCATGTCTCCCTTGAGAACGTTCCACATCTGCGGCCATTCATCCAGGGAATACTTACGCATCAAACCGCCAATACCTTTTTCTCCTCCGATAATGCGGGGATCATGGTCGATTTTGAACATTCTTCCATCACTGACCCGGTTCCTGTCCATAAGCTCTTTCTTCCGCTCCTCCGCATCCATATACATACTGCGAAACTTATACATTTTGAATTTCTTTCCGTTCTCACCAACCCTTACCTGAGAAAAAAACACAGGCCCTGGTGATTGTAAATAGATGCAGGGAGCCAAAAAAAGATATAGAATTCCTGTAATCAGGCAGCCTGTCACGCCTCCCACCACATCCAAAGCCCTCTTTAACGCCATTTGTCCGGAACCGGCCATATTCATGCTGCTCGTCAGAACGGTAAATCCTCCAAGGCGTTCCACACTGTGCTTACGTCCCGCCTCGCTTCCCCACTGATACAGTTTCGTATGGATCGTAACTCCCATCTCGCTGAATCCCTCTATAATTTCAGGCGGTGCCTGAGTAGAAGGAGGCAGATCGACAAACACTGCATCCACCCATTCCCGGCATACATATTCCACCACAGAGCCCGCATCCGCTACCACCGGCACATTTCCAAGCTTTTTATTATTAAAACCAGATTCCAGCACTGCAATTCCCGTCAGCAGAAAACCTTCATAGAAATTACGTTCTATCTGCTTCTGCACCACACCGATCATTTCCGATGTAGTCAAGATAAGCAGAGAGCGACAGCCATTTCCATTTTTTCTCCACCTTTTCAGTAACTTTTTCCAGATATTCCGGCCTGCACAGGTCAGACAAAAATAAGCGAACCCGGTAAAAACAAAGAGCAGTCTGGAATAGTTCCCGCCATTTTGCGTAATAAACAGATAAAATGCTGCCGCCAGAAAAACGAGGCATGTGTGTCTGCCAGCCGCAAGGATCTCAGAAAAACTGTTTCTCTTTAAAACATTTTTAAAGCTTTCACAAAAAAAAGTGATTACTACCTGAATCATGGGAAAAATAATTGCCATATTCCGATTAATCTGTATATCATATGGAAGCCTTCCCTCCTGCCAGATCAGGCAGCCAAACAGATAGGCTATCTGCAGACTTAAGCAGTCTATAACCATAAAATCCAGATGTTTCAGCCAGCCTTTTCTTTTTTTCTCATACATAATCCCGCCATCTTTCTCTTTCGTAAGTTTTATTCCTGCATTTTCCTTTTTCGCCTGACCTTTTTATTTTGTATTTTTACAACATAATATACATTATGTTGTAAACGCAACAACAGGACAAACCGCTTAAAGACAGTGTTTTTAGCACATGTCCTCAATTGCTGTTTTGTCCTGTTTCATTCTAAGTCTTATGCAATTTTACTTTTTTTACCATCTGCCAGGTAATATAGGAATCCTGATAAATTAATACCATAATTCTTGACAGAGATTCTTTTTCGTTGTATATTCTATTTACGACATAATGTATATTATGTATTAACGCATTGATGATTTCTCTTGACAATCGTTCTTTCGGGTTGTATACTTGTTACAACATAATGTATATTATGTTGTATTTTTTTGTTTATTTTTATAGAATCAATTCCATTGCATTCATTTGCCTCTCGTATTCTTTGCTGCTGGTCGTTGTATAGATTCTTGTTGTTTCTATGTTGCTGTGGCCTAATATATCTGCCAGCCTTACTATATCCTTCTGTTTTTTGTAATAAGTCCTGGCAAACAAATGGCGCATATTATGAGGAAATACTTTCCGGGAATCGATCCCTGCTTTTTGACACAGCCGGTTCATCTCTCCCCATATATTACTGCGGTTCACAGGCGCGCCCGTCCTGGTAACAAAAATACAGCCGCTTTTAATCTGATAGCTCTCGCTATAACAGCTTAACTTTACCGCCAGTTTACGCGGAATCAGAATCACCCGTTCCTTACCCTTGCAGTTAACCTCCGCATACCCATTTAAAACCGCATCAACGGTAATATTGTGAAGCTCGCCAATTCGAATTCCCGTACTGCATATTGTTTCCATAATAAGCGCCAGACGTTCCTTGTTTTCCTTCCTTGCCTCTTCTACCAGACGGAGATATTCATCACGGCTCAATTCCTTATTCCGATCACAAAACACCTTCTTCTGTATCTTCAAAAGCTTTACATGACAGTCCATCCTTCCTTTATAAGACAGATAGTTGTTGAGAGCAGCCAGCATAGAATTGACACTGGACGGACGATACTGATTCGCCAGTTCCTTTTTATATTTCATGACCAGTTCTTTGGATATCGGTTCCGAGCTGTCCTGCAGCACCTGTTTCCCTGCAAAGCAAAAATATTTCCGGACATCACGGAGATATTTTTCAATTGTTGCGCTGCTCTTTTCTTCGTACAGCAGATAGTCTTCATACTTCTTCAGCTCTTCTTCCATATAATAGTTCTCCTTTTACTTTTTCCTACTATCATATCCTAATTGGAGAAAAATATTATAATACTGTCTGCTGCCGTTTTTATTTTCTTCTGCTGCACCCTGTAATATCCGCAAAATGGATCAATCTCTTGTGGTGTACATCTTATCAAGAAGGACTATATAAAGCCACGTTTTCATCTCGTTGCATTCTTACTTGTTAATCAGATTATGCAGGTTCTTACGATCGCTTTTCATGTCATAGAGCTCATCGAATGTCATAATATGTTGTGCTCAAGCTTTTTGTAACAGTTATGGGAAATAAAATTATGTTTCAACTGTCCCACAAACAGCATCTTATCGTTCTTATAGAAAGCACTGATTTCCAGGTGAGTGCCGGAAAAGGGATTTTTGCCCGCAATGACGAAAATAACTGTTACTGCGGTAATGAGAATTATTAACTTGGTTATGGGATTTCTCTAAATGACACCGCGAAGCAGACTCTGGAACGTCTTCGTATGCAGGGCAAGGCTTCCATCTTAGTTACAGCAAACGGTGTGTGCGTCGGCGTGATTGCCCTGTCTGATGTAATCCGCCCCGCTGCTGAAGAAATGATCCATAAACTAACCGCCATGCTGTTTTTAGAACTCTATTTTAATCATACACGTATTTCTCTGGAAGAAATGTACGAGGAAGCCATGTTCCGTTCTCGCGGAAGGGAGTCTTCTGCATGACTATCCTAACTCATTTCCATGTGGTATACTCTTTCTTAAAGGAGGGTAGACACATGAACCAAAACACAGAGAGACAACGTAAAAAATATATGGATCATCCACCGGAAGAAATGACATCCGAGGACATTCGCCACACGAGCGAGGATGCACTTCTGAATATGGATTATTTTTTTCAAACGCACTGTTATCTAACATACGTTTGGAGAACATACGTTTCTTTTTACTGTTCAGAAAATCGGAATTTCCTATAAAGTAAAAAGCAGGCAATTTCTAAAAAATCACCTGCTGGCCAATAAATAAACTAAGTTTTGCCGGTTATCACCACTTTCCAAAACTTTTTGGTTATCACATTTCCTATTTAAACACAGCAAAACCCCGGTTCAAAATCCTCGAACCGGGGTATGTCATCCATACTTTGCCATTTTCAGCCTCATAAAACACAGCCGAAAAAAGCATGATTTTATCCCATTTTCAGTCTCAAAACCACTATATCTTGTGGTTTTACTCTTCTTTTTCTCCAAATACTACAAGTGTCATCCAAATGACTGACTAGACCTCATCAATCGCCTTCCCAATATCATCTCTCATATACTTATTCCCAAATGTAATCCACTCCGTCGCCCGATACGCATTTTCCCGCGCCTGCTTTAAATTCTCGCCTTTCGCGGTTACGCCCAGCACACGTCCGCCGTTGGTCACGACCCGGCCTTCCCCGTCAAACTTTGTTCCGGCATGGAATACATAGTATCCGTCACGCCCCTTAAAATTCTCGAATCCGCTGATCGGATATCCTTTTTCGTAGTGCTCCGGATACCCGTCGGAAGCCAGCACAACGCAGACTGCCGCGTTATCCTCAAACTCCAGCTGAATCTGATCCAGCGTGCCGTCCACACAGGCCTCGAACACTTCCAAAATATCATTCTTCATACGCGGCAGTACGACCTGCGTCTCCGGATCGCCGAATCTCGCATTGTATTCCAGAACCTTCGGTCCCTTCTCGGTGAGCATCAGCCCAAAGAAGATGATTCCCTTAAACGGTCTTCCCTCCGCCTTCATCGCGTCTACCGTCGCCTGATATACGTATTTCCGGCAGAAGGCGTCAACCTCCTCTGTATAGAACGGGCTGGGCGAAAAGGTTCCCATACCGCCGGTATTTAACCCCTGATCTCCGTTTTTCGCCCGCTTGTGATCCTGCGCCGAGGTCATGATCTTTATCGTATCTCCATCCACAAAAGACAGCACGGAGACTTCTCGCCCGGTCATAAACTCCTCAACCACAATGCGGTCGCCGGCGGAGCCGAACTGCTTATCCAGCATCAGTGTCCTGACGCCTTCCCTTGCCTCTTCCCTCGTATTACAGATCAGAACGCCCTTTCCGAGAGCAAGACCATCCGCTTTCAGTACGATGGGCATCTCGGCCGTTTCCAGATACTGAAGCGCCGCCTCCGGAGTATCAAAGGTCTCATAGCCCGCCGTCGGAATATGGTATTTCTTCATCAGGTCCTTGGAAAATGCCTTGGATCCCTCGAGAATCGCCGCGTTCTTTCTGGGTCCGAATACGCGAAGCCCTTCCTTCTCAAATACATCCACGATGCCGCCTACCAGCGGATCATCCATACCAATCACAGTTAAATCTATCTGATTTTCCTTCGCAAACGCCGCCAGCTTATCGAATTCCATGGCGCCGATCGGCACACATTCCGCATATTCAGCGATACCGGCATTGCCCGGAGCGCAGTAAATCTTATCTGCCTTCGGACTCCCTGCCACCTTCCACGCGATCGCGTGCTCTCTCCCGCCGCTTCCAACAATCAGTACTTTCATCATCCGCCTCCTGAACTTCTTATGAGTTTGCAATCATCTGAATAGCCTGAGGCAGAATCACCCACTCCGCCTCTTCCATCACACGTCTCTGAAGAATCTCCGGCGTATCTCCGTCCTTCACTTCAACTGCCTTCTGTAAAAGAATCGGGCCGCTGTCCACTCCCTCGTCCACGTAGTGCACCGTGGCTCCGGTCACCTTCACCCCACGCTTTAAGGCCGCCTCGTGAACCTTTAAGCCGTAGTAGCCCACTCCGCAAAAAGACGGAATCAGGGAAGGATGAATATTAATGATGCGATTCTTATATTTTCTGGTCATCGCCTCCGGGATCGTTACAAGGAACCCGGCCAGCACAATCAGATCGAGATGGTACTCGTCCACCTTTGACAGAAATGCCTCGTTAAATTCCTCCCTGGTTCCGAACTCCTTCGGAGAGATGGCCGCAGTCTCGATTCCATGGTTCTTCGCCCGCTCCAGCGCGTAAGCACTGCGGTTATTGCTGATCACCACTTCCACGCTCACATTGGTAAGACTCCCGTCGTCCAGCCGGTCTAATATGGCCTGGAGATTCGTTCCGCCGCCGGATACCAGAATGCCGACTCTCAGCATAAGGTCACTCCCTTTTCTCCTGCTTCCACGCTGCCAATCACATATGGAGTCTCACCAGCCTCACGGATCGCCTCCATCGCGGTATCCACCGCAGACGGATCAACCGCCAGAACCATACCGATCCCCATGTTATACGTATTGTACATCATTTCTTCTTCGATGCTGCCTTTTTCAGCCAGAAGCTTAAAGATTGCCGGAATCTCATAGCTGTCCTTTTTAATGACTGCTCTGACACCGTCCGGAAGCATGCGCGGAATGTTCTCATAGAAACCACCGCCGGTCACATGGCTGCAGGCCTTGATCGTAACTCCGCTGTCCTTCACACTCTTTAAAGCCTTCACATATATTTTCGTCGGAGCGATCAGGGTCTCTCCTAAGGTTCCCCCCAGCTCATCGTAATACGTATCCAGACTCTCCTTCGTCATCTCGAATACCTTGCGCACAAGAGAAAAACCGTTGCTGTGTACACCGGAGGAAGCCATGCCGATCAGCACATCGCCGGCCTTTAAGTCTTTTCCTGTAATCAGATTCTTTTCATCTACAACACCAACCGCAAAACCGGCCAGATCATACTCATCCTCCGGATAAAAGCCCGGCATCTCCGCTGTCTCTCCGCCAATTAAGGCCGCACCGGCCTGTTTGCAGCCATCCGCCACGCCGCCAACGATATCCGCAATCTTCTCCGGAAAATTCTTTCCGCAGGCAATGTAATCCAGGAAGAATAAAGGTTCTCCTCCTGCACAGGCAATATCATTGACACACATGGCAACACAGTCGATACCTACCGTATTATGCTGATCCATAAGAAATGCAAGCTTTAGCTTCGTTCCTACGCCATCAGTTCCGGAAACCAGAGTCGGTTTCTCCATCTCCTTAAATGCGCTCATGGAAAATGCTCCCGAAAAGCCGCCGATCCCGCCTAATACCTCCGGTCTCATGGTTCCCTTTACGTGTTCCTTCATTAACTCTACTGACTTATATCCAGCTTCAATATCCACACCGGCATTCTTGTAATCCATTTCTTTTCCTCCTTGTCATGAGCACGCAACGCACTCCACGGCTTATTTCTTCATCTGTGCCAGATACTCTTTGTATCCGATCTGATCCAGCTTCTCCGCTTTCTTTACCACATCATTCTTCAAATTCTCGGAATACTCCTTTAATCTGCCGAGCAGCGCCTCATCAGACGCAGCCAGGATCTTCGCCGCGAGAATTCCCGCGTTCGTTCCTCCATTAATCGCAACCGTGGCAACCGGTATGCCGGACGGCATCTGTACGATGGAATAGAGAGAGTCCACACCGCCGAGATCGGAAGTCTTCATCGGAATTCCGATGACCGGCATCGGGAAAAGCGCCGCGCACATGCCCGGAAGATGGGCCGCCTTACCAGCTCCCGCGATCATCACCTTCACACCTCTCGCTTCCGCTGTCTTGGCATACTCAAAGAATATATCAGGCTCCCTGTGAGCCGAAATAACAGTTATTTCAAAATCAACACCCAGTTTCTCAAGAACGTCTGCAGCCTGCGCCATAACAGGCATATCGGAATCACTGCCCATAACAATAGCTACCTTTGCCATAGTAAATCTCCTTTCATTATTAACGGTTATGCTTTTCATTAGTTATATTAATATATAAAGCTTATAAATCAGTCTTTACTTATAATTATAATACTAGCTTTTTATGCTCCCGTCAATAATTTTCTTAAAAATACCCGTATATTCAATAATGTAAAACTTCCTTTACAAAAATTGTAAAATACACTTTACAAACAATGTAAAGCGTGCTATACTAAAAATGTAAAGGAAACATTACTTTTAACAACAAACCCCCGCAGACACAGAGCCTGGCTCATTACCTTTATATGGGCCGCCAGAGAAACACTCAGGCGTGTCCGTCTGGCTCGCTGCCTGCGGGAATAAAAGAAAGGGAAGTGTTGTGTAAGTGAAGACAAGAATACAGGAGTTGAGAAAACAATCGCGGATCACACAGGAAGAACTGGCGGATGCTCTGGGCGTAACGAGGCAGACCATCATATCCCTGGAAAACGGCAAGTATAACGCCTCTCTCCAGCTGGCCCACAAGATCGCCGTATATTTTCACATGAACATTGAAGAAATATTCTTATTCGAGGAGGAATAAAACCATGCTGCTGAACAATTTATTTATTGACAGTCCCATTAACTTTGAGAAGAAATGCAAGACCAGAATCACTGCCAGCTGCTTTCTCATGGCGCTGGGTGTGATCACCATCGCCCTTTCCTTCCTGGCAGGCGATCAGATTCCCGTCCTGTACATGGCCGCCGACCACTATGATTTCATTCCGGGCTTCTATATGGGAACCGGGTTCGGTCTGTTCTTCGCCGCAGCCGCAACGATCATTAAAAATGTCCGCTATTTAAAGAAGCCTGAGATAAGAAAAGAACGGGAAATCTACGAAACTGATGAGAGGAACCGTATGCTGGGACTTCGCAGCTGGGCTTACGCCGGATATACCATGCTGCTCCTGCTCTATATCGGCATCCTGATCAGCGGATTCATCAGCATTCTCATCCTTAAGACACTGCTGATCATTCTGGCAGTCTACGTGGTAGTCCTGTTCGTATTTCGAATGATTCTGCAGAAAACAATGTAATCATACACTTCTTCAGCTCAGCTTAAGCGCTTAATTTAAGCGTTCAGTTTAAGAGCTCGATGCAATCAGAAAACAAAAAAGAAAACAGAATGTGCCGCCCCGTATCACCTTCCCGGCACATTCTGTTTTTCTATTCTGCTTCTTATTTATTATCCGGCTTTCCCTGTTCCTTATCCAGCGGGACATTCAGCTCCCCGACACCAGGAAGCACAAACCGCCCGTCAGCGATGATCGAAATCCTGCTGCCATCCGCTCTCACCGCATCGATCGTATCCAGTTCCGAATAAGGGATCGTGATATCCGTATGGCAGCTGAAATATGCCTTCGACAAATCTTCCTTCCTCAGAATGGAAATCTCATTGTCTCTTGCAATGATTTCCTTGCCGTTCGGATTATACACGGCGCTGTCCTCGGCCCAGCTGTAGCACGTATCGCCAACCGCAAAATGCGGTCCCATCTTCTCCACGATCAGAATCGGAAGCTTGTCGAGAATCCCATACCGTTCGGCCATGGCGTACGCCGTCGTATTGGTTCCGATGGCAAACTCGCCCATGGGAAGCGTGTCGTGGTTCTTCAGTATCATCTGTTTTACCAGCGCCCTGCCCTCGTTTGGATCTTCAAAATTATCGCAGGAATACGCTTTGATCATTCCTTCCTCAAATGTCATGGAGAGATTCTTAAACTGAAAATCACCGATATACACGGTTCCCACAAACAGCGTTCCCTGCGTACCGCATAGCTTCGGGGACGTAAATACCTCGCCCAGCGGAATGTTGACATCCGCCACACAGTTTTCAAAATTCGTCTCTTTTTCCCTGTCTCCCAGTTCATGCAGGCTCACGCGCAAATCGGTCCGGTTGTCTCCCTTTCCCTTCACTTCCACGTATTCCGCCTCATCCAGTGCATCGATGATCGTCTGCTGAATCGTCTTATACTTTTCATAGTCCAGCGTGTTGATCGCGATAGTCTCCTCGAATATCTTTTTGAAACGCTCACCGGCACTCTCTGCGTCCCATTCACCGTGACTGCCGCGGCCGATCTCCGGCACCGGGAATGCGATGATCGTAAAGCTTGTTTCATCACCGGGAATATACTCATTGGTAATCACCGCTGCCTCATTGGCTGCCTTTGCACTCAGCTTCTCCTGTCTGCCATCCAGACGGTTTGCCTCCTTCTTATTAACAGGCTGGAAGCCCTCCTGCCCAAAGGTCTCAATTACAGCCGGCCCCGCATAGGCTGCGGCCTCTTTTTTATACTGCTCATAGGCCACCCGCAGAACGGAAGCCTTCCTGTCGGTAAACGCCTTGTTTAAATAAATCGCCTCGTCGTAGCGGTGATCGTACTCATACTGACGGTTGGCAGGCGTGCCGTAATAGCCCACCTTCCTTCCTGCCTTCTGATTCACAGACCACACCGCGGAGCGGGAAAGAATCGTATCCAGCCCCATCTCACGGAAATTCCGGATTGCCGCCTTCACCATGCGCTCAAAGCCCAGCTCATACCGGATCTGCACCGCGCTCTTTTTCGACAGATCGCGTCCCATCACTTCAAAGCCCTTCCGGTAGCCCTCCGTGTACGTATCCGCCATAAGCTGCACCGTCTCCTCCGGAAGCGAATTCATAAACTGTGCCACCAGCAGCTCGGACTCGGAGATATAATCGCCAAACCGGTATAAATACCGCAGGTCGTTTAAATCGCTGTCCATGATGATATCCTTTGCAAAGGTCAGAGCAGGATCCACCCCTTCTCTGATGCGGTAAGTCACCGTATAATCGCAGTAATCGCTGACAAACCAATAGAGCACATCCTTTACACGGGCGGCTGTAGGCACTGTCTCCTCGAACATATTATAGATCTCAATCACTGTCTCATTTAAAATAGTGATATCCGTCAGCCTGTTCTCCGCAGCAAAAAGAATCCCGCCCCGGATTTCCTTATAGAGATAGGAAAAAAGCTGTCCATACTCCTCTCCCAGAGCAGAGACTGCATACTGTGGATTTCCATAGCTGGTTTCGTAGTTCTGAGGGAGAATGTCCTCATAGAGCCTGTGATTCCAGGCTTTCAGTTCTTCCAGAGAGGCATTCTCCAGCAGTCCGCCTTCCAGCTGCTCGCGATACGCTCCGATCATTCCAATAAATGACGCCATCTTCCGGAAATAAGAGCGGTACGGTTCTTCCACCGTCTCCTCACTCTCTATGGCCTGAAGCCGTTCCATGGAAAGCTGGAACCGCTCCATCACGCTCTCATTTTCTTCTTTGAATCTGTCACAATACTTCATCGTCATCCTCCAAATCCAATGATAATCAGAACCGTCCATATGATAATCAGAAGGCCGCTGACAGCCATCCCTATCTTGGACAGTATGTACTTTTTCTCCTTTTCCAAAAAAGAAAGCGCTCCATAAATCAGGGAAACAATGGCAATTAAAAAGCTGCAGAAACAAACCGCCGCCACATTCAGCTCTGCGTTCCCTGCCGTCATGACCGAGCTTGCCACACCGATGACCGCGAGAATCAATGCGGCGGCGGCAAGCCCGATGGCCATAAAGCTTCTCCTTGCAAATGGTTTCCTAATATAGGATACTTTTTTCTGCTGCTGCACGCCGCTTCCTCCTCACTCGTATCGTCTGTACAATTTTGTAGAACACAAAGCCGAGTAATCCGCCAAGGGTGTTGAGAATCATATCGTCCACGTCGAAGCTGCCCACCTTCCATATCAGCTGCACCGTCTCGATACAGAGGCTGAACAGAAAACTTAACAGCACGGTGTTATACCAGTGACGGCTCCTGCGGCTGATGACCGGAAGAAAAAATCCAAATGGCATAAATCCAACAACATTGCCCACAATATTCAGCAAAAACGACCGGATTCCTACCACGTGCCAGTACACAATAAAACGCCTGATCTCCTTGAACGGCACCAGATTATAGGCGTACTCCTCCTGCAGATGGCTTCCCCGTCCAAAGTCCTCGGAGAAGAACAGGAAGTACGCCAAAAAAATCAGGTAAACGATGAAAATCACCCAACCCAGCTTCTGTCGTTTTGTTGTATTTTTTATCATAAATGCCCCATTTAAAACGTAATCTCGGATTTTCTCTTAAGCAGAACAGCACCATTGATGATAGACATGATGCCGACACTTAAGCCTGCCACTGTAATAATAATGCCGATTACAATATTAAGCGCGCCTGCATTTCTCATGGTCTTATAAACTCTCTCCATATTCAGCTCTCCTTACTTTACGCCGTAGATTTCGTAATAGGCGTCAATCGCCGCCTTTAAAGTATCATCAATCATAATCTTTCCGTTATATTCTTTATTATACAGATATTCGATAACTTCTGCCATGGTAACGATGGCTTTTGCATGGAAACCATACTTTTCATGAATCTCGTCGAGAGCACTCTTATCCCCTTTTCCCTTTTCCATACGGTTTAAGGAAACCATCAGACCGAGAATCGTCACATCTCCCTGAGCCTTGATAATCGGAAATGTCTCTTCAATCGACTTGCCGGATGTGGTCACATCCTCGATAATCACCACGCGGTCACCGTCCTGAATCGGACTGCCCAGAAGAATTCCTGCGTCTCCGTGGTCCTTTGCTTCCTTCCGGTTCGAACAGTATCTGATCTCTTTCCCATATAATTCATGGTAAGCGATGGTGGTCGCCACGCTTAACGGAATTCCCTTGTATGCCGGTCCAAACAGCACATCAAACTCGTCCCCGAAATTATCATGGATGGCTTTCGCATAATACTCACCCAGCTTCTTAAGCTGTGCTCCTGTCACATAGGCTCCTGCATTCATAAAAAATGGAGACTTTCTTCCGCTCTTTAACGTAAAATCTCCAAACTTCAGCACGTTGCTGTCTACCATAAACTCTATAAATTCCTGCTTATACTGTTCCATCTTATCGTCCCTCCTGAAATCGGGCTTCTTACCGAACGGCTCCGACTAACTCATTGATATCTTCTATGTTGTACTTCTTCATATAATTTTCGATTCCGCTTACAACCTCAGCTGTAGCATATGGGTTATGGAAGTTGGCCGTTCCCACGGAAACTGCCGTGGCTCCCGCCAGAATAAACTCCAGCGCATCCTCTGCATTCATAATGCCGCCCATGCCGATGATGGGAATCTTCACGGCGTTCGCCGCCTGATACACCATGCGGACCGCAACCGGCTTCACTGCCGGGCCGGATAATCCGCCCGTCTTATTGGCCACTGCAAAGGTTCTGCGGTTTATATCGATCTTCATGCCTGTCAGCGTATTGATCAGAGAGATCACATCGGCGCCGCCCGCCTCTGCCGCCTTCGCCATGACGGTGATATCCGTTACATTGGGGCTCAGCTTCATGATAACCGGCTGCTTCGCATGTTTCTTTACCTCTCTGGTGATGGCCTCCACTGCTTTCGGATCCTGTCCGAAGGCGATGCCGCCTTCCTTCACATTGGGGCACGAAATATTGATTTCCAGCATATCCACCGGTTCATCCCCGAGGCGTTCCACCACTTCCACATAATCCTCCGTGGTTCTGCCGCAGACATTAACGATAATCTTCGTGTCATACTGCCTTAAAAACGGAATATCCCGCTTTGAAAATACTTCAATTCCCGGATTCTGCAGACCGATCGCATTGATCATGCCGCCGTACGTCTCCGCGATTCTGGGCGTCGGATTGCCGGGCCACGGCACATTGGCCACCCCCTTGGTCACAACCGCTCCTAAACCGTTTAAATCCACCATCTCACCGTATTCTGCTCCGGACCCAAAGGTACCGGATGCCGTCATGACCGGATTTTTCAGTTCCACACCGGCTAAGTTCACCTTCATATTCATCAGAGTTCCACCTCCTCTGCCCGAAATACCGGCCCGTCTTTACAGATTCTTGCATTGTGAACATGAGAATGTTCATCCACGTTCTTTGTTTTGCAGACACAGGCCAGACACGCTCCGATTCCGCATGCCATCTTCTCCTCAAGAGACAGAAAACAGGTGATGTTCTCTGAAGCGGCAAATTCTTTTAACGCGCGCAGCATCGGCGTAGGGCCGCATGCAAAGATTACATCCGCCTTTAACCCGTGTTCTCTGATCGCGTCAATGACATTGCCCTTTGTACCGGCGCTGCCGTCTTCTGTTGCAAGAACCACATCCCCGTAAGGAGCAAATTCCTCATTTAGAAACAGAACGTCGCGATATCCTAAAATCACTTCTTTTTTACAGCGTAGCTGCTTCGCCAGTTCCAGCATGGGAGGAATTCCGATTCCTCCGCCGATCAAAAAAGCGGTCTTTCCTTCTGCAGCTTCCTCCAGCGGGAATCCATTGCCGAGAGGTCCCATGATATCGACGGGATCGCCCGCCTGGTAACGGGAAAATTCTTCCGTTCCCGCTCCAACGGTCCTGTATACGATCCGCAGCATACCGGTTTCTTTACTCGTCTCACAGATGCTGATCGGGCGCGGAAGCAGTTTTGCTCCGTCCTTTGTATACACAGAAATAAACTGTCCCGGCTTTGCCTGGGCAGCCATCTCCTCCTCCCGGATCCACATGCTGTACACATCTTCTGTCAGCCTTTCCTGACGGTCCACAAAGGCTGTTACTTTTCTCTGAGCCATGATTCCTCCTACAGTACGCTGTTGATATCGGAAACCATATCGATGACCGCCTGTCTGGAGGCTTCACCGAAATGCTCTGCGCCAAACTTCGCGTATTTCTCCTGCTTATATGCGGCGATGATGCCTCTGGAGGAGTTGACGATTGCACCGAGTCCGTCTTCATTGAAACAGTACTTAAGGTCTTCAGCCGTTCCGCCCTGCGCACCGTATCCCGGTACCAGGAAGTACGTATTCGGCATCAGTTTTCTTAAGATCCGGCTCATCTCCGGATAGGTTGCTCCCACTACGGCTCCGACGTTGCTGTAAGCGCCGTCCATACAGTCCGCGCCCCATTCCACTACCTTGTCTGCTACCAGCTCGTACAGCGGCCTTCCGCCGATCAGCTGATCCTGGAATTCACCGCTGGAAGGATTGGAGGTCTTTACCAGTACGAAGAGTCCTCTGTCCTCCTCTTTGCACACATCGACAAACGGCTTCACTCCATCCGTGCCGAGATACGGATTGACAGTCAGAAAATCGGTGCCAAAGCCGGTCAGAATGCTGCCGCCCACTTTCACATGGCCGATATGTGCCGTAGCATACGCGGCGGAGGTAGAACCGATATCCCCTCTCTTCGCATCGCCAATCACGAGAAGTCCCTTCTCCTGACAGTAATCAACCGTTCTCTTATATATCTTAAGCCCTTCGATGCCGAACTGCTCATACATGGCGATCTGCGGCTTAACTGATGGAATAATGTCACAGACTTGATCCACGATTTCTTTATTAAACTGCCAGATCGCCTCTGCGGCACCTTCCAGCGTCTCACCAAACTCATCGAATGCCTTTCTCGTCACATGCTCCGGTATATATCCAAGCATCGGATCCAGTCCAACACAGATGGGGGCCTTTGTTTCTTGAATCTTCTGAATCAACTGATTAATCATAGTCTCCTCCTTCGTTCCTCACATTTTCTCTATTCTTACCAATTCTATCATAAGTAGGGGGCTGTTTCAAGCGTCTTTCTCGCCGTTACCCGCCGCATTTAAGCCGTGAAAATTCAATTGAAGAAAATTAGCACTCGCCTATTGACAGTGCTAACAATTTGTGTTATATTACACCTAGAACAAATCAAACAACAACACCGCATCAAACGCGGTGCAGATAAATAAGGAGGAAGAACCTATGTTATTATCCAGAAGAAATAATTTATTCGATGAATTTTTCAATGATCCATTTTTTAACGACTCTGTACAGAACAGAACAACGCTTATGAGAACTGATATTGAAGATGACGGAACCAATTATATCATTGACGTGGAACTTCCCGGATACAAGAAGGAGAACGTGCGTGCTGAATTAAAGGATGGCTATCTGACCATCTACGCCGAGGCGTCAGGCTCTTCCGAAGACAGTGAGAACAAAAACTTTATCCGCAAGGAACGCTACAGCGGCTCCTGCAAGAGAAGCTTCTATGTTGGTTCCCAGCTGCGCCAGGAAGATATTAAGGCGGCCTTCGACAATGGCATCTTAAAGCTGACCGTTCCGAAGGAAGCTCCGAAGCAGATCGAGGAAAACCACTACATCACCATCGAATAACACATATTCCCGCTTTCCTTACCGGGATCAACCATATTCTATGATACCAAAAAGAGGACAGCCCACCGGACCGGACCGCCTGCCGTTTCTGCAGACAGCGGAATTTCCGAAGGGGGCTGTCCCCTTTTTTATCTTCACGTTTCAATTTTTATCAGGGATTCCACCCCGGCCCGTGAGTTGGACACGGACACTCCTTATTCCAGCAGAAAAGCTGTCGCCACATAGGCACCGCTCTTATAAGACTTCTTTACCATCTGTTCTTCTACTTCGATCTTTAAATTCAGCCACAGTTCTTCCGCCGCGATGGACAGATGGGACAGCATGATTCCCATACTCAAATCCCTCATCGCCACCATGGTCTGGGAAGGAAGAAATTCCCTGCAGGAGAAAATATAGATTCTGTCGTGGTAAACGATAAAGCGCCACGGCTGCGTATTCATGGCCGAAGGTGCCAGCCGAACAGCCTTCAGGATATTCTTCAGCGGTTCGCCGATCTCATCCTTGAACACGCAGAGTTCTTTTAACGGAAGGCGTTTTGCCGTAGCCGGATCACGGTACAGCAGGGATCTGGGATATCCGAACGCCACGGCAACGGCCGTCTTCATCCCGGCAGGCTCCGGTCCGGGAATCCTGGTACTGCCTAAGTAGCACGTTCCCAGTCCCTTGCCGGTCATATACAGAAGAACAGGCTCCAGAACGTATCCTGCATTCATCATCCAGCCATCCTTCTCTTCCGAATAAAACACCAGATAATATGGTGCTTCCACCTTCCAGAGACCCTTTACAGGAAGATCCTTCCCTATATTTTCCTTAATCTCCATCTTTGTGGAAATCTCCGGGCAGAGTGTGGCCACACGGTCTGCAAACGCCAGGACATCCTTTATAAGCTGCTCCGGTACCGCTTCATATTTAAATTTTCGAATGGATCTTCTCTTGAAGATCATCTGATACAGATTCATCCCTGCTCCCCTCTTTTCACTACAGCGATTTAAACTCCTCCAGCAGTTCCTTAAATACGGCCAGCGCTTCCTTTACCGGCTGGCCGGTAGACATATACCCTGTATCATGA